>Ga0111539_10000894_pt1 | contig 38880 bp, 37 predicted proteins | sample RhiMethybrSRZTD1_FD_79667 | JGI IMG/M metagenome (GOLD analysis project Ga0111539, IMG submission 79667) | Populus rhizosphere microbial communities from Tennessee, USA - Rhizosphere MetaG P. TD hybrid SRZTD1 (version 2) (version 2) | ecosystem: Host-associated > Plants > Roots > Rhizosphere >...
CGGGACGAACGAAGAAGAAGCGCGGCGCATCTTGGCGGAATCCGGCGTGGACATCATTCCGGCGGTCACGATGGATGAAGTCGTGCAACAGGGAATTCGCTACGCACTGAAGAGCAAGATCGCACAAGCATGAGGGTTCAATGGGAATCTTAGTCGGTCGGGATACGAGGCTCATCGTCCAGGGAATCACCGGACGAGACGGATCGTTTCACGCGAAAAAAATGGTCGAGTACGGAACGAAAGTCGTCGGCGGCGTCACGCCGGGCAAGGGCGGGCAGTCGGTCGACGGAATCCCGGTCTTCAACACGGTCGCCGACGCGGTGAAGCAAACCGGCGCGAACGCCAGCATCATCTATGTGCCGCCGGCGTTCGCCGCCGGCGCGATCCGCGAAGCGGTGCAAAGCGCGATTCCCTTCGTGGTGGCGATCACCGAAGGGATTCCCGTCTTGGACATGGTGGCGGTGTGGTCGGAAGTCGAATCGAGCCCCACGCGTCTTTTGGGTCCCAATTGCCCCGGCGCCATCACCCCCGGCGAGTGCAAGGTCGGCATCATGCCCGGCCACATTCACAAGGCCGGTCCCGTGGGTGTCGTGAGTCGCAGTGGAACGCTCACCTATGAAGTGGTCGATCAATTGACGCGCGCCGGCATCGGTCAATCGACGTGCGTCGGCATCGGCGGGGACCCGGTCATCGGCACGAAGTTCGTCGATGTGTTGGCGCTGTTCGAAAAAGATCCGGCGACGGAGTACATCGTGATGATCGGGGAGATCGGCGGCAACGACGAGGAAGTCGCCGCGGATTACATCGAGAAGCACATCACGAAACCGGTGGTCGCGTTCATTGCCGGATCTTCCGCGCCGCCGGGGCGCCGCATGGGACACGCCGGCGCGATCGTGTCCGGCGGGAGCGGACGGGCGGAAACGAAAGTGGAAGCGCTATCGCGCGCGGGCGTGCGCATCGCTCCCACGCCGACGGAAATCGGACGCATGGTGCAAACGCTCGTGGCGGCCTGACGTTGTGACGGCGACTTCTTCGCCGGCGTCGCTCATTCACTCATCGAGAAGGAGAAGGTATGGCCTTGGAGAGGACGCTGCTCATCATCAAGCCGGATGCGGTTCGCGCCGGCAACGCCGGCAACATCCTGGCGATGCTCGAGAACAAAGGGAAGTTCAAGGTCGTCGCCCTACGGATGGAGCATCTCGAAGAGTCGTCGGCCAGGAAGTTCTACGAGGTCCACAAGGACCGGCCGTTTTATCGGGATCTGGTGGAGTTCATGACCTCCGGGCCCTGTATTCCCATGGTCTTGGAACGGGAAAATGCTATCTTGGCTCTCCGAGAATTCATCGGTGCGACGAACCCCGCCCAGGCGGCGGAGGGCACCGTCCGGAAGCTCTACGCCACGGACGTGCAGTTCAACGCCGTCCACGCCTCGGACTCCGTCGAGTCGGCGGTCAAGGAGATCGCCCACTTTTTCCCCCGGATCCCGGCCTTGATCGCCTGATCCGGACGGAAGTTGAAGCCACTCATTCCGGTTTGACACGAATGAACGTGAAACCTAATCTTGGCGCCGGTTCGGTTGCGATCGACCTGCGCGGATTTCCCGAAGGAGCGCACCCATGGTCTTTGGGTGCACCGGGGACGGTCCTGCTCTTCGAAGGCGGGACTCATCGGGTTTTTCGGGATTTCCGCGTGGAGGGCACGCTTCAACGAAACGGGCTCGTGTTCCGGTTACGTGGGCGCCTGACCGGGGTCCTGGAAACCGAATGCGATCGCTGCCTTTTGCGATTCGACCGGCCGGTCGAAACGGACCTGGAGGTCCGGGCCGTTCTGGGCGAAGGGGAAGTGCCCGCCGCGGCGGCCGGGAGTGGGGAAGAGGAGGCGGGAGCTCCGATTTATCTCACGGCGCAGACGGCGCTGGATCTTTCGGATGCAATTCGCGAGGCGGTGCTGCTCGAGATCCCGATCAAGAATCTTTGCGCCGAAGATTGCCGGGGACTTTGCCTGGAATGCGGCGCGAATTTGAATGTCGGAAGCTGTGATTGCCGCCGTACGCCTCAAGATCAACGCTGGAGCGCTCTCCGTGAGCTCTCCTTTCCATCGGACGATCAGGAGTAAACGTTCCCATGGCTCTGCCAAAGTATCGAATCTCGAAGACGAGAAAGCTGAAGAGGCGCTCTCATCATGCGCTTCAAGTTCCTGCGCGCAATCTTTGCCCGGAGTGCGGTCAGGTCAAACGGCCTCATCGCGTCTGTCTTCATTGCGGACAATACGCTGGCCGCAAAGTAATGGCGGGCAAGGACGACGTTTAGGTCTAGTGTCGCGTTTCGGAAGTCTTGCGCACAACGGGGAGTGCTGGGGAAGCGGGGTTGGAGTCGATGAAGATTCTCGTCGACGCGATGGGTGGAGATAGCGCTCCATCCGTCGAGGTGGAGGGGGCGCTCGAAGCGATTCGCAACGGAAGCGAGGACTTGGAAATCGTCCTGGTCGGAGACGAAACGCTTCTCAAAGTCGAGCTCGCGAAACACAAGGCACTCGATCAGCCACGCATCCACGTGCTGCACGCCGCCGAGCGGATCGAAATGGGTGAGGACCCGGCCCGCCAAGTGCGGCGCAAGCGCGACGCTTCGATCGCCGTCGCCGCGCGCTCATTGAAAGAGGGAGCCGCCGACGGTCTGGTCTCCGCGGGGAATACCGGAGCCGTCGTCGCTTCTTCGCTCGTATACCTGGGCCGTCTTCCCGGAGTGAAGCGTCCCGCGATCGCCACCACCGTGCCCACGCCGGCGGGAGGCGCGATCATCTTGGACGTAGGAGCGAATTCCGATTGCACGCCGCAGCAGCTTCTTCAATTCGGCGTCATGGGTGAGATCTACGCGCGCAAAGTGTTGGGTCGCGCCGAGCCCAAGGTTGGGCTCCTCAACATCGGAGAAGAGAGCATCAAGGGCAACGAAGTCGTGCGCAACACGTTTCCGCTGCTCGAAGCAAGCCATCTGCGCTTCATCGGCAACGTCGAGGGGCGCGACATCTTTCGCGGCGGTGTCGACGTCGTCGTGTGCGACGGATTCGTCGGCAATGTCGTCTTGAAATTCTCGGAGAGCGTGGTTCATCTCATTCGTTCTCTCTTTCGCGATCTCGTCGGCAATAGCTTGCGGGGAAGGCTGGGCGCGCTCTTGCTGCGTCCCATGCTGCGCGGAATGTTCATGAAGCTGGACTACGCGGAATACGGCGGAGCGCCGCTCTTGGGCGTCGACGGCGCGGTGATCATCGCGCACGGCAGCTCGTCTCCCAAGGCGATCAAGAACGCCATCTACGTCGCCGCGCGCTATGCGCGCGAGCGCATCAACCAGCAGATCGAAAGCGAACTGCAGGGGTTGTCACTTGGCGAAGTTTCCAGCTGAGCCCGCGATCGGCATCGTCGGCATTGGTTCCGACGCGCCGGAGGGTCTCCTGACCAACGCGGACTTGGAAAGTCTCGTCGATACGACGGACGAATGGATCGTGGAACGCACCGGCATCAAGACGCGGCGCATCGCCGACGCCGGCACGACCACTTCGACCTTGGCCAGCCGCGCGGGGCAGCGCGCGCTGAAAGATGCCGGCATCTCCCCCGAGGAAGTGGACTTGATCATCGTCGGCACGGCGACTCCCGACATGCTCTTTCCTTCGACCGGCTGCCTCGTCCAGCGCGATCTGGGCGCGGTCAATGCCGCCGCGTTCGATTTGGCGGCCGCCTGTTCCGGTTTCATCTACGGAATGAACGTGGCGGCGGGAATGATCGCCCACGAGTCTTGCCGGGTGGCGCTCGTCATCGGTGCGGAAACGCTGTCCAAGATCACCGACTTCACCGATCGCCAGACGTGCGTGCTCTTCGGCGATGGCGCGGGTGCTGCGGTGTTGAAGCGTGTGGAGCCGGGCAAGGGAATTCTCGCCTCACGCATCTATTCCGACGGCATGCTCGGTGAAATGCTGATGATGCCCGGGGGAGGCTCGCTGCATCCGACCACTCATGAGACGGTCGATCAGCGTCTTCATTACATCAAGATGAACGGCAACAACGTCTTCAAATCCGCGGTGAACTCCATGGCCGATGCGGTGCGAGGCGGGCTCGAAGATGCCGGCCTCACCGCAGACGACATCGATCTGTTCGTTCCCCATCAGGCCAACATCCGGATCATTGAAGCAACTGCGAAACGTCTCGGGTTCCCGATGGAAAGAGTGTTCGTCAACGTGGACCGCTACGGGAACACGTCCGCCGCCTCCATTCCGATCGCGCTCGATGAAGCGCGCGCCAAAGGAGTGCTCCGCGAAGGCCACGTCGTTGCCGCGGTCGCGTTCGGCGCCGGTTTCACTTGGGGATCGATGATCTTCCGTTTCTAGGAGCATGATGTCGAAGACAGCGCTTCTCTTCCCGGGGCAGGGCTCGCAATACGTGGGCATGGGTTCCACGCTTTGCGCGAGCTTTCCCGCGGCGCTTGCGCGCTTCGACGAAGCATCCGCCATCTTGGGGTTCGATCTTCTGCGCGTGTGCACCGAAGGCCCGGACGAAGAGCTGCGCAAGACGCATACGACGCAGCCCGCGCTTTACGTGAAGAGCTTGGCGGCGTGGGAAGTGGTGAAGGACGTGCTGCGCCCGGATTTTGCCGCCGGCCACAGTTTGGGCGAGTACTCCGCCTTGGCGGCGGCCGGCGCCATCTCGTTCGCCGACGGCGTGCGCGCGGTGCGCAAGCGCGGCGAATTGATGTGGGAATCAGGAGTGAAGCGTCCGGGAACGATGGCCGCCGTTTTGGGAATGACTCCGGAAGACGTGAATTCGATCTGCGCCGAAGCAAGCGCGGCCGGCGTCGTGCAATCCGCGAATCTCAACAGCCCCGGACAGATCGTGATCTCCGGAGAAACGCAGGCCGTGGAGCGCGCGGTGGAGATCGCGCGGGCGCGCGGTGCGCGTAAAGCGATGATGCTGAACGTTTCGGGCGCATTTCATTCCGCGCTCATGGCCGATGCGCGCCAAGACTTGGAAGAATTCCTGAAGGGCCTTTCGATTCGAGATGCGGCCTTCCCCGTCTACGCGAATGCGAGCGCCGCCCCGGTGCAAGACGCGGCGTCGATCCGCCGCCTCTTGGGCGAGCAGATGACTTCGCCAGTGCGTTGGGAGGAATCGATGCGTGCGCTTCTTGCCGCCGGTGCCAACGAATTCTATGAAGTGGGGGCGGGCTCGGTACTCAAAGGAATCTTGCGCCAGATCGATAAGTCGGCGGCGTGCACGTGTGTCGGCACCGCGGAATCGGTGGAGGCCTTACGCGCCGCGATGAGCGGAGGGGTGCGATGAGCCGGGGAGCCGCGCTCGTCACCGGGGCCGCCAAGAACATCGGGCGGGCCATCGCCGTCCGCTTGGCCAAGGATGGTTTCGACGTTGCCTGCGTGGGGCGGACCGTCGATTCGGTCGCCGAGACCCTACGGGAGGTGGAGGCTCAGGGGCGAAAGGGGCTGGCGCTGGCCGCGGATGTGTCCCGTCATGACGAGGCCCAGGCCGCCGTCGAGGACTCCGTCCAGAAGCTGGGGGGCTTGGACGTCCTGGTCAACAACGCCGGCATTACCCGCGATAAGTTGTTGCTGCGCATGGACGAAAGCGACTTCGATGCGGTCCTGGCAGTCAACTTGAAGGGCGTTTTCCACTTTTCCAAGGCGGCCTCCAAGTACATGATGAAGAAGCGCTCCGGGCGAATCATCAACATCACTTCGGTCGTGGGGATCCGGGGCAACGAGGGGCAATCGAACTATGCCGCGTCGAAAGCGGGGATCATCGGATTCACCAAGAGCCTGGCCAGGGAATTCGCGTCACGGAACATTCTCGTCAATGCCGTGGCCCCGGGGTACATCGAGACCTCGATGACGAAAGACCTGTCCGATTCCGTGAAGGCCGGGCTCCTGCAATCGATTCCGCTCGCGCGTCTGGGAAGCTCGGAGGATGTGGCCGGAGTCGTCTCGTTTCTTTCTTCTCCGGATTCGTCGTACGTCACAGGTCAAGTGATCACCGTGGACGGCGGGATGGTGATCTAGGGAACCGCCGCCGCATGAGCGAAGGAGCACGAAGAATGGATTCAACGCATTTCAATCGAGTCCGCGAAATCATCATGGAGCAGCTGGAGGTCGAAGCGCACCAGGTGACCGAAGAGGCGAAGTTCATCGAGGACTTGGGCGCGGATTCGCTCGCGACAATCGAGCTGGTCATGGCGCTCGAGGAGGAATTCGACATCGAAATCCCCGACGAGGACGCGGACAAGATCAAGACCGTGCGCGATGCCGTGGAGTATCTCGACAAGCACGTCGGCACCGCGAACTAGAGCTCTTTCATCTTTATGTCTCCTTCGACGAATTCGAAACGACGACGCGTCGTGGTCACCGGCCTGGGCGCGGTGACGCCGATCGGCAATTCCGCATCGGAATTCTGGACGAACGCGCTGGCTGGAAAAAGCGGCGCGAATCCCATCACGCGGTTTGATGCCTCCGGGCACGACGTGAAGTTCGCCGCCGAGCTGAAGAATTTCGATCCCACGGCGTTCGGCGAGAAGAAGGAAATGAAGAAGATGGACCGCTTCACCCAGTACGGCATCGCCGCCGCGCAAATGGCCGTTCAAGACTCGGGCTTGGACGTCGCGGCGATCGGTCGGCGCGTGGGGGTGGTGATCGGTTCCGGCATCGGCGGAATCGAGACGCTGGAAAACCAGCACACGGTCCTCATGGAGAAGGGGGCGACTCGCATCAGCCCGTTCTTCATTCCGATGATGATCATCAACATGTTGACGGGGCTGGTGAGCATGCGCTTCGGCGCAAAGGGCCCCACGAATTCCACGGTCACCGCGTGCGCTTCTGGGGCGAACGCGATCGGGGACGCTTTCCGGATCATTCAGTTCGGCGACGCCGACGTCATGATCACGGGAGGTGCAGAGGCCCCGGTCAGTCCCATTTCCGTCGGCGGGTTCGCATCGATGCGAGCTCTCTCGACGCGCAATGAGGATCCGCAGCGCGCCAGCCGCCCTTTCGACGCAGATCGGGACGGCTTCGTGATCGGGGAAGGCGCAGGAATCATCCTGCTGGAGGAGCGCGAGCACGCGCTGGCCCGAGGCGCGAAGATTTACTGCGAGATGGCCGGGTACGGCTACACGGCCGATGCCTACCACATGACCGCGCCCGATCCGGAAGGACAGGGTGCGGTGCGATCGATGGAGGGGGCCTTGCGCGACGCCGGCGTGGAACCGTCGGACGTCGATTACATCAATGCGCACGGCACTTCGACCCCGCTCAACGATCGCTTTGAAACGATGGCGATAAAAAAGGTCTTTGGCGACCATGCTTCAAGAACCGCCATCAGCTCGACGAAATCAATGACAGGGCATCTCCTGGGCGCAGCGGGGGGCATCGAGTTCGTGATCCTCGCTCTCGCCCATCACGAAGGGAAGATTCCCCCTACGATCAACTACGAGACGCCGGATCCGGAGTGCGACCTCGACTACGTCCCGAATGCTCCGCGTGAGCTGGACGTCGAGGTGGCAATTTCGAACTCCTTCGGTTTCGGCGGACATAACGTGACATTGGCGACTAAAAAACATGACGGATAATACGAGCGCAATTCTCCGGCGAGGCTGGTCCGTATTCGGAAAGCTCGTCACGGGAACGCGCAAAGGACCCTCGGGTGAACGGGTCCGGCAGCTGAAGAAGCTGCAGAAACAAATCGGGGTTCGATTCCTCGATCTTTCACTTCTCGAGCAGGCGCTCACGCATCGTTCCTATTCTCACGTCACCTCGCGCAATCGCGATGCTTCCAACGAGCGCATGGAATTCCTAGGTGATTCGGTGTTGGGCTTGTCGGTCAGCCAGTTCGTGTACCTGCAATTCCCCGACCGTCCCGAAGGCGCACTGTCCAAGATGAAGTCGCTCCTGGTCTCCAGGAAAGTTCTCTCCAGCGTGAGCCGCGATGCGGGACTGGGGGAGTTCGTTCTGCTTTCCGGGGAAGAGAGCGAGATGGGCGGGCGCGAGCGGGAATCGATTCTCTCCGACGTCTACGAGGGAGTCATCGGCGCGATTTATCTCGATCAGGGTTATCGCGCGGCCAGCAAATTCATCCAGGATACGCTGCTCGTGGAAATCAACGACATCCTGAAGGATGAAGAGCACACGAATTACAAATCGCTTCTTCAGGAATTCGTGCAGTCACGGCGGCTTTCGCATCCGATGTATCGCGTTCATGCCGAAGAGGGTCCCGAGCACGAAAAGCAATTCGCCGTCGAAGTTGTGGTGAAGGGCGAGGTGTGGGGCCTGGGACGCGGCAAGAACAAGAAGGATGCCGAGCAGGCTGCGGCGCGCGAGGCGCTCGAATCGCAGCGCAAGAAAGTGACCGCACCGCGCAGCGGAAGATGGCGCACTGGCCAGGGTTCTGGAATGGCGCCGCGGGCGGCGGGCGCGGAAGCTTCCGTTGCCGAGAACACGAATGCGACGCCAGCGGAAGGAACGCGCCACGGAGTGCGGGCCTCACGCGAGTTGTTGCGCGCAGCCCGGCAAGCGCAGGGAAAGCAGGAGACGGCGCGACCCGAGCGGCCCGAGCGTCCCGGGCGAGTCGAGGGCCGGCGCGAAGAACGGCGCGAAGAGCGTGATCGACGCACGGAGCGCAGCGACGAGCGGCCCGAAGGACGGCGTGAGGAACGCCGCGAAGAAAGGCCGGCTGGGGACCGGCGGCGCGGCGGGCGCACTTTCGAAGAACGCCGGCGGAGGCGAGAGGGTCCCGATCTGCGTACGCCCCGTGCTCCGAGCGAGCGCATTCCAAGCGAGCGCATTCCCAGCGAGCACATTCCGAGTGAAACGCCTCACAGCGTCGCGGATCTGCGCGAGGAACGCGAGGAGACGCCGCGGGCGGAGCCTTCGCGCCTCTTCGAGCCCCGGGAAGATCGAGAGCCCGTGCTCGAGGGCGGATTCCCAGAGGCGGCCGAAGCGCCGATGGCCGACGGCTCATTCCATTCGGCGTCGCTGGCCGGTCCGGCGGAATCGACGCCCGGAACCTCCCGGGGCCGTCGCGGGCGCCGGGGAGGACGAGGCCGGCGGCCGGCCTCGGGGCGGGCTCAGGGAGCCATGGCCCCCGCCGCGGAGAGCTCGCCTGCGAGCGGCTCCGCGGATTCCGAATCGTTCCCGGAAAGAAGAGTCATCTCTCCGCGGGTCATTTCGGTCAGAATGCCCGTGGAGCCCCAGCCGGTCGAAGACACCTCCACGGACTCTTCCACCCCTGTCGTGGAAGCCTCTGGTTCGACCACCGAGGACTCATCCGACGGATTCGCCGCGCGGCGCCGCCGTCGCGCGTCCCGCGGCCCACGCCGCAAGTAGGCAATCTTTTCCTCCGGAGCCGGAATGACCACCGGCTCCGGAGATGAATTGCTCAGCGAATCAAGTTCGAGCGGTTCGCGGCCGATGTTTTGCCAAGAATTGAGTTCGTTGGCCGGTCGTGGACCTTTCGCATCGTGGTGCAGGAAATGCGTGCGTTTATGGTCGAACCACCTCCCATCTCGACAACATCTCCCACGCCGACGGGCACACCGCGTCCTGCCTTCGTCGAAGAAGGTTTGTATTACTTGCTCGCGTGGAGCGAGCGCTTCTTCGATCTCGTTCCCGATGCGATCGGGATTCTGGACGATTCCTTCCACGTACGCGCGGGGAATGCGGCCTTTCTGGATTTCTTCGCGTTCGATTCGTTAGATGAAGCGCGCGCGCAAAGCATCGAGTCGCACCCGCTCTTCACTTCCGCGTTTTCCGCCGCCGAAAACGGCGCGCCGCTGGGCACGCTGCTTCAAGATCAGCTGCAGAGCGGAACGCCGCTCAGCCTCGAGCGCATCGAGTTTCCCGAGGAAACGAACATTGCCGATGCGATCTCGATTCGATCGCTTCCCTGGGATCTCGACAGCGCGCGCTCCCGCCGGATCCTGTTGTGGATCCGTCGCGAGCAGCGCGAGGAAATCGCGCCGCCGGCGGCTGACGGCGAATGGCGCGGGGAAGCTCCGCAGCCGGTTCCTCCCGCCGCCGTGCTCGAAGCGAGCAACGATCGCTATTTCACGCTGAAGGCGTTCCTCGAAAAGCTTCTCGAATCGCTTCCTTTGGGAGTGTGTCTCCTCGATCCCAGCCTGCGGGTCGTGGCCGAGAACGATTGGATGCGAACGAAAGCGAGCGGCGACTTGCCGGCGGAATCCGGATACGACCGCCATCTGTTCTCGCAATATCCGAATCTTCGCGACGACCGTTTGCAGTCCGCGCTCGAACGCTGCCGCACGTCCGGCGAATCGGAAAGCGTCGTGCTCTTGTCGTCCGCGGTTCGCGCGCAAACCCTGCTCGTCGATCTGCATGCGTGTCTCCCGGAAGGGGATACGCAGGGAATTCTCATTCTCGTGCGCGACACGGCCCCGGCCGTGGCCGAAGCACTCTCCGGGGTCATTGGCGCGCCGGCGGAAGCGCCCGCCGCGCCAACGGTGGAAGAGCCCGCGCTGCAATCCGTAACCACTCCTCTGCCTTTCGAAAGGCCGGAGCTGGTCGAGATCGATAGTCTCGAGCTTGCGACGACGGGGGAGGAGCTCGAGCCTGCGGCGCATGTCCTCACGCCTCCGGCGGTCAAGAGCGTAATTCTCTTGGGCGCATCTCACGCCGACGTTCCCGTGCTGCGTCTGCTCTATCGTTCTCCGAGCATTCAGATTCGAATGATCTTCGATCCCGATCCCGATGCATTCGGGCTCTCGCTGGGACGGAGCTTGGGAATCCCGGTTCTCTCCGGGGATCTCCAAGTTCAATTGGAGTCGCTGCCCGATGCGGTGGTGCTCGCGCGCAGTGGGCTCGAGAAACATCTCGAGCGATTGGGGCTGGAGATCCTTCCGCGCATCACGCGCGACGAAACCGAGCTCTTCTTGGTCGATCCGGACGCGTTCTTGGCCAGCGAAGGAGCTGTCTTCGAAGCGGTTCCGGAGGAGCGCATCGAGACGATCGAGCGTCCGGTACCGCCCGAGTTCGCCGCACCGCCCGCGCCGATCTTGCACCCGCCGCCCGCACCTGCGCAGCCCGCCTTCGCGCCCGCAGCGGATCTCGAGCCCGAGCTCATCTCGGTGCACGGCGAAGTGCAAAGCATCTTGCGCGCGCTCGATCTCTTGCTCGATTTCCAGAAGCTGGCCGATTGGGTGCTCGACTCTGCGATGCGCATTTCCACTGCAGTTTCGGGAAGTCTGATGCTCTTGAAAGAGGAGAAGCCGGTTCTTTCCATCGTCGCCTCGCGCGGCTTGAAGGACATCGCGGTGCGCCATCGCCGCCAGCGGGTCGGCGAAGGAATTGCCGGTCGCGTCGCGGAGGACGGCGAACCACTGTTGCTCGTGGGAACGGTCGGCGATCCGAAGCTCAAGCCGATGGGAGCACGGCCGGAGATCCGCTCTTCGGTTTCGGTTCCGCTGGTCGCGGACTCGGGAGTCGTCGGCGTCTTGAATCTCAACTCCGATCCGGTGGGAAGACACTTCAACGAGGACGATCTCGAAAAGGTCGGCGCGTTCGGCCGCCAGCTCGGTGGTGCGCTCGCGCGCTCGATGCATTTGCGCAAGCTGCGCACGCGCGCGTTCGAGCAGTCGATGTGCGCGGAGATCAGCGCGATCGGCGAGACGCATTCCGAGTTGCCGATGAAGCTGCGCCAAGTGGCGGACCGGATCGTGCATGTTCTGAATGCCGACAGTTGCACGATCTATCTCTTGAATCGCGACAAGGACGCATTGAATCTCGAGGCCGGCTCCGGTGTTGCTGCGACCACAGGCGAAGTGGTGACCGTTCCTTTGGGAACTGGCGTCGTCGGTTGGGTGGCCAAGAGCCGTCGCCCGCTTGTCTTGCGCAATCCCGACGAAGAGATCGGCGATCCGCAGCCCACGACGATGGCCTTCCCGATTCGCCATCAAACGGATCTTTTGGGCGTTCTCTTGATCGAGGCTTCGCAGGCCACCGCCTCCGAGGAGGATCGCCTGGCATTGATCGAAGCGATTTCCTCGGCGGTCGGAATGTTGATTGCCGGCGCGCTTTCCGCGCAGCTCTCCGAGCACAAGGTCACCATGCTCTCCGCGCTCTCCGAGCTCGGTCTGGCGTTCAGCGCCGCATCGCATCGCAAAGGATTGGCGCGCCTCGTGGCCTTCACCGCGTCGACCGTTCTCGAATCGGACGTCGGTCTCGTGCGCTTGCGCCGCGCGGACTCCCACTCGCCGATTCCCGAGTTCGCCGATTTGGAGCTACTCGCCTCGCACGGCGCGTCCTTCCCGGAGGAATCCGAGCCGTTGTGCCAGCTCGAGTCAATGCTCTTGAAGCGCGCGATGCAAACCGGACAGCCGATCCGCGATTTGGATCTGCCGCTCTCCGAAACGGAATCCCTCTTGCGGCAGAGCAACGTCTTCACGGCGATGGCCGTACCGATGACGAATGCCGCGCACGCCGTCGTGGGATCGATCATGGTGTGCCGCGTCGCCGAGTCGACGGGGAAGGGGATGCCCTTCAGTGCATCGGAGATGGACGTGGCCCGCCGGCTCGGAGATTACGCGGCCGCTGCGGCAGTGAAGTTCCCCGGGCATCTCGACGATGATGGGAAAGACGAAGCGGAGGAGGAATGACCGACTCCATCCAAGATGTCGACGTGCGCTCGTTCGGCGAGATTGCCGGAGAGATCGGACATGAGCTGAACAATCAGCTCGGAATCATTTCGGGCCGCGCGGAGCTGGCGCGGATGCACTTGGACCGCGGCCGCGTCGAGGACGTGCGCGCCGGATTCGACATCATTCTTCGCCAGATCGATCGGATGCGGCTTCTCTCCGAGCGCCTGAGGGGAATGCGCGTTCCACCCCAGCCGCTCTCTCCGCAGGATCCCGGCAAGGTCGTGGCGTCGGCGATGGGCGCGTCACCCCTTCCCGGTTTCGATGCCGAGATTGCCTCGCTCTCTCCCGTACCTGCCGCCTGGATGAACGCGGTGAGCATTCACACGCTCTTTGAAACGCTGCAGGCCCACTTGGGCAGCAATGGATCCAACGGATCCCGCAGTCCGATCACGCACGTCGATCTGCGCCATGCCGCCGGATCGCGCGTCGTCACGCTCTCCATCACGCTGTCCAACGTTCCCGCGGAGCTTGGCCGCCAAGTTCTTGCGGATATTGCGCGGCTCTTGGCTCCCAGCGGGATCGGAATTCGCGCCGATTTCCCGGGGGAAGAGGTGGCGATGCAAGCCGACTTCCCGCTGGTGACTTCCAAGCAGCTCTAGTCTCGTCTTTACCCGCCGCTGCCCCTGGGATTCTTGACCGACCCCAACCTTCCGGGTAACCTCGCTCCTCTTCATTTTGGAGACCTGCGCGAGCGGAGGATTTCTCGATGGCACAGGTGGGGATCAACGGATTCGGCCGCATCGGGCGTAACTTCTATCGTGCGATTCGGAATCATCCGGGCGGCGTCAACGTCGTGGCCGTGAACGACGTCACCGATCCCGCCACTTTGGCGCATCTTCTGAAATACGACTCGATCCATGGGAAGCTTGGCGTTCCGGTCAAAGCTTTGGATGGAGCGATCGAGGTCGATGGAAAGAAGATTCGCGTCCTCTGTGAGAAAGATCCCGCCAAGCTTCCTTGGGGCGAGATGGGTGTGGACGTCGTCGTGGAATCCACCGGCATTTTCACGAGCCGCGCCGATGCGGGGAAACATCTGCAGGCCGGCGCGCGCAAGGTCGTGATCTCCGCACCCTCCAAGGATGCCGATGTCACCGTGGTCATCGGCGTGAACAGCGACCAATACGATCCCGACAAGCATCACGTGATTTCGACGGCGAGCTGCACGACGAATTGCTTGGCACCGGTCGCGAAGATTCTCTCCGAGAAGTTCGGAATCGAGAAGGGCCTCATGACCACGATTCACGCCTACACGAACGACCAGCAGATTCTCGATCTTCCCCACAAGGATCTGCGGCGCGCCCGTGCTGCGGCGATGAGCATGATTCCCACGACGACCGGCGCGGCGCAGGCGGTCGCGCTGGCGCTTCCCGAGCTCAAGGGCAAGCTCACCGGAATGTCGATTCGCGTTCCCGTGCCCGACGGATCGGTGGTGGATTTCACCGCGCTCTTGGGACGCAATGTGAGCGTCGGCGAAGTGAACGCCGCGATGCGCGAAGCCGCCGAAGGAAAGCTCAAGGGAATTCTCGAGTACTCGGAAGAGCCGCTCGTCTCCATCGACATCATCGGCAACCCGCACAGCTCGATCTTCGATGCGCTCTCGACCACGGTGATCGACGGCAATCTCGTCAAGGTCATCAGTTGGTACGACAACGAGTGGGGTTACTCGAGCCGGCTCGCCGAAATGGTCGCCCAAGTCGCACGCGCTCCGGTCGCATAGTGGCCGTCGGCGCCATCGGAAAGCTTTCCGTTCGCGACCTGAAGCCGCGCGGGAAGCGCGTGCTCGTCCGCGTGGATTTCAATGTGCCGCTCGAGTCCGGCCGCGTCGCCGACGCCACGCGCATTCGCGAAAGCCTCCCCACGATCCGCCTGCTTCGCGAGGCGGGCGCGAGAATCATCCTCTGCTCGCATTTGGGACGCCCAAAGGGAAAGCGCGATCTAGAATTCTCGCTCGCACCGGTTGCCCTTGAATTGAAAAGTCTGCTGGGTGGCGTTCCAGTGCAATTCGCGAACGATTGCGTGGGAGAGGAAGTCGAGCGTCTCGTGCAATCGATGAAGGATGGGGACATCCTCCTGCTCGAGAATCTGCGCTTTCATCCGCAAGAAGAAAAGAACGACGCGGAATTCGCGAAGCAGCTGGCGCGTTTGGCCGAGGTCTACGTCAACGATGCGTTCGGCGCGGCCCATCGCGCGCATGCGTCGACGGCCGGAGTCTGCGCGTTCGTCCCGCAGGCTGCAGCCGGTCTCCTTCTCGAGAAGGAGCTCGATTTCCTAAGCCGCGCGACGTCCCATGCGCAGCGTCCCTATGTCGCCATTCTGGGTGGTGCGAAGATCAGCGGAAAGATCGACGTGGTGACGAATCTGTTCGGCAAAGTCGATTCCATTCTGATCGGCGGTGCCATGGCCAACACGTTCTTCAAAGCGCTCGGATTGGAGACGGGGAAGAGTCTCGTGGAGATGGATCGCGTGGACATGGCGCGTGAGCTTCTCGAGCGCGCGAAGCGTGAGCATGTGGATTTGCGCTTGCCGGTGGATTGCGTTGCCGCGACGAAGTTCGCGGAAGATGCCGAAGCGATCGTCGTGCCGGCGAAGGCCATGCCGGCCGATCGCACCATGTTGGACATCGGTCCAGCCACCGTGGCCGATTTTCGCGAGCACATTCTTCGCGCGAAGACCGTTTTGTGGAACGGACCGATGGGCGTGTTCGAGATGGAACGCTTCGCCGCGGGAACGAAGGGAGTCGCGCAAGCGCTGGCCGACGCGACGCCGAAAGGCGCCACCACGATCGTCGGCGGGGGAGACTCCGCCGCGGCCATCGCGAAGTTCGGATTGGCTGACCAAGTCTCGCACGTCTCCACCGGCGGCGGCGCATCGCTCGAGTTTCTCGAAGGCAAAACTCTGCCCGGCGTTGCCGCGCTCACGGACGCTTCCTCGTGAGACGTCCTCTCGTCTGCGGCAATTGGAAGATGCACAAGAGTGTTTCCGAAGCGCGTGCGTTGGCTCGCGAAATCGCAAATGGGCTTCGCGGTGTTTCCGGCGATGTCGACGTGGCTTTGTGCCCGCCGTTCCCGTTGATTCCGGCGGTCGCCGAGACGCTCAAGGAAACTTCCGTCGCCTGGGGCGGCCAGAACTGCGCGACACGGATCGAAGGCCCCTTGACCGGCGAAGTCTCGGCGGCGATGCTGATTGACCTGGGCTGCCGATTCGTGATACTGGGCCACTCGGAACGCCGTCAATCGTTCGGAGAAACCGACGAAGCGGTTCATGCAAAGCTTGGCGTCGCCATGGGGGTCGGGCTGACCGCGATCGTTTGCGTCGGGGAAACTCTGGAAGAGCGCGAGCGGGGTCGCACGGAAGAAGTTGTCGACCGGCAAGTTCGCCGCGCCCTGGAGGGCTTCCCCGGACCACAGATCGCGCGTACCGTTCTGGCCTACGAGCCGGTCTGGGCGATCGGCACCGGACGCAATGCGACTCCTGCGCAGGCGGAAGCGATTCACCGCCGGATCCGGGTGTGCTTGCAATCACTTTTCGGCGAAGAAACGGCAACGACAACGCGCATTCTGTATGGCGGAAGCGTGAAGCCGGACAATGCGAAGGATCTTTTCGCACAAGCAAACATTGATGGAGGCCTCATCGGAGGCGCTTCCTTGTTTTCGAAAGACTTCTTGGAGATCGTGAGGGCCGCATGTTTTACGGAGTAATTCTCGGAATCCACGTCCTGGTTTGCATCCTTCTGTGCTTGGTCGTGCTGTTGCAATCTTCGAAGGGCTCGGGCCTGGCGGGAGGCGGTGCATTTGGAGGTGGCGCGGAATCCACGATCTTCGGCGGCCGCGGCGCGGCCACATTTCTTTCCAAAGCGACCACGGTCTTCGGCGTTGCGTTCATGGTCACTTCGCTGGCGCTGACGTTGATGGGCAAGGTGCAAGCTGGAAGACCGCACAGCGCGGTCGCGGAAGAGGCGCGCAATGCACCGATCGGCGCGCCGACTCAAACGGCTCCGCCGACGGGGGCGCCGCCTGCGGGAGAATTCCCGCCGCCGGGTGGACAAGTGATGCCAGAGACGGCGCCACAGACTGCGCCGCAAGGTACGCAGCCGACGACGCCTCCCCAGCCGGCTCCTCCCAAGCCGAACGGAGGCTGAACGAAACGCCCGGGTGGTGAAATTGGTAAACACGCACGGTTGAGGGCCGTGTGGAGCGATCCTTGCGGGTTCGAATCCCGCCCCGGGCACCAGAATTGGATTCCGCGCACGAAGCGCGGTGTGGATGTCTAGAATGAATCGCGGGAAGAAAAGCGTTGTCGCCCAAACAGCGTGAAGAGCTCCTCGGAGTATTGAAGGCCCGTTTCGAGAAAAACATGAGCCGCCATCAGGGCGTTGATTGGGCCAAGGTCCAAGCCAAGCTGGAAGTGAATCCGAAGAAACTGTCGTCGCTCCACGAAATGGAAAGCACCGGCGGGGAACCGGATGTCGTCGGTCACGACCAGAAGACCGGCGAATACATGTTTTATGATTGCTCGGCGGAAAGTCCGAAAGGCCGCAGAAGTATTTGTTACGACCGGGAAGCGCTGCAGTCGAGGAAAGAGCATCCACCCAAAGAGAGCGCGATGGACATGGCTACGGCCATGGGCGTCGAGCTCTTGACCGAACAGCAATATCGTGAGCTGCAGCAGCTCGGGACTTTCGACACGAAAACGTCCAGCTGGGTGAACACACCTTCGGAAATTCGAAAACTCGGCGGCGCCCTCTTTTGTGATCGCCGTTACAACACGGTCTTCGTGTATCACAACGGTGCAGAATCCTACTATGCCGCCCGGGGGTTCCGCGGCTCGCTCAGGGTCTGAATGTTGCGCAGCCTCCGATGACGATCGAGCGGCGCCTTTCCATTCCCGGATTTGCCGGTGCGGGCGAACGCATCGCGCTGCGCTCTCCCTACAGCGGAGAGGAAATCGCGCGCGTGGAGCTCGCCGGCGACGATGCGCTCGATGCGGCGATGACCGCGGCGCACGAATGCTTTCACGAAAAGATGTCACGCGTTCCCGGATGGCAACGACGTGAATGGTTGGAGCGCGCCGCGCAGATTGTCGTGTCGGAAGCGGAAGATCTGGCCGTTCAAATCGCGAAGGAAGGCGGCAAGCCGCTCGCTGACGCGCGCGTCGAGGTGACGCGAGCCTCACGCACGATCCGATTGGCCGCGGAAGAGGCGACGAATCTTTCCGGGGAAGCCATCCCCATGGACAAAGCACCGGGTACGGAGAGCCGGCTGGCCTTCACGATTCGCGAGCCCTATGGCGTCGTCGTGGCGATCTCGGCGTTCAATCACCCGGTGAACTTGATCGCACATCAAGTCGCGCCCGCCCTGGCGTGCGGCAACGCCGTGGTCGTGAAGCCGGCGACGCAGACGCCGCTCTCCTGCATTCGTCTTGTTGAAGCGTTTCGCGAAGCGGGCTTTCCGCAGGAGGCGGTCATTGCCGTGCCCTGTCGCGGTGCGGCCGCGGAGCGCCTGGCGCGCGATCCTCGCACGCGCTTCGTCACGTTCATCGGCAGCGATTCGGTCGGGTGGAAGCTGCGCTCGGTCATGAATCCGGGGGCGCGTTTCTCGCTCGAGCACGGGGGAGAGGCGGCGGTGATCGTCGACGAGAGCGCGGACCTGGATCGCGCCGTCCCCGCGCTCGTGAAGGGCGCGTTCTATCACGCCGGGCAAGTGTGCATTTCCGTGCAGCGCATCTATGCGCACCGGCGCGTGCGCGCGGAATTGCAGAAGCGGCTCGTCGAGGAATCGGCCAAGCTCGAAGTGGGCGATCCAACGAAACCCTCGACTGCCGTGGGCCCGCTCATCTCTCCGGCGGATGTCGAGCGGGTGCACGCTTGGGTGCAGAACGCGGTGCAGCGCGGCGCGAAGCTCTTACTGGGTGGAAAGCCGCTCGCGAATCAATGCTACGCAGTGACGGTTCTGGCCGATCCGCCGGAAGACAGTGAAGTCATCACTCACGAGGTGTTCGGGCCGGTCGTCTCGATTCTCGAATACTCCGATCTCGACGATGCGATCCGGCGCGTGAACTCTTCGCGCAATCCATTTCAGGCGGCGATCTTCGCGCAGGATGTGGATCACGCGATGCATGTGGCGCGGGCGATCAATGCCAATGCGGTCATCGTGAACGATCACTCCGCGTTTCGCGTGGACTGGATGCCGTTCGGTGGGCGGGAGAATGCCGGCTTCGGCATGGGCGGAGTGCGCGATGCATGCCATGAAATGTCCCGCCCGAAGCTCATTGTGATGAATTTGAAGTAGGCCGCTCTTCCCATCCCCGAAACCCTCATGAATCCGGCCGAACAACCGCTGCAGCGCTCGCACGCGTAATACTCCCGGAGCCCTCCGCCCAAGAATGCCTTTCACCACGAATCGAGAGGAGTCATCATGCCGAGTCCAACCGCCACGACCGCAAGCGTTGCCAAGGTCAGCGAGATTAGCGCGCGCTCCACGAAGAGCTTCGAAGATGCGATTACAGCGGGTATCCAGCGCGCAGGAAAGACGCTGCGCAACGTGCAGTCCGCTTGGGTCAAGGAGATGCGCGTCGAAGTCGATGACGGCCGCATCATCGGTTTCCAAGTGAACATGATGGTGACGTTCGTTCTGGACGAGTAGGTCGCGCAATCTGCGATGATCGCGGCATCCACGAGATCGCCGCGATCAGCCGCGCGCATCCTCCAGGAGCGCACGCACTCGCGCCAAGCCCTTGCGCACTTCGTCGAGGCTCACCGCACCCACGGAAAGCCGCGCCCAGCCCGTTTCCCCGGGCAGGCCGAATGCTTGGAAAGGAACGACGGCGAATCCGGCTTCGTGCAGGAGCAGCCGGCGCACGTCTTCGTTCGTCTTGATGGCCCGGCCGCGCACGCTGCGTCCGATGAGATCGAAACGCGCCGAAAGATAAATCGCACCCTGCGGCGCCAGTGGCTCAACCGCGAGCCCGTCCTTGCGCATCGCGGCCAATCCATCGTGCAAGAGATCGAGGCGCGTGGAAACTTCGCGAATCATCGTGGCGCGATGCGCTTCCTTGGCTTCGCGATCGCACAAGAATTTCGCCGTGGCGACTTGCTCCGCGCGTGGCGCCCACGTTCCGTAGTGCCCGGCCATCTCGATCATCTTCTTCGCGATCACCGGCGGCGCTAATCCCCAGCCGACGCGCAGACCTGTGCCGCACATATTCTTGCTCACCGAGTCGACCAAGATCGTCCAGCGCACCATCTCGGGAACGAGTCCCACCGGGGTCACGTGCTCGGTCTGCCCGAAGCGCAGCGTGTGATACACCATGTCGTAGAGCAAAAAGACCGGCCGCTCTCCGGCGCGCTCGCGGCGCTCGTTCTCCTGCACGATCGCTTCGCAAATTCCCAGTAAGGCCGCGCGCGAAATACACGTTCCGGTCGGATTCAGCGGCGAGTTCAAGCTGACGAGTCGCGCTGTCTTCAAGTGGGGCTCGAGATCGGCGCGATCCAAATGGAAATTCTTTTCCGGCGTCGTCGTCACCGGAACCGGACGCGCATTGCACAGGATCGCATAGTGATGATTGTTCCACGAGGGAACCGGAAATACGACCGGCTCATCTCGATCGACGAGCGCCATGAAGCTCGCGAACATGAGCGGGCGCGCACCCGCGCCGATGAGTACGCTCTCCAGCGGATATTCGAGACCGTGATCGGCACGCGCCGTCTCCAGCACGGCCTCGCGAAGCTGCGGCATCCCATTCGCGGGCGGATAATTCGTCTCGCCCTTTTGCAACGCTTCGATCAACGCATGCAGCATCGCCTTGGGAATTGGAAATTGATCGGGGCGGAAATCGCCGACGGTGAGGTTGAGAACCTCTTTGCCTTGCTTTTGATGCTCGCGAATCTCGCCCGCGATTTGAAGAATCGTGGATTCTTCGATTCGCCGCGCATAGTCCGAGAGCGCCCCTTGCGGCGCGATCGCCAACGTCGCCATTCGCAGCTCCCCTCTACCCCCGGGTGGGCGGCTTTCCCTCTTTTTCGAGAATGACTCGATCCCCCTCGAGACGATACACGTCGCCGGTTTTTGCGCAGGTCGCCCGGCTGTTCCCATCGAAGTGGAGCCGTTCGCCGTAACGTCCAACCCATCCGCCGCGCCGTGCGGGGTTTCCCCACACGAGAGCGAAATCGGGGACGTCCTTCGTCACGACGGCACCCGCGCCGATCATCGCATGGCGGCCGACGGTCACGCCGCACACGATCGTCGCATTGGCCCCGACCGACGCTCCCTCTTTGAGAAGTGTACGCCGGAATTCGGTCTCCGGATCCTTCTTATAGGCGGCTCGGGGGAGAAAATCATTCGTGAGAGCGGCGTGTGGGCCCAAGAACACGTAGTTCTCGCAGACGACCTTGTCCCAAACCGCGACGCCGTTCTTGACCGTGCAGTGGTCGCCCAGGACGGCGCCCCCCTCCACGAAACATCCCTCTCCGATGTTGCAGCCCTTGCCGATCACGGCCCCTTTCAGGACGTGCGCGAACGCCCAAATGCGCGTTCCTTCACCAACTTGATCGGAATCGCAAAGGCCTTTTTCGTGTACGAAAACGCCGGGCGGGTGCTGCATGGAAAGGGATTCCCTCGGGCGCGTAGACGGAACACGATAAGCTCAAGAACCTCGTTTCGACAACCGTCATTTCGAAGAGAGAAACCGCCGGGTTGCCGAAGCACTGCCGCTTTGCTACCGTATTTCAAATCCCCTTCTGCCGATCGGCCCAAACTTTCAACCAGGGTGCCGGTCCTTCATTCGGAGAACGATTCCCATGACCACCGCCACACGCACCGACCGGTACATCGAGCTCGCCGACAAATACGCCGCCCACAACTATCACCCTCTGCCTGTCGTGATCGCCAAAGCGAAGGGTGTTTGGGTTTGGGACCCCGACGGCCGCAAGTACATGGACATGCTGGCCGCCTATTCCGCGGTGAATCAGGGGCATTGCCATCCGAAGATCGTCGCGGCTTTGGTCGAGCAGTCGGAGCGGGTCACGCTCACTTCACGCGCGTTCCACAACGATCAGTTCGGGCCCTTGTGCGAGCTCGTCTGCGAGATGACCGGCTTCGAGAAAATCCTGGTGATGAACTCGGGCGCGGAAGCGGTCGAGACGGCCATCAAGATGGCGCGCAAATGGGGCTACAAGAAAAAGGGCATCGAGAACGACAAGGCCGAGATCATCGCTTGTGCGAACAATTTCCACGGGCGTACCACGACCGTGGTCAGCTTCTCGACCGATGCGCAGTATCGCGACGGCTTCGGTCCGTTCACTCCCGGATTCAAGGTCATTCCCTACGGCGACGCGGCCGCGCTCGAAGCCGCGATCACCCCGAACACGGCGGCGTTCTTGGTCGAGCCGATTCAAGGCGAAGCTGGGATCATCGTTCCGCCGGCCGGGTATTTGAAGAAGGCGGCGGAGATCTGCCGCAAGAACAACGTGCTGTTCATCGCCGACGAAATTCAGAGCGGATTGGGACGCACCGGCAAGCTCTTCGCATGGCAGCACGACGGCGTGATGCCGGATGCGATGATCATCGGCAAGGCGTTGTCGGGCGGGTTCTATCCGGTGTCCGGCGTTCTCACCTCCACTGAGATCATGAGCGTCTTCAAGCCCGGCGATCACGGTTCGACGTTCGGCGGCAATCCCTTGGGCTGCGCCGTCGCTCGCGCCGCACTGACCGTCATTCGCGACGAGAAGCTGGTGGAGAATTCCGCCGAGTTGGGCGAGTACCTCATCGAGAAGCTGCGCCGCATGCCGCAAGATCACATCGCCGAAGTGCGCGGCAAGGGACTCTGGATCGGCGTCGAGATTCGCAAGCCTTCGGGACTGGCGCGGCCCTACTGTGAAGCGCTCATGGAGCGAGGCATCCTGGCGAAAGAGACTCACGATCAAGTGGTGCGCATCGCGCCTCCGCTCGTCATCACGAAGGACGAAATCGACTGGGCGCTGCCACGCATCGAGGAAGTGCTCTCCGTCAAGAGAGGCTGAGCGACAGAGCGCGAAGACTTTCTGTAAGGTTTTCGGCGGTTCGCCGCAGGAAAGCTGGATGTCTCGCGAGGCAGGCCGTCTCGGCGAATGGCGCTCCTCGGCGCTCCAGAAATCTTTTTCTGTCTGTATCGGCGGTTCAGTGAACCGCCGAGGAAATTGTTCGCGCCTGCGGTGCACTGATTTCGCCGAGAGGCCTGCCTCGCTCGACCGCTTTCCCGCGACGAACCGCCGAAGGAAACATTGGAAAGCTGACGCGGCTCGATGCGCGCGCCTCATGGATTGGTGAGCAATCTGCGATGCGGTGCGCGCCGCATTCGATTGGCTCTTTCGTACGAGCGGTGGCGCGTGCTTTTGGGTCATGCTTTCGACGAATCTGATCATCGCCGCGCGACTCTGGCCGAAGTCGTCGCAACGCAAGCCCCGATCACTTCCATCCATTCGACAAGGTCGTTCACGGTGCCCTTTGAATGTTTCCTTTCGGTGGTTCGCTACAGGAGCAAGCCGGTGCCTTTCGGCGAAATCGCGTATCCGGAGGCGCACCGGCAGTCGCCGCAGAGATTCTCGGGGTCTCGAGGCGAACTGTGTACCGCAGCGCGCCTGTAATGGAAGCGCGCGAGGACCTGCAGTGGAGACGAGAGACCCCGAGAATCTCTGCATCGGGCGAGCTGCCGGTGCGCCGAGGAACGCGCTTGAGCCGAGAGGCATCGGCGCTCCGCAAAGGCGAACCACCGAATACCAAAATGAAAAGCTTGAGCCCGGGACGACTGCTGACTCGAAGGGGGTCCCTTACTTGCGATGTCCCGCTTGGCCCAAGAGTGCGCCGGCGATGATCAGGATTCCTCCGGCGACCGCCGTCGCCGTCATGCGTTCACCGGTGATGAAGTAAGAGAAGATGGCGGCGAAGAGCGGCTCCGTGGCGTAGAGGAGAGCCGTTTCGGTGGCTGTGACGCGCGGTTGGTAGCGCAGCTGGAGCCAGGTGGTGCCGGTCGTCGCGAAGATTCCAGTGACGAGAAGCGCGGTGACGAGCTGCGGCGTCCATTCGAAGCGCACTTGTTCCAACGGCATCGCGGCGCATGCGGCCAGCGAAGTGACGGCGAGCTGCGACGTCAGGAGTGACTGCGTGGAGAATCGCTCGCCCCATCGCGAGAGAAGCGCGACGTGCAGCGCGAAGAGAATCGCGCACGCGACGGTCCACGTGTCGCCGGAATTCCACGCCCCTCCTTTCGGCGACATGAGCAGCGCGAGACCGGCCAGAGTGATCGCGAGCCCGAACAGCGGAAGAAGCCGCGGCCTTTGATTCAAGAGAATCGATCCCCAGATGGGAACGAGCGCGACGTTCAATCCGGTGACGAAGGCGGAACGCGATGGGGTCGTGAAGGTGAGGCCGATGGTCTGCGCCCCATACGCGAGGGCGAGCACGAGACCCAAGGGCACTCCCCGCGCGAGCGCGCCCGGCTCGAAGCGCATCCGTCTCCACATCAAGAGCGAGACCAGCGAGGCGACCGCAAAACGAAGCGCCAAGAAGACCATGGGCGAGGCGTCGGTCAGCCCCGATTTCACGAGAACAAATGTGGTTCCCCAAAGCGCCGACACCAAGAGAAGCGCGAGTTGCGGGTTCATCGCGTGCCCCGGGAGATGAAATCGTGCTCGGCGGTGCGCGATTCGATGGGGCCGCCCTCTTGGTCAGCGCGCCTTCGTGTGCTAAAGTATCCGTCTCCCCCGAAGTCAAGGTGCGATCCGTTCCCAAGGAGACGTTGATGCGAATCCGTGGCTTGGCCGCGAAAGTTGCACGTGCGTTCGCGCTCGTGGGAGCGATCGCCGCTCCCGTGCAGGCTCAAACTCTCGATCCGTCGCTGCACGTCACGCTGCGCAAGCAGATCGACGAGTACATCGGCGTGAACGATTGTTGGGGATATCGCGCGCCGAACGGCACCGAAGTGGCGATCTACGGGCATCAAACCGGGACTTCGTTCGTGAATGCCACCGATCCCTCGAACGCCACGGAAATCGTGAACATCCCCGGGGCAACCTCCACCTGGCGCGACATGATGACCTATTCGCACTACTGCTACATCGTCACCGAGGGAACGGGACCGGGGACGGGATTGCAGATCGTCGACTTGGCGAATCCCTTGGCGCCGGTTCTCGTCTCCACGTACACGGCGAACAATTTCACGAGCGCGCACAATCTCTTCATCGACGTGGGAGCAGGGAATCTCTACGCGGTCGGCGCGGGTCCTTCCGGCGGAATGAGGATTCTGTCTTTGGCGAACCCGATTGCTCCGGTTGAGCTGGATTACTTCACGCCCTACTACATTCACGACATCTACGTGGCGGACGGCATCGGCTACGCGGGAGCGATCAACTCGGGAACGCTTCGCATCATCGATCTTTCCGATCCTTCGAATCCGGTGACCATCGCCACCCACACTTACCCGGGCGCGTTCACGCACAATGCTTGGCCCAACGCCGCCAAGACGCACTGCACGACGACCGACGAAACCCCCGGTGGGCATCTTCACGTTTGGGACATCAGCGATCTCGGCAACATCGATCTCGCCTCCGAATACGAGGTGCCCGGCGCCATCATTCACGATGTGCGCCTCAAGAACGACGTCGCCTACCTTTCGTATTACTCGGCCGGCTGCCGGCTCGTGGATCTGTTCGATCCCGAGGATCCGGTGGAGATCGGCTCCTTCGACACCTGCATTCTCGACGGCGGCTTCAACGGAGATTGGGGCGTATATCCCTTCCGCTCCGACAACATCTTCTATGCGTCGGATCGCCAAAGAGGTCTGTTCATTCTCGAATTCACCGGAACACTGGCCGGAAAGATTCAAGGTGTGGTGAAGGATGCCGCCACGTTGCTGCCTTTGGCCGGCGCGGAAGTGGAGCTCGAGGAAGAGGGAATCACGATCACGACGGGAGGCACGGGAGCATACATCGACGGCGTTCCCGCTCACGCCTACACCGTGCACACCAAGAAATTCGGCTACGCGACGAACACGACGCAGGTTCTGGTTCCGGAGCGCGGGACGGCAACGCACAACGTCAATCTTTCACCTCTCCCGTTCGGATCGGTCAAGCTCACTCTCACGGCGTCGGAATCCGGCGCCCCGATTCCCGGCGTTCTCGTCACTCTCTTGGACAGTCCTCTTCCCCCGGTCGTCTCGAATGCGGCCGGCGAGGCCGTGATCTCAGGAGTGCCGGCCGGGCCCAACTGGACGGTGCGTATGGCGAAATTCGGACGCGCCGTCACCGAACGCATCGTCACGGCTCCGCCCAATGGACAGAACGTGTTCCCGGTCTCCATGGCGCGCGGGCTCACCGATGATTTCGATCTGGATCAGGCTTGGATCGTGGGCGACCCCGGCGATGACGCGACGGATGGAATCTGGGAGCGCGCCATTCCGATCGGGAGCTTCTCCAACGGCGTCGTCGGAGCGAATGGAGATGCCTCGCCAACTGGGGCAGGTTTTGCCTACGTGACGGAGAATCATCACCCCGGCGCATTCGCTGGAACTTCCGACGTGGACAACGGACACACCTCACTCCTGACGCCGGTGTTCAACGGCGCGGGATTGGGATCGCTCACCTTGTTCTATCAGCGCTGGTTCTCGAACCGCGCACCGGTCCAGAGCAGCGATCAATTCCGCGTGGACTACAGCACGAACAGCGGCGGGTCCTGGACGAATGTGGAAACGACCACCATTGGGACCGACAGTTGGGCCGCAGTCGTCATTCCGATTCCCACCAACAGCACCACGATGCAATTGCGCTTCGTCGCCGAAGATCTGGGCGATGACACGTGGGTGGAGGGCGGCGTCGATGACGTGCGCATCGTCGGCTCTTTTGCGACGGACGCCCCGCAGATTCCGTTGCTCGTGGAGAAGTCTTCGCTCGATGCTCCCGAGCCGAATCCGTTCCGCGAATCGTCTTCGATCACGCTGCATCTGGCCCGCGCCGGCGAAGTGCGGCTCGAGGTCTATGATGTTTCGGGAAGGCGAGTGGCCCGGCTCATGGACGGGAAACGCGTGGCTGCGGGAACGTATCGCGTGAGCTGGGAAGGGCGCGACGAACACGGATTGCGTGTGGCGCCGGGAATGTACTTCATCAAGCTGAGCGCGCCCGACGGGGAGATCACGCGCAAGACGACCGTGTTGCGCTAGAAGCCGAGAGACTTTCCTTCGCCGGGTCGCCTCACTCCCAGATCCGGTGTCTCGAGCGAGCTGGCGTACCGGAGGCGCAGCAACGGTCGCCGCTCAGATTCCCGGTGGCTCGAGTCGAAATGTGTACCGCAGCGCGCCTGTAATGGAAGCGCGCGAGGACCTGCATTGGAGACGAGAGCCACCGGGAAGCTGAGTCATCGGCGAGCCGCTGCCGCGCTGAGGAACGCATCGCGAGGCGAGAGACGCCGGATCTGGCCCAGCGGCGACCCGGCGAGTGGGATTAACTTGCGGCTTCTTCTTCCTCGGGATCGATCTCGGGCACGGCGTGGCGCCGTACGGGCTTCTCTTCCTCTTCGAGCTCGACGGGCTGCACCGATTCCTCGCCGAGCTTCCAGCGCAGGCGAATCTCGTTGCCGTCAACGAGCGAGGGAAATTCCACGACCCCGTTTTCGAAATCGCGCAGATGGCAGCCGATTGTCTTCAGCTCTTGCACGTATTCGGAAAGCTCGCGCATGATGCGATCATGTTCCGGCGAGGAGTTTCCGTACTCTTCGCGAACCTGCACGAGCTCCTGCCACTTGCCCGCGACGTCGCTCACGATGGAGCGCAAGAGCGGTAGCGTTCGATTCGCTTCTTCGATGGTGAACACAACTCGGCTCAAGATCGCCATCGCCCGTCCTTTCGAAAATCCTTCCGGATCGCTTCGAACCCCGCCCGCTGCCATCCACTATCGGCCGACCCGCCGCCGGCCTTAAACATCCCAGACGTCCCCCTCGTTCAAGAGCTGGTCCAAGTCCCCCGGACTTCTTTCGGCGATCTGCCGGGCGATTTGATCGTTCATCTCCCGGTCGAATGTGGGCCTCTCCACGGCACGGAAAACCCCGATGGGAATGGGTTGCCGGGGATGCTCCATCTGCGCCAACTCGAACGCCAACGAGGGGTTGTCCCGCGATTCGTCGTGCACCATGAGATCCGGGGAATCTCCTCCGGCAATCGATACGACTTCGAGTCCGTTGTCGGCCAGACGAATTCCGCGATCCTTGTTCTTGCCGAACACGAGAGGCTTGCCGTGCAGCAGCTCGACCTGAGCGTCGTTGCGGATCTCTTTCTCGGTGATGCTCTTGAATGCCCCGTCGTTGAAGATGTTGCAGTTCTGATAGATCTCCACGAAGGCGGTGCCGCGATGGCGCGCCGCACGGCCGAGAATTTCCTTCAAGTGCTGCGGGTACACGTCCACGGTGCGCGCGACGAACGTAGCTCCCGCACCCAATGCCAGCGCGATCGGATTAAATGGGCTGCCCACCGTCCCGTCGGGGGAAGATTTCGTTTTCTTTCCGACCTCGGACGTGGGCGAGTATTGCCCCTTCGTCAAACCGTAGATCCGATTGTTGAACAGCAGCACTTTGAGATCCACATTGCGGCGCAAGAGATGAATGAAATGATTTCCACCGATGGAGAGCGCGTCGCCGTCGCCGGTGATCACCCACACCGAGAGCTCCGGGCGCGCGATCTTGAGGCCGGTAGCCACTGCGGGCGCGCGTCCGTGAATGGTGTGGAATCCATACGTGTTCATGTAGTACGGGAAGCGGCTCGAGCACCCGATTCCGGAGATGAATGCGTATTTCTCCCGCGGAATGTCAAGCGAGGGAAGGACCGCTTGGACTGCGGCCAAGATGGAGTAGTCCCCGCATCCCGGACACCAGCGCACTTCCTGATCGCTGACGAAATCTTTCTTGGTGAGGCCGCCGATTTCCGTGGTTGCCATCGGCTCACTCCTTCCAAACGGCGCGGACCGCGTCCGCGATCTCCGAGCTCTTGAACGGTTTTCCCTGCACCTTCGAAAGAGTGCGCGCATTCACGAGAAAGCGAGCGCGCAGCAGAAACGCCAACTGTCCCAAGTTGAGCTCGGGAACGAGAACAGTTTCGTAGCGCTTCAAGATCTCTCCCAAGTTGCGCGGGAACGGGTGGAGATGCCGCAAGTGAACATGCGCCGGCGCAATGCCTTCCGCAGCGAGCTGGCGAATCGCGCCGCGAATTGCGCCACGCGTGCTGCCCCAACCCACGATGAGCAGCTTCCCTGAGGCCGGCCCGTCGACCGAAGCTTCGGGAATGAAGTTCGCGATGTTCGCCACCTTTTCATTGCGCAGCCGCACCATGAGCTCGTGATTCGCCGGCTCATAGTTCACGTTGCCGGTGACGTTCTGCTTCTCGAGACCGCCGATGCGATGTTCGAGCCCCGGAGTTCCGGGAACGGCCCATGGGCGCGCCAGCGTTTCCGGGTCGCGTTGATAAGGATGAAATCCCTCCACATCCGTGCGGAAGGAAACGGGAATGGGAGGGAGGTCCTTCGCCTTGGGAATGGGCCACGGCTCCGCTCCGTTCGCGAGATATCCATCGGAGAGGAGGATCACCGGGGTCATGAAACGGATCGCCAGCCGCACCGCTTCGAGCGCCACCCAGAAGCAATCTCCCGGCGTGGACGCGGCGACGACCGGAATGGGAGATTCCCCGTTGCGTCCCAATACCGCTTGAAAGAGGTCGGCTTGCTCGGTCTTCGTCGGAAGCCCGGTGGAAGGTCCGCCGCGCTGCATGTTGATGATGACGAGCGGAAGCTCGGCCATCACCGCGAGCCCCATTCCCTCCGTCTTGAGCGCCATGCCCGGACCGGACGTTGCGGTCACGCCGATCTTGCCGCCGTACGATGCGCCGATCGCCGAGCAGACCGCTGCGATCTCGTCTTCCGCCTGAAATGCGAACAAGCCGAAGCGCTTGTACATCGAGAGCGTGTGCAGCACGTCGGACGCCGGCGTGATGGGATAGCTGGCGAGAAAGAGATCGAGCTTCGCTTGCCGCGATGCCGCGAGAAGACCAAGCGCCAGCGCCGTGTTCCCGCTGATGTTGCGATAACGTCCGGGAGGAAGCTGCGCAGGATCGACTTGATACGTCGTCTGGAAGAGGTGCACCGCTTCGCAGTAGGCGTACCCGCCGCGCAACGCGCGGCGATTCGCCTCGATCACCTCGGGCTTTTTCTCGAAATACTTCTGCAGCCACTTCTCGGTGGTCTCCAAGGAGCGGTTGTAGAGGTAGTACATGATGCCCAGCGCGAAGAAGTTCTTGCAGCGATCGATCGACTTGCGCGACATGTCCAGCCCTTCGAGCGCTCTTCGCGTGAGCGTCGTCAGCGGAACTTGGATCGTGCGGTATCCGTCCAGAGTGTGATCGGTGAGCGGGTTCGACTTGTATCCGGCGAGCTTCAAGTCTTGTTCTTCGAAGCTATCCGAGCTGACGATCAGAATTCCGTTCGGGCGAAGATCGGAAAGATTCACCTTGAGCGCGGCGGGATTCATGGCGACCAAGACGTCCGGCTCGTCTCCCGGCGTGTCGATGTCCAAGCTGGCAAAGTTGATCTGGAATCCGCTGACTCCGGGAAGCGAGCCGGCCGGGGCGCGAATCTCCGCCGGATAATCCGGAAACGTGCTCACGTCGTTGCCGAAGAGCGCCGCGGTGTTCGTGAACTGATTGCCGGTGACCTGCATCCCATCGCCGGAATCCCCGGCGAACCGGACCACCACGCGCTCTAACGTTTCAACATTCGCGCTCATGATGAAGTGCCGGTCTCCTTTTCGATTCGAGATTCGGGCCGATTCTCCGCGACGTCCAAATCCGAAGAATTCAGCAGATTCTCCGGAATTCGGTCGGTCGCGTCCATCGCTTCCAGGAAACGCGCCGCCAGCGTGGCGCAAGCCGATTCATAGACGGGAGGGTCGAAACGCTCCAGTCGAGCGATGCCGCCGGCCATCATTCCGTGCCCGCCCGCCTTCCCCTCTTTCCCGACCACTCGAGCGATGATCACTCCCGCGCGCCCGGTCCGCTCCTTCGTGCGGAGAGACAACACCATAGTACCGGACTTGTGTCCGATGCAAAGGGCCCAGCGCACACTCTCCAGCCGAAGGATCATGTCGCAGAATTCCGCGCACAGCTCCGGATGGGCGACTTCACCCAGGGAAATGATCGCCAGGTCCCCGTAGAGCGTCGTCCCGGAGAGCGCCGAGCCCATCTTGCTGAAGTACGCGCGGGACACCCCGGCGTATTCGATCTCGGAGATCTTGCGGAAGTCGACGTAGGGGAAGAGCGAGACGTACGCCTCCCGATCGCGGCGCGAAGCCTCGCGCGAGAGCGTTTGCGTTTCCGCTTGGATTGCGTAGAAAAGGGCCGTGGCCAAGTCGGGATCCATGCGAAAGCGCGCCGCCTTCAAGTATTCGTAGAGCATCGTCGCGGTCGCGCCGTAGCGCGTGCGCACGTCGTGGAACTTGACGCGGCGCGTTTGCGGGCGCAGCGGATGATGATCGATGACCACGTCGGGCACGCGCCCGAAAGGAAGGGAGTTGTTGCCGGTGCGCGGCTGCGTGTCGACGAGCGCGCACGCCTCGTAGGAATCCCAGTCCACGTCCTCGAGCGGCTTCAAATTCGCGCGCACTGCCTTGACCAGCGCGCGATTCTCCGCGCGGCCGACGATTCCCCCGTAAGCGATGTCCACTTCGCAGTGCAGGCGACGCTCGATCAAACGCTGCAGCGCCAACGCGCTCGCCACCGCATCGGGGTCGGGATAATCGTGCGTTAAGATCAGCACCTTCGTAGCACCCCGAAACGCCCGCAGGCAGCGGCGTAGCCGCGTTGCGCTCATGAGCGTGGTGCGCATCAAGTCTCCTGGAAGTCGCGCAGCACGGCGCGCACCCGATCGCCGGTCGGCGCCGCGCAGGCTCGATCGGCGATCTCGCTCCAGCGCGTGCTGTCGATCGACACGAGCATCAATCCCACGGGCAGGATCCATTGCGGCGCCATCGAGAGGCGGGTGACGCCGAGCCCAACGAGAAGACCGGTGAGCGAAGGATCTCCGGCCATCTCGCCGCAGATCGAAAGCGGCTTGCCGGTCTCTTCGGCAATTCCCACGAGGCGGCGCAGCACGCGCAGAATCGAAGGGTGCATGGAGTCGTAATACGCGGAGAGATGCGCCGCGTCCCGATCCACGCCCAGCGTGTACATGGTCAGATCGTTCGTGCCGGCGGAAACGAAGTCGGCTTCGGCGAAAATCTCCGCCGCCATCTCCACTCCGGCGGGATGCTCGATCATGGCGCCGATCGAAAGATCAGGATTGTGGCGGATTCCTTCGCGGCGCAGATCCTCGTGCGCGGCGGAAACCAGAACTCGAATGCGCAGAATGTCGTCGACGCCGGCCACCATGGGAAGAAGGAGCCGTACCGGGCCTTCGGCTGCGGCCTGCAGAATCGCGCGGATCTGCGTCGTCAAGATCGCCGGATTCTCGAACAGAAAACGAAGCGAGCGCAGCCCGAGCGCGGGATTCGATTCGAGCGCCGACGTCGTTCCGGGAAGATGCTTCTCGCTGCCGACGTCCAGAAGTCGAATGTCCACCGGATCCTTCGTGAAGGACACGGCAACTTGGGAATACGTCGCCACGAGCTCGGCTTCGGTCGGCAGGCGATTCTTGGCGAGATAGAGATACTCGGTTCGATAGAGTCCGATGCCGTCGGCGTCGATCTGCGTGGAAGCATCGACGTCGCGCGATGACGCGGCGTTTCCCAGAAGATAGATCCGCTTTCCGTCCGCGGTGCGACGCTGCGCGCGCGGATCGCTCGGTGCGGGAGGGAGTAGCATCTTGCGCTTGCGCTCGCGCGTTAGCACCGCTTCGAGCTCTTCCTCGGGAGGATTCACCACGATGCGCTCGTCGTCCGCTTCGACGGCGAGAAGATCGCCGTCGCGCACCGTGCGCAAAAGTCCCTCGACGTGAATGAGCGTGGGGAGATTCAAAGCGCGCGCCAAAACCGCGACATGGCCCATCTTGCCGCCGCCTTCGCACACCATTCCCGCGACGGTCCCGGGATCGATGCGCGCCAGAAGACTGGGCGGGGGAGTGTGCGTCACCAAAATCACGGGCGGCGATCCGGAATCTTCCGGCCCGTTTCCGGAAGGGGGAGGTGTGCCGGTGCCCAAGAGGTGGTTCAAGATCATGCGCTCCGCATCGGTGAAATCCTCGACGCGGCTGCGAATGACCTCGCTCCCCGACTCTCCCAGGATCGCGCGGAATTCGTCGAAGCGGTGGCGCACGGCCTGAGCGGCGTTCTCGCGCTGGTCGCGAATGCGCGCTTCGACCCATTCGACGAGCGAAGGATCACGCAGGAGCGCGCGCTGCGCGGCGAAGATCTCCGCCTCGAGCTTGGGAAGGTTTCCGCGGGCCCATTCCAAATCGACGGTGGCGTCCCGATCGGCCCCGTTGACCGCGGCGCGAAAGGCCTGAATCTCCGCTTCGACTTCGGCCTCGTTCATGAGACCGTAGGCAGGAACGACCGAGAGATCATCCAAGCGGATGCTCGCCCGTCCCACGGCGATTCCGCCGGAGATCTTCTTGCCTTGAAGAACGAAAGTCTTTCGTTTCATCGTTTCAAGGTCCGTCGAGCGGGGCGGAGGGATGGAACGGACGACCGGGAAGAATACCGCGAAGAGAGGAGACCGGGGTGAAGATCTACACCCGCACGGGCGATACCGGAGAGACTTCGCTCTTCGGCGGAGGACGTGTCGCTAAGAACGATGCGCGCGTAGCCGCATACGGCGACGTGGACGAGCTGAACGCGGCGCTGGGGGTCGCGGTCACGAACCTACTGCTGGGCGATCCCTTGGCTCGTGAGATCGAGGACATCCAGCGCGATCTCTTCGGTGTGGGCGGGGAGATCGCGGCCGCGAACGCCAAGGCCCGCGAAAAGCTGCGCGACTTGGTCAGCGATGAGCGCATTCAGGCTCTCGAGATCTCGATCGATCGAATGGAAGAAGACCTTCCCAAGCTGACGCGTTTCATACTTCCCGGAGGGGGAAAGGCCGCCGCGTCGTTGCACGTGGCGCGCACGATCTGCCGCCGGGCCGAGCGTTCGATCGTGGGATTGCGGGAAGGAGCTCTGCGCGGTGAAGTCGTGCGCTACATGAACCGGCTCGCCGATTGGCTCTTCGTCGCCGCCCGCCACGCGAATCATGCCGAGGGGAAAAGCGACGTTCTCTGGTAGTCCGTCTGGGTACGCCTCCCTAGAGAGCGTCCGGTGTCTTCGGCGAAATGAGTACCGAAGGCGCCGCAGCGGTCGCCGCTCAGATTCCCGGTCCCTCGAGGCGAAGTGTGTACCGCAGCGCGCCTGGAATGGAAGCGCGCGAGGACCTGCACTGGAGACGAGAGGGACCGGGAAGATGAGCAAGGGCGAGCCGCTGCCGCGACGAGGAACGCATCTTGAGCCGAGAGACACACGGACGCTCCCTACCGGGTTGGGGGAATCCCCCCAAAAGGCCTGCCAAGGGCGATGAAGGCGGAACCCCGGACTGAAGGGGGGTGTGGAATCGCCAACCGTCCGGGCTTGTTCGCATTCCAGATCGGTGCTAGGTTCCGGCTAACTGCGGATCGCGCTGGGTGGGGGTGAGGTTGGAACAGGGCCGGCTGCCAATGGCCAGCCCAGGGGGAGAAGCGTGGATCATCCATTTATTGCGACGCTTACTCGTTCCGGCCCAGTCGGTCAGGCCCTTCTTGCTGGTCTGGTCGGCTTGTCCATTTTCACCTGGGCCGTCATCCTCTCCAAGGCCGGGGCCCTGCGCCGGGCGGACCGTTCGGCCCGCGCGTTTCTCACCCGCTTTCGCCAATCCGGAGTGGAGTGGATGTCGAGCGACATCCGCCTTGGTACGCCGGAATCGCCGCTCGAGAAGATCTGCGACGCCGGTCTTCGCGAACTGCGTTTGCAGCGCAGCGTGGAACCGGGACGCTTCATTTCTCATCAAGCGCGCGATCGCGTCCAATCCGCTCTCGAGACCGAGACCGTCGAGCAAATCAACGAGTTGGATAAAGGACAAATCGCGCTCGCCATCGGAGCGAGCGCAGGTCCGCTCTTGGGTCTTCTGGGAACGGTGTGGGGAATCATGAACGCGTTTCTGCGCATTGGACTCTCCGGAAATGCGGGAATTGCGACGGTGGCTCCGGGCGTCGCCGAGGCGCTCATCACAACGGTGGCGGGTCTCGCGGTCGCGATTCCGTCGGTCATCGCGTACAACGTCTACAGCCGCAAGATTCAGACGCTCACGTCGATGTTCGATCGCTTCTCCAACGAGTTTGTGACGACAATCGATTTGGCCGGCAAACGCGCGGAGCGTCGCGATGAGCCGCGCGAGCAGCTCGCACCCGACTCCCCTTCTTCGGTGTTCGCTCGACACCGAACCTGAGGAGAGCCACCGCATGAAGCCACGACGACCGCGCCGCGCACTCAACACGGACGTGAACGTCACTTCTCTTGTCGACGTCATGATGGTGCTGCTCATCATTTTCATTCTCGTCGCCCCGATCTTGAGCCAGGGAATCGACGTGAAGCTTCCCCAGGCGAGCTCCGCATCCGCGGAGCCGGACAAGAGCTTGCACGTCACGCTCGCGAAGGACGGGCAGATCTTCCTCGATGGGAAACCAATTTTGCTGCAGCGCGTGGATGACGAGTTTCGTTCCCGGGCGAAAGAGAATCCGGACTTGCCGGTCGTAGTCGAAGGGGACGAGAAGCTCGATTACGGAAACGTCATGGACATTCTGGATCGTGCGCGGGTCGCCGGCCTGACTCGCGTCTCGCTGGCCACCGAGCCGCGCCAGGAACGCCCTTAATGCAGAGACAGGCATGAAAAAGAGTCTCACCGTTTCCATCACTCTCCACACCATCGTGTTCTTCGCGGTGTTGTTCATGCCGCGCGCTTCGACGAAGTGGGATCGCGTCGATGCGATTCCGGTGGATCTCGTCGCTTCGGTCGCCTCGACGAAAACCATTGCCCCGCCTTCTCCCGCGGAGGAAGCGCCCGAGACGCCGCCCGAGCCCAAGCAGGAAGTGAAGGAGCCGAAGCCGGAGAAGAAGGAAGCTCCCACTCCGAAGCCCACGAAGCGAGCGCCTTCGCGGAGATTCCAGCGCATCGAATCGGCTCCTTCGAGCGAGCCTACGTTGGAAGAGAGATTGAAGGAGCGATTCGAGAACATCGATGGAGAGGAATCGGCCGAAGAAGAGCCGGAGGAATCCGGCGAGACACCGGCGCAAACTCCCGCAGCGCCTTCGACCGGCGTCACCAACATCGCCACCGTCGAGGCCACCGACTTTCCCTATGCGTGGTACCTGAATCTTCTGCGCACGAAGATCAGCGAGGCCTGGGATCCTCCGGCCAGCCGGCTTCTCGCCGGTCGCCCGAATCAAGTGATCATCAAATTCTTTCTGGCGCGCGACGGCACCGCTTCGGAATTGGAAGTCGACGTCGTCTCCGGCGCGCCGGGTCTCGAATCGAGCGCGCGCCGCGCGGTGCAGCGGGCGCAGCCGTTTCCTCCGCTGCCGGAAGGCTACCCCGAGGATTCGGTCGTGATTGCGGTACGGTTCACCGTCTCCGAGAAGGCGGCGCGGTGAGGGTGCGGAAGAAGGGAAGGAGAGTGGAGTGGGAGGCTTGATGGGGAAGGAGAACCGTTGCATGAAGCAAGCTCGCAGAATGGTGATCGCTGCAGCGCTGTTCGCGTGGGCGGCTTTTCCCTCTTCGTTCGGCGTGATTTCCACCGCCGGCGCGGCGGGACCGATCATCGACGTCGAGAAGGAGGGAGACCGGCGCATCCAGATCGGGATCGATCTCTACAAGCAGCTGACCGGAGACCTCGGCGTTCCGCCGGGCGACATCCTGGCATTCGATCTCGAGCTCTCCGGTTGGTTCGAGCCGATTCGCCCCGGAGTGATGGTGCCCACCGGAATCGCGGACTGGGCGCGCAAGGGAGCGGAAGTGGTGACGGAGATGAGCGCGGCGCCGGGGGGATTCATCGGACGGGTGCGCGACGCGGGCACGGGCAACGTGCTGCTCGAGAAGACCTACGCTTCCTCCGAGGGATCGATGCGCCGGCGCATGCACCGCTTTTCCGACGACATCGTGCAGACGCTCACCGGCGAAAAGGGGATCGCAACAACGCAAATTGTTTGCGAATGGAACTCCGGCAAGGGCAAGCGCGTCGTGCGCATGGACGTCGACGGATACGGAATGAAGGAGATCACCGGCGAAGGAGCGCTCGAGCTCTCTCCGCGCTGGTCGAGCGACGGCTCGAAGATTCTCTACACGTCCTTCTCGAGCGGATATCCCGACGTGTATCTGCAGGATCTGAAGGCCGGGAATCGAAAGCGCATTGCGCATTACCAAGGGCTGAACGCATTCGGGGACCTTCACCCCAACGGAAACCTCTTGGTTCTCACGATGTCCTCTTCGGGCGATCCCGAAATCTACACAAAGGATCTTTCCTCGGGTAAGATCCACCGGCTCACGCACCATAAGGCGACGGATACGTCTCCGGTGTGGTCGCCCGATGGATCACGAATCGCATTCGCGTCCGATCGTACCGGGGGGCCACAAGTCTACGTCATGAACGCGGACGGCTCGTCGCCGAAGCAAGTCACTCTCCGCGGCGATTACAACACGGCGCCGGAATGGTCACCCGACGGAACGCGCATTGCGTATTGCGCGCTTCGTCCCGATGGTTTTCAAATCCAGGTGGTCGAACTCGCCTCCGGCGGGGTCACGACAGTCACCGAGGGCGGCGGTTGCGAGGACCCGTGCTGGTCCCCGGATGGCCGCAGCATTTTGTACAGCCGGAGTGCTGGAGGAAGGACGGATCTCTACATCACGGACCTGAGCGAGCGGAAAGCCTTGCGAATCACGCGGGGTTCCGGAAAGTTCACGACTCCAGATTGGTCGCCGATTCCCTGATCCCGTTTCCGAACAAGGAGTGAGACATGAAGCTCGATGTCGTGTGGTGGAAGTCGGTGGGTGTGCTGTTCACTGCGGGAATCCTGGTCGCGGGATGCGGGAAGTCGAAGCCGGCCCCGGCGCCGGACATTTCGGCCCCTGCGGATACGACCACGACCACCGACAACGAGGCTCCCCCGGAGCGGACGGGTGAGGACGTTCAATATGTCGACCCCAATTCGCAGTACGCCAGCATCCTCCGGCCGATTCGTTTCGAGTTCAACAAGTACCGGATCACCGAAGAATCGAAGCCCACGCTCGAAGGGATCGCCAAGCTCCTGAAGCAAAACGCCACTTGGAAGGTACTCATCGAAGGCCACTGCGATGAGCAAGGAACGAATGAATACAATTTGACCTTGGGCGAGCAGCGCGCGCAGGCCACGCGCCGCTATCTCGCGAGCCTCGGCGTGGACGACGGCCGCCTGCAGACCGTCTCCTATGGCGAAGAGCGGCCGACGAACATGGGCCACGATGAAAGCGCTTGGGCGGAGAATCGGCGTTGCGAGTTCAAGGTGGAGGCGCCTCGCTCGTGAGGACCATCGGGAACGGCGGAAGCGTTGCGCGTCGCGGCGCACGAAGGATTCGGTCCTGCGTGCGCGCGGCAGTGCCGGCGCTTGCGCTCGCCGTTTTCTCCGGCTGCTTCGCCACGGCGAAGCAGCTGGAATCGGTCCAGTCCGATGTCACGAAGAAAGAGGCGTGGAGCGGAGAACGCCTCTCTCGGGCGGAGGCGGAGATCGAAGAGCTTCGGGCGGAGAATGAATCACTGCGCCAGCGAGTGGATTCTCTTTCCGACCAGACGACCAAGCTCGGAAGCGACATCTCGAGTCGCTTCGAGGACCTGGGCAAGGAATTCCAAGCCTCTTCGCAGCGTGCGGATCAAATGGTGACCGGGCGCGAGAAGGACCGGGAAGATCTCCTGAATCGCATGAACGTGATCTTGGACGAGCTGGTGAAAGAGAACACACGTCTTTCCGAGCGAATCAAGAAGCTGGAGTCCAACGCCGTTGCCTTCGGCAAGATCCACAAGGTCAAGAAGGGCGAGACGCTGGCTTCCATCGCGCGCAAGTACGGTTCTTCGGTGGAGGCGATCGCGCAAGCCAACAGTCTCTCGGAAGACAGTTCCATCGAGATCGGGCAGGAGCTCCTGATCCCTGGTGCCTCCCCTTAG
>Ga0111539_10000895_pt1 | contig 38880 bp, 31 predicted proteins | sample RhiMethybrSRZTD1_FD_79667 | JGI IMG/M metagenome (GOLD analysis project Ga0111539, IMG submission 79667) | Populus rhizosphere microbial communities from Tennessee, USA - Rhizosphere MetaG P. TD hybrid SRZTD1 (version 2) (version 2) | ecosystem: Host-associated > Plants > Roots > Rhizosphere >...
CAGCATTCCCGGAGCGCATTTCTTCGCGGCTTTCGCGCCTTCGCGGTTCAACCGCTGAGAGACGGGCGTTCGGCGATCGCCGACGCTTTGGCGGATATGGCGGCTTTGGCGGTTCGATCAGATCTGACGAATCGTGAGAGCCCCACGCCGGCTGGACCAGGCGTGTCAGACGGGTCGTCTAGCGTGAGCTGGTGCAGCCGCAGCCGAGTCTCCGCGCCCTCGCCTGCGACCTCATCGGCGGGCCGTGGGACGACCCGGACGGCCTCGCCGAACGGCCCTCGCTGGCCGACGCGGTCCGCCGCTGTCCGCGCGGACAGGTGATGGCGGCGCGCGACGGCGGCCGCGAGCTGGCGGTCTGCGTGCTCGAAGACGGGCGAGTCTTCTCGCTTCCGGATCGCTGCCCGCACGACGGAGGCCGCCTGTCGGATGGCTTCGTCGAGCGCGGCCGGCTGGTCTGCGCCCGCCACGGATGGGAGTTCGATCCGGCCACCGGCCGGCGCATCCACGGCTGAGCACGAGGTAAACGGGCGAATCTGCGCCTTTTGTTGACCGCCCCCGGCTACTCTCCTATGGTGAGAGAAGTGGCCAGCTTGCAGCCGCGTGCGCAGGGCGCGTCCACGCTTCGGGTCGCCCTCGCCGCCGGCGAGCCGGCCTGGGCGGACGAGGTGCAGCGCATCCTCGCCCGGCGCGGCGGGATCTGCCAGCGGATCGCCATCGAGGAGGCGCCCGAGGCGCCCGCCGGCGTGGTCGGGCTCGCCCCGCGCGAGCCGATCGGGCTGGCCCAGGCGGCCGAGCTCGCGCCGATCTGCGCCCGCGCCGCGCGCGCCGGCCGTCCGATCGTGATGCTGGCCTCCTTCCCGCGCGCCCTCGGGGCTCGCGGCGACGCCAACGCGGCGGCCCTCGCCTTCCTGCGCGCCCACGGCGCCGTCCTGTGCGCCGACCCGGACTCCTGGCTCGAGGCGCTCGTCTTGCTCGGCGCCTTCGGCCTGCCGCCGGGGCCGCGCATCGCGGTCGTCGCACCGCCCGGCAGCTGGATTTCGAGCTCGGCCCAGTTTCTGGCCAACGAGGCTGCCGCATCGGGAGGCCGGTTCGCCGCGCTGGTGCCCGAGGCCGGCCGGGTCGGCTCGACCGACGTCGTCCTCATCGATCGCGACGAGCTGGCCGCCGCCCGCGATCGCGCCGGCGGCGCCCTCCTGGTCCCGCTGGTCGGCCGCGCCGAGCTGTGCGAGGAACGCCCGGTGCTGGTCGGCCTGCGCGCTGCCCTGGCCGCGGCGGCCGCCGCCGGGCGATTGCGCGAGCGCCTGGCCGCCGGACTGGGCCCGGCCGAGCCCGCCGAGGGCGACGAGCTGGCGGTCGACCGCGCCCGCTTCGAGCGCCAGCTCGGCAAGGTCGCCGCCCGCGCCGGCGATCACGAATGCAAGGTCCTCCTGGCCGCCTGGGGCGTGCCGATCACCCGACAGGCGGTCGCCACCACGCCGTCGGCCGCCACCCGGCTCGCCAAGCGCGCCGGCTATCCGGTCGAGGTCAAGCCGTGGGGCCCGGACGTCCCCAGCGAGCTCGACGGCTGCCCGGTCGAGCGCGGGCTCGAGACCGCCGCGGACGTGCGGCGCGCCTGCGCCGCCGTCGCCCGCGCCACCGGCCACCCCGAGGGCGCCGCGGTCATCGTCCGCGAGACCCCGCCGGCGGGCCGCGAGCTGCGCGCCCGGGTCGCCCGGATGGGCGAGCTCGGCCTCACGGTCATCCTCGACGTGGTCGGCGCGCCCGGCCCGGTCGCCGCGCCGGCGCCGCTCCGCCGCATCGACGCCGAGGAGCTCGCCCGCCACGTCGAGGCATCCCGTCTCGGCGACCCGCAACCGGATCGCGCGTCGCTGGCCGACCTCTTGCGCCGCGCCTCCTTCCTGGTCGCCACCAGCGATCGCATCGAGTCGCTCGACCTCGCGCGGGTCATCGCGGCGGCTCGCGGCGACGGGGTCGTGGTGGCAGACGCCCGCGCGGATCTGCGCGACTGACTCGTGATATAGATCGAGACTCGACCGTGACACCGCGTTGCGCGCTCATCGTGGATGACTCGGCGACCATGCGGCAGCTCATCGGGTACGCCGTGCGACGCCTCCCCGGGCTCGACCTGGTCGAGGCGGCCAACGGGGTCGAGGCCCTGCGCCTGCTCGCCCAGCGGTCCTTCGACCTCATCCTGCTCGACATCAACATGCCGCTGATGAGCGGCTTCACCTTCCTCGAGGAGCTCAGCACGCGCGGCGACATGCCTCCGGTCATCGTCATCACCACCGAGGACGCCCAGGAGGACATCGACCGCGCGATCGCACTGGGCGCGGCCGCCTACGTCATGAAGCCGGTGACCGGCCCGGTGCTGGCCGACGCCATCCGCCAGGTGATCGGCGACTGAGTCCGCCCACGGCCGATCCCGTCACGGGGTCGGGATCGTGATGGCGAACTCGACGCCGCCGCCCGGGCGAGACCAGACCGCGATGGTGCCGCCGATCTCCTCGATCGCGCGGCGGGCCGCCTCCGCGCCCATGCCGCGGCCGCGCTCGAGCGTCGTCTGCTCCGAGGTGCTGAGCCCGGGGCGGAAGAGGAGCGCGTCGAGCTGTTCGTCGTCGACCAGATCATCGAGCACGCCGAGCAGCTCGGCCTTGCGGCGCAGGGCGCCGCGATCGAGACCGCGCCCGTCGTCGCGCACCCAGACCTGGAGCGCCGGGCCGTCCTGGCGCGCGACCAGCGAGATGTGGCCGATCATCGACTTGCCGCGAGAGGCCCGCTCGGCTGGCGGCTCGATGCCGTGGCAGACCGCGTTCCTGACCAGGTGGGGCAGCGCCTGCGACAGCGCGTGATAGACCGCCGGCGGAACCGCGATGCCGCCGCCCGAGACGTCGATGAGCGGCGGCTCGCGCCCCTCGTTCTCCGCCACCCGGGTCGCGGTCGCGCGCAGGTACTCGAACAGGTGATCGAGCGGCAGGCCGGTCAGGGCGGTGAAGGCGGCGCGGGCGTCGGCCACCGCCGCGCGCGCCGGATGTCCCGGTTCGATGCGGTCGAGCGCCTCGTTCAGCTTGCTCGCCACCGCCGCCAGCACGCGCAGGCTCTCGGCCCGGGCCGCCGGCGTGCTCTCGACGCCCTGCTCGCCGAGCCGGCGGCGCAGCGCGCTGGCCCGCTGGAGCGCGCGGCCGAGGTCGTCGGCCAGCTCGCCGAGCGCGCTGTCCCCGCTGGGCGGCACTCCGCCGCGGTCGCGCGCGCGCACCAGGAGCTCCTCGACCGCGTGCGCACGGCCGCCGATGAAGTTGAGCCCGAGGCTGCGCGCGTTGCCCTTGAGCGTGTGCACCTCGCGCAGCGCCGAGCTGACCAGCTCGCCATCTCCGCCGCCCTGCGCCAGCTGCCCGGTCTCGTCGACCGCGTTCGACGCCTCGACGATGAACGAGGCGAAGATGGTCGGCGCCAGCTGGAGGATCTCGTTGAACTGCGCGAGGTCGTCCTCGTGCTCGCGCAGGACCGCGGCGATCTGCCGCCGCAGTTGCTCGTTCTGCTCGGTCTGCCGGTCGAGCAGCTCCTTGTAGTGGCGCTGCAGCGTCACCTCGCCGCTGACGTCGACGATGGCGAGCAGCGCGGCCGTGTCGCCGTCGGGCATGCGGACCGCCGAGCTGCGCACCGAGACGTGCATCGCGTCGCCGCCGTCGCGGCTCCTCAGCTGCGTCTCGCGCCACTTGCCCCCCACCGAGCGGCCTTCGAGGATGGGCGCGACCAGCTCGGCGTGGATCTCCGCACCGAGGAGAGCGGTCGCGGTCCCGGCCAGGTCGGCGCGCGGGATCATCCGGCGCGCGGCGAAGCTGTCGTGCAGCACGCGATCGTTGCCGCCGATCAGAAGGAACCCGACCTGCAGCTGGTCGAGGAGTCCGTACACCCCCTCGATGTCGGCGAGCTCGAGCTCGACTGCCGCTTCGATCTTGGGCCAGCGAACGCGCATTCCGGACGAACCAGCATGGTAACATCGATTACCGATGTTTCATCGCAATAGGCGGCCCGCATGCGTGTGGTGCTGAGCTGCGAACACCAGAAGATCCTCCTCGAGGAGGGCGAGACCCTCATCGGCCGCGGGCTCCACTGCGCCATTCGCTTCAACGATCCGGCGGTGTCGCGCGAGCACGTGCGCCTCATCGTCACCGACGGAACTCTATCCATAGAGAATCTCAGCCGCACCAATGGTACGCGGGTGAACGATGCGCCCCTCCGTGTCGCGAAGAGGGTGTCGAGCGGCGACATCATCCAGCTCGGCCATCGGCGCCTCGCGGTGGAGCTCGTCGAGGAAGCGCGACGCCGGCCGATCACGCTCGACCCGGAGACGGAGCGCGGCTCGGGCCTCCTGGTCGACGAGGAATCGGTCGCCGACGAGCACACCGAGCCCGGCGACGTCCCGATCGAAGAGCCGCCCCGCTCCGATGCCATCCCCCGCCTCATCGCGACCGAGCTCCACCACTGTCCCCGCTGCCGGACCGCGATCTCCTATTTCGACGACACCTGCTCGTGCGGCTACTCCTGGCCCTCGGGCCTGCCCGGCTCGACCACCCAGAAGATCCGGATCAGCGACCGCGCCGGCGGCCGCGCCGGCCCGCGCTTCTCGGTGGAGGTGCCGGTCATCTACGCCAGCGAGTCGCTCACGTTCGACGCCACCGTGCGTGACCTCGGGCGCGGCGGCATGTTCATCGCCACCGAGCTGCTCGACCCGATCGGCACCGAGTGCCACATCACCGTCCTGCCCGACGGCCATCCCGCCGTGCCCTTCGCTGCGGTCGTGGTTCACGTCGCCTCGCACGCCGCCACCAGCGGGCGCCCCGCCGGCCTCGGCGTGAAGTTCACCCGCAGCTCCCCGGCCGGCCGCCGCTGGCTCGACGAGATCCTCACGCGCGCCACCCCGGCCGGCGGCTGACCCGATCTCGCTCTCGCCTGTCAGCGCGGAGGCAGGCCGGGGGCCACTTCGTCGCGCAGCAGCCGCTCGAGTGTGGCGGCCGTGTTGAGCGCGGGGTCCTCGAGGACGCGGGCGACCAGCTCGCGGATGGCCTGGCCGACCGCCGGCCCCGGGTCGACGCCGAGGATGCGCATGACGTCGGGCCCCTTGAGGGCGAGGTCGCCGGCGGCGAGCGGCGCCTGCGCGGCGGCGGCGAAGCCATCGGCGAGGTCGGGTCGCAGGGCGGCGAGGTCGGGGGCGAGGGGCTTTCCGGTGCGCGCGAGCAGGCGCCGCAGATCGACGTCGCTCGCGCCGGCGGGCAGGCCCGGCAGCTCGCGGACCAGCGCGACCACCCGCTCGCGATCGGCGTTCGAGTAGGTGAGCCTGCGGAGCGCGAGGTCGACGTGCCCGGGCGGAAGGTCGAGGAGGAGCGCGGCGGTCCGGAGGACACCGTCTGCCGGAGCCGCCTCGACCCGGGCGAGGGCGGGCGCGAACGCCGCCAGCTCGGGCAGGACCTGGGCGAGGATGCCGGTCCGGCGCCCGATCTCGAGCGCGCGGCCGGCCGCCGCGCCGACCAGGAGCTTCAAGAGCTCGACCCGCACCCGCTCGCGCGACACCCTGGCCAGTGACGCCAGCGCGCCCGGGATGGCCGCCTCGGTGGCTGGATCGAGCGCGAAGTCGAGGACGGCGACGAAGCGGATCGCCCGGACGATCCGCAGCCCGTCCTCGTAGAAGCGCGCCGCCGGGTCGCCCACCGCGCGCAGGAGGCGAGCCGCCAGATCGCCGCGACCGCCGAACGGGTCGTGCAGCCGCCGGCCGATCGGATCCCAGGCGATCGCGTTGACCACGAAGTCGCGGCGCGCCAGGTCCTCCTCGAGCGGGACGCCGAACACCACCTCGTCCGGGCGCCGTGCGTCGCTGTAGGCGCCCTCGCCGCGGAACGCGGTGACCTCGACCGCGAGCCGGTCGGCCCCGCGCCCGGCCATCACCGTGACGGTGCCGTGCTGGATGCCGGTCGGGATGGTGCGGCGGAACCGCGCCACCACCTCGGCGGGAGCCGCGCTGGTCGCCACGTCCCAGTCGCCGGGCACCCGCCCGAGCAGCGCGTCGCGCACACAGCCGCCGACCGTGACCGCCTGGTGCCCGGCCGCCTGCAGCTCCTGGCAGACCTCGCGCACCGGAGGCGGGACCAGCCCGTCGAGCCGCTCGAGGTCCCGGTCCACTCGTGCCCCTCGTCAGTCGACCGAGGCGGCGCCGCGCAGCCGGCCGAAGATCTCGTCCGCCCGCTGGCGCAGCTTGGCGGCGTCCTCCGGCTTGCCGATCCGCTCGCACAGCCCGGAGAAGGTGCGATAGCAGCGCGCGAGCTCGAGCTCGTTTTTCATCCCGGCCAGGATCTCGACCGCGCGCCGGAAGTGCTCCTCGGCCCGCCGCATCTGCTCCGGCGTGTTCGGCCCGGCCGCCGAGATCGCCTCGGCCAGCACCCGGTGGGCGGTCCCGATGTGCACCCGGGTGCCGACCTCCTCGCTGATGGCCAGCGCGCGCATGGCGTAGTCGTAGGCCTGCGCCGCGTCGCCCATGCCGATGTGGACCTCGGCCAGCCGCCGGCAGCACTCCGACACCGCCGCCTTGTGGCCCAGCATGGTCGCCAGCGAGATCGCCTCGAGCAGGTGCTCGACCGCCTCGCTGCCCCGCCCCATCGCCGCCTTGCACTCGCCCAGCCGCGACAAGACCTCGCTCTGCGCCAGCTTGTCGCCGATCTCCTCGGCGATCTTGTGCGCCTCGCCGAACATCTCGAGCGCCATGTCGTAGGCGCCGTCGGCGGTGTGGACACCGCCCAGGTCGCACAGCGACTGCACCACGCCCGACAGATCGTTGATGTCGCGCCGCAGGTCGAGCGCCTCGCGGAACTGGCGGCAGGCGGCCTTGAAGGCGCCCGAGTCGTTGTGCACCCGCCCGATGTTGGCCAGCGACAGCGCGATCGACCGCCGGTCGCCCAGCGCGCGCCGGATGGCCAGCGCCTGGCGGTGGAACTCCAGCGCCTGGCCGTAGCCGCCGCGCAGCCAGTGCACCTTGCCGATGTCGTCGAGCGTCCCGGCGATACCCCGCCGGTCGCTCGCGCGGGTGAACAGCTCGTGAGCCGCCCTGAGGTGCTCCATCGCCCGGTCGTACTCGCCGCGCCGCCGGTAGATGCGCCCCAGACGGCTGTGCGCCGCCCCGCCCTTCCCCCTCTGATCGAACAGCCAGGCGACCCGCAGCATCTCGCTGAAGTGCCGGTGGGCGTCGTCGGTCCGGCCGACCAGGTCCTGCACCGAGCCGAGGTTGTGCAGCGCGTTGAGCCGAGCGACCGCGTCCTCCTCGCCGAGCAGGGTGAGCGCCTTCTGGTACAGCTCGACCGCCTGGTCGTTGGCGTAGCGCCCCATCGCCTTGTCGGCCCCCGCCAGGTAGCAGTGCGCCGCGCGGTGCGGCTCGCCGCCGCGCTCGTAGAGCTGGGCGAGGAACTCCAGCTGCTCCTCGGACCGCTGGGGCAGCTTGGTCTCCAGCCACTGGGCCGCCAGCCGGTGGTAGAAGCCGAGCCGCCGCGACTCGGTGCTCTTGGCGATGAGCTCGCGCTCGAGGTTGTGCTTGAACACCACCTCGGTCTCGCCGGCGATGGTGGAGTCCTCCGGATCGAGCTTGAGCAGGTAGTCGGCCTCCACCAGATCGTCGATGAGCTCGAGGATCCTCCGCTTGACCGGCTCGCCGTTCTCGCTCCAGTCGAGCGCGACCGGGTCGACCGCGCCGGGCACCTTGCGCACGCTGCCCATCGCCTCGCGCTCGGCCCGCGCCAGCGCCTGCTCGATGCGCGTCATCGCCACCACCGCGCTGGTCCAGAAGACGTTTCCGAACACCGCGCCCTTCTCCAGCACGTCGCGCTCGTCGACCTCGAGCGCCGCGATCCGAGCCTCGATCGCCTCCTCGATGCTGATCGGCAGCTCGGTGGCGGCCGCCTTGTCAGGGTCGAGCCGCCAGGGCTCGCTCGAGGCGTCGATGGTGCCGTTGTCGAGGAACAGGCGCACCAGCTGCTCGAGGAAGTGCGGGTTGCCGCCGGTCATCTCGACCGCGTCCTCGATGATCTCGGGCGGCACCTCGTGACAGCGGGACAGGAGGTTCTGCAGCATCACCGCCGCGTCCTCGCTCTCGAGGTTCCTGAGGTCGATGCGCAGGTGATCGGTGGCCCCGGCGCCCCACTCGGAGAAGCGCACCATCAGCTCCGGCCTGGCCAGGGCGACCAGGATCACCGCCGAGCCGCCCAGGGTGGCGCCCAGGTCGCGCAGGACGTGGAGCGAGTCGTCGTCTGCCCACTGCAGATCTTCGAACACCAGGACCAGCGGGCTCTCCTGGGCGTCCTCCTCGAGGAAGCGGCGCAGGACGGTGCGCGTCACCTCGTCGTGCTGCTGCGGGCTCTCCGACAGGACCCGGAGGAAGGGCGAGGGCGACTGCATCTCCGGCGACCCGAGGTCGAGGAACTGCCCGAGGAAGTGGCGCACCTCCGAGACTCGCTTGTCGCCGAAGACGCGCTCGCACTCGGCGGTGAAGCGGGCGCCCCCGCGCTCCGGCGACTCGCTGTCGTCGATGCCGAAACGGTTGCGAAGCAGCTTCTGGAAGATCCCGAAGCGCGGACCACCCGGCGACGCGCGCCCGGTGAACACGCGGATCGGCGGCGTCGCGTGCTTCTCGATCAGCTCGGCGACCAGCCGGCTCTTGCCGGTGCCCTGGTTGCCGATCACGGTCACCAGCTGCGGGGTGTGGAAGTCGACTGCGCGCGCGACGACCTCCGCCATGTCGGACAGCTCCTTGTCGCGGCCGACCAGCGGGCTGCGCACGCCGCGCACCGCGAACATGTCGGCGCTCGGCGGCGCGGTCGGCGGTCGCTTCGAGGGCATCGGCGGCGGTGGCCCCGACGCGGCATGCGGGATGGGCGGCAGCGGCGGCAGCGGCGGTGGGTTGGTCTGGCGCCGGGCGGCCGGCGGGACCGGCGGTGGCGCCGCGCCGGGCCGCGTGATCGGTTGCTTGGCGAAATCGCTGGCGGCTTGCGGCGCGGGCGGCGTGCCGGTGCCGGTGGGCACGGCGGTGACGTCGTCGTCCGGGTCGGTCCCCGCCCCTGCCGACACGCGCGGAGCGCCGAAGATCGCGCCGGGCGCCGTGTCGGATATCCGACGCGAATCGTTCGACAAGAGGCCTACACCTTACCGCCCTGCGCTCCCGCCGGGCAAGCGAGCCCCCCACCGGACGGTCTTCTCCCCGCGATCGCAGGGGTTGACCCGGTCGGCCTGCTCCACATCCGAACCGACCGGAGTTTCACGTTCAGGGTCGCCAGGTGTACGCTGCGAGACTGGGTGCGGCGCCGAGCCTTCGCAGCGCTCCTCATGACCACCTGCGCACTGGGCAGCGCAGGATGTCCGACCGTCGACCTCGGCGAAACGCCGGTCTCGCCCGGATCGTGCCGCCCGGATCCGACCTATTACCGCGACGTCATCTGGCCCGAGTTCCTCTCACCGCCCGATACGTCGGTCTCCTGCGTCGGGGATTCGGGCTGCCACCGGATCGAAGACGGCCGCTCGGCCCTGCGCCTCACGACCGATCCGGTCGACGACAACCGCAACTACGACAACGTGACGCGGTTTCTCAACTGCGGAGCTCCCGAGGCGAGCCCCGCCCTGACCAAGCCGCTCAGCGGTGTGGATTCCCACGGCGGCGGAGACCTGTTCGGACCCGGCTCGGATCCGGAGTCGACCTTCCTCGAATGGTTCGCCGGCATCTAATCGCGCTCGGCTGTCTGGCCGTCATCGTCGCGGCGCTGTCCGCCCCGGCGGCGGCCGACGCCTACCTGCGCGTCATCAGCCAGAAGGCGCCGGTCCACACCGGCCCCGGCGGCTCGTACCGCGAGGTCTACGTCGCTGAGCGCGGCGAGGTCTTCCAGGTGCTCGAGCGCGCCGGCGACGGCTTCTGGTTCCGCGTCGAGCTCGAGGACGGCTCGACCGGCTGGATCCTCGGTGAGCTGGTCTTCCCGTTCGAGGTGGTGGAGGAGGAGAACCCCGGCGTCTTCGTCCGCATGGGCCGCGCCATGCGCCGCGCGCTCCTCGGCCCCTCGCCGGTGCCCACCTCCGACGTCGAGATCTCCTTCTCGGCCGGCGTGCTCGACAACGAGGGCACCTTCCTGCTCCGGCCCGCCTGGCTGCTCGACCAGTACTTCGCGCTCGAGGGCTTCGCCGGCCTGTCCCCGCGCCAGGACGAGGATCTGTTCCTCGGCGGCATCGGCTGGACGCTGCGCCTGGTCCCGGGCTCGGCGCTCGGTCCCTTCCTCAACGCCGGCTTCGGCGCCGGCCACCTGCGCCCCAAGACCGACAACTTCACCCAGGAGCCCGAGACGCTGTTCGCGCTCGCCGCCGGCGGCGGCTTCGAGATCACCTTCAAGAAGCAGATCACGGTCCGGCTCGACTACCGGAACTGGACCCTCTTCGACCCTGACAAGGCCTCCAACGGACAGGAGTTCAGCGGTGGACTGGCGATCTTCTTCTAGCGCGATCCTCGCACTCGCCCTCGCCTTCGTCGCCGGCTGTGGCCGCTTCGCCGTGCGCCCGAGCGAGAAGGAGCACCTGGCCGACCGCACCATGCGGTTCGACTCCGACCGCCAGGAGACGGCGGCCGACGACCACGTGCAGTCGAACCGCGAGGGCTCGGCCGGCGGCAAGGGCACCACCGGCGGAGGTTGCGGTTGCAACTAGCGCGCACAGCCGCCCTCCTGGTCGCCGCCGGGCTGGCCGCGCCGCCCGCGGCGCTCGCCGACGACCGCGCCGACTTCTCCACCACCTGGTACGTGGAGCGCCGGCGCGGTGGGCAAGGCGGCCTGTCGGTCGTCCACCCGCAGGCGGATCTCGAGATCGACGCCGGCGACCACGCCTCGCTCGGGCTCGGCTACTCGGCCGACGTGGTGAGCGGCGCGACCGCGGCGGTCTTCGCGGTCGACGCGACCAGCTCGGCGACCAAGTTCGAGGACACCCGCCACGAGGGCCGACTCAGCCTCGGCTTCCACGGCCAGCGCTCGGCGCTGACCCTGTCGGGCGGCGCCGGGGTCGAGCGCGACTACACCTCGATCATCGCATCGGCCGCCGGCAACGTCGACCTGCCCGGCAAGAACACCAACCTCGCTCTGTCCTACACCCACAACTTCGACCACGTCTGCGATCGCGACAACGAGATGGCCACCGCGCTCGAGCGGCGCGCCCTCACCGGGGTCGACCCGTGCGAGACCAAGTCGGTGGTGATGGTCGAGGACACCGAGGGGATGACGGCCTGGCGCGACCTCGACATCGACACGGTGCAGGCCGCCCTCACCCAGAACATCTCCCCGACCCTGGTCACCCAGGCCAGCCTGTTCGGCCAGGTGCTGCGCGGCTTCCAGGCCAACCCCTACCGCCGCGTGCGGGTGGCCGGCGTCGAGCCGCAAGAATCGGTGCCCGACGTGCGCGGCCGGGCGGCCCTGATGCTCCAGGCCAACAAGTTCCTCGAGGGCCTGCGCAGCACGGTGCACGGCTCGGCGCGCGGCTACAGCGACACCTGGGGGGTCAACTCGGTCGCGCTCGAGATGGCCTACGCCCAGTACTTCGGCGACAACCTCCTCGTCCGCCTGCGCGGCCGCATCTACCAGCAGAGCGAGGCGAAGTTCTTCAAGGACGCCTTCTACTACGACACCACCGGGCCGGCCGGCGAGTACTTCACCGGCGACCGCGAGCTGGCGCCGATCCGCAACATCATCACCGGCGCCAAGCTCTCCTACATCGGGGTGAACGAGGAGGGGGGCAACGTCTGGGGCCTGTTCGACGAGGTGCAGCTCGACCTCAAGGGGGACCTCCTGTTCCTCCAGGAGCTGCCGGCCAACCCCACCGAGGGCAACCCGTTCGGCACCGACTCGCAGTTCCTCTCGAGCGGGCAGCTGCTCGACGCCTTCGTGCTGCAGCTCTCGCTGCAGACCCGCTGGTGAGCCGCCGGATCAGCGGGGCAGCGCGGCGTCGAGCTTCGCCTTCAGCTCCGGCCCGGGAATGACGCTGGCGGGCATCTTCACCGCCTCGGCGATGACGTCCTCGCCGCCGGCGACCGAGGCGCGGTCGCGGAACTGGCCCGGTTCGGCCTTCAGACCCGGCGGCGGCCTGGCGCCGCTCTTGGCGTAGACCCGCGACGACCCGGCCAGCGCGATGGGCGGGCTCTCGGCGCCGTGCTCCGCGATGTGCCCCGTGTCCTCGACGAAGACGACCGAGCGGTCGAGCACGATGTCGCCGGAGCTGGTGCTGGCGAAGAGGACGCCGCTCGGCCAGGTCTTGTAGAACAGGCTGTCGGAGATCTTCACCTGCTTGGCGAACTCGAACTCGAGCTCGGTCTTGAAGGCGTTGCCGAGGAAGCCGCTGCGCGCGATCTCGATGGAGTCGAAGTAGGTCGGCGCGGTGGCGACCGAGCCGAAGTGAATCATCGGCGCCCCCTGCGGCCCCGCCCCCTGGAAGTTGCGCACGAACCACGAGTCCTGGATGTGCGCCGTCACCGGCCGGGTCTTGGACGAGCCGTAATCGCCGACCCCGAGCACCGCGACCAGCACCTTGCCGTACTCGATGCCGCGCCCGTCGACGAACAGACATCCGTCGACCGTGAGCGAGTCGCGCACCACCAGCTCGGTCATCGAGTGCTCCACCTTGAGGATGAGCCCCTCGATGCGCAGCGTGCGCGCCACCACCTGCGACGGCGGCGGCGGGGCCGACGAGGCGCCGCGCAGGACCACGTCGATGCTGGGCGGCGCGGTCTTCCTCTTGCTGTCCGGCGCCGCCGCCAGGTCCCAGCCGGCCGCGGTGTACGGCACCGCCGCGAAGCTCACCTCGAACACTCCGTCGTAGCCCGACTCCCAGAGGTTCATGTACTCCGACCGCAGATTGACGAGATCGTCAGAGCTCTTGACCTGGAACACGCGGGTCTCCTTGGCTGGGGGCGGCCGTTCGCCGGCTGGGGCGCTGTTGGCGGCGGCGGGTTCGCTGTCCCGGGAGCCGCACGCCACCGCCGCCCCCGCGGACAGCAGGATGGCATGCAGCGCTCGCATCAGCTCCTGGGGAAGACGCCGCTGTTGATGGAGTTGAAGTCGCGGAAGAAATCGCGCAGGGTGACGTTGAAGACACCGTCGGAACCGGCGCCGCTGGGATCGCCGTCGCCGGCCCGGGCCGGGCGGTTGCTGTCGGTGCGGTCCGGCTCGTTGCCGTGGTGTGGATTGCGCAGCGTGACGGTCGAGACATCCGGATCGACCAGCGGGTAGAGCGAGGCGCGGTTCGCCGCCGGCACCGCATTGAGCGGCACGTTGACGCCGGTGGTGGTCACGATGTTGACCGCGATGACCGCGTAGGCGTGGTCGCCGTAGACGTTGCGCTGTCCCGGGCTCGAGTCGGTGCCGATGTTCCTGACATCGAGCAGGAGCGCCGCCATGTCCCGGATGTTCTGCGACCGCGCCGGGTCGAGCAGGCTGTTGGTGCGGGCGGCGCTGGTGTTGATGACGAACTCCACCTTGCGCCAGCTCGGGTCGCGGTTGGCGCCGGCCTCGCCGTGCGCGGTCTTGGTCTCGGTGTGGGGCGCGATGGCGCCTCCGGCCAGCAGCGCGGTCTCGACGTTGTCGACCCGGCGCTGCGACAGCGCCTGGTTGTCGGCCTCGGTCCCCTCGGAGGAGCTGTGGCCGTGCAGCTCCATCTGCACGGTCGGGTTGGCCCGCGCGCGCAGGTTGCCGCCGAGCGCGGTCATCGCGCGGACCCCGTCGGGGCTGACCGTGTCGCTCCCCTGGTCGAACTGGATGGGAGCAGCCCAGCCGCGGAACAGGTTGTTGAGGTTGTACTGCTGGTTGGTGCTCTCGTCGACGCCGGGCAGGATGGCGGCGCCGGCGGCGACCCCGACGGCAGCCCGCGCGGTCGCCTTGGGCGCGCCGGGCACCACGGGAGTCGGATCGGGCGGCAGCGCGGTCCAGGTGGCGATGTTGGTCGCCACCGTGGTGACCAGAGCCTGGCGGGCGGCGTCGACGTTGACGTAGTCGGCGTCCGCCTGCGCCACCGGGATGGCGGCGCCCAGCCGGCCGACCATCGCGTCCACGCTGGTCAGCGCGGTGATGACCGGCGCGTCGGTGTCGCCCGCCGCCGGGCCGGTGCCGCGGCCTTGCAGGAGGATGAGGTGCTCCATCACGGTGGCGTTGGCCGCCACGATGCTCGAGCCCGGGGCGCCGGCGGTGTAGGAGGTGACGGCGAAGCCAGGCCGGTTGGCCGGGTCGTCCATCATCGGCCCGTAGAAGGGGTAGAAGACCTCCAGCCCGAAGCCGCTGTTGATGTCGTTGTAGCCCGATCCGCCGCTGGCGCCGCGCGGGTCGGCGCCACCGTACTGGCCGTGCGACTGGGCGAAGCGGGCGTAGGCCTTCTCCATCAGCGGCGCCCAGCGCGCCAGCTCGAAGGTGTCCTTGCGGTGGATCTCGAGGTTGGGCGCGGTCACCGTCGCCCACCAGTCCTGCGACTTCGGGTGGGGCGCGCAGCGGACCTGGGCGCCGTGGACGCGATTGTCTGTGATGTTGACCGCGAGATCGTCGGTGACGGTCACCGCCACCTGGATCCAGTCGCGCGCCGGCGCGCCGCCCGCGATGCGCTCCCACAGCGTCTGCGAGTGCGCCTGCGCCCGCCAGAAGGTGATGGTGGCGCCGCCGTGGCCGTCGGCCGCCGTCATGCCGGTGATCTTGCCCGGGTCGCGCCCGACGATGGAGATCAGCGCCGCCATGAAGTAGCAGTCGCCGATGCCGCCCTGCTGGACGTCGTCGGCGGTCGGCGTGCCCGCGATGTAGATGCCGGGGTCGGGCTCCTGGGTGACCATCGGCGCGGCGGTGGTCCCGTTGAAGCCGGTGACCGACGAGAAGCCGGCCGGCGGCGGCGAGGCCGCCGTGGTGTCCTCCTCGTAGATCGCCGAGTCGAGCGGGCAGACCTCGCCGATCACGTGCAGCGGGGCCGTCTCGGTGACCCGCGGCCTCACGTTGGTGGTGCGCGCATCGGTGCCGGCCGGAGTGACCGCCGGTGCGTTGGCGGCGTCGCCGACGCCGACCGAGCGGTGGCGGGTCAGCGCGGCCCCGCTGGCGTCGGTCCGCTCGGCCGGATTGCCGGTCAGCGACTCCGGCGTGCGGGCGATGGCCGCCGCGCGCGCGACCGGGGCGATGCGCACAGCCGCCCCGCTCATCGCGGCACCGGCGATGCGGTCGGCCTCGACCTCGGCGGCGTCCCCCTCCTGGCTCACCTCGCTCGACTTGAGCTGCGCCGCCGGCGGGCCGCCGGCCTGCTGGGCCGTGTGGACCAGCTCGTGCGCCAGGAGGTGGCCGCCCGCCGCCGAGTCCGGCTGGTACTGCCCGGCCGCGAAGTGGATGTCGCTGCCGACCGTGTAGGCCTTGGCGCGCAGCGCGGCGGCGCTCTCCTGCGAGGCCGCCCCGGTGTGGACGCGCGCGGCCGACAGGTCGGCGCCGGTGGTGGCCTCGACCCGAGCCCGCACCGCCGCGTCGGGCGCCATCCCGCCGCTGGTCTCCTCGCTGATGCTGAGAGTGGCCGGCACCTTGCCGGGCACCGGCACCTCGCCGAACGAGGAGCCCGAGCTGTGGGTCAGGCTGCGCTTGCCGGGCGTGATCCGCCCGCGGCGGAGGAGCTCCTCCTCCTGGTCGCGGTCGCCGTATCTGCTCTCGCGGTCCCAGGCGGCCATCAGGTCCTCGGGAACACGCCGCTCTGCACCGACGTGAAGTGGAGGAAGAAGTCGCTGAGCGTCATCGTGAAGACGCCGTCGCTGGAGGCGCCGCTCGGCGCGCCGTCGCCCGGGCGCTGCGGGGTCTGGTTGTTGCGCCGGTCCGGCTCGTTGCCGTGGTGCGGGTTGCGCAAGGTCACGGTCGACACGTTGGGATCGACCAGCGGATAGAGCGCGGCGCGCGACGCGCCGGCCGGCATCGCGTTGAGCGGCACGTTGATGCCGGTGGTGGTGACGATGCTGACCGCCATGACCGTGTAGACGTGGTCGCCGTAGATGTTGCGCTGACCCGTGCTGTTGTCGGTGCCGATGTTGCGCAGGTCGACCATGAGGTCGGTCATCTCGCGGATGGAGCGCGAGCGGGCGCCGTCGAGCAGGCTGTTGGTCTTGTGGCCGGTCGGGTTGACCGCGACGTCGACCCGCCGCCAGGCGGGATCGCGGGTGGCGCCGCGCTCGCCGACCGCGTTCTTCGCCGTGGTGTGCGGCGCGATGGCGCCTCCCGCCAGCAGCGTGGTCTCGACGCTGTCGACCCGGGTCTGCGACAGGGTCTGGTTGTCGGCCTCGGTCCCCTCCGCCGAGCTGTGCCCCTCGAGCGACACCTGCACCTGCGGGCTCTGATAGAACTTGAGCCACGAGTTGAGGTTCTTGAGGTTGGTCTCGTTCGGCGTGCCGGCCGTGATGGTCGACTCCCCCTGGTTGAAGGTGATCGGCGACGACGCCCAGGTCCGCATCCCGGCCAGCACCTGCTGCTCGCCGGCGCTCTCGTCGATGCCGGGCCGCACCGCGTTGACGCAGGCGGTGCCGATGCCCCGCTTGGCGATCGACTTGGGCTGCGCCGCCGGCGCCGGCGGATCGGCCGGCAGGCCGTTCCAGGTCACGATGCTGAGCGCCACCGAGGCGACCAGCGCCTGCCGGGTGGCGTCGACCTTGGCGTAGTCGGGATCCGCCTGGGCCACCGGGATGGCCGCCTGCAGCCGGCCGATGAGCGGATCGACCGACGAGGTCGCCTGCACCAGCGGGGCGTTGGTGTCGCCGGCGCCGGCCTGGGTGCCGCGCCCCTGGAGGAGGATCAGCTGGTCCATGGCGGCCGCGTTGGCGCTCACCACGTTGCCGCCCGGGGTCCAGGCGGTGTTCTGGTACTGCGGGGCGGTCGCCGGGTCGTCGCAGGCCGGTCCGTAGAACACGCACATGACCTCGTGCGACCAGCCGCCGTTGATGGCGGCGTAACCGGACGGGGCGCGGTTGCCGTTGGGGCGAGCGCCGCCGTTGTTGTCGTGGTTCTGCGAGAAGCGAGCGTAGGCCTTCTCGAGCAGCGGCGCCCAGCGCGCCACCTCGAAGGTGTCCTTGCGGTGGATCTCGAGGTTGGGCGCCACCACCTTGGCCCACCAGTCCTGCGCCATCGGGTTGGGCGCGCAGCGCATCTGGGCTCCGTGCACGCGGTTGTTCGAGACATTGACCGCGAGCTGGTCGGTCACCGTGACCGCCACCTGGATCCAGTCGCGCGCCGGGGCCCCGCCGGTGATGCGCTCCCAGATCGACGGGCTGTGCGCCTGCGCCCGCCACAGGGTCACGGTGGCCCCGCCGTTGCCGTCGGACGCCATGATCGACGGGATCTTCCCCGGATCGCGCCCGATGATGGAGCCGACCAGGGCGAGGAAGTAGCAGTCGCCGATGCCGCCCTGCTGGATGTCCTCGATGGCGGGAGAGCCGTTGATGTAGATCCCCTTGCTCGCCTCCTGGGTCACCATCGGCGCCGCGGTGGTGCCCTGGAAGCCGGTCACCTGGGTGAAGCCGGCGGGCGCCGGCGTGGCGCCGGAGGCGTCCTCCTCGTAGATGGCCGACTCGACCGGACAGACCGCGCCGGCGACGTGCATCGGCGCGGCCTCGGTCGCCTTCGGCTTGACGTTGGTGGTGCGCGCCGCGGTGCCCGGGGTGCCGGTCGGCGGCGCGTTGGCGGAGTCGCCGACCCCGACCGAGCGGTGGCTGGTGGTCGCGGTGCCGCTCGAGTCGGTCTTCTCGGCCGGGTTGCCCGACAGGCTCTCCGGGGTGCGCGAGATGGGGGCAGCGCGCGCGACCGGCACCATGCGGACCGCGGCGCCGGTGACCGCCGCGTGGGCGATGCGATCGGCCTCGACCTCGGCGGCATCGCCTTCCTGGCTCACGTCGCTCGACTTGAGCTGTGCGGTCGGCTCGCCGCCGCTCTGCTGCAGCGTGTGGACCAGCTCGTGGGCGAGCAGCGCGTCGCCGGCCGGCGTCCCGGGCTGGTACTGGCCGGCGGCGAAGTGGATGTCGTGCCCGATCGTGAAGGCCTTGGCGCGCAGCGCGGCGGCCTCGACCTGCGAGTCGGTGCCGAGGTGGACCCGCGCGTCCGAGAGATCGGCGCCGGTCGCGCCCTCGACCTGCGCTCGCACGCGCGCGTCGGGCGCGGCGCCGGCGTCGACCGACTCATCGCTCGCCATCCAGTCGGCGCCGATGAATCGGTGGGTCAGGCTGCGCTTGCCGGGCGAGGGACCGCGGCGGAGGAGTGGCTCCTCCTCCTCGTGGTCTTGCTCCTGATATCGCCGTTCCCGCTCCCAGCTGCCCACGCACGAGCCTCCAGTTGGGACTGTACTTTGCGTAGTACCCCCCCGCGACGGGAGAGCTTCCTGTCCCGGGAATTCAAACTCTTGTCCGGCAAGGGGAGAAAAAACGGCCCTGCCGGCGTAGTATCCAAGTACCCGGATTCGCGGTGAAGGTCCACAACTTCGACAGGAAACGCGAGCTCGACCTGGATCTCGACCCGGAGCTCCGGCCCGAGGTCGCGCGCAGCCGGACCTCGCCCGGCAAGCGGGCCACCGCCGACGGCATCCCGGTGCGGCCGGTCCAGCGCAAGGCCTCCGGGCATGCCGCCTCGACGAGTGAGGTGAACAAGCAGAGCGGGCCCGGCGCGCCGCTGCCCGAGGAGCTGCGCCGCCGGATGGAGCGCGCCCTCGGCGCCGACTTCTCCGAGGTCAGGATCCACGAGGCGGACGAGGCGGCGGTCGCGGTCGGCGCCAAGGCGTTCACCCAGGGCACCGAGATCCACTTCGCGCCCGGTCAGTACGACCCGGGGTCGCCGCTCGGCCTCGAGCTGCTCGGCCACGAGCTCGCCCACGTGGTGCAGCAAGCGCAGGGTCGGGTCAACCCGACCGGCCAGCGCGGCGGCCTGCCGGCAGCCGACGACACCTCGCTCGAACGCGAGGCGGACGAGATGGGCGCGCGCGCCGCGCGCGGCGAGGCGAGCCGGACCATCGAGGTCGCCTACGGCATGTCGCCGATGCCGTCGGCCGCGCTGGCTCCGGTCCAGCGCAAGGACGAGGATCCCAAGGCGGAGGCGCGCCAGGGCCTGGCCGACATCCAGGGGCACGCGATGTTCGCCCTCCTGCCGCGTCTGCGGGACATGAACAGCGGCCACCCGGACTGGGTCGGCGACTACGAGCTCGGCCAGCAGGTCGGCGGTCCGCGCCTGGTCATCGCGATGAAGGCGGTGAAGCACAGCGGCGACTGGCTGTCGTACGTCGGGGCCAACCAGGACGTCGGTCAGCTCTGGACCGATCAGGTCATCGACATCATGAACTTCCTCGGCGCCCCGTCCGACGCCAGGTACTACCCGGCCGAGGCCTTCGGCGGGAAGTTCGACGCCGCGGTGTCGCCGTCCGAGAGCAAGCTCACCCTGGTCTGGCGGGTGAAGTTCGAGTCGGCCGGCAAGCGGTTCACCAACGATCCGGATCCCAAGCGGCAGGAGGAGGCGGCGCGCCAGGCGATGGCCAAGTTCGCCGCCGACTTCCCCGGCGCGATCGAGAGCGTGTGGAAGGGCCGCATCAAGCCGGTCAAGCCGATCGGCAACCTCTCGGTGTTCAACTGCGGCGTGAAGGTCTTCGTCGTCGAGTCCGGCCAGCACAAGCTCATCCACGTCCACTCGACGATCAACGAGACCGGCGGCGAGCGCTCCAACATGGACTCGGCGCCCGGCGGCGAGGGCAACCTGCGCGACACCGCCAACCAGCCGACCCAGCGGACCAAGGGGTTCAGCAAGGACGGCCGCACGCCGGATCCCAACCCGCAGACCTACAACCAGACCGCCTCGGCGCACGAGGCCGGCCACGCCTGGGGCCTCGACCACCCGAACTGCAACCACGACGCCGAGCGGGCGGCCGGACGCGACCCGGGCCGCGACTTCTGCTACGCGGTCAACAAGGAGCAGGCCTCGAGCGTGATGGGCCTCGGCAACGAGCTCAAGGTGACCGACCGGGCCGGCATGCACCACAGCGACTACGCGCCCTTCATCAGCATCGCGGAGAAGTGGGGCTCCGAGGTCCCGTTCCCCAACCTCGACGCCAAGCACAACGTCTGGACGCCCGACTAGCTCGGCCGCCGGGGCGACGGCTCCTCACTCGCTGCCCGGCTCGATCCCGTACTTCTTGAGGAGCTTGTGTAAGTACTTCCGGTCCATGTCCGCGTCGCGCGCGGCCTTGGAGATGTTGCCGTCGGCGCGGCGCAGGAGCCAGACCAGGTAGCGCCGCTCGAACTGCTCGTTCCAGCGCTCCTTCTCGTCGCGGAACGGCAGGCCGGCGGTGAATTCGACCGGCAAGAGCGAGCGCGGGCTCTGCAGCGGCCGGTCGCCGAGCGGGGCGACCAGCGCGCCCGGGTCGCTGCCGAGGGCGATGGCCCGCTCGATGACGTTGCGCAGCTCGCGGACGTTGCCCGGCCAGTCGTGCGCCATCAGGGCGGCCATCGCCGGCTCCGACAGGGCGACCTCCTCCTCGGGCGCCAGCTGGTGGAGGAACTGGTGGACCAGGAGCGGGACGTCCTCGCGCCGCTCGCGCAGCGCCGGGGCGACGATGGGGACCACGTTCAGGCGGAAGTAGAGGTCCTCGCGGAACTTGCCCTTCTCGACCTCGCTGCGCAGGTCCTTGCGGGTGGCGGCCAGGATGCGGAGGTCGACCTTGATGGTCTTCGAGCCGCCCACCCGGCGCAGCTCGCGCTGCTCGATGACGCGCAGGAGCTTGGGCTGGAGGTCGAGCGAGAGCTCGCCCAGCTCGTCGAGGAAGACCGTCCCCCCGCTGGCCAGCTCGAAGGCGCCCTGGCGGGTCGCCGTGGCGCCGGTGAAGGCCCCCTTCTCGTGGCCGAAGAGCTCGCTCTCGATGAGGGTGCCGGCCACCGCCCCGCAGTCGACCACGATGAAGGGGCCCTGGGCGCGCCGGGACAGCTGGTGGAGCGTGCGAGCGATCATGTCCTTGCCGGTGCCGGTCTCGCCCTCGATGAGGACGGTGGCGTCGGTGGGCGCGATTCGCTCGATGAGCCCGAAAATCTCGCGCATCTGGGTGGAGCGCCCGCTCATCGGGCCCAGCGTCTCCTTGTCCGACGGCAGGATCTCGATCCGCTCCTCGAACGGGGTGAACTTGAGCTCGGCGGCGCCGGCCATGATGATGGAGCCGGCCCGGATGTAGGCCTCCTTGATCTCGGCACCATCGAGGAACGTCCCGTTGGTCGATTTCAGATCGCGGAGCAGGTAGCCCTTGGCATCGCGGACGATCTCGAAGTGAACCCGCGACACGGTGTCGTCGGTGATCATGAGGTCGTTCTCGCTGGCCTTGCCCACCCGGATGACGTCGGCGGAGATGACGTGCTCCTGGCCGCGCTCGGGGCCGCTCAGCACGACCAGCTTGCAGCGGCGCAGGTTGACGGTCGGCGGACCGCCGTCACGCTGGATCCGCGTCCCGGCCAGGTGCTCCAGGCCACCGCTCACCGGCACCACTGTAGAACGCTGCTGCCGGGCGGCGCAATTGACCGTGTGCTCGCGTGGGGGGTAACCTCGCTGCGGTGCGATCGGGGCGGCCACGACACGCCATCGCCGCGTTCGCGGTGGCCATGGCAGTGGCGGCGCCGGCCGGCGCACAGCCGAAGGGCGGCCCGCCGCCCGACGTGAGCCGCGCCGCCGCCCGGCCGTCGGACGCGCCGGTGCCGTCCTGCCTCGACCAGTCGATCGTGGACGAGCTGGGCCAGACCCTGCGGCCGCGCGGGGTGCAGAAGCGCGAGTTCCAGAAGCGCGGGCAGCTGGAGATCCTGGCCCGCGGCGGACTGTTCGCCGGCGATCTCCTGTCGTCGTCCTACGTCTACGGCGGAGCGCTGGCCTGGTTCGTGACCGAGGACTTCGGCATCGAGGGGAGCTTCGACGTCACCCGCGTGGCCCTCGACCTCGACAAGCCGCTGGCCGACTTCACCGGCGACGACCGGTTCGAGCCCGGGCGCGGCTACCTGGTGCTCGGCAACCTCCTCTGGTCGCCGGTGCACGCCAAGATGAAGATGGGCGAGAAGATCATCCACGGCGACTTCCTCTTGACCGCCGGCGGCGGGCGCCTGCTGCACGAAAGTGCCCAGGGGATGGCCTTCGACGGTGGGCTCCTGCTCGACCTGTTCCTCTCCCAGTGGTTCACCGTCCGCTTCGATCTGCGCGACGTGGTGCTGATCCAGGAGGCGGTCGCCGAGACCCGCCTGACCAACAACCTCATGCTGACCGGAGGGCTGGCGCTGTGGCTGCCGACCGGCTGGTGATGGCGGCGGCGGCCGTGGCGCTCCTCGCCATCGCGCCGCGGGCGGCGCGCGGGCAGGAGCAGCCGCAGAAGGCGCGGCCGACCTCGATCTGCATCGACCAGGAGATCGCCGACCGGCTGGCGGTGAAGCGCAAGCGGCGCAAGGTGGTGGACCGGCTGTTCGTCAAGCAGGCGCGCCACGAGCTGTCGCTGGTCGGCGGCTACTACGTCTCCGACCTCTTCTCCTCCACCTATGCGCTCGGCGGCGCCTACACCTATCACATGACCGAGGGGACCGCGGTCGAGATGAATGTGGCGTTCACCCACGCCAACGCCGACGTGATCCGCGCGATCGAGGAGGAGCGGATGCAGGTGCTCGACGACGACTTCGCCACCGTGAAGTTCTTCGAGTCACTGCTCCTGTGGAGTCCGGTGTACGGAAAGCTGCGCTTCGGTGGCACCATCGCGCGGTTCGATATCCATCTCGACGGCGGGGTGGGCGTCGTCGACTCGCCCACCAGCCGTGGCGCCGCCGGCGTGGCAGGCATAGGCTTGAAGCTGTTCGCGGGGCAGGCGATGGCGTTCCGTCTCGACGCCCGCGATCACGTGTTCCGGCAGGAGCTCCTCGACGAGAGCTTCATCGTCAACGACCTGTCGCTCACCCTCGGACTGTCGCTGTTCCTCCCCTTCACGAACTGAAGCCATGCGTCGCTTCCTCGTCGCCTTCACGCTCCTCGCATTCGTCCTGCCGCAGGCCGCCACGGCCAAGCCGCGCCGCAAGCCGAAACCCAAGCCAAGACCGACCAAGCCGGAGCCGGAGCCGGAGGAGTTCGAGGAGGCCGAGGACAAGCCTGAGGCGGTCAAGCCGGGCACCAAGCCGGAGCCGGCCAAGCCGGGCACCACCCCGGCCGGCAAGCCGGGCACCACGCCGAGCGGCAAGCCGGGCGCCACGCCGAGCGGCAAGCCGGGCAGCCCGGCCGCACCGACCGGCGACAGCGGCAAGCCGGGCAGCGCGCCGCCGCCCGACATCAACGCCCCGCCGCCCCCCAAGGAGGGCGAGGGCAAGACGGAGTCGGCGGTCGACGTCGACTCGCTCCGCAAGCAGTACCTCGAGCTGCGCGATCAGCTGTTCCGCTCGCGCGCGCGGGCCGCCGCGCTGGGCAGCTCGCTCTATTCGACGCGCATCCGGCTGCACCTCGACTACAAGAGCGGCCGCTTCTACACCATCACGCGGGCGGTCATCCGGCTCGACGGCGCCAACGTGTTCGACGACACCCAGGGGGCCATCGCGGCCGACAGCGCGCCCCGCTTCGACGGCTTCGTCGCACCCGGGCGCCACCAGGTGACGGTCCGCATCGAGGCGAGCGGCAAGGACGACCAGCGCTTCACCACCGCGCTGGAGAGCTCCTTCGTGGTCCAGGCCCCCAGCGGCAAGGACGTCATCGTCAAGTGCACCGCCGAGGACGACGGCGACATCGCCTACCAGTGGAAGAAGAGCGAGGAAGGCAGCTACAAGCTCAGGCTCGACGTCGCCATCGACACCCAGAAGCGAGAGGCAGGTGGTGGCAAGCGCGCTCGCCGCTAGGGCCCTGCGGATCGCGCTGATCGCGCTGGTGTCGGCGCCGGCGGCGGCGCAGGCGCAGCGCGCGGTCGAGGAGTCCAGCTCGAGCGGCGGCGGGCGCAGCGACGCCCCCATCGCCCGCTACTTCGACGAGCTGGAGAAGATCGGTCTCATCGACGTGTCGACCGGCAGCGAGGAGTCGCTCCGGGCCGAGCTCGGCCTGGCCGAGTCGCTCCTCCGCTCCGGCGCCGCGCTCGAGGCGGCCGTCGCGCTGTACTCCATCGTCGAGTCGCCGCGCTTCCGCGACTTCTCCGATTCGGTCGAGTACCAGAACGCCGAGTACTACCTGGCGGTCGCGCTGGCCAAGGCCGGCGCCTACGGCTCGGCCCTCGACTACCTGGCCAAGGTGCTGGCGCGCGGGCCGGGCGCCACCTACTTCGCCCCCGCCCACCGGCGCGCCATCGACATCGCCCTCGAGACCCGCGACTACGCGGCGGTGCTGGATCGGCTGGCGCAGGCCACCGGCCACGCGGCGCTGCCGGTCGAGGCGATCGGCGAGGAGCGCTACCTCAAGGCGCGCATCGCCTACGACGCCGGCAAGCTGGCGGAGGCCGAGGGAGAGCTGGTGCAGCTCAGCCGCAAGAGCCGGCTCTACAGCTCCGCCCTCTACCTGCGCGGCCTCATCCGCACCCGGCGCGGCGAGCTCGGCGAAGCAGCCGAGGCCCTGTGCGAGATCGCCGACACGCCCGACACCGACAAGTTCACCTTCGTGGTCGACGATCGCTACTTCACCATCAAGGATCTGGCCCGCCTCGGGCTCGGCCGCCTCGCCCACGAGCACGGCGACTATGACGACGCCTACTACCACTACTTCCAGATCCCGGACGACTCCGACCGGCTGCCGGAGGCGCTGTTCGAGGCGGCCTGGTCGATGTACCAGAAGCGCGAGCTCGGCACCGCGCGCGACCTGACCGACGAGCTCCTGAAGTCGTTCCCCGACTCGCCGCTCGATCCCGAGACGCGCCTGCTGGCCGGTTACGTCGAGCTGGCCGACTGCGAGTTCGACGCCGCCCAGAAGCGCTACGACCGCCTGGTCGCCGAGCTCGGGCCGGTGGTCGCCGAGATGGATCGCATCCGCAAGGACCGCGGACTGCGCAGCATGCTGTTCGATCGCGCCATCGCCCGCTGGCGGGCCGAGAAGGCGGCGCCGGACCAGCGCGTGAAGATGCGGCTCGACACCCAGGCCGACCGGGTGCTGGCGCTGCTCCGCCTCGACCCGGAGTTCGTCCGGCTGCACGACGCGGTGTCCGGCATCCGGCGCGCCGCCGGCGAGGCGCCGCACGTGGTCGGCCAGTGGCGCCGGCTGACCGGGCGCATGGGCGGCACCAAGGTGGCCGCGGTGTCGGGCGAGTCGAGCGCGGAGTCGGACGACGCCGCCGCCGCCGGCGAGCTGTCGGCCGACATCGAGCGCCTGGAGGAAGAAGTCGGTCGGGCGCGCAGCGAGCTCCGCCGCGGTGTGCGCGCCGGCTCGCTCGGCAAGGCGGAGGCGGCCGAGGAGGAGGCCCGGCTGAAGAAGCTGGCGCAGGACGTCGCCGCGCTGGGGGAGAAGGCCGACGAGGCGTCGCGCGCCGCCGATCAGGCGCTGTCGGACAAGCCGTCGGGCGGCCTGCGCGGGATGGTCGCCGCCGACCTCGCCGAGGCTCACCGCCTCGAGAAGGCCTCCGACAAGCTGGCCGCCGAGCTCGGCCGCGCCGCCGACGAGCTGGCCAAGCGCGCGCTCGACAAGCTGTACCAGCAGACCCGCCACGTCCTCGACAAGGCGAAGCTCGGCAAGATCGACGCGGTCATCGGCCAGAAGCGCCGGCTGGAGATCGAGGTCGAGGACCTGGCCGCCGGCCGCTTCCCGCGCGAGCTGCACGGCCGCCTGTGGGAGGCGGGCCTGATCGGCGACGACGAGGAGTTCTGGCCGTTCGAGGGCGAGTTCTGGGCCGACGAATACGAGGGCTGGCGATGAGGCTGGTCGCGGCCTGGCTCGCGCTCGTGACCTGGCTGCCGCAGGCCCGCGCCCAGAAGGGCAACCCGGTCGAGGTCGACGTCGAGACCGACAAGAGCGCGGCGGCCGATCTCTACGTCAAGCGGCGGCCGGCGACGCCGGAGGCGCCCAAGCTGCCCAAGATCCTCGAGGCGCGCCTGGTGGTGGCGGAGCGCGCCGCCGACGGCAAGCGGTCGGAGGCGATCAAGCTCCTGCGCCAGTTCCTCGCCTCCAACCCGACCGGCGAGGGCAAGGCCGAGGGCCTCTTCAAGCTGGCCGAGCTTTTGTGGGAGGACTCGCGGCGGGTCTACATCAAGCAGATGGACATCTGGGAGCGCAAGGTCGAGGCCTGCCGCCAGCGCGGGGCTGGCTGCAAGGTCCCGCGCGAGCCGGAGATGACGCTCGCCGAGCCGGAGAAGCTCTACAAGACCATCCTCGCCGAGCACCCGAGCTACCACCGGCGCGACCTGGTGCTCTACCTGGTCGGCTTCGCCGCTCGCGAGGACGACCGCACCGAGGAGGCGCTCGGCTACTTCCAGAAGCTGATCAACGAGCACCCCAAGTCGACCCTGTACGGCGACGCCTGGATGATGATCGGCGAGAACTCCTTCGCGCTCGGCCAGTGGGAGCGGGCGCGCGACGCCTACGCCCACGTGCTGGCGCGCCCGGAGGCGGCCGCCTTCGACCTCGCCCTGTTCAAGAGCGCCTGGTGCGACTGGAAGCTGGGGCAGACCGACCGCGCCGCCAAGCGCTTCAAGAAGGTCCTCGATCTGGCGGCCGAGGCCGATCGCTCCGGCACCGAGCGCGAGCGGCGGCGGCGCAGCCAGCTGCGCGACGAGGCGCTCGAGTACCTGGTCGTGGTGTTCAGCGAGGACGAGAAGGTCGGGCCGAAGGACGTCTACGACTTCCTGGCGTCGATCGGCGGCGAGCGCTACTCCGAGGCGATCCTGGTCCGCCTGGCCGACGTCTTCTTCAATCAGGCCTCCTACGAGCGCGCCATCGCGACCAACCGCTTCCTCATCGAGCTCGAGCCGATGCGCCTGGCGGCGGCCAGGTACCAGCGGCGCATCGTCGACGCCCACCTGGCCGACCTGGCGGGCGACAAGGCGCTGGTCGAGATGAAGTTGCTGGTCGAGAAGTACGGCCCCGGCTCGGCCTGGGTGAAGGCGAACCGCGGCGCCCAGCCGAAGGCGGTCGCCCGCACCATCAACTCGATCGAGGAGCTCCTGCGCGGCACCGCCAAGCGCTTCCACGCCGAGGCGCAGGGGCGCGAGAAGCTGCGCAAGGCGCCCGACATCCCGCTCTACCAGCGCGCCTCCGACACCTACGCCTACTACCTCGAGCACTTCGGCAAGCACCCCAAGGCGATCGAGGCCCGCTTCCTCCACGCCGAGATCCTCTTCTTCAAGCTGGGCAAGAACGAGGAGGCGGGAGACGAGTACATGGCGGTCGGCAGGACCGCGCCGATCGGGCCCTATCACAAGGACGCCATCTTCAAGGCGATGGCCGCCTACAAGAAGGCGCGGCCGCCCGGCGCCAAGACGGCGGGACGCGAGCTCCTGCCGGTCGACCGCAAGTTCGCCGAGGCCATCGACCTCTACGCCACGCTGTTCCCGGCCGACAAGGCGATCGTCGGGGTCATCTTCGAGAACGGGCAGCTGTTCTACGACTACGGCGACTACGACGAGGCGATCAAGCGGTTCGGCCTGATCGTGACCAAGTACCCCGACGACCCCAACGCCGGCGCCGCCGGCGACCGCATCCTCGACGCGCTCAACAAGGCGCAGGACTACGAGAACATCGAGAACTGGGCGCGCAAGCTGCGCAAGGCGAAGTCGTTCCAGGGCAAGGACCAGCAGGCTCGGCTCGACCGGCTCATCGTCGAGTCGATCATGAAGAGCGGCGAGAAGAACGGCAACGACGGCAAGCACGAGGTGGCAGCCCGCTTCTACCTCCGGGTGGCCAAGGAGTTCCCCAACCACGCGCTGGCCGCCAAGGCGCAGTTCAACGCCGGCGTCATGCTGGAGAAGGCCAAGATGCCGGAGGAGGCGGCGCAGGCCTACCTCACGGTGGCGAGCAAGTACCAGGGCAAGAGCGACCTGGCCGAGAAGGCGGCGTTCACCGCGGCCCAGGTCTACGAGTCGGTGGCCTACTTCGACCGCGCGGCGGAGGCGTACGAGATCGCGGCGGAGAAGTACCCGAACGGACCGCACGGCGCCGACGCGCTGTTCAACGCCGGCCTCCTGCGCCAGGCGCTCGGCCAGCAGAAGAAGGCGATCAAGCACTACGAGACCTACGCCAAGCGCTACCGCAAGACCAAGCGCGACGCCGAGGAGGTGGCGTTCCGGGTCGGCGTGGTGCGAGAGGAATCGGGCGACGAGGGACGGGCCGAGAAGGCGTTCGACGAGTACCTCAAGCAGTACCCGCGCGGCGCCCACGCCGTCGAGGCGATGACCCGGGCCGGCCGCTGCGCCTTCAAGCTCGGCCAGCTCGGCCGCGCCGAGAAGCGGTTCGCCGATGCGGTGAACACCTGGAAGCGGACCAACGGCGCCGAGAAGAAGAGCCAGGTCAGCTCGGCCGCCGAGGCCCGCTACCACCAGGGCGAGCTCATCTACCGCAAGTACGACCGGGTGTCGCTCAACGTCAAGCCGCGCGCGCTCGACAAGGCGCTCAAGACCAAGATGAAGATGCTCGACGAGGCGTCGGTGGTCTACCTCGACGTCGTCAACTACGGCGACCCGCAGTGGGCGACGGCGGCGCTCTACCGGATCGGCGCGGTGATGGAGGAGTTCGCCAAGTCGCTGCGCGACGCGCCGGTGCCGGGCGGGCTGTCGGCGCAGGAGAAGACGCTGTACCGCGAGTACCTCGACAACGAGGTGGTCAACGTCGACGAGAAGGCGATCGAGCTCTACACCGTCGGCTACCAGAAGGCGATCCAGCTCAAGGTGTACAACCGCTTCACCAAGAAGCTGCGCGAGGCGCTGGGCAGGATGTCGGCCAGCAAGTTCCCGCCCAACAAGGAGGCGCGCGAGTCGGTCAGGCTCGGCGACCGCTCTCCCGAGCTGCCGGTGGTGAAGGAGGTGGTGCGTGAGAGGGACTAGGGGCCCGCACGCCCCGGCGACGCCCCTCCGGCTCGCGGTCGTCCTCGCCCTTGCCGCCGGCTTCGCCGTCGCCTCGGGCTGCGGCGGCGGCTCGAGCGGCGGCGGCACCCGCAAGGTCAAGGGCCCCAAGGTGGTGGAGACCCCGAAGCTGCCTCCCGCCAACCCCGACGCGGTGCGCGACATGGAGGCGGGACTGCGCGTGCTCAGGCTCGGCGGGCCGGAGGCCAACGAGCGAGCGCTCGAGCGCCTGCGCATCGCGGTGAAGAAGGACAGCCAGCTGTGGGAGGCCTGGCACAACCTCGGGGTGGTCCTCTTCGCCGAGGGAGACGACGACGCCGCGGTGGATGCCTTCAACCGCGCGGTCGAGATCAACCCGGCCCACACCGCCTCGATAAAGGCGCGCGCCGAGGCGCTGCGCCGGGCCGGCGAGCGGAAGAAGTCGCGCGCCGACTACAAGGAAGTCCTCGAGCGGAACCCGAACGACGTCCAGGCCTACGCCCGCATGGCCTCGCTCCTGCGCGAGATGGGCGAGAACGAGGACGCGCTCGACGTCCTGCGCGACGCCCTGCGCGCGGTCGGCGGGCGCGCCCCGATCTACGTCGAGCTCGGCCTGGTCTACCTGGCCCAGGGGCGCGACGACCTGGCCGAGCTCGTCCTCACCAAGGCGGCGGCGCTCGACGAGAAGAACCCGGTCATCTGGAACGCGCTCGCGATGGTGGCGATGGAGCGGGGCAAGGACCAGGAGGCGTTCGAGCGGTTCGACAAGGCGAGCTCGCTCGCGCCCGACTACCTCGACGCGCGCTACAACGTCGCCTCGGTGCTCATCGACTCCGGCGACTACGGCCGCGCGCGCACCGAGCTCGAGGCGGTCCTGTCGAAGCGGCCGGACGACCTCGGCGCCAAGGTCGCGCTCGGCGTCGCCGCGCGCGGCATGGGCGAGCACGACCGCGCCCGCTCGATCTGGAACGATGTAGTCAAATCTGCCCCCCGCCACAGCGAGGTCCGGGGCGACGCTCTCTTCAACCTGGCCGTGCTCGAGATGGATTTCGCCCTGAACGAGAAGAAGGCCAAGGACGCGCTGGACCGCTTTCTGCAAGAATCGCCGCGCAAGCATCCCAAGCGCAAAGAAGCCGAGGAGCGCAGAAAGGAGTTGGGGCAGTGAACCCCCAAACGAGGCCGCCTGTTATGGGCGCTGGACCCCAATTCGCCTGGATCCGGCTGCTGGTGTGTGTGTTCATCGCCGCTGCGGTGGCTGCCGCCGGTGGTGAGGCAGCCAACGCGCAGGGCAAGCGGCGACGGACCGCCCAGCGCAAGGACTCCAAGCCCGCCCCGGCCAAGAAAACCGGCGGCGAAAAGTCGAAAGGGAAGAAGGAGCAGCGCTTCGACTTCACCGGATTCGAGCTGGCCGGCAGCGTGCGGATGCCGCAGCTCCTCTACTTCCTCGACCGCGCCGAGGAGGAGCTCGAGCGCGCGTCTCTCGAGCGCCGCACCTTCGTTCCCGAGATGTTGAAGTCGCTCGACGAGGAAAACCTCTAGGGCAGCCATCCCCAGCCCGAGTCGCCGCCGTTGAACCAGTACGGAGAGAACCCCCGCAAGAGCTACCTGCGCGTCGCCTACGTGTGGCGCGACGAGGTGATGGCCGATCTGGTCGCGACCAAGCCAAACAAGGTCACCATCGGCGCGTCGCGCGGCTGCACCTTCACCACCCCGGACCTCGGGCTGCCCAAGCGGTTCGCGGTCATCCGCCACGGCGCGCGCGGCTACCTGCTCACGCTCGGCGCCGGCATGACCGGCCGCCTGCGCCTGGGCGACGAGGAGATCGAGGTCGCCGACTTCGTCATGCGCGGCGGCGGCGAGCGCGCGGCCGGCGCCAAGGGGAACTTCCGGGCCACCAGCATCGCGCCGGGCGACTGGGGGGTCATCCACCTCGACGGCGGCGGGCGGCACAACCTCTTCTTCCAGTTCGTCAAGGCCGACCCGCCGATGCCGCGCGCGTCGCCCTACGACTCGCACCTCCTGGTCCCGGCCCTCCTGTTCGCCGTCATCCTCCACGGCGTCTTCGTCGCCTGGGCGCTCACCACCAAGACCGGGCGCCCGACGATGGCGTTCCCCGGCAAGCGCGAGATCATGGCCGAGTACCTCCTGGTCAGGCCGCCGCCGCCGCCCGAGGAGAAGGAGCAGCCCAAGGGCGGCCAGGAGGACGCGAAGGAGGAGGAGAAGCCGCCCTCGGCGACCGAGGGCAAGGAAGGCAAGGCGGGCGGCGAGGGAGAGAAGCCGCGCGCCAAGGCTCCCGATCCGGACAAGGGCAACCCGAACGAGCCGCCCAAGAGCGTGCAGGTGGGCCTCTTGACCAAGTCGTCGCGGGCGCAGATCCGCCAGACGCTCGACCGCGGCGGCTTCGACGAGAAGCTGGGCAGCGCGGTGGCGCGGCTGCGCGGCCTGCAGACCGAGGGCGGGTTCGGCAGCGGGACCGGCCAGGGCGGCGGGCTCGGGCCCGGCAAGGGCAGCGGCACCTCCACCCGCGGCGGCGACGGCAGCGGCGGCGGCGGCAAGAGCCACGCCGACGCGCTGACCCACGGCCCGATGGACACCGGCGGGGTGCGGGCCGGGCACGGCACGCCGGGCGGCACCGGCGTCAAGGAAGCCCAGGTCAAGGTGGAGCTCGACCAGCCCGACGGCGATCTCGGTGGCCTGACGGCGGCCGAGATCCTCAAGGTGGTGAAGTCGAAGCGCAGCGCGATCGCCACCTGCTACGAGCGCGAGCTGCAGCGCAGCAAGGGGCTGGGCGGCAAGGTGATCGTCAACTGGAAGATCGACCTCGGCGGCGGCGTCCAGGGGGCCAAGGTGCGCTCGACCACCATGCGCAACGACAAGGTGCAGGATTGCATCGTCCGCGTGGTGCAGAACCTCAAGTTCCCGAATCCTCGCAACGGCAAGATCCCGGTGGTCAACTTCCCCTTCATCTTCGCTCCCCGCTGATCATGCGCGCACGTCTTCGAACCGGAGGTGAGTGATGGCGAGACCAGGAATGCGTACGACCATCGTCGCCGCCCTCGCGGGCGCGGTCACCTTCGGCTGCACCGACGACCCGATCTACGTGCAGGCGCCGGCGCCGATCGAGGTGGGAGCCGACGGCACCACGACCACAGCGAGCGGCTCTCTGCTCCTGCCCATCCGGCTGGAGACCGCCGCCGAGATGGAGGCGCGGACCGCCGTGATGACCGAGCTCGGCGTCATGATCCCGTACGTGACGCGCGACGACCTCGAGCTGTCGGTCGAGTGGACGGTCAAGAACGTGAGCGACGCCGACGGGGTGGCGCGCGTGCAGATGAACGGCGCCAACGAGTGGTTCAGCTACAACCCGGCCGCCTTCCTCACCGGCGGCGAAGACGAGGAGCCGCCGCCGCCGCTGTCCGGCGACGTGCCCCTGGAGATCCGGGCGGGCGAGGAGCGCTCGGGCACCTTCCGCGAAGACGAGCTGGCCGAGGCCGGCCTCGACGTCGAGCTCATCACCCGCGGCGGCTTCACTCCGTTCGCCGCCGTGCTCGACATCCAGGAGGACATGGACGAGATGACCGACGCGGCCGGGATGTCGGTGCCGAGCGAGGCGTTCGCTGGCCTGGTGCGCATCGACATGACGCTGATCGCCGACCGGCACATGGTGCTGGAGTACTCGGTGCGGGCGCGCGACCACCGCGACCCCGGCCTCCTGCACGAGGACCTCTTCGACGCCCCGCCCGAGGAGCTGCAGCCCCTGGCGCCCGCCGAGTTCGTCCCGCCGCCTCCGCCATGATGCGCCTCGCCCACCTGGCCCCTGCCCTGCTCCTGGTGGCCGCGCTCGCCGGACCGGCGCGCGGCGAGCCGGTGCTCGCGTCGAAGGGGCCCTACAGCGAGGCCAGCCTGGGGGCCGCCGCGTTCATCGGGACCAGCGGCGAGTACTCGCGGCCCGGCCCCGCCTTCGGCCTGCGCGCCGGCCTCGACATCTTCTCCTGGTTCTCGATCGGTGCGGTGCTGGCCATGGAGGTCCACGAGGCCAATGTCCCGCCGCCGCCCGAGGGGGAGTACTTCCAGATCTACCAGGGCGGGGCGGACGGGCGCATCTCCGTCCCGATCGGGCGCGCCAACCTGTTCGGGGACGGCGGCGTCGGCCTGGCGATGATCTCGACCAACGTCCTCGCCAAGGTCGGCATCCTCGATCCCGGCGAGCGCTTCACGCCCCTCTTCTTTGCGGGGGGCGGCCTCGAGTACCAGCTCGGCAACCGGCACTACGCCGCCGGCATCGCCGGTCAGCTCCAGCTCATGCCCGCCTTCTCCGCCGCGCAGTCCGTCGCGGGCCGGCTCTACCTGCGCTACACCTACTGACCGAGGAGGAGCTCAGCTGACCGGCCGCATCGAGGAGCGGGCGGTGTCGGACTCCTCGGACCAGTAGAGCTCGACCCGGTTCTTGCCGGTGCGCTTGGCGCGGTAGAGGGCGCGGTCGGCCAGCCGGATCAGCGCCTCGGCGCTCTCGGCCCTGCTCTCCGGGTACGAGGCGATGCCGAACGAGGCGGTCACCGACAGCACGTGATCGTCGGCCGTGAGCCGGTAGTCGGCGATCTGCTGGCGGATGCGCTCGGCCTGGTTGTAGGCGTCGATCATGGTGGTGCGCGGCAGGATCATGGCGAACTCCTCGCCGCCGTAGCGGGCCGCGGTATCGACCGCGCGCATCTGGCGCCTCACCGTCTCCGAGATGCCGCGCAAGAGCCGGTCGCCGACCGGGTGGCCGTAGGTGTCGTTCAGCTGCTTGAAGTCGTCGATGTCCATCATGACGACCGAGAAGTCGGTGCCGAACCGCTTCGAGCGCTCGATCTCTTCGTCGAGTCGGGCGTCGAAGTAGCGGCGCACGAACAGGCCGGTCAGGCCGTCCACCATCGCGAGCTCGTAGAGCCGCGCGTTCTCCAGGGCGACCGCCGCCTGGGCGCCGATCGCCTCGAGCAGGCGCACGCGGCCGGGGGCGAAGGCGTGCTGCACGCGGCTCTGCACCGCCAGCGCCCCCTCGACGGCGCCGTGGATCTCGAGCGGGACGCCGAGCCAGGAGCGGATACCGGACCGCGCGGCGGCGCCGGGCGCCAGCTCGGAGCGATCGAGGTCGGGCACGTACAGCGAGCGGTTGTCGCGCATCACCGCCGCCGCCAGCCCCTTCTCGAGATCGGCGCTCACCCGCTGGCTGCGGGTGCCCGGCTCGAAGCAGTCGACCACCAGCTCCTTCTGTCCGTCCGGGTGGTGGGTGAGCGTCAAGACCTCCGCCTCCGGGATGGCGGCCAGCGTCTCGCGGGCGACGGTGTCGACCAGCTCGCGGGTCTGCAGCGACGACGAGGCGAGCCGGTGCGCCACCGTGTTCAGGGTCTCGAGCTCGGCCACCCTGACCCTGAGCGTGCCGCTGGTCTTGCTCAGCCGGTGAAAGACGTAGTTGCCGAACAGGTAGCTGGCGCCGACCAGCATGAACTTCACCGGCCGGTCCGGGTCGTAGAGGTAGACCACGATCACCGCCAGCGGCAGGAGCGCGGCCTCGGCCAGGAGCGCCGGAAGCGCCATCCGGCGCAGGTAGGTGCGCGGAGACTCGCCGAGCGAGCCCAGGCGCAGGCCCTGGATGGTGTAGTGGGCCAGGAGGAAGACCACGCCGGTGCCGAGCACGGTCGCCAGCACGTCGAGCTCGCCGGCGCCGGCGCGGACCGCGAGTGAATCGACGTCGAAGAACCAGGCGACCAGGGTCAACAGAGCGCCGGTCATGCCGCCGAAGTAGATGAGGAAGGAAGCCGCCTCGGGCCAGCGCACCCGTTCCGCCCCACCTTCGTGGCGCGCGTGGGCAATCCGCCACACCGAGTCAACCGTGAGTGCGAGCGCGACGAGGCGGCCGGAGGCGACCGATCCGAGGCAGATGGTGGCCGCCACGTAGAAGCCCGAGTCGAGTGCCACCGCGGTGTCCGGCAGAAGCCGCGTCGCCATCGCCCGGGCCGCCACGATGACGATGAGGAACATGGCGAACGCGAGCACATCGGGCTGCGTCACCATCTCCGGACCGAACCCGGGCCGGTAGGTGGCCACCGCGAGGAAGCCCCACCCGACGGCGCCCAGCAGCGCCGAGATCACCAGGGCGAGCGGTCGCGAGCGGCCGAACTGGAGGGTCAACTTCAATCGATTCTCTCGATAGCAACGACCAGGCCGCCGATTACTAACGCAAACCGCTGACGAATACTTATGATTCCAATCCAGAGTGAGCGACCAGGGCGCGGGGCGGGGGCGCGTGGCGCGCTCTTCCTCGGAGGTAGCACCCGCGCCGGGAGGCGACAATGACCCTTCTGCGCGGAAAAGTAGCTGCCATTACGGGTTCGGGCGGCGGTATCGGACGCGCTCATGCCCTCCTGTTCGCGCGGCACGGCGCAAAGGTGGTGGTCAACGACGTCGGCGGCGCGCGCGACGGCACCGGCGCTGACCGGGCGATGGCCGACCTGGTGGTCGACGAGATCCGCGCCGCCGGCGGCGAGGCGGTGGCCGATCACGGAGACGTCTCGGAACCGGACGGAGCCGAGGGCCTGATCCGGAGGGCGGTCGACTCCTTCGGTCAGCTCGACATCCTGGTCAACAACGCCGGCATCCTGCGCGACAAGACGCTGCGCAAGATGACGATCGAGCAGTGGGACGCGGTCATCAAGGTGCACCTGCGCGGCACCTTCCTGTGCAGCCAGGCGGCCGCGCGCCACCTGATGGACCGCGGGGCGCCGGGCCGCATCATCAACACGACCAGCGTCTCCGGGCTCAAGGGGAACTTCGGCCAGGCGAACTACGCGGCCGCCAAGGCGGGCATCTACGGCTTCACCCTGACCGCGGCCATCGAGCTCGAGAAGTACCGAATCACCGTGAACGCGGTCGCGCCCATCGCCCACACCCGAATGACCGAGGACCTGCCGATGATGTCGGCCATGCCGGATGCCGCCGAGCTCCTGGCGCCCGATCGCATCGCGCCGGCGGTCCTCTTCCTCGCCTCTGATCTTGCCGCCGACATCACCGGCACCGTGCTCGCGGTCGAGGGCGCAAGAATGTACGTCTACCGCATGAGCCAGACGCCGGCCGTCCTGCCCGGCGACCAGGCCGCCGGCTGGAGCGCCGAGGAGATCGACGCCCGCTGGACCGAGCTGGCCGGGAGCCGGTAGCGAAGGCGCTCGTCGGGGCCGAAAAAACGAAAGGCCCGTTTCCGGGCCTCTCGCACTGTCGAGTTTCGGCGAAGTCATTCCGACGCCCCTGGCGGGCGCGGGACCCCGTTGCCGGATTCCCGAGCTACATGTCAATCACGATGACACCGCGGTCCGCGTCCTCCGCTGGAGGAAGTGGCTGCCCCCGGTCCTGGTACTGCGTGTCCTCGACCGGAAGGTCTACCCGCCCGACCTCTCGGTCGCGGCGGCGATCCTCCTCGCGGCGTCGAATCTCTTCGATGATCCAGGGATCCAGCATCGCATCACCTCGCTCTGGTCCTTGTACTCGTGGTTATAAGGCCGCATCCCGTAACGTCAAAAACACCTGCAAACCACCTGGCCCAGCCTGCGCGACATACGACAAAGCTAAGACGGTTACCCTTTGGATCAGATGCAAGCCTCGCGCCTCGCCTCCTCCGATTGCATACAAATAGTGTAACGCATCGTTCTGACATTCGTTTCATTGCTCACATCCGATTTCGCCCGCTCGGTCGATTCGGATCGTAAAGCGACAGTGACGCCACACCACTGGCCACCCCGTCCCCGCGCGCCTCGCTCAATCGGGCGAAACCAATCGTGCTTTGAGCCGTTTCGGAGGCGTAACAAAATTGCGCACCGCGAACGCCGATTCACGGCCTGCCGGGTCTGGAGGCCCCAACCTGCAGACCCTGACCCACCTTGGCCCCAGCACCCGCACGTGCCAGATCCGGGTCTCTCGACGCGGTCAGTCGAGGTCCTGGATCTTCCACTTGCCCTCTTCGAGGACGAACTTCACCTCGAAGCGGTCGCCGTACGGCATCCGCGCCTCGTTGCCCTTGTCGCTGATCGGCTCGTCGAGGTTCGCGCGGATCATGTTCATCATGCTCTCGATCTCGTCTCTGTGATCGCCTTCGAACTGCTGGCGCATCTTCTCGATCGACATCCGCTCCCGGTACTTGGTGGGCACGAAGCGGAGCATGACGTCCCAGCGCTTGAGCGAGAAGGCGCGCACGAACGAGCGCAGGGTGTCGCGCGGGGTGGCCTGGCTGTAGAACTCGAGCGGGTTGGAGGCGATGCGCCACTCGCCGTCCTCCTGCACCAGGCGCATCGAGTCGCCGAGGCCGTAGCTGAACTCCGACGTGATGTCGACGTCCTTGCTCTGCGAGCTCAGCATCTGCGCCGTCTGCGCCACCTCGGTCCCGCTCTCCTTCATCATGCGGGTGAAGTCCTCGCGCGAGTGCTTGGCCTGGAAGCTCTCCGACATCATGTCGTAGGCGGCCGAGTAGTCCTTCGCGCGCAGCGCAGCGCTGTAGTCGTGCAGGGTCGAGACCGGATTCGGCTGGCGCGAACCGCACGCCGCCGCGCCGAAACAGACGAGGGCGAGCGCGAGGGCCCACGGGGTCATCCCCCGTGATGGCCTTTCGCGCTCGCGAGGGGACCGTCCGGGGGGGAAGGCCTTCATGGCGTGCCTTTTTTAGCACACGCTCGGCGATCGCGCCCGCCCTGGGCTTCCGCCGCCGGCGGCTACTCCACCGGGGCGACGTCGACGTGCGGGTCCTCGTCCGGGTCGGGCTGGGTCGCCGGAATCAGCGAGGTGACGCCCTCGAGCCGCTCGAGGTTTGCCTGCCCCTTGGTCGACCCCAGCTCGACCGCCTGGCGGTAGGCCGCCCGCGCCTCGCGGATGCGATCGAGGTGCTCGTAGGCCATCCCGAGGTTGTTCCACATGTAGTCGGTCGGCTTGCCGCCGCTGGTGGCGCTCTCGAGGGCAGCGGCCGCCTCCTCCCACTTTTCCTGGGCGATGAAGATGTAGCCGAGGTTGTTCCACGCGTAGGAGTTGTCCTCGTCCTTCTCGACCGTCTTGCTGAAGGCCTCCACCGCGGCGTCCATGTCCTTGGCCGCCATCTCGATGCGGCCGAGCACGTAGTAGGCGGCGCCCGACTCGGGGTCGCTCTCGATGGCCGCCTCGGCGTGCCCGCGCGCCTCCTTCACCCGACCGGCGTCGAGCAGCGCGCGCGCCAGCTTGACCCGGAGCTTCACGTCGTCCGGATCGCGCTCGGCGGCCAGCGTGAGCGCGTCGAGGATCTCCTCCGAGCTCTTCACGACCGGCTTCTCCGCCTCCGGCTCGATCGCCTTCTCCGGCACCACCGGCTTGGTCTCCGCGAGATCGCTCTCGCGCTTGGCCTGGGTCGGCATCTCGCGCGCCTGATGGGTCGCCTCGATGACCGGCATCTCTTTCTCGCTCTTGTCACTGCCGCCGCAGGCGGGCACCAGGCCGATCAGGCCGGCGGTCAGGATGTGCCACGCGCCGAGTCGCTTCAACATGGTCGCTGTCTCCTTGTGAGGTCGGCCTCGTGTGTTGCCGACTCGCCCCTACAGAGAGCAGCCGCCGTGCCACCCGGCAAGCGCGCGGAAGCAGCCGGCGAACACCGCCGGCGTGTCAGGCGAGACGCGACGGGCGCGTCTACTCGTAGGGATCGTCGGTCGGCGGATCGCCGTCGTCGCCCTTCGGTGCCGGCGCGGGCACCGGCGCCGGCGCGCCGAGATCCGCCTTGGTCGACCAGCGCAGGACGTAGGGATCCGGCTCGTCACCGAGCGCGGTGCCGCCGACCAGGACCAGCAGCGATTCGCCGGCCGGCAGCCGCACGACGTCCACTTCCTCGC
>Ga0111539_10000897_pt1 | contig 38847 bp, 39 predicted proteins | sample RhiMethybrSRZTD1_FD_79667 | JGI IMG/M metagenome (GOLD analysis project Ga0111539, IMG submission 79667) | Populus rhizosphere microbial communities from Tennessee, USA - Rhizosphere MetaG P. TD hybrid SRZTD1 (version 2) (version 2) | ecosystem: Host-associated > Plants > Roots > Rhizosphere >...
CCTGGTAGCGTGCGCCCTCACCAGAAGAAGGAGCTATGAGTGACGCCTGAGCTTGCGATCGCCAACAATCACGCCTGGTATTCTTCCATTTTCCATGCGCACGGCCTCGCGAGTCGCCTTGAGGAGCACTACTGGTCAACTGACGAAGAGCCACCGCCGTACCACTCACGCCTGGTAACGCGGACTCGCGGTGCGGTCGCGAGAGAGGCCCAACTGAAGCGTCTCTCGGAGCTGGCTGCGCGTGCGGGGGGGCGACGCTTGGGGTTCAAAGACAGCTTCGACGAGCTGCCTGGCGTCGCGTTGGAGAAAATGGGATTGCGACCGCTCTTCCGCGCTTGGTGGTACGGGTGGGTAGCGGATGGCGTCGCCGCGCCGCCAGAGACCCGGCTTGAAGCGCAGCGCGTGGAGTCTGCGGAGGCGCTTTCATCGTGGGAGGACCATTGGCGACATTCGTCTCCTGCAAGCGAGGCCCGTGTCTTTCCCGAGACGGTGCTCGCCGATGCGAACTTGGAGCTTTTCGCGATGGCGCTGGAGGGTCGCTGGGCAGGAGGATTTGCGCTGAATCGGTCCGACGGCGCAATCGGCCTATCGAACGTCTTTCAGCTCGTGGGTTCGAAGATCGAAGCGGGGGCTTTTTTGTGCGAGTGCGCGCGCGAGGCACGGCGCCTCCATCCCGATCGCGCGCTAGTCGGCTATGGGCCAGAGAGCGAACTCGCGAATCTGACGAGGCTCGGGTTCGTTGCGCTCGGCCCGCTTCGAGTGTGGGTGAGGTCCTGAAGATGCTGGCTGACAAGGCGTTGCAGCTGACCAGCTTGTCGCGCCGTCTTCGCCGTCGCTCTGGCGCTCGCAGCTGAACGCCAGGTACGTTAGCCAGACGCGCAACGAGAATCGTGCACAAGCGTTGCAGCCGGCGAGCTTGTCGGTCGGACTTCGGTCTCTGGCGTTAACAGGTAAACGCCGGCAAGTTGGTCGCACCATCCGCACTCCGCTTGACCTAGTATGGGATACACACCATACTACTGGATGCCGTGGCTACAGTCATCGAAGGCGATTTCGAGTGGGACGAAGAGAAAGCCCAGTCGAACCTCGACAAACACGGTTGGAACCTCATTGCGCGATCGCGTCCTCTACGTTGTTCATTATCAGCGCACGGCCCGCGACTCGTGCCGAACGAGACGTCTACGAATCCGGAGAACACCCATGACTCAGTCAGCTAGGCGACGTGCGGAGCCCGAGGTCGAGCCCGTTAGAGTGCTTGGGCGCGGACTTCGTGCCGCAAGGGGCGTACATCTTACGTTGCGGACCTTGCGTGACGCCGTCGGCAAAACCCAAGTCGATATCGCGAAGCAGTCCCAGATCGATCAAGCGGACGTCTCTCGCCTCGAATCTCGTTCGGACTTTGAAGACTGCCAGGTGGCAACCCTTCGTAGATATGTCGAAGCCCTTGGCGGTTCGCTCGAACTCGTCGCCCAATTTGGCGACAAGCGAATCGCCATAGTTGGCATTCAGACCCAAACTGCAGCGAAGCCGGCTAACAAGACGTTGCAGTGGACGGGCCGGAAGCCGGCCCGCCGCTGAACGCCGGTACGTTATGCGGGCGCCGAATGTTGACCTTAGATCGCGGTGCGCTGAGGCGCTTGCGTTGGCGATCGAGTACGGCCTTGCGGATCCTTGAGAGGCGATAGATTTGGCGTGTCAACTCATGATCGAGCAAGCGAATCCCTCGGAACCTCTCGTTGAGCTCGCCGGCGCTCTTCGACCGCAGCCTGAGGACGTCGCTCGAATGCTTCGCCATATTCCTGGCCCCGCTAATCCGGTGCTTGTCTTTCGAAAGGTTCTGGCGAGGACTGACGAGATGAGCGCTGTTCCTCGACCAGATGTGATTGCCGAGTTGGTATCTAAACCATCCACCCGCCGTTAGTGCCGCGTAACGATGTCGCGAAGGTAGGCGGTGGCCGCGCCGGCACCATAGTCCGTGTTCGTCATCACCGCGAAGATCCACTGCCCATCCTGCGAGATGTTGAGCGCCGCGTTGAAGCCCGGGCTGCGCCCGCTGAGCCCGACGAAGACCGTACCTCTCGCCTCGTATCGTCCCATGCCGAAACCGTATCCTGAATCCCCGATCTCGATTTGACGAGCCGACATCTGGGCATAGGTTTCGGGACGCAGTAACTTGGCGCTGACGAGCGCCTCGCCGAAACGAACGAGATCCGAGCTCGTGGAGTAGCCGCCCCCTGCCGGGCCGCCCTTCACGACGAAGAAGGCGTTGTTGTTGTGCCATCGACTGAGATCGGGCCGGCGGTCGGCAGCAGTGTGGGTGTAACCCACCGCGTGGTTCGGAAGGTCTTCGGACAGATCGGGCCAGTCGGTTTGGGACATGTTCGACGGTGCGAAGACGTGACGCCGTACGTATTCGAAATAGTCTTCGCCGGATGCTTTCTCCACGATTGCGCCAAGGACGATGAAGCCTGCGTTGGAGTATCCGAATCGCGCACCCGGAGCAAATTGGAGCGGTTCTTGGCTGAAGGTTGGAAAGTAGTCGGCCGGAGCTCGGATCTTGAGCTTGCGCTTCTCGAACTCGTCGTTCCAGTAGCTCCCGAGCCCCGAACTGTGCGTGAGGAGCATACGGACGGTGGCCTTTTCCCTGACATCCGCGTTCGGCCAGTCGGGGAGCCATTTGCCGACAGTGTCGTCGAGCGACACCTTCCCTTTTTCGGTGAGCTGAAGAATCGAGACCGCGGTGAACATCTTGTTGATGGATCCGAGACTGAACCTGGTATCGAGGCGAACGGGCGCGCTCCAAGCGCGGCTGGCGAGACCCCACGCGTTTTCGACCAGCACCTTGCCGCGATGGACGATCACGATCGTGCCCGAGAACCGATCGCGCGCGGCGAGGGCGTCGATAAAAGCTCCGATCTTCTGGACCCGATCGACGTCGTCTCGGGGCGCGGGTGCGTCCTCTCCTTCGGGCAACATCGGAAACCAATCGTAAAGGCCCGCAGGAGCCTGCTTCGGGAGCTCGAGCTTCGACCAAAGTCCGTCGCTTCGCTTTTGAGCGGCCACCGCGCAGGACGACTCGTCCACGATGTGCCTTGGCACGAACCCCGCCGTCTCGTCGCGAATTTGCGCAAAATCGTCTCGCAGCTTGTCGAGCGGCGGACCCCCTTTCGGCCAGCTCCCATGAAACTTCGCATAAAACGCCGCCACACCCGCATCGTCGTCGACGGCGGCGAGCCACGCACGGAGCACCCCGCAGGCGGCGTGACTCTCGAGGGCGGCCGGCACGCCGAGGGCGACCGGGGGTGGTGCCGTCGCGCACCTGTTGTGGACGCAGCTCGACAGGGAGAGCTGTAGAGAGGTGACCACGATGAGGAGTCGACGCACGCGCGAAAGGATACCGAACGAAGCGAGCGCGGCAAACGGCGACCTCTTAACGGCACCATATCTTCGGACGTCTCTCCTCGAATGCGCTGGTTTCCGCGCTTCTCGGCGCGACGGCTTCGAGCCCATTCGCCTCCGACTGCTTCGAGGTCTGCCCTTGTTTCTGAGCGCGCTGCTCAACAAGGCGTTGCAGCTGACGGTCGCCCGCAGCTGAACGTCGGTACGTTAAGCAGGCGTCACCTGAGAGACCTTCGGTGGACAAGGAAACGTGGTCAGCGTCTCACTTCCTTGCCGAACGCTTCCTACTCTGGTAGGAATTGTATATGGGTCAACCCGCAGCCAAGCTCTCTGTGAGTGTCCCAGGCGAGCTCGCTGCCGCTGTTCGCAAATGCGTCGGCGCGCGTGGACTTTCCAGATTTGTCGCACGTGCAATGGCGCATGAACTTGAGCGCGAGGGCCTCGGTGTTCTGATCCACGAACTTGAGGAGAAACTCGGTCCGCCATCGAAATCCGAGATCACGCGTGTACGTAGGGCATGGCCGAAGCGCTGATCCTTGACGCTGAGGCGCTCAACGCACTTGCGTTCCCGGCCGAGCGCAAGGTCCTGGCCGAGCGTGCCTCGGCGATCCTGCGCGTTGCTCACGACAAGCGCGCCCTTGTCCGAGTTCCGGCTCCCGTTCTCGCCGAAGTCTGCCGTGGCGTGAGATACGATTCCGCCATCAATCATTTGCTGAACAATCCCGGCGTGCGGGTAGCGGAGCTTACTCGAACGGTGGCTCAGAACGCGGGCCATATGCTCGCGCGGCTGAAGCTCTCCTCCGCTCACGCCATCGACGCATTCGTCGTTGCGACCGCCCTGCAATTCGACACCGCCCTCATCGCCACCGGGGATCCAGACGACATCCGGCGCCTCGCGGCACCCTTTCGTCGCGTCGGCATCTTCGCTCTCTGACGGCACACGTTGCTCGCCGGCTAACTCGGCTTGCAGCGGACGGGCTACGCCCCGCCGCCGAAGCACTGCGCCGCTGAAGCACTGCTACGTTAGCTGGACTGCGACGAACCGTCGCGGCTCGTTCATCGTTCCCAAGAGTCATCACGAGAGCCGCCCTTGTGGCCAGCTGGAGCCCATGAAGAAGCGTTATGACTTTTCGAAAGGCCGTCCGAATCCGTACGCGAAGAGGCTGAAGAAGGCGGTTACGATCCGCTTGGATCAAGACGCACTCGAGTACTTCCAAAACCTCGTGAAGGAAACGGCACCCGTACCAGACACTCATCAACCTCTACCTACTCGATTGCGCTGCGCTGAAGAGGAAATTGCATTTGCCTTGGAGACCGCAGCACGAAAAGGGGACTGCCTAACTCCCGTATGAAGCGGACGAACTTCGCTCGCCGCTTATCCGGTGGCTATGTACTGTTTCCCTTAGGCATTTGGAGTCAACGCGAGCAGGCCCGGACGCAGTTTGCGATCGAAGCCGCGAAAATTGTTCTCCAAACCCACTCGCGGACCCAATCGCAAGCTACTGTCGACGCCCTGGCCCATCGCGAACGCCTGCCGCCGAATTTCGCGCAGTCTTTCAACCCAAACTCCGGTTTTGGCCCCGACATCATAGATGCCAAACGGGACCTGCTTAAGGTGCTGCCAGAAGCGCCGCCGGACCGACAAAAGTAAATCGAGAAGCTTTTGGCGGGCGCTGTTTTCTGAAGATGAGACCTTTAAGGAGGTCGTTCACTAGCCAGCCCTGCAAATCCTGCGCAAAGTGCATGACCTCTCCATTCCGCATGCTCGGTTCTGCAGAACGTCATTCACAATCGATCATGCGTCTCGACGTTGGCCGCATCGTCGCCAGTTTCGGTCTTGCAGGCAGTGGCCTAGTTGCCTCAGTGTGCTTGCGCACGTTCGAGCAAGCGGTCCACCTCGATGCCCCGCTTGAGACCAGTAAGCCTTGCACGAATGTCGCGGCGGAACACGACCTCGACGATGGGATCGAAGAGAGCGCCGGTCATGCGCGGTCGGGTTCGAAAGTTGTACCGGAACACCGCGCGCGTGCCGCCCGTCGGCAGCCCGTGAAATAGCCAAGTTCCCGCGAACATCTCGAAGAACCACGGTCCTTGCAGCATGCGCATGGCGACGGAGTGGGGTCGATTGACGTTGACGAACTCGACGACCATCGTGAGACCCGTCCAGGAGCGCACCCACACGCGATCACCCGCGCTTGTGCCGTTGCCCTGCCGAAGCTCGAGGGCGCGCACAAACGGATCCCACAGAAGACGCAGCTCGTAGCTCTGTGCCAGATCGAAAACCGATTCAGACGGTGCGGAGATTTCGATTTCAGCTTGAACGATGGGCATCGCGCCTGCTCCAGAAGATCGCGCCTCCTTGCAGCCCGGGGGCGGTACGATCCTTGTCTCCAAGCTGAGAAATGATCGGGGTTTCCCAGGCCCATACGTTGTTCATTCGACTTCCCCGGTGCGGAGTGTCGTGCGCTCCCATGTAATGCCCGAGTCCATGGGCGATGATACGCATTCAGCATGGACGAGGGTTGTTCTGCGTGGCTCGCGGCCGCCGTTCTTACACATCTCACGGGTGGCGTTCTTCTCGACGAGAGCGCAGGGGAGCATATCGCCGCTTCGGATGCCCTCTCTTGGGGGCGAGACGTCGAACGGGAAGCTTCGCGTTATTGAAAGGCGCGGCGCTCGCTAACTACGCGTTGCAGCTGCCGAGTCCCTCGCTTACGCTCGGATCTCGCAGCTGAACGGCTGCTACGTTAGCCGGAAGCCTTAACGGTGTGTGGTACGTGCCCAGTCCTCGACTTTGGCACCTGGAATGCGCGTCATGTCGTCAATGTTGGCGGTGACGAGTACCGCATCCTCGGCAAGAGCGTGAGCGGCGATTGCCGCGTCAAAATCCTCGATCCGCTTGCCACGCTTTTCGAGCACCGCCTTGATCGTTCCAAACTGCTCGCTCACGGAATCGGTCCAGCCGGCTCTCGCTAGCTCGACGCGGACGAGGTCAAACCGTTGCTGCAGGGCTTCACGCCGTTTCGATTTCGGCAGACGCTCGATGCCATAAGATATTTCGGCAAGAACCGGCTGTGGGACCACGACGTCGGCACGGCTCACAGTTCGGAGCCGCGTGAGGAACTGAGGGTCCCCCTTCATCAGAGCTGACACGGCGTTCGTGTCGAGCACGTACTTCATAACCTCCGTGGGCCTTTCGATCGACGGGCACTCCGGACGCCCCGAACCAACTCATCCACGCTCGCCGACAGCTCGGGGTCGACCTGTCCCAGTTGTTCGAGAAACCCCGGAGACCAGTCCGATCCGCCGCCGACCTCGCGTTCGAGTGCGCGGACCACCAGCTGGTTACGGCTGATTTGCAGGGCTCGCGCCCTTCGATCGACGGCCTCTAGGAGGGGTTTGGGCAGGTGCACACTGGTAGGCATGACTATACTCTCGAGTATACTCGCACCCCAAGATTCGGGCAAGCTCGGCTCCGGCTAACGAGGCGTTGCAGCTGACGAGCCTGGTACGTTGGGCAGACGGGACCGCTCGGAGCCGGGAGCTTGGAGCAGAAATGAGTTACCCAACAGGCGCATCGTCGTCTCCATGCGCATCTTTCGACCGGCGCCCCATCTTCTCGCAACATTGCGCGAGCTGAGAGCCGCCCGGGGCGATGATGATGAGATCACCCAGACCTACGATGCTTTCTTGTTAGATCCGGGTCTTGGTCCGCCGACCTATCTTGCAAGCGATGGCCGGATCGTGTGGGACGATGATATCTGGGGCGTGAAGGGCACACTACGGGAGGCGCTCGCTGCGATACGTGCTGGCGTTCGGAAGACCGGCCTCGCCGAGCTGCTTGAGCTACTGCCGCGGCGTTCATCCGAGTCCGTAGGCTAACTCGCCGATGAAGCAGACGGGCTTCGCCCGCCGCTGAAGCACTGCTACGTTAGCCGGACGATCGATGCTCTAAGTGGTAATAGGGGGTCCACGAATGAAGATTCTAGTACTGTTGATTGTGACGGCAGCGGCGTGCTCCGGAAAGAGTTCGGGGGCCGAAGCGTGTGTTGCGGCTGGCGGGCAGTGCGTGCTTGGCGGATACAGCTGCCCCAATCCCGGGACGCAGGACTGCAACCCCGACAAGAATCCCGGTGGTGCTTTTTGCTGCCTGCCGTGTCAGGACGGTACCAGGTCGAACGATGCCGGAACCGCGTGCGAGTAACCTGCGGTGTGTGCCGCCAACACCGCGTTGAACCCGGCGGTTTAACGCCATGACGTACGTTGGACGGCCGAGGATGGAACCGCAGTGGGTGCCCGGTGCACCTGGCAAACCCCGCCAAAGTGCACGATCTCTCCATCCCGCATGCTCGGTTTCTGCAGAAACGTCATTCACAATCGATCATGCGTCTCGACTTTGGCCGCATCGTCGCCAGTTTCGGTTTTGCAGGCAGTGGCCTAGTCACTTTATGGAAGACTCAGACCAATGCGCGCGTGCATTCGGTCGCAACGGCTCTCGTTGTATCGATGGCGGTATGGCTACCGCTGGCACCGAGCGATCTTGCCTTGCTCGTTTTCGCAATCGCCCTGGTGTGGGCGGCCGAAGCGATGAACACCGCTGTCGAGGCGACCGTCGATCTGGTGACGGAAGAGCACCGCCCGCTGGCTCGGATTGCAAAAGACACCGCGGCCGCAGCTGTTTTGGTGTGCGCAATCGGCGCGGCCGTAGTCGGTGTGCTCATCCTCGGACCAGCGCTGCTTGCATGGTGGCAAAGCTCTTACGGGCAGACCAGGCCCGCGCCAGTGCATTGACTCGTTTCGAACCTCGGCAGTCGCCATGAGCTATCAGACGTGTGGAATGGCACGAGCATCATTCGGCCTGCCACCCTCCGCGCTCGCAGCCAAACGCCTGGTAGGTTGGCCCGGCGGCACGGCCAGATGAGTGATGGCACTAGGCTGGCGCCCGCCGCTTATCTGCTGCTAAATTGGACACGCGTGAGACACTCCGTGCTACTTGGACTATTGGCGGCAGGCTGCTTGTCGCAGCAATGTCACCCGGAGCCGAGTGCCGAATCACCCCGTGCGCCGATCTCGCAGGGGAGTCCGTGCTTCCAACCGCTTGCCGCGCCCCCCGAAAAGCGCGACCACGTTGAAGTGGGTCGTGACGTTGCTCACTCCGAAGCATCACTGCAAACCGTGAAGCCTTCGTCGCCCGATTGTCACCAGACTGGCCGCCCAGAGGGTTCTGAGGACTCGTGGTTCACGGGATGGTTCCATGATGACAAGGCCGAAGCCGTGCGAGTGCGAGCTGTCGACCCGAAGAGTGTGGAACGCGCAGCGGCGCTGCTACGGGACCAATCCGCCCTCCGGCTGCCAGCATCTCAGATTTCGGACTTCTGAAGAAGCCTTCCTCCTCTCGCGCCCGCCGCTGAATGGCAGTACCGTTAGCTCGACGTCAGGATGTGCAATGGCAAAGCTCGACGCGGTCCAGCCGGTTTTGATGGTGCGTGACGTTGCAGCGTCCATCCATTTCTATCAACGCCTTGGTTTCCAACCCGCTTTCGCCGACTCGCAAGTCGATCCCAAGTATGCGGGAGTGCGACGCGACAGCGTCGAACTCCACCTACAATGGCACGACGCCAAAGACTTCAGTCCTGGAGATCGACCTACCTATCGATTTCTCGTGACCGACGTCGATGAGCTTTCAGCAGAGTTCTCTGCAAGCGTCATCGATCTCGATCGGACTGACGTGCGAGATACTCCCTGGGGAACGCGCGAGTTCCACGTTCGAGATCTCGATCGAAACGGTCTGCAATTCTACCGCGCTCGCTAACCCCTGGCATTGCCGCCCAACAAGGCGTTCGGCAGACCGCGAAATTGGTGAGCACGGTACCGTGACTTCGCTAAGCTTCACCAGCTTTCCGATGAACACCGCGGTACTCGACGCCATTCAGCTTGCGCTGACCGGCCAATCCGAAATTGCTCGTGGGCGTTTGGCCGAGCTTTGGGCAGCTCTCCCACCCGATGACTTTTTTCATCGCTGTGTGATCGCCCACTACATGGCTGACATCCAGACCGATCCAACCGCCGAGCTTCATTGGGATCAACTCGCCCTCGACGCTGCTTTGGCCGCGTCACCGGAATCGTTCGACGGCCACATTCCCGATGTGACCCTCGACACCTTTCTGCCGTCGCTCCATCTCAATCTCGCATCCAGCTATGAGCGGACTCTCACAGTAGACCTGGCGAGGCGACATGCGGGGCTTGCGCTCGATGCAGCCGCTTTCCTGCCAGCGACGCCGCTCGGGGAAGCGACTCGCGCGGCCATCCTCCGAATTTCTGCGAGGCTCGGCGTTCACCGCTGAGTGACCTCCCTGGTTCTCTGGCGCGCGGGAGGTTCGCAGAGGCCAACGTTAACACGCGACAACGAACAGTGCGCTATGGCTGCGCGCGGCATATTCAGTCTGCAACCTAAGGCGATTTGGCAGGCGCCGCCCAACAAGATGTTGCAGCTGACGAGCTTATCGTTCGGCCTTCGGGCTCGCCCTGGTGCCCTTAGCTGAATGCCGGTACGTTAGGCAGACAGAGTGACGAACTTTCCGAGGAGCTGGGGCGTCTACGGCCTCTGTCTCGTAGCCCTTTTGCTCTTGGCAACGGACTTTGCTGGGCTCCCCCCCGGCGAGCTGCCGATGACAGTCGTCCTTTCGCTCTTTTGCATAGCGTGTACGGCCCTCATTCAGCTCATCGCGCTTCCCCGACTATGGCGAATACACCACTGGCGAGCCCTGCTCCCCCTCGCACTCTGTATCGCCACCGTACCGGCCGCTGGCTATCTCGGGCGCGGGCTTCTTGCTGGTCGCTTTTACTGGAATCGGGATCAGTATGAAGCAATGGCCGACAGCGTTAGGAATTGCCGCGTGCCGCTAGAATATCCGCTAGCTGTAGGGGGGCTCCCAGTCGTGCAAGATGGAGTCGTGGTGGGTGCTATTTTTCCAGTTGTTAGCCATGGGTTCGCTGGGCACGTCGGCTTCCTTCGTGTTTATGACGAGACCACTGAGCTCATGCTCAAGAAAGGCGAGGCCCCGGTGCTCAAACCTTGGCGCACGGGCAGTCCGATCGCTGCTCACTGGTACCTCGTCTTCGACTGAACGCGAGCTGCCTCAAGTTGGGCGAGTTCGTAGCTGCCGCCCACCAGTAAAGCGGACGGGCTTGAGTCCGCCGCTTATCGCCAAGTACGTTGGCCGACATGGACACGGAGTACGTAGAGGTGATGGTTCTCGGTCGCGCTGGCACGAGTATTTTTCGGCATTATGCTAGCCATCTTCTTGTCATCGCGGCATGCGCTCTGATGGGGTGCGCCACGACATCGTCGCCTGGGACGACCCCAGTGCAGAACGGCAATGCCGGCGGTGATGGGGAGGGCTCCAGTTGTCAGAAAAGAGTCAAGGTGCCGGAAATCTCTGCAGAGTATGCATGGGTAAAGGAACATTATCCGGGCTCGAAAGTAACCAAGCAGGCCCTAATCAGCTGCGACAGATCGCCAACCGATAAGCTGCTCGTCAAAACCGCCGACGGACGAGAGCTGGAAATATTCTTCGATATATCCAGCTTCTTCTGACGACGGTCTAAGCCGCAACGGATGCGCGACCATGCGGGTGACTGAAATGCTGATCGTACGAAAGGCGACACCGACCGACGCCACGGTGCTTGCGGGTTTTCTTGCGGAGTGCGCCGTGGGGCATCCCGCGCAGGGGACGACTCCAGACGCAGCGTGGATTCGCGACGTCATGTTGGGCGACCCTTCGATTTGTCGCGTACTGATCGCGGAGCACGGCGCCACCCCAATTGGGTTTGCCTCGTGGCGGCCGACGTACGATTACCTTTTCGGAATTCGCGGCGCCGAAGTGGTTTGGTTGTTCATACAGCCGAGCTATCGCGGAGTCGGCGTTGCAGCGGTGTTGTTGGCACAGGTTTGCGCAGACGTATTGAAGGATGGCGGCGCATTCCTTTGGGGAGCGTATCGGGAGGCGCACGTCGGCAAATTCTACGAGAGAATGGTCCGCAGTCAGCCAGAGACCTGGGTCGGTCTTTCAAGCGAGGACGTGGAGTTTCTCGCGAAACTTGCCGGCCAGGGGCCGAGGGCAATCGCGCGCGCCATGCGAGAGCGAACGTCGGACGGACCGCGAGGATGAAGACCGCTGCCTAGCAGCGCGTTGCCGCCGACACGGCGCTCGCCTCTTCTCGGCTTTCGAGCCAACCGAGAAGAGGCTAGGCTGACCGAGGAACGTGCAATGAAACTCGACGATGTCTGCCCTCTTGGATCCGTCATCGTGATCCTGACGATGGCTCTCAATAGTTGCCATTCAGAAAACGCCGCCGTACCGCCGTCGTCGGAGACCGCTGTTACACGCAAGCAGGGCGTCGGCTCCGCACCGGCCCAGGGACCGCCGACGACGTCGACCCAGCGCGAAGAGGTTGCTCGACCTGCGCATGCGACGAAGGCGGACACTCAGACGCCGTGTCCAGCCGGCGTCGAGAGCGGCTCCAGTGGTGGTGCGTGCCTGGAACCAGCCGTCCTCGGTCGGCAGCAAGTGGACTCGTGCTTCGCCTATCTTGAGGGGAAGGGGTGGACCAAGGATGTGGAAACAGCGAAAGCCATTTCGCAACAGACCGGCAAATCCATCATTTGCTACGCGCGACCGTGAACGGTGATGCCGTCCGACGCCAATCGCGAGCTGTTGTCGCTCGAAGCGCAGCTGGAAGCAGATCCATCATCGGAGCCGCTGCGCGAAGAGATCTTGTTTGCGTACTTCACGGCGGAATCGGTTGGCCACCCTCGCCGGATTGAGCACATTACGGAATACGTTCGACGTTTTCCGAGAAATCCCGTTGCGCGGAGTCCATTGGTTTCCGTTGATCCTGCAACCTACCCCGACGCTTTCGGAACGGTGGAACGGGAGTGGATCCAACATCAGCACGATCACCCGAATGATCCGCAGATCGCCCGCGGCTTCGCATCGTTCGTCGCGAGCGCCGACCCAGCCAGGGCGGCAATGATCATGGAAGAAGCGCTCCTCGCGAATCCCGAAGACGCCGGTCTGTGGTTGGATCTGGGAAGGGCTCGCGCCGAGCCGCGACTGCGGCTTCATGCGCTTCAGAAAGCACGCGCGCTAGGTGCATCGCAGCCGAATCTCCTGCCTTGGATCGCGCGCGCCGCAATCGAGTCAGGCGAGTTGGCCGTCGCTGAACAAGTGGGCGCCGAGCTCCTCTTGCTCGTTCAACAGGCGCGATCCATCTACGGGGAAAAGCTCGACTGGCGAGAGCATGGGCAAGCGCTGTGGCAGAAAGCTAGCGCCGCATGCGATGACCATACGATGGCGCAAGCACTCGTGAGGGCAATCGGCGACCATGCAAACCAAAAGCACTGGGCGCACACCACGCTCGGTGTGCTTGCCTTGCGGCGCGGCGACATCAAAGCGGCAAGCCATCACCTCTTGGAATCCTCCGCAGTCGTAGGTGAACCGCGGCTATCCTCTTATGGCCCGTCTTTCCTACTGGCGCGGGAGCTCTGCCAGCATGGCGAATGGGATGTGGTAGGCGAATATCTCCGCAACTGCGAAACGTTTTGGAATGATGATCGGCTGCAAGGCTGGGTTCAGGCGGTCGAGCAGCGTAAGGTCCCCAATTTTGCCGGCTGAGCACAGCGAACCGATCGCGTGCCCCCACGGCTGACTGCTCGATCTCAATTCACTCGCTTTCCTCGGGTTCGGCTCTCCAGAACTCGACATGCACGCGCACGGCGCCGAGCGGCGTCACATGGTGCGTAACCTCCGGCTCGACAATACCGACGTCGCCCGCGTGGAGCACGTGCACTCGCCCGCGCGAGTGAAACTCCAACTTTCCCTCGGTCACCACGATACGGCCCCAGGTGTCGGCCTTCGTGCGATGCTCTTTGCAGAGCGCGTCCGGCAGCGACTCTTCGGTAAATGTCGCCGTACGCTTGTACTCCCGAGCATCGGGCGGCAGTCGAATCGCATCGCAGCGCGCGCACTCGATGCGCGCGCCGATCTTTGCATGGCGCCCCTCCTCGGTCATCACCCATGGGCGCTCTTGCCAGGGTGGCGTGTGCCGCATGTGCTGGCCGTGTCCACACGCCAGCTCCGCGACCCAGTCCGCCGCGTCGTCCTGATGAAACCCGACGATCGTCGTGTCCATGGGCGCTCCTTACGATCAACGGCGCTTGGCGGCCAGTCGGCTGCGCCCTTTCTCGCACCCGCCGCCGAGCGGCAGTATCGTTGGCTCCGCGGTCCGTTCTGTCGAAACCATTCTGCTGCGAAAAGGAGCCCCATGCCTCGCCAAATCATCTACACGCCGAAAGCTTCCACCCCCCCCGCGACGTACAGTCAAGCAGTCAAAGCCGCGGGGCTCGTGTTCATTTCCGGAACCGCGCCGCACGATCCCGCCACCGGGCAGATCAAAGGCACAACGATTCAGGAGCAGACGCGCCAGTGTCTCACGAACATCTCCGCCATCCTCGAAGAGGCGGGAAGCTCCATCGACAAGATCGTGAGCGCCACCGTCATCTTGGCGGAGGAGGACGACTTTGCCGGCATGAACGAGGAGTGGCTGCGTTGGTTTCCTTCGAATCCGCCTGCTCGTCAGGGCGCGAAGCTGCCCGTCAAGGTCCCGCGGCTCAAGGTTTCGATCGCGGCGATTGCTGAGGCATAGTCGGTGCCGCGAAGGGACGCGGTTCGTCCGCACCGCCCTTCGGGCCGCTGACGGCTTGGCTGCGCTCGTGCCATCCTCCCGCCGATGCCGGATACGCACGCGACTTCCCTGCTCCAACAGACCGCGATCTTCCTCGCCGCCGCCGTCGTGGCGGTCTCCCTGTTCCGGAAGCTTCGACTCGGATCGATCCTCGGTTATCTCGCCGCCGGAGTCGTCATCGGTCCGCGCGGTCTCGGCTTTTTCACCGATCCCGATGCGATCATGCACGTGGCGGAGCTCGGCGTCGTTCTCTTTCTCTTCGTGATTGGCCTCGAGCTCAACATCTCCCGTTTGTGGGCGATGCGCCGCGACATCTTTGGTCTCGGGTCCGCGCAGTTGGCGGTCACCGGGCTTCTCGCCATGATCTATCCGCTCGTCGTGGTGGGACGACCATGGCAAGCGTCGCTCGTCGCGGGGCTCGGGCTCGCCCTCTCGTCGACGGCGCTCGTGATGCAATTGCTCGAAGAGCGCGGACAGGTGCAATCGCCGCACGGACAAAAAGCGTTCGCCATCCTTCTTTTCCAGGATCTCGCGGTGGTTCCGCTGCTTGCCCTCGTCGCCATCCTGTCGCCGAGAAGCGCACAAGGGGGCATTCCGATTTGGCTTTCCGCGCTGAAGATGATGGGAGGCGTGGCGGTCGTCATCTTGGTGGGCCGCTATCTCTTGAATCCGTTCTTTCGTCTTCTTGCCAGCACTGGTGCGCGGGAGATCATGACGGCGGCCGCGCTGCTCGTCGTGATCACCGCGGCGGGGCTCATGACCTATGTGGGGCTTTCGTCTGCGCTCGGCGCGTTTCTGGCGGGCATCATGCTCGCGGAGTCGAGCTACCGGCACGAGCTCGAAGCGGACATCGAACCTTTCCGTGGGCTCTTGTTGGGGCTCTTCTTCGTGTCTGTCGGCATGTCCGTCGACTTGGCCGTCGTCGCTCGCTTTTGGCAACTGCTCTTGGGAGCACTGCTCGTCTTGACGGTGATCAAGATCGGCGTCGTTTACGGACTCTTGCGCGTCTCGGGCAACGACCATGGAACGGCGGTCCGAACGGCATTCCATCTGCCGCAAGGCGGGGAATTCGGCTTCGTCCTTTTCGCGACCGCCGTATCGGCGGGGGTCATGGTGCAAGAGCAGGCGACGCTTCTCGTCGCGTTGGTCACCATGAGCATGGCCCTGACACCGCTGCTCGTGGCGCTCTCGCCGCGGCTCATCCGCGAGGTCCCCCGAGAAAGGGAAGAGAACTTCGACAGCGTCAGGGGCTCGGTGCTCATGATCGGATTCGGGCGCTTCGGCCAGGTGGTCAGCCAAATGCTTCTACTAGAAGGCGTCGAGGTGACCGCTATCGACAATGACCTCGAAATGATCGAGGCAGCGGAGAGGTTCGGCTTCAAAGTGTATTTCGGGGATGGATCGCGTCTCGACGTTCTCCGTGCAGCGGGCGCCGGCCATGCGCGACTCATCTGTGTTTGCGTCGACCGCAAAGAGACGGCGACGCACATCGTCGAGATCGCACGCGCTTCGTTTCCGCTGGCGCGCCTCTATGTCCGTGCGTTCGACCGCGTGCATGCGCTCGAGCTTCTCGCCAAGGAGGCGGATTTCCAGATCCGGGAGACGTACGAAAGTGCCATCGCGTTCGGGAGAGCGGCGCTCGAAGGACTCGAGCTCGAGTCCGAGCGCATCGCCGAGGTCGAGGCCGACGTGCGTCTTCGCGACCGCGAACGTTTCGCCCTTCAGCAGCAAGGGGGAATCTCTGCGGGACGCGATCAGCTGGTGACCCGCCCCGCACCGCGTCCCGAACCGCTGATCGATCCGAAACGAAAGAGCGTAGCGCTGAATCCCGAGGCCAAAGTCGCGCGGTGAGCTAGCGGCAAGGGTGCGAGACCGTCCCGGCGCTGTTGCCTGGCGCCCGGCCGAGGGCCTTCAGTTCATCCCGAGACGTCGGTCGAAATAGGAGTCGACCTCGCGGAGAAACGACGGCGTGAAGAACGCGCCCGGTAAGTCTCCCGCCTTGATCGAGGAGTTCCGCTGAAAGGCATAGCTCTGCGGCTTTCGGACGTCGAAGATCTTGGAGTACGTCGGCAGCCGGACGCCACGGATGTCGGTGAACTCGAGGTTCACCGTCTTGCCCAACATCACGCCCGAGCGTGAGAACGAATCGATGCCGCTGATGGCATTGTTCTTTACGTCGAAATGAACGACCTTCCGAAAGTACGGGAGTTTGACGTCCGGCTTGAGCTCGAACGTCAAATCGGCTTTGTCGCCATCGATCTGGCTGCTGGTCAAGCTGTAGTATTTCAGAAGAGGCGGCCTCACGATATCGCCATAGGAAATATTGCCGTATACGGAGTTCTGCGGTGAGACCCGAATGTATCTATCGGGGGTCGGGAAGTAGAGGAAATAGCCGTCCTCGTTGACCAGCACGACCTTGCCCTGATCATAGGCTGGGCTCTTCATCACAGCCAACGAGCTGTCAATCGTGACGGCGAGCAACAGCGACATGCTCTTTTGCTTCTGCCCGTCGTCGAAAAAGTCGATGACCGACCGTGCGACGTAGGTCTGGAAGATCCCTTCGGCACGTTCGATGCTCGCCAAGAGCTGGGCGGCGCTGGGTGCCGGTTTGGCGTTTTCTTGCGGAGCAGCGACGGCTGGCCGCGCCTCCGCGGGAGGATCGGCCGAGACTGGGCTCGCGTTCATGACAAGACTTCCGAGCACCGTCGCAAGCACCGTCCTACGCATCTTGCACTCCCTGTACTACGACCTCGACCGATTCCTCGATACGGGTGAGATCGCTGTAATGCTGTCGATTGTCGTCAAACGTACGTACCTGACGAACGCCCAGCAAAAATTATCACCCGAGGTCGGCACCCGCAACGTTCGCCGCTTGACACAAATTCGCACGCATTGTTAAGCCGCAAGACCTAGACAGCGGCGCACTGCGGACATACAAGCCATTCGCGAGCGGGTGAATTGCCCCCAGGCGCACCCGTCGAACGAACATGATGGCAATCCGACCCGAGCGAGCACGGTGGCGATGCGCTTACTGCCAGCAGGCGCACGCTTTCCTTCTGGGCGTCTTGATGATGGGTTGCGGCGGAGGTTCGTTGCAGCCGCCCGCGAATCCGCCGGCGCAGGCGAATCCGCCTCCCGCTGCGCAGGAGGGCGAGTCCGGCGGGGAACGGGCGCTTTCGGCACGTTTGCAGATAACAGACGATGTCGTGGGGCGTGTGACCGTATTCGACGAGCGAGGATCGCAGCTTCTCGACATACATAAATCTCCCGGGTCGAATCTGGATATCGGCCTGGAACCGGGGCGGTACCGCGTTCAGGTGGACGGCGGCGAGAAGGGCTTGCGCAGTGGCGAGATTGCCGCGGGGGAGGGCGAAGCAGTCGCCATTTCGGCTGCTGATCTTCCGGTCCAGTCGACCGCGCGACGAGAGGTCGCCACCGCCGTCATGTTGGCGCCGCCGGTGCCTCCGGCGAATACCGAGCCCGCGACGGTTCATCACTTCGCGTTAGGTTTCGTCCCGTACTCCGACCACCTTGAGGGCACGAGTCTTGGGCTTGCGGCGAGCGTCGTCGGCTCGGGTTTTCGTGGCGCGCAGATCGCGGGGGGTGCGAACCTGAGCTACGGACCCGGGCAGGGACTCCAGCTCGCCGGCTTGGCCAACCTCGCGAGCGAAGACGTGCGCGGCGCTCAGATGAGCGCCTTCCTCAACGTCGGAAAGCACAACGTCAGCGGGCTGCAACTCGCTCTTGTCAATTATGTCGGAGGTCGCTCGGATGGCGCGCAGTTCTCCGCCGTCAACGTCGCACAGCAAGAGCACGGGGGATTGCAAGCTGGGGCGGTCAACGTAGCGGGCATTGGCCGCGGATTGCAGCTCGGTATCGTCAACGTTGCCGACGAGGTACGCGGTTCGCAGATCGGAATCATCGATTTGGCGAACGAATCGGACGGAATCTCGCTCGCGCTGTTTCCCATCATTCGCAAGGGCTATTGGCGCGCCACGACGTGGGCGAGCGACGTGACCTTTACGAACGCAGGAATCAAACTCGGCGCGAGTCACAACTACACGTTGTGGGGCGTAGGCGTGTCCTGGAGCGATCGCGCGCTGCATGAAAACTACATCGTTCCGCAATTCGGACTGGGCGCGCACATTACGCCCACCGGCTGGCCCGTCTTCTTCGACACCGACATCATCGCGTCGGCGTGGGGCCTCGGATCGGGGGTCAGCGAGCTCAGCGGAGTCCTCACGACGCTGCGAGTTTCCGTCGGGCTTCCGATCGACGGTCGGCTTGCGCTGGTGGGGGGCCCCACCTTCAACGTGATGACGTCGTGGAATGGCCACGACTATCAGCCCGGGCTGGGCTTCGGTGAATCGGTCCAGCAAGGTTCGACGACCGTTCGCGCGTTTCCGGGGTTGACGTTGGGCCTCCAACTCTGAGCGCAACGCCTGGGCGTCAAAAAAACAGCGCCCCTTTTAGACCGAGCTGCTGGTCGAGAAAACCATTGGGGTATTCCGACCATCGACCGCCCCAGAGCACCTTCATGAACTCGAGCTCGATCCGCGCCGATTCTTGCACGGAAAGGGCAACGCTACCCACGATCTGGGCGCTGTAATCGGTAAGGCTCTCGCGATAGCCGACGAACACATCGATTCTCTCCCAAAGTCGCGGCAAGAGCACGGACGTGAGCAGGTAGTGCCGTGAAAAAACGTTCCTTCGCCAGAACGACGCGGCCACCGGGACCTGTTCGGGATGGGCGGCGAGCCACTGAAAGAGCGAACGGCTGTCGTCGCGTGACAACGCATAGCCGTCGTACAGCCATTCCACTTTGAGCAGCAGCCAATCGGCGACGCCATAGCCGACTCCTGCGAGAACGGGACTGAGCGGCCGATAGACCACCGGGTCGATGCGGAGCACTGGACCCATCGCCGTTCGGTCGACAACGACCTTGTCCTTGTGGTTGACGATAGCGGCGTCGACCGCGAGGGTGAGTTTCGGCAGCCACCGCGGTGCGTAGGACAGCGCCATCGCCACGAATGGCTTGAACGCATCGAGCTCGTCGTACAGCTGCAGCTTGGCGTCGACGCCGAAGAGCGTCGTGCCGACGACGGCCTGGACCGCGTGCACCTGATTGATGTTGGTAAGCTCGCTCGGCCCGTTCCAGTGAGGTGGCAGATAATCGAGATGAAAGCTCCACTGCTTCGTCGTCACGTTGGCGACCGCGCCCCAATAACCTTCGTCGTCGATGACGTTGACGCCTTCGTTCTGCCGCCGATCGGCGTAGACGCGATAGGGGATGAGCACCAGCTCGCTGAGCGACGTTCCGATGTTGCCGAGGTGTTTTCCGATCCGGACCGACACGGTATCGGAAGCGAACCACGTGGCGTTGAGCTGAAGGAGGTAGGCCGCGGCGACGATCTCGGTGGGGCGGGAGTGATGAAACTCCGTGCGCATCTGGAGGTACGTATCGCCGAGGACGCGCAGCTGCTCGGCGAAATTGGACGAGGCCCGAAGCTTCAAGCCATAGCGATGAAATCCCGATGGCACGTCGAGCAAGTTTTGCGGATTGAGAGCCGAGAGCGGGTTGAACTCTCGTGCGAAGACCTCGTAATGCAGCGACCCCGATATCCGCGGCCGCGCGCTCGAGCTCGACTCCGATGGCCCCTCGGGCGGTGCGCTTTCCTCCGGCACTGGGGCGGATCCCGAAGGCGGCTGCTCCGCGAGGGTACCGTCTAACGCGGACGAGGTTGGTTCCTTTTCCGAACCGGCGGGGACTTCCTGCGCGTCCGGTGCGGTCTCCGCGTCGGGCGCGCCTGCATCCTTTGCGGCGGGGGCATCGGCCCCGGAAGCAGGTGGCGGCTCCGCTCGAGCCCGCGCCGCCCAAAGCGCGAGCAGCGTGCTCACGAACCACATCGACCGCGCCATGTTACGGTTCAGCGTGCCACCTGCCCTATACGCTTCTCAAGCCCTTTAGAATATCGGCGCGCACGACGTGGATGGCGGGCGGGAAGCTCGAAACCACGCCCAGCAACCAGAACATCGCGCAGATGAAACCATTGCTCCGCCAGCGGAAGATGACGGTGAAGGGAATACGCTCCTCCCCTCCCGGCGGCGGAGGGAGGGTGAAGCCGACCTCGTTGATCAAGTGGTGCAGCCCGTACGACGAGGCGAGGCCGACGATGACGGCGAAGATCGCCAGGATGAGGCCCTCCAAGACGACCGTCGTGAAGATCATCCAGCGCGACAGCCCGACCGTCTTCATCGTGGCAAACTCACGAGTCCGATCGGTTATCGACATGTAGATGCTGTTCGAAATGCTGATGAAGACGATGAGCGACAGGACGGTGAGCGACGTTCGGAAGTAGTTGGAATACATCGACACGATCTGCACGAAGAACTTCGCATTCTCCGAAAAATCGCGGACGATCAGCGGCAGATGTTCCTTCCGAAAGTATTCCCTCAGTAACGATATGACGGCGTCGGTAGAATCGCCGTCTTTGAGCACGACGACCAGGCAATGCACGTCGTCCGTAAAAAGGAAATCCTTCGCGTCGGCCAGGCGTACGTACGTCGACATGCTGTCGAATTGATCGTTGCCCGTCTTCGAGAGGCCGATGATCTTGCCGTTCGCTGCCTCGATGCTCCCCATTTTGCTGGAGCTCATGAGAAGGACGTCATCTCCGATCTTGACGTGCAGCTTCTCGGCGAGCTTCTTGCCCAAGACGACGCTCGACGGCACCTCGTCGGTGATGAACTCGCCCATGTACACGGGACTGGACAGGTACATCCCGTCGAGCTCGGCGGGCATTCTCGCCGAGCCCACGAAGACGCGCGACGTCTTGCCGTTGCCGACCAGGCCCGAGAGCTTGACTCGCGGCGCAGCGAATTGCACCCGCGGATCTTGGCGCAAGAGCTCGAGCACCTTGCTCGCATCGGCCGGGCCGATCATGTGATCGAACGAAGTCTCGTCGTCCTCCAGATAGCCTTCTCGAAAGACCTGGAGGTGACCGAATTCGTTCCGAATGAGGATCTCCCCCCAGCTCTCCTTCGAGCTCTGGATGTAACCTTGAAAAAGGCTGAGGGCGACGAAGCAGAACCAAATGATGACCACGGTGAGCAAGCTGCGACGCCGATGCCTCAGCACGTTGCGCAGAGCAAACGTGGTGAGGCGGACCGGGGTGAGCTCGGCGAGAGTGGCCATCATCGATGCGTCACGACGTCGTGGAGCCACCCCTCGCGCAGAGAGATGACGCCCTGGAATCGCTCCAAGAGAGAATGATCATGCGTGGCGACCAACACCGTCGTTCCGAAGCGTTGGCTCTGGTCTTTCAGTAGTTGGATGATCTGCGACGCCGTGTCGGGATCGAGGTTTCCCGTCGGCTCATCGGCGAGGATCAACCGAGGCTCGTTGGCCAGAGCGCGCGCGATGGCCACGCGCTGCTCTTGGCCGCCCGACAACTCCTTGGGATATCTCCTGCGCAATGCGGCGATGCCGAGATCGCCGAACAGCCGTTCGAGGGTGGCTCGACGCTTGCTTCGAAGAGCGTACGTCTCGGACCAAAAAGGGAGGCTCGCGTTTTCGAACGCCGTCAGGGTGGGAATGAGGTTGGAGAACTGAAAGACGTATCCTAGCTGCGCGCGCCGGATCCGGATGCGCTGTCCCTCGGGGAGGCGCGACACCTCGGTGTCGTCGAAGAAGACTTCCCCCTTGGTCGGGTTGTCGAGGCAACCCAGGATGTTGAAGAGGGTCGTCTTACCCGAGCCTGATGGCCCGACGATGGCGAAAAATGTGCCTGCGGCCAGATCCAAATTGAAATCACGCAGGGCATGGACGGTATCGCCGTTGCTGCTCGTATATACGCGCGAGATGTTTTGGAGTCGGACACGCATCGCGGAGCAACGAGCTCCATCATTTGATTTTGGCCAGAAGCGCGCGCGCCTTGGCGCAAGACTTCCAGCAGTTGGCGTCGGCCTTCGATAGGTAGGACACGGCAAGCTCGCGGTCTTTGGCTTGCTCGTCGAAGTATTGCCCCATGATCAAATAGACTTCGTTTTTCAGATCCACCAGGTATCCGTCGTAGAGGCTCTTCATGGCGGGATCGGAGCGCCCCGCCGCCTCGACTTCGCCGATCCAAGCCAGCACGGCGTTGGCGTCGTCGACGTTTTGGTCGCGCAGCTCGCGATAATATTGATAGGGGAAATGGACGAGGCTCCGCAGCCGAAGGAGTCGCACCTCCGGATCGCCATTGGAAATGCGAACCGCGCGATTGACCTCCGTTTGGCACTTCTTCGCCCACACGAGCAGCGCGGGAAACCCGCTGAAGGTGACCTTGAGGCCGTAGGCGTTGCCGAGGAATCCGGCGTAGATCGGATTCTGGTCGTCGACTCGGCGGGCCTCTTCGAGCATGTCGATGGTGGCATCGAGAAGGCGCTTGCGCGGACCTTTGCCCTTGTCGAGCTTGTCGAGGACGTCGACGAGGTTCAAGAAGTAATACATCGAAGCGTTGAACAAGCGCTCGGGGGAACGCCCCTGCTGGAGATAGCGGTCAACGCTGTCCTCGTCGGTGAACATGGCGTCGAGCTGACGCGGGTTCATGATCTTGGGCTTGGCGGCGGCGCCCTCGCCGGGCAGCGTCCAAAGGAGGGCGAGGGCGATCAACGTTGCGAACAGTCGAAAGGGTTTCATTGGACGTTCACCTCCGTCATGTCGCGCGCGGCAGCGAGTCTTCACCAAATTTGCGAGGTTCGCAGCGTTCCGAGAACCTGGTAATCGGTCGGTGTCGTGAAGCTGTAGTGACGTTCGACGTCATGGTGTCCTTGCTGATAAGTTCCGGAAAGATAGTAAATGCCGATGTAAGGTATGCTGAGCCGAATCTCGAGGCCTGCCCCCCAGCCGTGCGACACGTGCGCTCCGGACCGGCCGTCTTCTTTGGCGACGAGCAGAGCGGAGTGGATCTGCGGTCCCACGAGCCCGTCGAACAGGTTGACGCGCAGGGACGCTCTCTGCAATGCGCCGAAGGAGATGGGGAGGGCGCGTTCGGGAAACCCATAGAGCACGTCGTCGTAGCGACCCGCCTGCACGAGCGGCGCGCCGACTCTGACCGCGCGGCTGGATCCTCCCAGGGCGCTCAGCCCCACGAGGCCCGTCAGCCAACGACTGTCGTAGTCGAGAAATCCGCGAATCGCCCCGAATGCGCCTTCGTCGAATTGTTGGCGCTCCCCCGCGAGACCGTATGCGCGGGCCTGACTGCGATTCACGTAGGCAGACTCCGCCATCGCGACCCATGAGGTATCGGTACCGGCGTCGCCGCGCGCGTTGAAAGCAGCCTTGATCGGAAAGCCGTGGTTGTCCTCCGGCAAGACGTAGCCCATCGGCGTTTGATCGTTGGTTCGATACTGATTGAACTCGACTCCCGAGCTCAATTTGGCCGTGACGTTGGTATCGAACGTGTAGCGGGCGAAGAGGGCGCCCGTGAAACGGTTGCCGGCGAACGTTTGCAAATAGAGCGAGTTCTGCTCGAGGTATTCGGCGTCGACGTTGGTGCGAATGGCGTAGCCGAATTCGACCCCTATCGCGAGGTGGTACTGAAAAAAGCCCCATTTGCTCAAGGCCAAGGTCGTTTCGAATGGCGACCAAAAGTCGAGCTCTAGCTGCAGATCGTTGGTGTCGAACAGGAACAGATCGCGGATCTGGAACAGCGTGCGAAAATATCCGGCATCCGGCGTATCTTGATCGGCCGTGTACTGAAACTGCAGCCGAAAGAAGTTCTGGTCGGTGTTCGGCTCGGCCGCGGCCGCGGGGAGCGTCACTGCGCACAAGGCCCCCCCTAGAAGGAGCGCAGGAAATGAACGTTTCATGCACGGAGCGCCTGTGGAGAGCGTCCCATCGGACGGAAGTAGAAAGCGACGAACGAGGCGTGCACGAGGGACGCGGCAAGCCCGCTCTGCGTGATGACCACCAACAGGCCCCCAACGAACGAGATGGACAAGCACCCTGCGCCGATCATCGCAGCTTGCACCGCCGTGCGCGTTTGCAGGAGCTGTTCGACGGTAAAGACGAGCGTGACCAGGAGGATGGCGAGCACCGGATGTACGTCGAACCGTGTCGTGAGAATGAGCAAGGCGGCGCCTCGAAAGAACGTTTCTTCGACGAATCCGCTGAACGCCGGTGCGAGGGGGCGGATCATGGGCGGAAGCTGGTTAATCCCAGCAATCCACGGAATTTCTCCGATCGCTTCGGCTGGATTCACGCGCAGGCCCGTGACCGCGAACAAGAGTGACATGAAAAGCGAGCTCAGCGAAAGCTCGGCAAAGATCCCAAGTGTGATGAGGAGGCCCGCCTGAGCGGGGGTTCGTAAGATGGCCCGCGGATCGAGTCCAAACCCTATCGAAAATCCGACGATTCCGATCGCGCCGCAAGCGAGGTACGCGCATGTCAAGAGCGCCGACTTGATCTCGGGAGCGGTCCGCGTCGATCGCGTCATGATCGCGAACGTGAGGCTTCGTACGATGTTCGATCGCTCGTCCAGATACCAAAGCAACCTCCCCCACCCGACGGAAAAAGCGCAAAAGAGCGCGAGGAAGAGGGCGAGTCGCGCGGTCACGAGAGGAGCTCCCACGGTATTCCACTCATCAGGCGGTCCGATGCGCCCGCGGACGGCTGAGTAGGGCGATCAGGCCCCAGTTGTACCCAATATGCCCGATGATGGGCGCAACCACCGAGCCTGCGACGAGGTACGCTACTCCGTAGACGATGCCGGACGCAAGCTTGGATCCGGCGACCACAGGACCAAAACTCAGATGGTTTAACGCGTAAAGAGTCGAGGTCACGAGGATGACGACCCACACGGGCGCGGAGAAACTCGGTCCGAGCAGGAGATGGAAGTCGACCTTTCGAAAAATGAATTCCTCGCCGATGGGGATCCCGACGAGCGCGGCGCATTGGCTTGGCGAAAGAGGTCCGGCCCAAAACTGATGGAGCACAACACCTCCCAGCGGCCTTGGTCCTGCCCGGACCAACGCGGGGAGCGCGCCCACGCCATACTCGACGGCACCCGCCAATGGAATGGCGGCGAGCCCAACCAGCACCGCAAACGACGGTACGGTTTGCATCTCCAAGAGATCGGGCTTTACCGCAGAGAGCACCAAGACCAACCCGATGAAGGGAGCGAGCATCAGCGCGAAGAACGGCCACCGCTGTCGAAATCCCGGCTTGTCGGCGCCGAAGACATAACAAAGCGAGTAGCTCAGCCCTGATGGGAATATGCCCGCGAGAAGAAGCAACCAATCAAGGTAGTGGGTGGGGTATTGCATGCTTCTTGCCTCCGAACTGACTCCACCTTGGGTGATTGCTGTAAGGCACACCGGGAACGCACATGGTGACGAGCTCCGGAATGAAGACACGCATGACATACCAGCCTTGATCGCGAACTTCGGGCGGGGTCACGTCGAGATAGACGGCGTACTCGCTGAATCGCTTCAAATCGCTCAGTAGACGCGTCAAATCGGCCTCATCGTCAGCGGTCTCGTAGTTGGACAGGGCGGTGAGGGGCTTCTTTTCGCCCGAGAGAAACTCGTCCATGAATCGCTTCTTCGTGTCGGCGTTCCCGGGGCTTGCCCAATAGCCCGCGTTGGTGTCGAGGTCGGCGATGGTCATGTTCGATGCGTCGACGAAGTACTCCTTGGCCTGATAGAGGGGCCCGAAGATCCCGAGGTATTCGATGGCCATCGCCTCGGTGAAGCTGCGATAGAAGGATTTGAGGGGGTTGAGCGACCCCTGCGCGCCGTAAGACATGAAGGGGCGCTCGTCCTTTTTGTTGATGATGGCCGTGCCCATGACGTGCGCGCGCAGGTCGGGCAGGACGCTGAGGTCGTGGACGCGCACCTCGAACCCCGAATCGGGGCCGAGGATGTTGGCATGCATCTCGACCAGTGTCGCGTCGTTGACTACGACCTGGCGCACCTTCGTCTTTGCATACCAATGCACCATGAGCGCGTCGATCTCGATGAATTCGAGAAGGGCGCTCAGCATCGCTTTGGGCAGCGTCTTGTGAGCAGCCGTCCCCGTCGAGAACCCCGGGGAGAAACGAATCTCTCCTTTCATCGGTCGATACCCGACGAAGAGCATCTGCAAAGGCACCCAGATGTATTCGCCGGGGTTGAACAGCGAACAGCACTGCGCCCAACCGAGGACGTCGTCCTCCGTGGGGGGACGCGCGCCCCCGAACCGCGTCGGGCCGAGCTTGGCGTAGTCTTCTTCGCTGAAGAGCGACATGTATTCGAAAGGGATCACCTTGGCGCCGCTGCGCAACTCACGGTGGCTGGCGTAGACGATTCGTTCCTTGGGCAGAGCGCGAAAGCTCGCCATGAGCGAGTAACGCTCGATGGCCTCGCCTACCAAGCGAATCAGCGCCTCTTCGTAATACGTCCCGTAGCCCCCCAAGTGATACTGCATCGGGTCGTTGATGTTCAGCATGACCTTGTGGTAGTTCGGCATCTTTCCGGTAAAGGACAAGATCCCTAGCCCTTCGCCGTATTTGATGGGCCGAACGATCACGCTCTGGAGGATTCCGCAATGCTCGCCGCAAGCGGGCTTGAACACGTTTTCGACGATGTGTCTCGATGACGGATAGAATTGGAGCGACATGGCGAGCCTCAGTCTTTGCGCAGTTCGATGCGTTCGATCATCCTGTTCATGACCGCTTGCGAGTTCAGATACATCTCGCTCATCTGGTTGCGAGCGATGTGACCGCAAGCAGGGCAATAGGGAATGCGCAGTAGATCCTGCATCTGGATTTCGAGCAGCGGCATGTAGATGCTCATGACGCGACCCGCCAGACGAGAAAGCCCAAGCGCGCTCATCAGGGCTGCCTCCATGAGCACAGCCGATGCAAGGATGGTCGATACAGGAGCGAATGCGACGCCGGCCTCGTTGTAGCGGACCTGACTCGATGTGGCCTCGACGAACCGATAATAGACCTGCGTATCCTCGAGTCGGGCCAGGAGCCGGCCTTCGTAGCATTCGAAGCATCCGCTCTGCTGCGCGATCGTCGCGAAAACGCTGGCGAACGGGCCGTCGATCAACCCCAGCACGAATGCCTTTTCCTGCTTGACGAGGATGCGGTTGACGTTGCGAAGGAGCGAGACGTTGGGCGTCAAGAGCACACCCGCCACGCAGGAGAAGTCGGCGAAGTACCTTTCGTACTTCTGCATCGCTTTCTCGTGCTCGACGCCGTCCATCCTGGTGGTGAGATCGACGCTCGCGAGCCCGTCCATGATTTCGGGATCGAGCAGCTGCAGCGGCAGCCCCATGTGCTTGGCCGTCGAGCTCGCCGTCTCGCGCGCCAGAGGGTTGTCGCTCAGCAACAGGACCGGCGCAGCCCGGGTGACGTATTGCTCGAGACCCGTTCGGTTGCCGCCGAGGATGCCGGTCAGCGTTCGACGAATCCGGGCTTCGTCGGAAGCGTAGAAAAAGCCCTGCCGAGCCACGTCGTCGAACATCTTTTGGAACGCGCTTGCTTCATCGGGGAGCAAGTTGGCCTCGCTGGCGAGTCGCTCGACGTCGACCTCTTGCTCCTTGGAAAGGCGATCGACGACGTGGCGGAAGAAGGTGCGAACCTTCGGCGGTTGATCGCGGAGGTTTACCATCGCTTCGACGTAGTTCCAGACCCCTTTGCGGAGGCGAATCTCGTCGTCGTTGTGGAAATAGATGCGCACGTCTTCGCGCAGGGAATAGGAGCGGGTGTTCACAGGGGTTTCCTTTCGGTTCGCAGCTCGAAACGAGCAGGGATTTCTATTTGCCGGCGACCGTCATGTGGATGACGTGCTCGCTCAGGCTGTCGAGGTCGACTAGCTTTTCGCACGCTCGCTTCTTGATTCCTCCGATATCGCAGGAGCCCAGGCCTAGCGCAGTGCAGGTCAGGTGAATGTTCTCGGCAATGGCCCCCGATTCGAGGAGCGCGAAGGAAAGGCCGAGATCTCCGTACTTTCGCGCGTTCTCATAGAAGTGGTAGACGTAGAGAAAGAGGATCGCGATCTTCGTGTGATCCATTTCGGCGAACGATCCCAACTGGGTCAGGTCGAAGTCCGGCGCGAGCGGAGTCACGAGCTCCACGGCGTGGCCGTGCGGCACGTAACGGTAGAGGCCGGGCTCGAACGACTCTACGTGGGTGGCAACGAAGTAGAGATAGATCGGATGCAAGCCGCCTCCCGAGGGTGCCGCACGCAGCGCCAGCGCCCGCGTGTCGCCGAGCGTGACGGTGGGAGGCAAGTTGGTCTCCAGCTCGCCAGTTTCTCCCTGCGCGTAGAAGAGCATCGTCGAGAGCTCTTTCTCCGTGATCGGCCTGCCCGAATATTGCCTGCCACTTCGCCTGCTGCGGATGACCGAGCCGATCGGGGCTTTGAGCGGATCGTAGTTGGGCAAAGCCCGTAGCCGATCGGCTCTCGGCACGATGCGACGGGCGGCGATGGCGCCCACGGTCATGGGCATGCCGTAGTTTCCGACGCCGATGAGAAGACTCATGTCCGCTGTATTGCGCCGATAGTTGAGCAGGTATTCTTCGCTCACGAGGCGATTCTGAGAAAGAAAGAGCCCGCGGAAGACGACCTCCGGAGACTTGACGCCGGTCGAATCGGCGTAGACCGAGCTCTGATGTGAATTGCCGAAGCTGAGCACCTCGGCGAGGTGAGGGAGCTCCTCGCGTTCGAATTGCTCGCAATCCATGGTCCGTCGTTCGGAAGGTCGGTCTTTGCGGCTCACGTTCAGGCTCCTTGGTTCATTTTGAAAGTCGACAGAGACAAGAAGGACGCGCCCGCGGCCCATGCCGCCAGGTTCACGAAATGGAGGGCGTGATCGCCGACTCGATCGCCGTCGAACATCAACCCGCGCAACGCTTCGCAGAGAGCTGTGGCCGGCAACATCTGGGAGAGTGTCGCCAGCGGCCCTGGCGCTTGTGAGAAATCGAAGATGACCTTCGACAGCAGCATGATGGCAAACATCGCGATCATGGAGAGAAGACTCGTGCGCGTCATGTTGCTCGAGATGCCCGCGATGAAGAACGCGATGGCGGAGAAGATCACCGCGCCCAGAAGGATGACGAGCAGCGACGCCGCGATATTCCCGTGGATGCGCAGGCCGAGCGCGTAACAGACGATCGTGATCGTCAAGATCGCCGCGGCCGAAAAGACGCTGCTGGCGGCGAGCTCCGACAGGAAGAAAGTTCTCGTGGGGAGCGGCGCGAGCATCAGCCGTTTGAGCTCGTTCTTTTCCTTGGCGAGGCCGAGCCGAATCGCGAGCGAAGTGAGACACGCCGACAGAAGCGCGAGGGCGATACCCGATGGGTAATAATATTCGAGCGTATCCAATCGGCTTCTTCCGGGCAGCGTCGGGAAGAGCCCCCACACCATCAGGAGCCAGGCGACGGGCCACACGATCGCCCAGAACACGTTCTCCTTGGTACGAAACCAGATCAGGAGTTCGATTCGGAAAAGGGCGGTGAACATGCCTTGGCCTTTTTGACGTAATAGAGATAGAGGTCCTCGAGCGTGATGGGGCCCGAGAACACGCGCCCATTGGGCCAGCGCTCGTTGACCCAATCGAGAAGTGGCTCCGGCTCATTGGTGAAGAGGGTGGTGCTTCCCGCTTGGCGAATGGAATCCAGGGCGTAGGGAACCGACCCATCGATGTCGCCGGGCACTTCGATCTTCCAATGGGTCGGAAACGCGCTTCGAAGGCGGGAGGGGCTTCCCTCCTGCACGATCTTTCCGCCGACGATGATGACGACGCGATCGGCAAGCCGTTCGGCCTCTTCCATCGAGTGCGATGTCAAGACGACCGCTGCCTTGCGCTTGGTCTGCGCCAGGACCAAGTCCCAAACGACGTGTTTGACCTCCGGGTCGAGCCCGTCGGAAAGCTCGTCCAGAAAGACGATGTCGGGCTCGTGCAGCAGAGCTACCGCGATGCTTACGCGCTGCTTCCAGCCCTTGGAGAGACCGCCGTACTGTTTGCGCAGGCACGTGTGCAGCGCCAGCGACGAGACGACCTGCTCCGAAGGTTGCTTTTTTCCGTAGATCTGGGCGTACAGGGAAAGAATCTCCCCCACCTCGATGTGGCGATGAAAGCTCGCTTCGTCGAGCTGTACTCCCATGCGGCGGCGGCTCTCGAGCTCGCGCGGAGACTGGTCAAAGAGCAGCACTTCACCTTCGTCTGCTTCGCGGAGCCCTTCGCAGACCTCGAGAAGCGTGGTTTTTCCGGCGCCGTTGGGGCCCGCCACGACCAGAAGCTCGCCGCGCGACACCTCGAGGTCGATGCGGTCGAGCGCAGTCGTCGCCCCGTATCGTTTGACCAGGCGGCGGGCGACCATCGCCTTGTCCGCATCGGCGCGAACGGCGCTCGGCGCGCCAGCATGGTCACGGGGCGCTTGCATGAGGGCGCGCGATGCGAGCGACGGAGACGGGTCGTCGTCGGGGCTCAAGGCCGCATGCAACGGGGCGGGAAGATCCTTCATTCAAACGTACCGCAAGTTGGTCCCGCTCCATTTGTCGGAACGTTTGAAGTTCATGCTCCAATAAGGTGCGTGCCGCATGCACCCGTTATCTTCGCTGAATTCGAGCGAATTCTTGTGCTTGTAAAGCCATGAGCCAACCAACTGGGCGATGTCGTTGGGGTCGTATTCGCCGATCAACTTGTCGAGGATCAACTTCGTGCAGACCGGCTGCTCTGCGTCGAGGGCACGATCGAAGGACAGCTTTTCGGCCAGGCAACCGCCGTAGCAAACGTCGCGAAATTCGCAGGTGCCGCAGATTCCGCCCAGCTTTTCACGCATTCCTTCGAACAGCGCGTCCATCTGGTCGGTCATGCGAGCGAACGTTTCTCCACTCTCGTACGGCAAGGACGGGATTGCATGATCTTCGTCGATGAGTGGGCAAGGGACGACACGCTTGTCCGACGTGATCCCGAAAAACCATTTGCCCGCCATGCAGCGCTTGGTGGTCAATGGATCGATAGGCAACCTTCTCCGCGGCGGCCCGTCCGACGGGAGGTCCATGTTGGCTTTGTATTTGATGGTGCAATGAATGATGGTCCGGAGCATGGTTTCATGCAGGCTCGACGTGACTTTGGCGAGCTTGCCCAGCTTCACGCGCACCACCGGCGTAAAGCGCAGAAATGTTGCTCCCTTGTCGAGCGCCAGCTTGATCACGTCTTCCATCCGGTCGACGTTGAATTCCGAAACGGTCACGCCGAACCCTACCGGCACTTGATTGCGAACGAGAAGGTCCACCTTCCCCATCGTGTTGTCGAACGTACCTTCGCCGCGTAGCTTGTCGTGCGTGTCGCGATCCGGGCCGTCGAGGCTAATGCGGATTCGGAGGCGCCAGAGCTCCTTCAGGCGCTCGATCTTCGCTTGGTCGAGCAAGCCGCCATGCGAGAGGATGTTGATCCAGTAGCCGAGATCGTGCGCATGCCGCAGCACGTCGAAGACGCGCTTGTAAATGAAGGGTTCTCCACCGGTGATCGACACGTAGCGATGGCCCCTCTGGTAGGCGGAGCCCAGGATTTCGCAAATGTCGTCGTACTGAATTTGCGGCGCTTCTTCGTTGTCGAACTTGAAGCAGAACTTACAACGAAGATTGCAGGCGTTCGTCAAATAGACATCGAGTGCCACCGTGCCTCCGAATGTTGAAAGGCCTCGCGACGGATAACCGGCCGCAATTTTGAATGCCGGCGCGAACGCGCCCGTCATTCAGGCCAGGTGGTTGGGGCCCAGTTGGAGCTGGGCCCCAACCGCCCAACCTTTCGATCTCGCCGGTCGTTACCAGCAGCAACACGACGTGCAAGTACACGCCGTGCCGGTGCAAGTGGAGCTTGCTCCAGGCGCCATTGTCACCTGAAACATTCCGAGTTCGACCGTCGAACCGACTCTGCTCGAGTAAGTCAGCATTGAATCCTCCTTTCTACTTTCAACTGGAACCACGCCAAATCAGTTGCGTCAATACCGATAGCGTGAATGTAAAGTGTTTTATTATCGCGATCGCATCGCCGATGATTCTTAACATTTGCATCGCGCCGTCACGGGTCATGATTGCCGCACCTCGTCGCATCGACGCGCGATCCTCGTCGGGCTCGTCGCCTCGACGACTGTTAATCGAACGAGCCAGTGTCGCGCATCGTGCAGCTGACGCGCGTGCAGAAGCCTTTCTTCCCCGGCCGAATGCGCCTGGGTCGACCATCGATTGCAGACACACTCTCCCGTTGTTTGTGGATGCCTCGCGCACCGTGCGGCAATCTTGCCTACGTCGCGGCGTGGGGACGACGGGTCATCCGATCAGTCGCACGACAAGACGACAGGCCCTCTTGTCCTGTGGACAAGAGAGCAACTCACCCGCCCGAGTCTTTCGGTTACGGCACGCGCATCGTGGTGCCGAGATCATCTCACCGTGATCCGCACGATCACTGGGTAACGGCTCTTGTCGTCGACAACGGTAATGTCGTTATTGCCCGGCACTGCGTCGACCACCTTCAAATCGACGGAACCAGGCAGCGCGCCTTCGGCGTTCGTCGTTCCGAGGACGGAGCCGCTGCCCAGTGTCCCGCCATGAAAAATTCGGACCGTGGCATGGGCGGCGAAGTTGAAACCCGATATGCGTATCGTCTCGCCCAAGGTGACAATGGAAGCCGAGATCGAAACGGCGGGTCCGTACACCTCGACGGAGTCGGTAAAGTTCGATCCGCTATTGACGCCACCGAGCGCGTACAGCCGTCCCTCGGGACCAACCGTCAAGGCGTGGTCATAGCGGCTCGTCTTTAGGGGGGCGACGACCGTCCAGCGATTGGTCGTCGGGTTGTAGGCGCGAACCATAGCGGTGGGGGCAAAGACCCGCGCGTCGAACCCGGCCACGACGTACACTCGCCCATCGGGCGCCCCGGCGATCACCGACGGGACCGGCGGTTGCGCAAGCGTCGACCAATTGCTGGTTTCGACGTCGTACGCCTCGAAAGGATAGTCGTTGCCGTTGCTCGTGCTCGCAACAAAGACGCGGGAGCGCAGCGAAGTGAGCCATGGGGGATTGACCGGCGCCGTCGGCGTCGGTTTGAGGCTCGACCACCGGTCGCGCACCGTGTCGTAGGTCAACAGGTTGTTGGGCGGAAAAAGGACATCGTGGCTGCAGAGCACGTACAAGAGTCTGTCGGATCCCAACGCCGGGCCGGCTTGAACACAGCCCGGTGGGGGCGCAGCGAGAGCGCTTTTCCAAACGCCGTCGTACATCCAGGTCTGTTGCCGCGCGGCGTACACGAAGTACACGTTGCCGTCGGGTCCAGTTGCAGCAGATGCTCCGCAACACGGCGCGCCGGGCAATTGACCGCTTGTCCATTGCGACGTCTCCGGGTCGAAGACGTCGTACGTGTCGAGTGGCACCTTGTCGAAAGAGCCCCCCAAAACGACGAGCCTCCCGCGGTGATCTCTCGATAGGTGGGTCGCCGCCGCATGGCCGCTGCGCGCGCTCGGCATGGGAATGCCGGTAAGCCAAAACGGAGGACTGCTGGCGAGGACGCAGAGAGAATCGTCGCACGCGCCCGTCGCACAATCCGTTCCGGATGCGCAGCGGCGGTCGACATCGCACGGGGGACAAAGCGGACCGCCGCAGTCGACATCCGTTTCTTGGTGGTTCTGCAGCTGGTCGGTGCACGTGGGATCGATGACATCGATGGGCGTCGTTCCGTCGCTGTCCCCGCTGTCGCCGCCGTCGCCCCGCAATCCGGCGTCGCTGGTGCCGTCGCTCACATCCTGGTGACCGGTGCAAGCTCCGACCACGAGGGCCAACACGCAACCTATGTGCAAAGCGCGCAGTGGGAACGTGCGCGACCCGACGCTCGGCAAGGCAAGCGGTGTTTCTTGCGGATGATTGGGGGCGCCCCTATCGGCAACGGGATGCGGGGCGGTTGGCGGGATCATTCCCAAATTGTCGCGCAGAGCGACCGCCGGTGTCCAACCGCCCTGTTAACGGCTGCTTTCACGCATGTTGTCGAGCGCCGGGCCCTGTGAGCCGCCATTTTCAGCGTACGAGGGGTGCCTTAGGAAAGCCGCGGAACGAGCACGGGAGCTGCGGTCACATCGGCGTGCGCTGCGATGGCGCGTCGCGGCGTTTTCGGAATCGAATCATCCGTCGCTCCCGCGCGAGATGCGATGGTTGGACCGTTGACCCTGTCAGTGGAACATGTTCTAGTCGAGGTGGGATCTGTTTCACTTCGACTGCGAGCCGCGTACTGCGCTGTGCTTCAGCAGTCGGCTGCGACGGGGATGGTGCAACATGCGAAGGCTTTCCGTATTGGCGCTATCGCTTTGGGTGCTCTCGTGCTCGGGAGACGATAATCCGACGGGTGCGGGCGGAGCAGGTGGATCGAGTGGCTCCGCTGGAACGGGCGGCACTTCGACCGGTTCCGGTGGCTCGTCGAGCGGAGGTTCTGGGGGCGGCGGCGGATCGGCTACCGGAGGCAGCGGTGGGACCGGTGGCTCGACCGGTGGCACCGGCGGAAGCGGCGGAAGCGGCGGATCGAGCGGTGGCGCAGGGGGAACGGGTGGCACCGGGGCAACCGGTGGCACGGCTGGATCCGGCGGTTCGACGGCCGGCGCTGCCGGATCGGCAGGTGCGGGCACCGGTGGCTCCGCGGGCAGCGCGGGGTCCGGAGCAAAAGACGCGGGCACCGCGGGATCAGGCGGCACCTCTTCCGATGCGGGGAGCGCCGATGGCGGCAAGGGGGGAACGGGAATGGCCGACGTCGTTTCCGATCAACCGCCGGGCTCTTGTCCCGTCGGCAATTTCCCCGCCGTCACCGACTTCAGCAAAGTGGGTCCGTACACCGCAGACCCCGCCGAGGCAGGGGGAGCGAACTGCACGATTTTCCGGCCGACGACGCTCGGCGAAAACGGCGTCAAGCACCCGGTGATCGCGTGGGGCAATGGCACCGGGGGCGTCGTCGGCGTCTACACGTGGATCCTCTCGCACTGGGCGACGCATGGATTCATCGTCGCCGCGGCGAACACCAACAGCTCCGGCACGGGCAATGAAATGACCGGCTGTCTCGACTGGGTCGAACAGCAGAACACGGTCGCGGGGAGCATCTACGAAGGCAAAGTCGCGGTGGGTCGCGCGGGCGCCTCGGGTCACTCGCAGGGCGGCGGAGGGACGCTGATGGTCGGCCGCGACTCACGCATCCTCGCCACCGCACCGGTGATGCCTTACATCCTAAATGGGTTCGGCGGCGTCGATCAGGCGTCCATCACGCAGCAAAAGGGTCCGATGCTGCTGCTCTCTGCGCTGAACGACACCATCGCGGTTCCGGCGCAGAACCAACAACCCATTTTCGACACCACCAACGTGCCCGTCTTTTGGGGCACGCTCGCGGGCGGTAACCACGTCACGTTCTCGCTCGGTGGCAACCCGGGTTACCTGGCGCCGACCACCGCTTGGTTCCGCATGCACCTCATGTGCGACGACTCGGCGCGGCCCATGTTCTACGGGACGAGCTGCACACTGTGCACCGACACCGCGAATTGGACGGTGCAGCGCAAAGGGATCTGAGAGAACGCTTACTGCCGCGTGTAGGTGATGATGCGGTTCGGATTGGCCGGATCGACGTGGCTCAGCGTCATGCCGTCGGTCGTGTACAAGATCGTCAGATTCCCCGCCGACGGGCAGCAGAACGTGAACGCGAGCTGATTGTTGTTCGTGGTGAACGTCGTCGTGTAGCGCACCGGCGCCTGACCATTGGTCGACGATATCCACGCGTCCATGTTGCCGCCGATGACCGACGTTTCGGCCAGCGTGAATGCGGTCATGTCACCGTTGTAGTGGACGATGCTGGTGACCACGTACGTGCCGTCGACGATCGTGCCGCCGGTCATCGTCGGTGGCGATCCTTGATCGACGGTCCGGGAAACCGTCTGGCTGATGTTGTCGAACGTATTGCACGCACCGCTGCACGTGCCGGGGGGGCCGGCATCGACGACGTCGGCGGGGCGATCGGGGCGGACGTCGACCGCGATGTCGATGGCAACGTCGAGGGGCGCATCCACTTTCGGATCGGTGTTCGTGTCTTCTGCGACCGCGTCCTGCGAGCCGCCCATGTCGATGCCAGCATCCGCGTCGGCGACGGTATCGATCGCGATATCCGCAACCGTCGCATCGCGACCGACGTCGGCGGCGGTATCGAGCGAAGCGTCGCCCCCCGAGCTTCCGTCGACGGAGGGATCGCTGGTGCTGTCGGCCCTGCGGTCGTCGGCCGGTCCATCGGACGAGCTGCGGTCCATCGAGGTCGTGTCGCTCGTGCCAATGTCGACCGTCGTATCCAGCCGGTTGTCGGCCGCGCGATCCGACGACGTCGCGTCCTGTCCCGCGTCGGGCAGGGCGCCGTCGATGTCCGCGTCGCCTTCGAAAAGCCCGTTCAGCTCGACGCCGCAAGCGGCGACGAACAGAAACGAACTGGTCAGCACCATCGACGCGGACCGGCGAAAAAGCAGCTTGCCGTTCATCGATATAAACAACGGGTAATCTCGAAAGCGCATTCTTGTCAAGCAACCTCGCCCTTCTCGTGGTGTCGCGCGTCGCCGGCGAGCCGCGTGCCATCGCGTGCGGCGCAGCGTGATGGCGACGGGAAGGACGTCGTCGACGTCATCGGCATGCGCGCGAACGTCGATGTCACCGCGCCGTCCAGCGAGCGCACCCGCGCCGACTCCGGCGCGCGACGGCCTGACCGAGTCGTGCGCCGGTCGTCGCGATCAGAGCCGCGTTGGGACTGGAAATTGATGGGGTCATCGAATCAACCCGCCGATTGCAGGTCGAAGCGTTCGATGTAGCGGGCCAAGCGCGTGGAGACCGTCTCTGCAGTAAGTCCGTAGTCGGCGAGTGTGTATTTGTGGGCGCCGTGCTTGTTCTGCGGATTGTCGGCCATGTGCCTGCGCATGGCGTCGACGGTGCGGGGGCGCAGCTCGAGCTGGAACGCCTCGTAGATTCGCTCGACCGCGCTCATCGGATCCTTCACGAATTGCCGATAGCCGATATCGATGAAGCGCGCGGGGCCGAGCTTGTCGCGCGCCGCCATGCCGCGTTCGACGGACCGCGCCAAAAACTCGAGGACCGTGGGACCGAGCTCGTGCGGATCGACCGCTTCGCGCCCGCGCATGAGCATCGCGATCATGCTGCAATAGGAGCCGATGATCTGCGCAGGATCGCGGTGCGTCTGGATGATGCACGCGTCGGGGAACAGACCGACCAGCACGTCGAGCGCCCACAGATGCGCGGGGGACTTGAGGAGCCAGCGCTCGCCCGGCCTTTGCCAATCGAGCATCCGCAAGAGATCGGCGTAATACGCATAAGGGCCGCGCAGATCCTGCTTCTCGAACCATTCTCGATAAGGGGAGATGAGCGGCTCGATGCCGAGCTGCACACCGCCCAGCGTGTGCGCGAGCAGCTGCACGCATTCTTCGGGGCCATCGGCCGTCACTTCATGAATCTTGGCGAACTCGGGGTCCCGCTCGCGCATGCGGGCCAGCGTTTCGCGCAGCGCCAGAAGGCGCGGATCGGGCCCATCCGGATCCGCGCCCGGGGCGGGATAGGGGTAACAACCTTCCCAATAGAGCAGAGGGCGGCTCGCCTCGTCGATGGCGAGCAGGTTGAAGAGGGCCGAGGTGCCCGTGCGCGGAAGACCGGTCAGGTACATCGGGCGCTCGATGGGGCGCGACTTGATTTCGGGGTGCCTCTTGAACGTGTCTTGAATGAAAAGGCGATTGGTCAAAATCTCGAGAATCCGGCGCCGCGCTGCTTTGCGCCCCCGCGGCGTGAGTCGCGCGGTCGTGTCGTACATCTCGAGCAGCGCGCGCAGCCCGTCGCGAAAGTCGTCACCGCCGAAATCGGTGAGACTGGCCCGGGCTTGCGCCTCGGCCAGGAGGGCAGATTCCGAGAGATCGACGATTTCGGGTTTGGCATCCTTCATGTGTGGCTCCTCGCCGGCTATCCGAACCACTCGCCACAGTTGACATCGAGCGACTGGCCCGTGATCGCCGAGGACATGCCGCTCGCAAAAAAGAGCACGGCGTCGGCGACTTCGTCAGGCGTGGCGATGTGATCGAGCGGGGCTCTCGCGGCGAAGCGCCCGGCCACCTCGGCTTCGTCTTGGCCGATGCGCGCCGCTTCGTTCTTGAAGTAAACGCGCAGATGCGGACCGTCGATGGCGCCGGGGACCACGCAATTGACGCGGATCTTGTAGCGCCCGAGCTCGCTGGCAAACGATTGCGTCGCAGCGATGAGCGCCGCTTTGGACGCGCCGTACCCTGCGAGACCTGCCTCCGGCCGGCGCGCCGCCATGGTGCCGATCATGACGACGGAACCGCCGCCGCGCTGCTTCATGGAAGGAATCACCGCTTGCGTCATGAGCAGCGTACCGAAGACGTTGACCTCGAAGGGGGTGCGCCACACTTTGGCGAGATCGATCGACTCCATCGCGCCGGCGCGACCCGTGGCGAAAGCATTGTTGACGAGCACGTCGATGCCGCCGAACGCCTTTGCCGCGGCGTCGACGAGCTTCGCGCGATCGTCCGCCTGCGTGATGTCGGCAACGACCGGTACTGCGCGCGCGCCCGCGCTTTCGACCTCTTGGGCGATCTCTTGCGCAACCTTTTCCGTGCGACAAGCGAGAACGACGTCCGCGCCTTC
>Ga0111539_10000898_pt1 | contig 38840 bp, 32 predicted proteins | sample RhiMethybrSRZTD1_FD_79667 | JGI IMG/M metagenome (GOLD analysis project Ga0111539, IMG submission 79667) | Populus rhizosphere microbial communities from Tennessee, USA - Rhizosphere MetaG P. TD hybrid SRZTD1 (version 2) (version 2) | ecosystem: Host-associated > Plants > Roots > Rhizosphere >...
GAAGTCACCGCTCGCGATGGGCACATCGCCAACCTGCAACTCGCGGCGGTCGATTCGCAGGCCTACATGGACGAGGAGGTCGCCGGGCGCGAGAAGCACATCGAGGCGCTGGAGAACTCGCTCAGCTGGCGCATCACGCTGCCGCTGCGCGTGCTCGCCTCGATCCCGCTCGGCATCCTCGAGCGGCTGCGCCTGGGACCGCGCACGCCCGTCGAGCTGGTCGTGCGGCCGATGGGGCCCGACCCGAAGCCCGCGCCGGGGCATCCGTCCCGCTGGATCGCGGAGACGAGCGATCCGGCGCTCGCCGCGGCCGTGCCGCCCGGCCAACCGCCGATTCGGCCCGGCTGGTACCGCGCGCACGCGCGCCTCGCGGGGACCAGCGGCCGCCTCGCCGGGCCGCGCCTGTACGTGCCGTTTCCCCGCGGCGGGTTCTCCGAGTTCCGCTCGGTGGAGCTGATGCCCGACAAGGACGGCTATGCCGCGGAGGTCCACGTCTCGGACCGTGCCCTCGTCCTGCGCTTCGACCCGAGCATCTATCCGTGCGAGTTCGATTGCGACGGGGTGAGCCTGGCTCCCATCTCGGGAGTGCGGCGCTGGTTCGCGACCCTGCTGGGCCTTGGGCAGGTCGTGCGCGCGCTGCCGATACAGCAATTGCTCGTCTGGGGCGTCCAGGGCACGCGGGTGCTGCTGACGCAGGGGCCCAAGGCGCTCTGGGACGCGGGCGTCTGGGCGATCGCGAACCATGCGCGCGGCCGCGACATCGCCTACGCGGACTGGGTGCGCGAATACGCCACGCCCTCCGCCGCGGACCTGGCCGCGATGGCCGAGCATGCGGAAAGCCTCGCGCGGCGGCCGCTGGTGAGCCTCATCACGCCGGTCTACAACACCCCCGAGCCCATGCTGCGGGCGATGCTCGACTCGGTGCTGGCGCAGGCCTATCCGCACTGGGAGCTGTGCCTGGCCGACGACGCGTCGACCCTGCCGCACGTGCGCACCGTGCTGGAGGAGTACCGCGCACGCGACTCGCGGATCAAGGTCGCCTGGCGCGAGAAGAACGGCCACATCAGCGCGGCGTCGAACACCGCGCTCGAGGCTGCAACGGGCGAGTACGTGGCTCTCGTCGATCACGACGACGTGCTCCCCCCCGACGCGCTGTACTGGGTCGCGCGCGAACTCGACGACCACCCCGAAGCCGCATTGCTTTACTCCGACGAGGACAAGCTCGACTTCGACGGGCGGCGGATCATGCCGTACTTCAAGTGCGACTGGAATTACGACCTCTTCCTCTGCCACAACCTGATCACGCACCTCGGCGTCTATCGCGCCGGCATCGTGCGCGACATCGGCGGCTTCCGCGAAGGCTTCGAGGGCGCCCAGGACTACGACCTCGCGCTGCGCTTCATCGAGCGCATCGAACCCGCGCGCATCCGGCACATCCCGCGCATCCTCTATCACTGGCGCATGTTGAGGGGCAGCACCTCCGTCGGCGCCGCCGAGAAGGGCTACGCGGCGGAGCGTGCCCGGCAGGCCGTGGACGAGCACCTGCGGCGCGTCGGCGTCGCCGCGCAGGTCGAGACCATCACCAACCTCGGCGTGCAGCGCGTGCGCTATGCCATCCCGAGCCCGGCGCCGCTGGCGTCGATCCTCATCCCGACGCGCAACGGGGAGAAGCTGGTGCGCCAGTGCCTCGAGAGCATCCGCGCGAAGACCGACTACCCCGCGTACGAGATCGTCCTGGTCGACAACGGCAGCGACGACGCGTCGGCGCTCGGCTACTTCGAGGCGCTCGAGCGCGAGGGGCTCGTGCGGCTGCTGCGCGACCCCCTGCCGTTCAACTTCTCGCGCATCAACAACGCCGCGGCGCGCTTCGCGCGCGGCGACTACCTGGTGTTCCTGAACAACGACATCGAGGTGATCACGCCCGGCTGGCTCACCGAGATGGTGTCGCACGCGCGCCGCCCGGAGGTCGGGGCGGTGGGCGCCAAGCTCTGGTATCCCAACGACACGATCCAGCACGCCGGCCTCGTGCTGGTCGCCGGCCTCGCCGCCCACGCCCACCTGGGCCGCAAGCGCGGCGACCACGGGTACTTCAGCCGCGCGAGCCTCACCCAGTCGCTCTCCGCGGTCACCGCGGCGTGCCTGTGCGTGCGCCGCGACGTGTTCGACCAGGTGGGCGGGTTCGACGAAACGCTGGCCGTGGCGTTCAACGACGTCGACCTTTGCCTGCGGATCGGCGCGGCCGGGTACCGCAACGTGTACACGCCCTACGCGGAGCTCTATCACCACGAGTCGGCGAGCCGCGGCTACGAGGACACCCCGCAGAAGATGAGGCGCTTCCAGAAGGAAGCGGAGCTGCTGCGCGCGCGCTGGATGCCGGTGCTGATGAGCGACCCTTACTACAACCCCAACCTCACCCTGTCCGGGGACCCGTTCACGCTCGCCTGGCCCCCGCGGGTCGAGCCGTTCCGCCCCGCCGCGAAGCCCTAGTGCCTCCGACCTATCACGCTAAAATTGCGGGTTCGATAGCCCCTGGCCGCAGCGTGTCCGTCTCCCGCAACGAGCTTCTCTGGCTGCCGCTTGTCCTCGCGGCGGTCCTGCTGATCTATCTTCCCGGCCTGGGAAACCCGCCGCTATTCGACGACGCCATCCTCGCCGACGGTGTCGTCTTCCGCGACTTTGGCGGCCTTCTCGAGCCAAAGGCCCGGATGCTGTCGTACGGCAGCTTCGTGTGGCTGCAGTCGCTCTTCGGCGAGGGCTGGTGGAAGCAGCGCCTGGGCAACCTCGCCGTACACGTCGCCGTGGTGGCCGCGCTGTGGCTCTTCTGGCGCGAGATGCTGCGGCACGTCGAACCGGCCGGCGAGGCGCTGCATCGATCGCCGGCCCTGGGCTTCGCCGTCGGCTTCTTCGCGTTGAACCCCGTTGCGGTATACGGCGTGGCATACCTCGTCCAGCGCTCCATCCTCATGGCCACGCTCTTCACGGTGCTGGCCCTGTGGCTGGCGGCGCTGGCCGCGTCCCGCGGCAAGCCGGCGCTTTACCTCGGAGCGCTCGCCTGCTATGCGCTCGCGCTCATGTCGAAGGAGTACGCCGTGCTCGCGCCGCTCGCGGCGGTCCCTGTCTACATCCTGGTCGCACGGCCGGGTCCGAAGCGGATGGCCGCCCTTGCGGGTGCGGCCGTAGCCGTCGCCGCGGTGGCGGCGCTCGTGCTCCACGAGCGCTACGGCGAGATCATCGGCAAGCCGTTCGACGAGAACTCGCAGGTTTACCTCGCCCAGCTCAGCCAGCTGCAGCCGGGCGCCGACCGGAATGCGTACACCCTGTCGATCGTGAACCAGGCCTGGCTCTACTTCCACTACGGGCTGCGCTGGTTCCTTCCCGTCTCCGAGTGGCTGTCGATCAACCTGCGCCCCCCGTTTCCACTCACCGCGACGACCTTCCCGCACATCCTCGGCATCGCGGGATACGGGGCGACCCTCGCGGGAGGCTTCTTCATGCTGCTGCGCTACCGCGACTGGCGCGCGGTCGTGGGGCTCTCGCTGCTCCTTCCCGCGCTGCTCTTCGCCACCGAGTTCGTCACCGTGTGGGTGCAGGACCCGTTCGTGCTGTATCGCAGCTACCTCTGGGCCATCGGCGTGCCGGGGCTCGTCTTCGTCGCGCTCAACGGCGCTTCCGCCCGGTCGCTCTTCCTCGCGGGGCTGGTCGTCGGTTCCCTGCTCGTCTGGCAATCCCTGGACCGGGTCTTTTCGATGACGACGGCCGATCGCGCCTGGTCCGACGCGATCTCCAAGCTGCCCGACGACCCGCGCTCGGTCGGGCGCTGGTTCGCCTACCTCAACCGGGGCGCGGCGCGGGTCGACAACCGGCAGTACAACCTCGCGATGCAGGACTTCGAGGTTTCCTCCAGCATGGGCGACATGGGGGCAGGACTGTTCAACCGGGGCTCGCTCTTCGCCGCCAACGGCGAGCACGCCAAGGCGTTGCAGTCGTTCGCCGCGGCCGAGCAGCAGGGCTACACCCTCTACAACCTCCCGTTCCAGCGCGGACTGTCGCTGCTCGCCCTCGGCAACGTCCCCGAAGCACACGCGCAATTCGTGAAGTCATGGGAAATGGCCCCGCCTTCGCCCACGCGCGAGCTCGTCCTCTATCACATGGGCCGCACCGCGCTGCAGCTGGGCGATCCCAACGTGGCGGTCTCCGCGCTCGAGGGTGTCGTCAACGCCGAGCCGGGCAACGAGGATGCCCGGTTTCACCTTGCCATGGCGCTGGTCACGCGAAAGGACTACGGGCGCGCGCTCGAGGTGATGGCGCCCGCCGGCAAGGACAAGCCGAGCACGCGGATCCACTACGCGCGGGCGCTTGCCCACTACGGCCTGCGAAACCGCGACCAGGCCCTCGCCGAGATCGATGCGGCCATCCGCCTCGGCTCCGAGACGCCGCACCTGCGCGAGTGGCGCTCGCGGATACAGGCGATGAAGTGAATCGGGCGTCCGCATGACCACCGCCCCCTCGACCTCTCCCGCCGCGATGGTCGGCGCCCTCGTCCGGCACCGGGGCCTCGCCTGGGACCTGGTCAAGCGCGATTTCATCGGGCGCTACAAGGGCTCGATCATGGGAGTCGCCTGGTCGCTGTTCAATCCCCTCGTGATGCTGGCCATCTACACGGTGGTGTTCACGGTGGCCTTCAAGTCCAGCTGGGGGACCGGCGACGAGAGCAAGGTGAGCTTCGCCATCGTGCTGTTCGCGGGCCTGATCGTCCACGGTTTCTTCGCCGAGTGCCTCAACCGCGCCCCGGGCCTGATCGTGAGCCACGCGAACTACGTGAAGAAGGTGGTATTCCCCCTCGAGATCCTGCCGCTGGTGGCGCTTTGCTCGGCGCTGCTGCACTTCGCCGTCAGCCTCGCGGTGCTGTTCGTCTTTTGCCTGCTGGCAGGAATGCCGGTGCACCCGGGCGCGCTGCTCCTGCCGCTCGTTCTCCTGCCCCTGGTGCTGGTGACGCTGGGCCTGTCGTGGCTGCTGGCCTCGCTCGGCGTGTACCTGCGTGACCTTTCCCAGGGCATGGGCATCGTCACGACCGTGGCGCTCTTCCTGGCGCCCGTCTTCTATCCGATCGAGGTCCTCCCGCCGGCCTACCGCGGACTCATCGCATGGAACCCGATCACGATCCCCATCATCCAGATGCGCGACCTCATCCTCTGGGACAAGCCCCTCGACTGGCAGCTGTGGTCCGTGAGCCTGGCCGTCAGCGCCGCTGTTTGCTACGTCGGTTATTGGTGGTTCCAGAAATCGCGCCGGGGGTTCGCCGATGTCCTCTGACGAAGTCGTCATCGACGTCCGCGCCCTCAGCAAGCGCTACGAGATCTACGCCAACCCCAGGGATCGGCTGAAGCAGTTCATCCTGCCCCCGCTGCACCAGGCCGCCGGGCGCGAGCCGCCGCGCTACTTCCGCGAGTTCTGGGCGTTGCGCGACATCTCGTTCCAGCTCCGCCGCGGCCAATCCCTGGGGATCATCGGGCGCAACGGCAGCGGCAAGAGCACGCTCCTGCAGATCCTGGCGGGCACCCTGACGCCGACAAGCGGCGAGGCCGCTGTCCGGGGTCGCGTCGCAGCGCTGCTGGAGCTGGGGAGTGGTTTCAACCCCGAATTCACCGGGAAGGAGAACGTCTTCCTGAACGCGCGCATCCTCGGGCTGACCGCCGCGGAGACCGAGGCGCGCTACGACCGGATCGTCGAGTTCGCCGACATCGGCGAATTCATCGACCAGCCCGTCAAGACGTATTCGAGCGGCATGTACGTGCGCCTCGCGGTCGCCGTCCAGGCCCATATCGATGCGAGCATCGTGATGATCGACGAGGCGCTGGCGGTGGGCGACGTGTTCTTCCAGCAGAAATGCCACGCGCGCCTGGAGCAATTGCGAAGGTCCGGCACCGTGATCGTGCTGGTCTCCCATTCGATGACCGACATCGAGCAGTACTGCGAGCGCGCGATCCTCCTGGACCATGGGGAGGCCCGCTTCCTCGGGCCGGCAGCCGAGGCGACGAAGCACTACTACCTGCTGCACCAGGCGCAGCGCAAGATCGTCGCGCCACCGCCGCCGGTCCCCGAGGAAGTGGCGCCAGGAGCTCCTGCGACGGGGGCCTTGCCGCGCCCGCCTCGCGAGGCCTTCCTGGACCTCGCGGGCATACCCCAGGTGAGCAACGGGCAGGCGCGCTGCGTCGGCGTCGCCCTGTGCAATGCGAGCGGGGTGGCCACCAACGTCTTCAGGCAGGGCGACACCGCCGTCTTCCATTTCGAGTTCGAGCTCGCCGAAGACATCGGCGTCCCGATCTGCGGCACCGTCCTGTCGAACGAGCGCGGGATCATCGTCCACGGAAAGAGCAGCTGGCAATACCCCGGCGACGTTCCGGCGAGCCTCGGGCCGGGCTCGAGGATCGTCTGCCGGCAGGAAGTGGCCCTCGACCTGGCGCAGGGGACGTACACCTTCGAGATCGGGCTAGCGTCGGCATCGGCGAAGGATTGGAACAACCGGTCGCGCATGTCGCACGAGCAATCGGACCTGGTCATCGTGCGCATTTGCCACCTCACCAACCTGGGCCCCCTTTCAATCGGGATCGGGCTCCGGGACGGGGTCTCGGTGCTCAGGCATCACGGGATTGCCGACCTTCCGGGGAAGATTTCGATCACCACCGAGACCGCCTGACACCCCGTGGCGCATTGAGGCGGCCATTTGATCCGGGTTATGATGGAGGATTGACCCGGCCGGGTCTGAAGTCTTTGATCCGCCGACTATTCTGGCCGCCCCCTCGAGGGCGCCGACCGCCCCGAATCTACCGCGCAAACCCCCCATGGATGCACTGTTCGTAAACCCCGATTCCTCCGCGAAGGCCTACCAGGACCTCGCCAAGACCTACGCCGCCATCGAGCCCCCGACCTGGGCGCTGCTCCTGGCCGAGTCCTGCAGGTCCAAGGGGTTCGAGGTCGGCATCCTCGATTGCGACGCCGAGCGGCTGTCGCTGGAGGAATCGGTGTCGAGGGTGGCGCTGCTCAAGCCCAGGTTGCTGGTCTTCGTCGTCTACGGACAGAACCCCAACTCGGGCACCACGAGCATGATCGGCGCCCATGCGCTGGCCAAGGCGGTCAAGGAGTCCAACCCGGAGCAGACGATCTGCTTCGTGGGCTCCCACACGAGCGCGCTGCCCATGGAGACCCTGTCGAAGGACAACGTCGACATCGTGCTCCTGAACGAGGGCGTCTATGCCCTCCACAACCTCCTCAAGAGCAACCTCGACGGCGACTTGCCCTTCATCAAGGGCATCGGCTACAAGAAGCGCGGGCCGGGAGGCTTCCCGATCCCGACGCTCAATCCCCCGCAAGGCGTCGTGCCGCAGGACCGGATGGACGAAGACATGCCGGGCTATGCATGGGACCTGCTCCCCTATCGCGACTCGCCGCTCGACCTGTACCGCGCCCACTTCTGGCATGCCGAGTTCAGCCACGAGAAGCGCACGCCGTTCGCCGCGATCTACACGTCGCTCGGGTGCTCGTTCGCGTGCGATTTCTGCATGATCAACATCGTCAACCGCGTCGACAACGCCGAGGGCACCAGCGCCGCGAATTCCCGCGGGATGCGCTTCTGGAGCCCCGCTTGGGTCGGCCGGGAGATGGACAAGCTCGCCAAGCTGGGCGTCAAGACCCTGCGCATCAGCGACGAGATGTTCTTCCTCAACCGCAAGTACTACATGCCCGTGCTGCAGCAGGTCGTCGACCGCCAGTACGATTTCAACATGTGGACGTATTCGCGCATCGACACCGTGCGCGCCGAGGCGCTGCAGCTGTTCAAGCGCGCCGGCGTGAACTGGCTGGCGCTCGGCGTGGAGGCGGGAAACCAGATGGTGCGGCAGGAAGTTTCAAAGGGCTCCTTCCAGCAAGTCAACATCCGCGACGTGTGCCAGACGATCAAGGACGCGGACATCAACATCATCAGCAACTACATCTTCGGGTTCCCGGACGACACCCGCGAGACGATGCAGGAGACCCTCGACCTCGCGATCGAGCTCAACACCGAGATGGCGAACATGTACCCGTGCCAGGCCCTGCCGGGAAGCCCCATGTACCAGATCGCCAAGAAGAACGGATGGTCGCTGCCCGACTCCTACGAGGGCTACGCGTTCCTTTCGTACGAGAGCCAGCCGCTGCCGACCAAGCACCTGAGCTCCGCCGAGGTGCTGCGCTTCCGCGACGACGCCTGGCGCAAGTACTTCACCAACCCGGCCTACCTCGACCTCGTCGGGAGCAAGTTCGGCACGCAGGAACGCAAGAACGTCGAGGACATGTCGAGCATCCGGCTCAGGCGCAAGCTGCTCGGCGACCAGCCGGCATAGCCGGCGAAGGCCCGTCGCGATGCTGAGTCTCTGGGACGAGAAGGAATCCGCCCGGTTCGAGGGCGACCTCGGCCTGCGCGTCTACACGTCGCGCATGCTCGGCCGGGACAAGTCGCTCGTGCTCCACGGCGGGGGCAACACCTCGGTCAAGGTTTCGGCGCGAAACCTGATGGGCAAGGACGAGGCGCTCCTCTACGTGAAGGGCAGCGGCTGGGACCTGGAGCACATCGAGGAGGCGGGGTTCTCGCCGGTCCGCCTCGACTACGTGAAGGAGCTCGCGCTCCTGCCCACGCTCTCCGATCCGCAGATGGTGAACGAGCTGGTCACGCACATGAGCGTGGCTTCCGCGCCCGTGCCTTCGGTCGAGGCGATCCTGCACGCGATCCTGCCCCAGCGGTATGTCGACCACACCCATGCGGATCCCGTCCTGGCGATCACCAACTCCGCGGGCGGCGAGGCGCGGATCCGCGAGATCTACGGCGACTCGGTGGTGGTGATCCCCTACGTGATGCCGGGCTTCGACCTCGCGCGCCTGTGCGCGCAACTCTATCCGCAGCAGGCCGGCCCGCGCACCATCGGCATGGTCCTGCTGAACCACGGCATCTTCTCGTTCGGGGACACCGCGAGGCAGTCCTACGATCGCATGATCGACCTCGTCAGCAGGGCCGAGGAATACCTGAAGCGCAACAAGGCTTGGCAGGTCTCGTGGGCTCCCACCGCGGCGCCGGAGGCCTCCCGCGCCATGGCCCAGCTGCGCAAGGACATTTCCGACGCGGCCGGCTTTCCCCTGGTGGTGGTGCGCCACGCCGATCCGCGCTCGATCGGCTTCGCGCGCCGGCCCGACGTCGCGAACATCTCGCAGCGCGGACCCGCCACGCCCGACCACGTCATCCGCACCAAGCGCCTGCCCATGATCGGGCGCAACGTCGCCTCCTACGTCGAGGCGTATCGGGCGTACTTCACCGAGCACGAGCCCGCGGCGAAGGAGCGCAAGTCGATGCTCGATCCCGCTCCCCGCGTCGTGCTCGATCCCGAGCTGGGGATGTGCACGGTCGGCAAGACCGCCAAGGATGCCCACATCGTCGCGGACATCTACTCCCGCACCATCGACGTCATCTGCCGCGCGGAGGCGCTCGGCGGCTATCGGGCGCTGCCGGCAAAGGACATCTTCGACGTCGAGTACTGGGATCTCGAGCAGGCGAAGCTGCGCAAGGCCGGCAAGCCCCCCGCCTATGCCGGAGAGGTCGCGCTGGTCACGGGGGCGGCCTCGGGCATCGGCAAGGCGTGCGTCGAGGCGCTGCTGGCTCGCGGCGCGGCCGTGGCGGGTCTCGACCTGAACCCGGCGATCAAGACGCAGCACAAGGGTCCGGGATACCTCGGCATCGAGTGCGACGTCACGTCGGATGAGCAGCTGCAGAAGGCCCTGGCGCTCACGGTGGAGTCGTTCGGCGGCCTCGACATGCTGATCCTGAATGCCGGCATCTTTCCCGGAGGCTGCAGGATCGAGGCGCTGGGCAACGACGATTGGCGCAAGGTGATGCGCATCAACCTCGACGCGAACCTCGTCCTGATGCGGGAGGCCCATCCGTTCCTGAAGCTGGCACCCCGGGGCGGGCGCGTCGTCGTCATCGGCTCGAAGAACGTCCCCGCCCCGGGCCCGGGCGCCGGCGCGTACTCGGCGTCGAAGGCCGCCCTGAACCAGCTTGCCCGCGTGGCCGCGCTCGAATGGGGCACCGACGGAATTCGCGTCAACTCCCTGCACCCGAACGCGGTATTCGATACCGGCGTCTGGACCGAAGAGGTCCTGGCCTCGCGGGCCGCGCACTACGGGCTGACCGTGGACCAGTACAAGAAGAACAACGTCCTCAAGACGGAAGTGACCAGCCGCGACGTGGCCGAGCTGGCCGCGGAAATGTGCGGTTCGCTGTTCCGCAAGACGACGGGGGCGCAGGTGCCGGTGGACGGCGGCAACGACCGGGTGATCTGAATACTCCGAGGCGCGGCCTCGAAGTTTGAAGGGAGACGCATGAACGCAGGCAAGAGTGCGCCGGTGATCGGTGTGATCGGCGGCAGCGGTGTCTACGACATCGAGGGATTGGCCGGCAAGCGATGGCAACGGATCGACTCGCCCTTCGGCGAGCCCTCCGACGAGCTGCTCTTCGGCGAGCTCCAGGGCCAGCCCATGGTCTTCCTGCCGCGCCATGGGCGCGGGCATCGCATTCCGCCCTCCGAGATCAACTTCCGCGCCAACATCGACGCCCTGAAGCGGGCGGGGGTGACCGACGTCATCTCGGTGAGCGCCGTGGGCTCGCTGCGCGAGCACCTCCGGCCCGGCGTCTTCGTGATCGTCGACCAGTTCATCGACCGCACGTTCGCCCGCAACAAGTCCTTCTTCGGCACGGGATGCGTCGCCCATGTGTCCATGGCGCATCCGGTGTGCGCTCGGCTCGGTGACCACCTGGAGGCCGCGGCCCGCGCGGTCGGCATCGAGGTCGCGCGCGGTGGGACGTACCTCGTGATGGAGGGGCCGCAATTCTCCAGCCTGGCCGAATCCGAGCTCTATCGCGGCTGGAATTGCGATGTCCTCGGCATGACCAACATGCCCGAGGCCAAGCTCGCGCGCGAGGCGGAGCTCTGCTACGCGACCGTGGCCATGGTCACCGACTACGACTGCTGGCACCCGAACCACGACGACGTCACGGTCGATGCCATCGTCAAGGTGTTGCTCGCGAACGCCGACAAGGCGCGCAGCCTCATCAACAGGGTGACCCCCAGCCTCCAGGCGGACGGCGCCGCGGCCTCATGCGCCTGCCGCACGGCACTGGAGCACGCGTTGATCACCTCACCCGCGGCTCGCGATCCCGTCCTGGTCCAGAAGCTGGCCGCGGTCGCCGGGCGCAAGCTCCTGCCAACCTAGACTCCGGAACACACCCATGACCATCAGGTCGCTCGTCCGAACCGTCCCGCACTACCCCAAGCAGGGGATCATGTTCCGCGACATCACCACCCTGCTGAAGGATCCCGTCGGGCTTCGTGCCACGATCGACCAGCTCGCCGATCGCTACTCGAAGGCGAAGGTCGACAAGGTGGCCGGCATCGAGTCGCGCGGCTTCATCATCGGCGCCGCCGTGGCCTACAAGCTGGGCCTGGGCTTCGTGCCGATCCGGAAGAAGGGAAAGCTCCCGGCCGAGACCGTGGGGCACGACTACGAGCTCGAGTACGGCGCGGACCGGATCGAGATGCACGTGGATGCCATCTCCAAGGGCGACCGCGTGCTGCTGCTGGACGACCTGATCGCAACCGGCGGGACCGCCGAGGCGGCGGTCAAGCTGATCGAAAGCGTGGGCGGATCGATCGTGGCCTGCGCCTTCGTGATCGACCTTCCGGACATCGGGGGCCGCGCGCGGCTCGAGAAGCTCGGCCACGAAGTGTTCGCCCTGTGCGAGTTCGAAGGCGACTGAACACCCTCATGAGGATGATCGCCGGCGACAGCCGCAGCACCATCGAGACCCTGCGCTGGAATGCCGATCGCCTCGAAATGATCGACCAGCGCGTGCTGCCCGCGACCTTCCGCTACGTGCCATACGACTCCGCGCAAGGTGTCGCCGAGGGCATTCGCAGCATGGTGGTGCGCGGAGCGCCCGCCATCGGTGTCGCCGCCGCCTACGGCGTGGCGCTGGAAGCGATGCGGTTGCGCGATCGCCCGGCCGCGGAGTTCACGCGCGAGCTCGAGACCGGCTTCACGCTGCTGGCCGCGAGCCGCCCGACCGCGGTCAACCTCTTCTGGGCCCTTGCCCGCATGAGGGAAAAGTGGAATTCGTGCGCATCGGCCGGCAATGAAGCCGTCGCGAAGACGCTCCTCGCCGAAGCCCACGAGGTGCTTGCCGAGGACATCCGCATCAACCAGGCGATGGGCAGGCACGGCGCGGCGCTGCTGCCCGACCAGGCGCGCGTCCTCACGCATTGCAACGCCGGTGCGCTCGCCACGGCGGGGCACGGGACGGCGCTGGGCGTGATCCGGTCGGCCGTCCAGGCCGGCAAGCGCATCTCGGTGATCGCGGACGAGACGCGCCCATTCCTGCAGGGGGCCCGGCTCACGGCCTGGGAGATGGTCCAGGAAAGGATCCCGGTCACCCTCATCACCGACAACATGTCCGGCTTCCTGATGCGGCGCGGGGAGGTCGATGCCGTCATCGTCGGCGCCGACCGCGTTGCCGCAAACGGGGACGTGGCCAACAAGATCGGCACCTACATGGTCGCCGTATTGGCGCAACGGCACGCGATTCCCTTCTACGTCGCGTGCCCGCTGTCGACCATCGACCGCGGCATCGCCGACGGCTCCGGCATTCCGATCGAGGAAAGGGCGGCGGAGGAAGTGACCGGGTATCGCGACAACCAGTGGGCGGCGAGCGGCGTCCTGGTGCGCAATCCCGCGTTCGATGTCACGCCGGCCGAGCTGGTCTCCGCGCTGATCACGGAGCGGGGGATCGTCTACAAGCCCGACTCGGGCAAGGTCGCCGAGCTCTTCTCGCGCTAGCTGTCGCCGCCCGGCTTGCCGGTGTCGTCGTTGCCCGGATCGGGGACGTCGAGGACCATCGGGGCCGCGATCCTGTAGAGCAGGAACGACAGCGCCACCAGCACGATCAGGATCAATACCCCCGTCGATGCGCCGCCCTCGGCGAGATTTCGCGTGAGGTCGCCGGCCGTGACCATGAGCACCTGCAACGGCAGGTTTCCCGCCAGCGCGCCGAACCCGAAGGCCGCGAGCGAGATGCTGCTGGCACCAAAACCATACCCCAGGGATGATCCCGGCAGGACCGGATTGGCATGCGCAATGGCCGATGCCTTCCAGCCGAAGCGATCGATCATCAGGATGATCTTGCGCCGCCAGCCGGATTGCATCCTGGCGAGCAGCCAGCGCCGGAACACATAACGGCCGAGCAGGAAGGTCAGGATGGAAGCCACCAGGGACGAGGCCAGGGAATAGGCCAACCCGACCCATACGCCCCAAAGAAGGCCGGCGAGCACCGTGACCGGGGAACAGGGCAAGGCCAGGGCGGCGAGCACGGCCTGGATGAGGACGAAGAGGAGCGGGGCGGCGAACGGATGGCTCTTCAGGAACGCGAACAGGTGCTCCTTGATCGCGCCATTGGTGAGCAGCTGGACGAAGAGCACCAGCCAGAGCAACAAGAATACGATCTTGATCGCTCTCATCTTCACATCGGGCCTCTCGGCCGCGGCATCGATCACAGTTGTGGCACCGGGTGGGATTATGCGGCCGGAACGCGGCCGGCATTCTGCTCCGACGGCCGGTACAGGGCGCGGAGGAACGAAAACGGCCGCCGCCGGCCCGTTGGTGGGGCGGTTTCCCTCGGGAATTGCCGAGTGGCGCAGGTGCGCCTGGGGGCCAAAAAAGGTAAAATTGCGGGTTGACGTTGCTACCCCTGCCAGGGGTGCTGCACGCCTTCAGCCGGCAGGATTATTTGAAGAGCACCAATGATCATTACTAGGACGCCGTTCAGGATCTCGTTTTTCGGCGGCGGGACCGACTATCCGACGTGGTTCCGCGAAAACGGGGGCGCCGTCCTTGCCACGACGATCGACAAGTACTGCTACATCACCTGCCGGTACCTGCCGCCCTTCTTCCAGCACAAGCACCGCATCGTCTACTCGCACATCGAGAACGTGCGCGAGATCGCCGAGATCGAGCACCCCGCCGTGCGCGCGGTCCTGGGCTGGGCCAAGATCGAGGACGGCACCGAGATCCACCACGACGGGGACCTTCCCGCGCGCTCGGGCCTGGGCTCGAGCTCGTCGTTCACGGTAGGCCTGATCAACGCGCTCCATGCGTTGCGCGGCCAGCACATCTCCAAGGAGGCGCTGGCCACCCACGCGATCGACATCGAGCAGAACATCATCAAGGAGAACGTCGGGTCGCAGGACCAGGTCTCGGCGGCGTTCGGCGGCTTCAACCGCATCGCCTTCCTCCCGAACGGCTCGTTCGACGTTGCGCCCGTCATCCTCGCCCCGAAGCGCCTGGCCGAGCTGGAGAGCCACCTGCTCCTGTGCTTCACGGGCCTGTCGCGCATCGCCTCCGAGGTCGCGAAGTCGAAGATCGACAACATGAAGGACCGGAAGACCGAGCTCACGCGGATGGGAGCGATGGTGGACCAGGCCATCGGCATCCTCGCGGACGAGACGACGCCGATCGAAGAGTTCGGCAAGCTCCTCGACGAGAGCTGGCGGTACAAGCGCAGCCTGTCGGACCAGGTATCGACGCCGGACGTCGACCGCATCTATGCGGCCGCGATGCAGGCCGGAGCGCTGGGTGGAAAGATCCTCGGGGCGGGCGGCGGCGGGTTCCTGCTCCTGTTCGTGAAGCCGGAGATGCAGGCCAAGGTTCGCGAGCGGCTCCGCGACCTCGTGCACGTGCCCTTCAAGTTCGAGAATTCCGGCAGCCGGGTGGTCCTGTACCAGCCCACCGGGTTGCGGTGAACCGCAATATGGAGACGAGCCGACATGGCCAATGATCTGCAGGGAGGCGTCCTCGTCAAGGGCGCCATGAGCCTCGAGGAGAGGGCGAAGTGGGTCTGGCGCGAGACGCTGGCCGTGCATCGCCGCGCGGCCGAGACCCGCATCGCGTCGTCGCTCTCGCCGATCGAGATCTTCGTCGCCCTCTACTACGGCGGCGTGCTGCGCTTCGACGCAGCCAACCCGCTCGCCGACAGCCGCGATCGCTGCATCATCAGCAAGGGCCACGGTTCGATCTGCATGTACCCGATCCTCGCCGACCTGGGGTTCTTTCCCGAGGAGGAATTGCATCGCGTCTGCCAGGCGGGCGGCATCCTCGGCGGCATCCCCGACCCGGTGATTCCCGGCTACGAGACGGTCAACGGGTCCCTCGGCCACGGCTGCGGCGTGGCCACCGGCATGGCGCTGGGGCTCAAGCGCAGGGGCAGCGACCGCAGTGTCTTCGTGATCGCGGGCGACGGCGAGCTGCACGAGGGCGCCAACTGGGAGGCGTTCATGTTCGCCTCCCACCACAAGCTCGACAACCTGAACCTGGTCGTCGACGACAACAAGATCGCGATGCTCGGGTTCACCGACGACATCGTGTCGCACGTCGCGCTGCGCGAGCGCCTCGCGGCATTCGGATGGGAGTGCGAAGAGGTGGATGGGCACGACGTGCTCGCCGTCCAGGCGGCCCTGCTCGCGATGAAGGGCCGCGCCAACGGCAAGCCCAAGGCGCTGGTCGCGCGCACGCTCAAGGGCCGCGGAGTCCCCGGCCTGGAGAATTTCGCCCTGGCGCACATCTCGAACCCCAAGCCCGACGTCCTCGACCGGTTGCTGGAGCAGGGGGAGGACCAATGAGCATGAAGCCTCGCGCGATGAGGGACGCCCTGCTGGAGCGCATCTGGCAATCGATGGGCGACGACAAGAAGGTCTTCTTCATCTCGGCCGACTTCGGCTCGCCGGTGCTGGACAAGATCCGCGAGCAGTTTCCGGACCGCTTCATCAACGTGGGCGTGGCCGAGCAGAACCTGATCAACGTCTCCGCCGGCCTTGCGCTCGAGGGATTCACCGTGTTCGCGTACGCGATCGCGCCTTTCATCACCATGCGCTGCTACGAGCAGGTGCGGGTGAACCTCGCGCTCCTGTCGCAAGTGCGCAAGATGAACGTGAACCTGATCGGCGTGGGTGCCGGCTACAGCTACGTGGTCTCCGGCCCGACCCACCAGTGTTACGAAGACCTCACGGTGATGCGGGCGCTGCCGGCGGTCAAGGTCTATTCCCCCGCCGACCACGTATCGGCCGCGAGCCTCTTCGACCAGTGCGTCGCCACCCCGGGGCCGAAATACCTGCGCCTCGACGCCCAGGTCCTGCCCGTGATCTACGAGAACGCGGCACCAAGCCTCGCCGACGGCTTCCACGTCCACCGCAACGGCGAGGAGATCGTGCTCGTCGCCACGGGCTACATGCTGCACACCGCCTTCAAGGTCGCCGAGCGGCTGGCGCAGCGCGGCGTCGGGGTGGGCGTGGTCGACCTATTCAACATCGACGGATTCAACGTGAGCCGTTTCCGGGCAGCGCTCGGGCCGTACTCCGGCATCGTCACCATGGAAGAGGGATTCCGCGGGCGCGGCGGGCTGGACGCGATGATGTTCGACTTCGTCAACCGCAATGCCATTCCCGCCCGCATCCTGAACCTCGGCGTGGAGCCGGGGTACCGCTTCGAGCTCGGCACCCGCACGGAGCTGCACGAGCTGGTCGGCATCGGCGTCGAGGCGGTGGAGAAGAGCATCACTGCGTTCGCGCGCAACCTTTCGAGCACGCTAGTGAAAGAACGATGAAATATCCGTTGATGCGAAACAACATCGCGCGCGAGGACCTCGACGCGGTGATCGAGCACCTGAAGCAGGAGGACCCGATCCTCACCCACGGCGCCAATGTGCGCGCCTTCGAGGCCGAGTGGTCCCGTTGGCTCGGGGTCAAGCACAGCGTCTTCGTGAACTCGGGCGCCTCGGCGAACCTGCTCACGATGGCGATCCTCAAGGTGCGCCACCCCGAGGGCGGCGAGGTCATCGTTCCGCCGCTCACGTGGATCTCGGACGTGGCCTCCGTGGTGCAGAACGGCTTCAAGCCGGTGTTCGTGGACATCGACCGCGCGAGCCTCGGCATGGACACGAAGCAGGTGATCGCCGCCATCAACGACAGGACGCGCGCGGTCTTCCTCACGCACGTCCAGGGCTTCGACGGCCTGACCGACGAGATGATCGCGGAGTGCAAGCGCCGCGGCATCCCGCTCATCGAGGACGTGTGCGAGTCGCATGGCGCCACGCACAACGGCCGCCGCGCCGGCAGCTTCGGCTGGATCTCCAACTTCTCGTACTACTACGCCCATCACATGAGCACGATCGAGGGCGGGATGATCTGCACGGACGACGACCTCGTCTACGAGCAGGCACGGATGTTCCGCTCGCACGGCATGGTGCGCGAGGTCACCGACGCGGGCCTGCGCGACCAGTACAAGCGCGACAACCCCGAGCTCAACCCCGACTTCATCTTCGCCTTTCCCGCCTACAACGCGCGCAACACCGAGATCGGCGGGATCATGGGCCGCAGCCAGTTGAAGCGCCTCGACCGCATGGTCGTGCGCCGCAACGAGAACCTGCGCCGCTTCCTGGACAAGATCGACAGGAAAAAGTACCGCACCGACTTCAAGATGGAAGGCTGCAGCAACTACGCCTTCAACCTGATCCTCAACGACGCCGACGATGTCCTGGTCGAGCGCCTGATGAAGAAGATGCGCGAGTCCGGCGTGGAGTTCAGGCGCGGCAGCGCCGGCGGCGGCAACCAGATGCGCCAGCCCTACCTCAAGGGGATCGTTCCCGACGGGCTATGGCGCAAGTTCCCGGAAGTCGAGCACGTGCATTTCTACGGTTTCTACATCGGCAACTTCCCCGACCTGCGCGACGAAGAGGTCGACGAGATCTGCGCGATCGTGAACTCGGTGTGAGCGCGGCGGATCCCCTCGTGACGCAGCGCCCAGCCGCCGACCGGGCGAGCACCATCGACCAGGCGGTCATCCTCGCCGGCGGCCTGGGCACGCGCCTGCGCTCGGTGGTGAGCGACGTGCCCAAGCCGATGGCGCCCGTGGCAGGCCGGCCCTTCCTCGAGCACCAGATGGACTTCTGGGCCGACCAGGGCATCCGGCGCTTCGTCCTTTCCGTGGCCTATCTCGGCGAGAGCATCGTCGCCCACTTCGGCAAGCGATATCGCGGCTGCGACATCGAATACGCCGTCGAGGAGACGCCTCTCGGCACCGGCGGGGGCGTCCTGCTCTCGGCGCAGAAGGTCGTGGGCGAGGGCCCGTTCCTGCTCCTCAACGGCGACACCTTCTTCCAGGTGGAGCTCTCGCGCCTGGCCACCTACCACGAGCGTGCCGGCTCCGACTGGACGGTGGCCCTGTTTCGTCCCGACGAGGCGGGGCGTTATGGTGGGGTCGAGTTGGCGCCCGACGGGCGAATCCTCTCCTTCCTGGACAAGTCGGCTGCGGCGGGCAAGCTCGCCAACGGCGGGGTCTACCTGGTGAATCCCCGGGTTCTCGCCGGCATGGCCTCCCGGCCGCCGCGCAAGTGCTCGCTGGAAACGGACCTCATGCCGGCGCTCCTCGCCGGCGCTCGCGTCCACGGGCTCGAATGCCCGGGCCGCTTCCTCGACATCGGCGTGCCCGAGGACTACGCGCGCGCCGCCGAATTCGTATCCGCACGGAGCTCGACATGAAAAGCGCATCCGCACTGCTCAGGACCAACCTGCTCGACTCGATCAACGCGAAGCAGGCGATGATCGCCCAGGCCGAGCAGCTCGCCGTGTTCGAGCGCGCCGCCAACGAGATCGTGGCGCGTTACCGCAACGGCGGGCGCCTCTACATCGCCGGCAACGGCGGCTCGGCCGCCGACGCGCAGCACCTCGCGGCCGAATTCGTGAGCAAGCTCGCGCGCGACCGCGCGCCGCTGCCCGCCGAGGCGCTCACCGTCGACTCGTCGATTCTCACCGCGATCGGCAACGACTACGGCTTCGAGCAGGTGTTCGCCCGCCAGATCGCGGGCAAGGCGACCGCGAAGGACATCTTCCTCGGGATCACCACCTCGGGGAACTCGCCCAACATCCTGCTCGCGGTGCAGAAGTGCCGCGAGCTCGGCGTGCCCACGATCGTATTCACCGGGCACGACGGCGGCAAGGTGAAGCCCCTGGCCGACTACTGCGTGATCGCGACCGGGAAGACGACCGCCACCATCCAGGAGGTCCACATCGTGCTCGCGCACACGCTCTGCGAGTGCGTCGAGCGGGCCCTCTTCGAATCCGAACCCACACCAACGAAAACAGGAATTGCGGCATGACCTACAACATCCTCGTCACCGGCGGCGCCGGCTACCTCGGCTCCACCATGGTTCCCGACCTGCTGGCCGCGGGCCACAAGGTCACCGTGCTGGACAACTTCCTCTTCAAGCAGGCGAGCCTGAACCAGGTCTGCCACCACCCGAATTTCTCGGTGGTGAAGGGTGACATCCGGATCGAGAAGGTGATCGCGCCGCTGATGAAGAAGGCGGACGTGATCATTCCGCTGGCGGCCCTGGTCGGGGCGCCCCTTTGCACCCTCGACCCCGTGGGGGCCACGACGGTCAACCACGACGCGATCACGCTGATGCTGAAGCACCTGTCGAAGCAGCAGATCGTGCTGATGCCCACCACCAACAGCGCCTACGGCACGGGCGACGCCAACAACCATTGCACCGAGGATTCTCCGCTGCGCCCGATCTCGCAGTACGCGATCGAGAAGGTGGCGATCGAGAAGGAGCTGATGCAGCATCCGAACGCCATCAGCTTCCGCCTGGCTACGGTCTTCGGCATGTCGCCGCGCATGCGCACCGACCTGCTGGTGAACGACTTCACCTACCGCGCGGTGGTGGACCGCTTCGTGGTGCTCTTCGAGAGCCACTTCAAGCGCAACTACATCCACGTGCGCGACGTGTCGCGCGCCTTCCAGCACGGGCTGAACAATTTCGAGAAGATGAAGAACCAGATCTACAACGTGGGCCTGTCGGACGCCAACGTGTCGAAGAAGGAGCTGTGCGAGCACATTCAGAAGCAGGTCCCCGATTTCGTCTTCATCGAGGCCCCCGTGGGCAAGGACCCGGACCAGCGCAATTACATCGTCTCGAACGCGAAGATCGAAGGCACCGGCTACAAGCCGTCGATGACGCTCGACATGGGCATCGGCGAGCTGATCAAGGGCTACACGATGATCAGGAACTCCATCTACGGCAACGTCTAGGCCGGGCTACATACCGACCCACGCGACCCACCCAACGTGAAGAACAAGCCGGCAGAGATCATCGTGCACCAGCGCAGGCTCGCCTGCGCCAACAGCCGGTTCGAGCTGTTCTTCGACGACATCGAGTGGACCGGTGGCGAGCGCGTGAAGGACTATCTCGTAGTTGCGCCGCGCTTCACGACGGCGCAGCTGGTGACCGGCATCGCGGTCCTGCCCGTGGTCGAAGGCAGGTTCGCCTTGATCCGCATGTACCGGCATGCGATCGGCGACCACGTGTGGGAAGCGCCGCGCGGCTTCATCGACGCCGGGGAGAGCCCGGCGACCGCGGCGCTGCGCGAGCTGCAGGAGGAGACGGGATTGACCTGCGGGGAAGCCGACTTGCGCCCGCTGGGCATGATCGCCCCCGAGGCCGGCGTGCTGGCGGGGCGGATTTGCCTGTTTGCCGCGCTCGATTGCGTGGCGGCGCGGCCGTTCGACGCCGGCGAGCTCGGCCATCATGAACTGCGCCTGTTCGAAGCCGCGGAAGTGGCGCGGATGGCGGCGAGTTCCGAGGTGCAGGATCCGGGAACCCTGGTGGCCTATTTCAGGCTCCAGGCCCTTGCCGATCATCGGCGGCCATTGAACTAAACTTCAGCATGCATTCCAGCGATCGCAGGGAATCTCCACAATGAAAAGAGCGTTGATCACGGGCGTCACCGGACAGGACGGGGCCTACCTGGCCGAGCTGCTGCTTGCCAAGGGGTATGAGGTCCACGGGATCAAGCGACGCACGTCGCTCTTCAACACCGATCGCATCGACCACCTCTACCAGGATCCGCACGTCTCCAACCGCAACTTCATCCTGCACTACGGGGACATGACGGACTCGTCGAGCCTGATCCGCATCATGCAGCTGGTGCAGCCCGACGAGGTCTACAACCTGGCCGCGCAGAGCCACGTGGCGGTTTCGTTCGAGGAGCCGGAGTACACCGCCGAATCGGACGCATTGGGCCCGCTGCGCCTGCTGGAGGCGATCCGCATCCTCCGCCTGGAGAAGAAGACCCGTTTCTACCAGGCCTCGAGCTCGGAGCTCTACGGGCTGGTGCAGGAGACTCCGCAACGGGAGAGCACGCCCTTCTATCCGCGCTCGCCCTACGCGGTCGCCAAGCTCTACGCCTATTGGATCACGGTGAATTACCGCGAGGCCTACGGGATCTACGCCTGCAACGGGATCCTGTTCAACCACGAGTCGCCGATGCGCGGGGAAACGTTCGTGACCCGCAAGATCACTCGCGCGCTGGCGCGCGTCCGGCTGGGACTGCAGGATTGCCTGTTCCTCGGAAACATGGACGCAAGGCGCGACTGGGGCCACGCCCGCGACTACGTCGAGATGCAGTGGCTGATGCTGCAGCAGGACAAGCCCGAGGACTTCGTCATCGCCACGGGCGTGCAGTACAGCGTGCGCGACTTCGTGGATGCGGCGGCGAGGGAGCTGGGTATCGCGATCACGTGGAGCGGCAAGGGTGTCGACGAGGTCGGCAGGAACGCCGCCGGCAAGGTCATCGTCAAGGTCGATCCGCGCTACTTCCGCCCCACCGAAGTCGAGACGCTGCTCGGCGATCCGACCAAGGCCAAGCAGAAGCTCGGCTGGGTGCCGAAGACGACGTTCGCGCAATTGGTGTCCGAGATGGTCCTGGAGGACCTCAAGAGCGCGGAGCGCGACGAGCTGGTGAAGCGCCACGGCTTCACTGCATACGACTATCACGAGTAGGGACCGATGGACAAAGGCGCGAAGATCTACGTCGCAGGACACCGGGGGATGGTGGGATCGGCGATCGCGCGCAGGCTCGGCTCCGCCGGCTACACCAACATGCTGACGCGTACGCATGCCGAGCTCGACCTCACCCACCAGGAATCGGTCACGCAGTTCCTCGCCCGGGAGCGTCCGGACTACATCTTCATCGCGGCCGCGCGGGTCGGCGGCATCCATGCCAACAACACCGCCCGCGCGGAGTTCATCTACCAGAACCTCATGATCGAGGCGAACATCGTCCATGCCGCATGGCAGGCGGGTGTCCAGAGGCTGCTGTTCCTGGGGTCGAGCTGCATCTACCCCCGCGACTGCCCGCAGCCGATCAAGGAGGAATACCTTCTCACCGGCCCGCTGGAGCAGACCAACGAGCCCTACGCCATCGCCAAGATCGCGGGGATCAAGCTGTGCGAAAACTACAACCGCCAGTTCGGCACCCAATACGCCTCGGCCATGCCGACGAACCTGTACGGCCCCAACGACAACTACGACCTGAACAGCAGCCACGTGCTGCCTGCGTTGATTCGCAAGGCGCATGAAGCCAAGCTCCGCGGCGCGCAGGAGCTGGTCGTGTGGGGATCCGGAAAGCCGATGAGGGAATTCCTGTTCGTGGACGACATGGCGGATGCCTGCGTGTTCCTGATGGAGCGCGGCGTCAAGGAGGGCCTCTTCAACGTCGGCACGGGCGAAGACGTGACGATCTTCGACGTTGCGCAAACCGTGATGAGCGTCGTCGGGTTCAAGGGTTCGATCGTGTTCGATGCCAGCAAGCCCGACGGCACGCCCCGCAAGCTGTTGAGCGTCGAGCGCATGCGCGGCTTGGGCTGGCAAGCCAGCACCTCGCTGCGCGACGGGATAGCGAAGTCCTACGCCGACTTCCTGGCACGGCCGGCCGGATAGCGAATGGAGGTAAAGGAAATGACTCCAGTCAGCGAGCGCGCGTCGATCGGCGCGGGGCGCAAGCCGATGGTCTCCGTGGTGCTCTCGTTCTACAACGAGGAGAACGTCCTGCCCGAGCTCGTGCGGCGCTTGAGGACGGTGCTCGCCGCGGAGCGTGAAAGGCAGGTCATCAGCGGGCACGAGCTGGTGTTCGTCAACGACAACTCGTCCGATCGCTCGCTGGACATCCTGCTGGAGGAAGCCAGGGCCGGGGGCGACATCGTCGTGGTGAACATGTCGAGGAATTTCGGCGTGTCCGAATGCGTCCTGGCGGGCATGGAGTACGCGAAGGGCGACGCCGTCATCTACATGGACGCCGACCTGCAGGACCCTCCCGAGGTCATCCCCGAGCTGCTCGAGCGATGGACCAAGGACGCGAGCGTGGATGTCGTATACACGACGCGCCTGAGCAGGGCGGGCGAGAACCGGCTGAAGATGCTGATCACCGCCTGGGGCTACCGCTTCATCAACCAGATTTCCGACGTCAAGTTTCCCGTCGACTCGGGAGACTTCAAGCTGCTGTCCCGCAGGGTCGTCGACGAGCTGCTGCGGCTGAAGGAAGCGAAGCCATACCTGAAGGGCCTGGTGAGCTGGCTTGGATTCAAGCAGGCTCAGGTCTTCTACCACCGGGAGGCGAGGTTCGACGGCAGGGAGAACTCGAAGCACCCCCTGCTCAGCCGGAAGGTGATTTCGTACCACCTCGATCGATCGTTGATCTCGTTCTCGGATGTCCCGTTGAAGGCGACGCTTGCGGTCGGTTTCACGGTGTCGTTCCTTGCGGGCGCCTACATCCTGGTGGTCATCTTCCAGAAGCTGATGGGTTGGTACGTTCCAGGCTGGCCCGCGATCATGGCCTCCATACTCTTCCTCGGCGGCGTGCAATTGACGGTGCTGGGCGTGATCGGGCTGTACATCAATACGATCTACCTGGAAGCCAAGGGAAGGCCGAATTACATCGTCAAGAACGTGGTCGCCAGCGACGAGCGGCACTTCGACGTCGAGCAGCCGGCCACCGGCCGCGCCGAGAGCCGCAGCGGGCGACCGACAAAAATCCACGCAGGAACACGGCTATGACCAAGACCACGACAACCCCCACTACGCCCGCCCAGCAAGAGACCGGCAAGCCATTGAAGGTTCTTTCAAGCGCGTCGGCGCTGAAATACTTCCAGGGCAACCTCAGCGAGTCGCAGATCGTCGATGTGCTCTCCGACCTCAAGCACCGCATCTTTCCCAGGCCGTTCGAAAGGCTGTGCCTTCGCGACAGGAAGCAATTGGTCGGGGCGGAGATCGGGGTATGTGGCGGCGAGCACTCGCTGTCGCTGCTGAAAACGCTGGACGTGAGGAAGCTCTATTGCATCGATCCGTATTCCCTCTATGACACCTACGACGAGGGCAAGGACCACTACGGGCGCGACCAGGCGCCGCTCGATGAGACCGAGAAGGGAGCCCGCAAGCTGCTGAGCGGATACGAAAAGCAGGTCGTCTGGGTGCGGAAGCTGTCGGGCAACGCCGTTGGCGACATCTCCGAGCCCCTCGATTTCGTCTACATCGACGGAAACCATGCGGAGCAGTTCGTGGCCGAGGACATAGAAAAGTATTGGCCGCTGGTCAGCAAGGGTGGCGTGATGGCGGGCCACGACTACTACAACGGATTCCAGTCGGAGCACGATGGCGTGATTACCGCCGTAAGCCGGTTTGCAACCGCAAACAAGCTCACCTTGAAGGTCGAGCTGCCGGATTGGTGGATTTTCAAGCGCTGAGCCGGCCCCCAACCGGAGGCTCCGCAGCCCCCGCCAGGTCCCGAGCCCGCCAGGTCACGATGGGCGTGGCTACCTTGCCGGCGCCCCCTCGGACGGTACGAGCTCCAGGTTCCTGATGGCGAATGCGGCCATGCGCGCATCGGCCGGTGAAATCCTGACGGGCTCGCTCTCCGTTTCGAGCCGGATGGACACATCCGCAGGCCCGCCGCCGAGGGGAATAGGCGGAGACACGAAGTCGTTCCACCCCGCGTTCATCTTCAGGGTGAACTCATGCTTTTCCTTCGCCTGGATGGTGACCTTCAGCTCCCGGCCGTCGCTGATGGGCGCGTAGGTGAACTTCAGCCGTGCGCCGTTCCCCATGGTGCGATAGCTGTACGAGAGGGCCTTCGGCGTCCAATTCCACCAGTTCACGCCGTCCGATTCGCGTTGATGTCCGCCGGTCACGGATGCAAGGCTCACGAGGAACTCCGGCATCTTCCTCACCAGGAGATTGCCGGCCATCGGATACGACATCGAGCTCGCGCTACGCGGGTCGGCGAATTCCATCACCCACGCGGCCGTCTTGTAGGGCAGCCTGCGTTGGTCCGGGGGCAGGTGCCCGCCGATGTAGTTGTCCCCGGTCCAGTCCGTGGCCAGCTTCCTGTCATACAGCGCGTAGGCGACCATCTGGCGCAGCTTTTCGTGCTCCGAGCCCATGTTCAGGTAGATCACCTCTTCGGAACCCGTGTGCCCCACCAGCTCCCTGAGATGCAGGAACGATGAGAATGCAGACTGCGGGTAGCCCGTCTCCTTGAGGAAGCCGGCTGTTTCCGCTTCCGCAAACCTGTAGTTGCCCGCCGTCCCCATGGCGATGAATGCCACGAGCAGCGACGGCACCAGCACCTTGTAGCGTCCCCTCGCCTTGTCGTGGAGGTACGCGAGAGTTGCGCCCATCAGCACGAGGCAGAACGGACCTGCCCACTTGGCCAGCTTGAACTGAAGGAAGGTGTACCCCGCTTCCACCGCGCCGTGGCCCTTGCCGAAATACCTGAAGTAGACGAACCCCGCGACCATCAGGAGGATCACGGCGGAGTGCATGCCGACAAAGGCTGCAACCCTCTTCCTCCGGAAGATGCTGACGGCCACGAATGACAGGACGGCGAGCAGCGCCACGACGGTGGCCGCCAGGGTCACCTCCCTCGATCCGAAGATCCACAGGCCCTCCAGCGGAGACTTGAATCCGAACGCATGGGCGAGGAACTCGAGCGGACTCCACATCACCGGCCAGCCAATCAGATGCGCCCCACCTCCCACGCCCAGGAGCACATTGACGAAATTCCGGACCACCCTTACCAGCTCCATGTTGACCAGGAGCGCGGTCTGCGCAAACAGCACCAACAGGACGATCAGGATCGCCTTCTTCCTGTCGGTGCCCTTCAACAGGAACGAGAGCCACACCGCCGCACCCGCCGCCACGAATGCGAGCATGTCGTTGTACGTCAGGATCAGGGCCGAGAAGACAAGGGCGGCCGGAATGCAATTCAGCGCCGTCACCTTGAGGTCGCCCGTTCTCGCTCCTTCCATCACCACGGCCGCTAGCAATGTGGCGCCGCCGACTGCGAACGCGAGACCGAACGTCTGGGGGAAGAATCCGGACATCGCCCCATAGGCGAAGCCGTTGAACATCGTGGCCAGAAGGGCGGCCGTCAGCACGGAGACCAGGCGGTTGCGCCTCACGATCATCTTGACGGCCCCACCCGCAGCCAGGGATCCGGCGACGAGGGGCAGGCTCACGGCCACCGGGAAGGCGTAATACGACCACTTCAGGCCGAACATGGACTGCGTCCAGCCCAGCATGAACGAAGCGCCCATTCGGTGCCCTCCCCTCTGGTATATCGACACCTGCGTCAACGCGGGATGGTTGCCCGACGCGATCAGGGGGTCGGAAAAGGAGTGGGCCTGGAGCCATTGCCCATGGACCAGGTAGGTGAACGTGTCGTTGAACGGGTTGTAGGCGTCGAAGCGAAGCAGTGGAAACAGGACCGCCGAGCATGCCAGGAGGGAGAAGAGCGATATCGCCGCCAGGTATCGCAGCAGCACCTTCCTGTTCTTCTCGAAGTACAGCGCCGCCAGGACGAGGCCGGCCACGATGGCAATGCTCGAGGCGGGGCGGAATGGCGCCACCCAGCCGTGGATCGTGAAGACGAGGACGAACAGGGCAAGACCGAACAGGGGGCTGAAATAGAAGCGGTAGACGGGAGCCAGCCGGAACGAGGCCAGGTCGCAGACTCGCCGGCCCACCATGGACATCAGCAGCACCAGGACCAGAATGAGGAACAGCGTCGCGAAGTACGCCATGCGTCACTTCTCCTGCCGCGAGGCGGCGGAGCCCTCGAGCCGGCGCGCATGGAATTCCACGAGGCTCGTGATCAGTTGCTCGAAGCCCATCCGGGGCGTCCACCCGAGCTGCCGCCTGGCCTTGTCGGACTTCGCCACGACGAATGGCCGATCGCTCTTCCTTGCCAGCCGGGGATCGACGCTGACGTGCTCGCTCCAATCCAGGCCCATGGCCCGGAACGCGACCGCGCACAAGTCCTTTATGGAATGCCCGATCCCGGTGCCGATGACGAAGTCCTCGGGGGTCGGGTGCTGCAGCGTGAGCCACATGGCTTGCACGTAGTCGCCCGCGAACCCCCAATCGCGAACCACGTCGAGGTTCCCCAATGCGATCCCGCCGCGAGTCACGATGGGTTCGCCGTTCTCGTTCCTGAGCTCCGACTCCTGGATGCCCTTGCCGATGCACGCGGCGCCGTAGGAGATCTTCTGCACGACGTAGTTCATCGGGCGGCGCACGCTTTCATGGTTGAACAGGATGCCGCAGGCGATGAACTGCCCGCGCTGGTTGCGCAGCAGCCCGGCCACCTGATGGGCATGTGCCTTTGCCGCCGCATACGGCGTAAGGGGCAGCAGCGGGACGGTTTCATCGAGCGCGCCCGATGCGGCGTTGCCGAACATCTCGCTCGAGGAGGCCTGGAATATGCGCGCCTGCGGGACGATGCCCCACGCCGCTTCGATCAGCCTTTGCGCACCAAGGGCGTTGATCTCGGCGGTTTCCAGCGGGCAGCGCCACGACTCGCTCGGGTTGGATTGGGACGCCAGGTTGTATATTTCGTCCGGCTTGGCGACCTCGAGCGCCTCGGCCAGGGAGCGGGAATCCCTCAAATCACCCCGGAGCATCTCCACCGCACCGTATGTGGCCGCGAGCTCGGGCTTGATGCCGGCGCCCTGCTGCTGCCGGCACAGGCCGTAGACCTGATAGCCCTTCGCCAGCAGCAGCTCGGTGAGGTAGCTCCCGTCCTGGCCGGTTATTCCGGTGATCAAGGCACGCCTGTCCACTATCGCTCCGGCTCCATTCTTTTTCTTGCGTCAGGCGGCTTGATGTGTCGTGGGCTTCGGCCGGGGCCGTCAGACATCGTGCTCTGTGAAGATGTTCGTATCCTCCAGCAGCAACGCCAGCTTGCGGCTGGCGGAGTCCTCGACGAACGCGGAGAACAGGATCTCGATCGGGCCATTGCCGACCTCGTCCGCCAGGAAGGTGATCTTGCGGTACTCACGCGCCTTGAACTCGAACGTTCGGATCTCCCGGTCCCCCGCCCTGACACTCATCTCGACGTCGACGACGGGCGAACCGGCCATGCGCAGGACTTGACCCGGCGCCCGCATCTTCCCTGGAATCGATACCTTCGGCTCGAGCCAGTTGTCGGTAAGAAATCCGGTGACTCGCGGCCTGGGCTCCACTGCCGGTGCGGGTGGAGGAGGGAAGAGCCTGTTTCGCTGCGCCGCCAGGCTGGCGGCCAGGCGCCGCGCGCGCCTCGACACCGCGGGTGCTACGACCTTCTTGAGGTAGGGCGGCAGGTGGACCCACTTGTGGTGAAGGAAGCCGATCGTTGCATACAGGTTGGGAGGCAGGCGAAGCAACCGGCTGGCACGCCCGTATTTCTCGAAGATCACATGATGCCAGTACCCCTGGTAGTAGCTCTTGTGAACGTAGCCCGCATGCTTGCGGCAGGTCTTGAAGATCTCCTTGTAGATCTTGCCGCGTGCCGACAGTGTCTTGGTGTCCGGATGAAGGCGTGAACAGGCGAGCTTCTCGGGCAGAAAAGATATGTGCCCGCCGGCGTTGGCGATGCGCAGCCAATAGTCGTAGTCCATCGTGTAATGGAGCAGATCGTCGAACGGTCCGACTTTCCGGGCAATCCGTCGCGTCCAGAACGCGGCGGGCTGGCAAACCATGCAGTCCTCCAGCAGGCGCGTGATCGAATAGTCGGCGGTCCTGTAGGCCCCGATGACCTTGTCGTGCTCGTCGATGTAATCGGCATTGCCGTACACGAGGTCGCACGAAGGGTTGTCCTGGAAGTACTTCACGACACGCTCGATCGCTCCCGGGAGCAGGACATCGTCGGAATTCAGGTAGGCCAGGACCTCGCCCTTGGCACGGGCAAAGCCCTTGTTGATGGCGTCAGCCTGGCCGCGATCCGGCGTTGATTCCCAGTAGAAGCGGTCGCCATACGACTTGAGGATCTCGACGGACTCGTCGTTGGATCCGCCATCGATGACGACGTACTCGATGTTGGGGTAGCTCTGGGTGAGGACGCTCTCGATCGTCCGCTTCAGGAAACGTCCCTGGTTGAACGACGGCGTGACAATGGACACCAAAGGCTGTCGGGGTTGGGGAACGGCCGTTTCCGGAACGCTTGCCGGCAGCGCGGCAACGCGCGCGCACGCGGCAACGAGGTTGTGCGCGGACCTGTCCCACGAATAGGCGCTCAGGCGCCGCTTTCCACGCTCGACCAACGTCTTTCGCAGGGCGTCGTCCGCAAGGATGCGTTCCATCAGCGCCGCCATGGCTTCGATGTCGGTGGGATCGCAGGTCAGGACCGCGTCCCCTCCGACCTCCGGCAGGCTCGTGGTATCGCTGCAAATCACCGGAGCCCCGGCATCGAAGGCCTCGAGCAGCGGTATTCCAAACCCTTCGTAGAGGGTGAAGAACACCAGTGCGCGCGTCCGCTCCATGAGCGCCCGGAGATACTCCGGCCGCACGAAGCCCAGGTGGACCACAGGCAAGTCCGCGAACGGCTTCGACAATTCCTGCCACCCGGCCGGATGTCCGGTCAGGATCAGGGTCACGTCACGGCGGGTTCGTTTCCTGAACAGCCTGAACGCCTCGAGGACCCTGCGGTGGTTCTTGTGCTTCCACAGGTTTGCGGGGAACAGGAAGAAGTCCCCGCGCGGAATGTGCGCGCGCTCGGAGTCACTGAGTTCCTCGGCACCCTTGTGGGAGACCTGCAGCGACGGCTCCATGAGGAATATGTCGGTGCAGCGGGTATCGGGGAAGTCGACCAGGGTCTTGCGCGCGAACTCCGAGATCGTGCCGATGGCGCCGGCTCCGCCCAGCGCCCGGGTAAAGCCGAGGCGCCGCAGGCGCAGATCCTCGGGGTGGAAGAACTCGGGAAAGGTTTCGTGCTGGTTGTCCGGGATGAGATAGATCTGCTTGTGAACCGGGAATGCGAATCCCGGTGGATCCTCCATCGGGTACATGCGAAACAGGACGTCGAGCCGCTCGTCGGCTGCGATGCGGTCCATGTCCTGGAAGAACCCATGGGTGCGCAAGGTCAGATAGCGGACATGCGCGGCGTCATGGTCCAGTTCCCCCCGGTTGAAAGGCGTGCAAAACACCAGGAACTGGTGCTCCGGGTAGAGCGCGAACATGTGCTCGCAAACACCCTTGACCAATTGCGAAATTCCGCCGGAAGCTCCCGGGACCAGCTGCCGGAGCTCAATGCCTATCTTCAGTGTCACAGGTAATCAGCGCTTGACGAAGTCCGTTGTTTGCTTTTTCGAATCCCGGGGAAAGCCATCCGGGAAGGCGTCGTAGGGTTCCAGCAGCTTCTGGGTCCGTGTCCAGAAGCGGACGACATCCTCGACGTACGAGGCCGGGAATACTCCCGGCTCCTGCTGCACCAGCTTGAGAAGCGTGTCCAGCAGGTAGCAGATCACTCCGGGGGTCATCGGCAGCCCGGAGTGCTTCATCGATATCTGGCGAAGCTCCTCCACCCTCCCGAAGGAGCCCGACGCGGTCTTGGTCGTGCCGTATTCCCGCGTCGCCGACAGGGCCGACGCGATGATCCGCGGCTCTCCCACGCCCGAGAGCCGCATCCACAGGTCGGAATCCATCCCATAGTGCAGCCCTTCATCCAGGTATCCGACCTGCTGCAGGATGCGGCGATTGATGAAGGTCGAAGGCTGCAGGATGTAGTTCAAGCCCATCACCAGCGCGCGGCGATCGAAGCGCAGCGCTTGAGTAGGGAAAAAATTCGACATCGCGGTCCCGGCCTCGTCGACCCGCAGTCCGTCGCCGAAGTAGAACGGCGCCTGCGGGTCCGCCGCATAAGCGTCGGCCACGCGCTCGAATGCTCCAGGGAGATAGAAGTCGTCCGCGTTCAGCCATGCGACCAGATCGCCCGTGGCGCGCGCAAAACCCTTGTTGATGGCGTCGCTCTGGCCGCGATCGGGCTCGCTCACCCAGTAGGTGATCGCCTTCGCGTACTCCCGGATCACCGCGACGGATTCATCCTTCGAGCCGCCATCGATGACCAGCAGCTCGAGGTTCTTGTAGCCCTGCGACAGGACGGACTCGATGCACTGGCGCAGGTAGCGTCCCTGGTTCAGGGACGGGGTGATGACCGAGATCCTCGGCAGGTCCCTGGCGCGACTCATCCACCACTCTTGCCGCGGGAGCGCCCTGTGAGCCGACTCGGGATGTTCGAAAGGCCAAGGGCAAGCTTCAGCAACGGGCGGGCGAGCAGGCCCTGGAGCGCAGCCACCTCGCGCGCCTGCGCCTCCTTCTGCTCCTCCATCGCCCGCTGCATCGTCGCGTTGGCGTCACGGGCCTCGTGCACCCACCCCGTCAACGTCTCGATCTGCTTGAGGGCACTCATGTTCAGGTTGCCGAGCTCCGCGGCCTGGGCGGCGTGCGCCTTCCTCTGCTCCTCCATCGCCGCCTGCAGTGTCACGTTGCCATCACGCGCCTCGTGCACCCAGCCCGTCAGCGTCTCGATCTGCTTGACGGCGCTCGCGTGCTGCCGGTCGAGCTCGGCGATCCGGTCGCGCAACACCGCGTTGGACGCCCGCGCATCGGCCACCTGGGCGTCGTGCGCCTTCCTCTGCTCCTCCACCATCTTCTGCAGCGCCGTGGCACTTTCCCGCGCCTCCTGCAGCAGGCCCGTCAGGGTCGCTATCTGCTTGACCGCGCTTGCGTGCATGTCCTTGAACGCCGCCACTTCGGAAGCGTGGGCCGTCGCCTGCGAAATGATCGACTCCTTGGCCGCAGTCGCGTCCGCGCGCGCCTCGTGCACCCACCCCGTCAGCGTCTCCATCTGCTTGACCGCGCTGTCGTGCACGTCCTTGAACGTCGCCACTTCGGAGGCGTGAGCCCCGGCCTGGGAGTGCAGCGATTCCCTCGCCGCCGCCGCGTCGGCGCGCGCCTGCTCCACCCATCCGGTCAGCGTGTGGATCTGCTGGGTCGCGCTCGACTGGAACTCGCGCAGCTGCGCGATTTCGGTTCGCCCTTGCTCGAGCGCTCGCGTGAGCGATTCAACCTGTTGCCGCGCGGTTTCGCGCAGGTCGAGGAGCGCAAGGGCCATCCGCCTGCCAGGGGCCGCCATGAGCGCCGACTCGATTTCCCCGGTTGCGCGGGCCCTGAGCGGCGCCCGGCTCACCGCAATGAACATGTCGTGCTGGGCAAAAATGGCCGGCTCGAAGGCAACGTGTCCTGCGCCGAGCCTGCGGAAGAATTCGGTCACCGAAGACCGGCTGAAGAGATAGATGTGCTCGTCGGGAATGAGCATGCCGAGGAACAGGTCCTTCGACTCGACCATTTCCGCGTAGCTCGCCCCCTCCTTGAAGCATGGCGTCTGGACCAGCAGCAGTCCCGCCGGCTTGAGCAACTCCAGGCAGCGCCGCATCGTCGCGACGGGGTCCGGCAGATGCTCCAGCACGTCCATCAGGACGATGACGTCCAGGCTGGCGGCGGGCGCATCGAGAGACTCGATCGGGCCGGCGTGCACCGGAATCCCGAAAGTCTTTTCGCCGAACGCGACGACCCAGGGACTCAACTCGAGTCCTTCCGCCTGGTACCCGGCCTGCCGCATCAGGGCGACGAAGCTTCCATGGGCGCAGCCGACGTCGATCACCTTGGCGGGGGGCAACTGGTACTTCAGCAGCGCCTTGAGCCAATGCAGGTTGCGCTCGGGCAAGTCGCTCCGCGCGCGGCCGTGGATGTCGGGGAATCCGAAGACCGCCTCCTGGCGCTCCAGCCAGTAGTTCTTCCCGTAGAAGCCGCTCTCGTCGTCGCGCGCCAGCAGCTCCTCGGGCGGTGTGTCCTTGAGATACACCAGGGTCCCGCAGGTACGGCACGCGCCGTACTCGGGACCGAAGGGAGCCAGGTCGGTACTGCCACACCAGCAAGGCCGCGTACCCGCTACCCGCGCGTGTGCCGACACACCCTTCGCGTTCTCTTCCCCTCTCTTGCTCTTGCCGGGCATTCGCATGGCCATCAGGTTGGCTTTGAGCGCTTCAGGCGAAGGGGCAGGCGCTGATGAGCCTGCGGGCGAATTCGTTCATGGGCGGGGGGCGAAAGTGGACGCGGGACGAGCTGTGAACAGTCCAGAATGATACAATATTTCAATTGGTTAACGCGAGATTTGAGGGTGCTCCGAGTGGGGATCCCCTTGGGTCGGGTCCCGATGCGCATCCTCCACGTTGGCAAGTACTTCCCTCCCGCGACCGGGGGCATGGAGCGATTCATGGGCGACCTCGTCTCGGCCCAGCGCAGCGCCGGCCATGACGTGGGCGTGCTGGTGCATTCGAGCGGGCAAGCGGAGGGCAAGGGCGATCCCGCCTGGCTCATGCGCTGCCCGGTATCGCTGCGTCTTTTCTTCGCCCCGATCAGCCCCGCCTTCCCGTTCTGGCTCGCGCGCGCCGTGAAACGCCTGCGACCGGAGGTCCTTCACATCCACATGCCCAACCTGAGCGCCTTCTGGGCATTGCTGCTCCCGTCCACCCGCGACCTGCCGTGGGTCATCCACTGGCATGCCGACGTGGAGTTGTCGCGACGCAGCCTTCGATTCGCCTATCCCCACTACCAGGTCTTCGAGCGCGCCCTGCTCGAGCGCGCCGAATGCATCGTGGTCACCTCGCCGCAGTACCTCGAGACGAGCCAGCCGCTGCATCAGTGGCGCCACAAATGCCATGTGGTGCCCCTCGGTGTCGACCCGCAGCGCCTGCCCGCGCTCGAACCGCACGAGGGGCGCGGACTCTGGAGGCGGGAGGGGCTCCGGATGCTCGCCGTGGGACGCCTCACGTACTACAAGGGCTTCGAGACGTTGCTGCGCGCGGCCGTCGAGGACCGTGGACACGAGCTGATCGTCGTGGGCGAAGGCGAGGAGCGGCCGACGCTCGAGCGCATCCTGGAGGAGGCGGGCGATCCTCCCTGGGTGCGGCTGCTGGGCCACGCCGACGACGCGACGTTGAACAGGCTGATGGCCTCGTGCGACGTCTACTGCCTGCCCTCGCGCGAGCGCACCGAGGCCTTCGGCATCGTGCTGATGGAAGCGATGCGATATGCCAAGCCCTTGCTGGTCAGCGACCTGAGGGGCAGCGGCGTCACCTGGGTGGCGCGCGACGGGGAAAACGCGGTCATCGTTCCTCCCGACGACGTGCCGGCATGGCGGGATGCACTCGACGCGCTCGCCGCCTCTCCCGTGCGCAGGGCCGCCCTCGGGCGCGCCGGACAGGCGCGCTACCTGCGCGAGTTCGACATCGCGACCGTCGTGCGGCGCCTCGATCCGATCTACGACATCGCAGTGAGCGCGGGGGTCGAGGATCTCGAGACACGCATCGCGCGCGGCGCACCGCCCGAGAGTCCGGGAGTGCCGATTCCGGAACGCCTCCTCATCGTCATCCCGGCCCTGAACGAGGAGGAGGACATCGGCGCGGTGATCCGCGAGGTCCGCAAGCTCGGCCTGATCGACGTGCTGGTGATCGACGACGGAAGCATCGATGACACCGCGGCGGTCGCGATCGCGAGCGGCGCCAGCGTGATACGCGCTCCCCTCTGGCAGGGCGCCTGGGGCGCGATCCAGACCGGGATCCGCTATGCCGTGCGCCACGGCTACGCCGGCGTGGTGACCATGGACGCCGACGGCCAGCACGAGCCGGCATACCTTCCCCGCGTGCTCGATGCCGCGCGGGCGGCTGACGTGGTCATCGCCTCGTGCCCGAGCCGCGGCAGCCGGATGCGCCACGTCGCCTGGGCCTACTTCCGCTTCCTCACGGGGTTCGACATCGACGACCTCACCTCGGGCTTCCGCTACTACAACGCCGCGGCATGCCGCCTTCTGGCGATGGACGAGGCCACCCTGCTAGACTATCAAGACGTCGGTGTCTTGCTCCTTCTGCGCCATGCCGAATTCAGGATCGCCGAGATTCCCGTCGCCATGAACGCACGCAAGCACGGCGCCTCGCGAGTGTTCCGCTCGTGGTGGACCGTGGCCCGATACATGATCGAAACGTCGGTCCTCTGCCTGGCTCGTTGGAACCGGACTCCCCGCATGCTCTTCTCGCGGCGCTCGCGCGCCTGACGCACCCATGAGGGACTACCACCTCACCGTCCTCGTGATCGGCATCGGCCTGGCCGCGGGAATCCTCTATCTCGTGCGGCGCGACCACATCTACATCCGCCAGGGGATGTTCTGGATCATGGTCGCCCTGGTCACGCTCGCCTTCGCGCTCTGGCCCACTCTCATCGACGTCGTGGGCGGCGCGCTCGGCATCGCCTACCCGCCGACCCTGCTGCTGCTCGCCGCGATCATCGTCGTGGTGCTGAAGGCGCTCTACGCCGACATCGCGCTCACCAAGGTGAACCGGGACCTGCGGCGCCTGAACCAACGCATGGCGCTGCTCGAGGCCGAGCATCCGGCCGACGAGCGTTCGGCGAATCCGCCCGTGCAGGCGGCGAACGAACACCCGGTCGACCTCACCAAGGAAAAGGCCCGCCGCACGGGCGTCTGAGCGGCGCATCCGCTCACGACACGCGGATCGTGGGGCCTCCGAGCCCGCTCCTCTGGAGCCATGAGAAGGCGGAGTCCACCGTCACGGTCTCGATGCGCCCGGAGAAGCGCTTGGCATCCGGATGGTCGTCGAACGCGATGTGCGCCGTGCCCACGCGCGCTCCCAGCCGCTCGAGGGCGCTCAGCCGCAGCACCGTCGGCCGGTAGTCGCGCATCTGCAGCCAGCCCTGGGCCTGGGCCCTTGTACCCGCCGCGGGCTCCATTCCGCCCGCGATCGTTTCCAGCACCCACTGGTTGGATTGCTGGTAGCGCAGCGCCCACGGGTAAGCCACCATGTTGTACGGCTCCACGTGCCAGCGCGCGAGGCGGGCGTTCTCCCGCAGCAGCGGCAGCAGCCGCGACTGCGCCTCGGGCGAGAGCACGACGTACGCGGACTCGTAGCGGAACATGCGATCGAGGAAGAACTCGCCCAGCCCCTGGCGGTAGAGCGCGCCGCTGGCGGTGCCGCAGTGGTTGAGCTTGTGCACCACTCGCCAAGGCGAGCCTGCGCTCTCCCGGTACGCGAATCCCATGTGGGACCAGGACAGGTTGTGGCGCGAGAGGTCCTGGCCGGCGCGGGCAATGACGACCACCTGCGCGCCGCTCGCGTCCAGGCGCCGGGCGGTTCGCTCGGCGAGCTCCATCGATTGGCGCACGGTGTGCACGTCGAGGGGCTGCGTCTCGCAAGTGCGGCCGGCAAGCGCCGCCGCGGGAGCGACCAGCAGTGCCGCGAGAACCGCGGCCGCGAGTTTCCTGCGCGAGGCGTTCATCGGTAGGGGTAGATGCGTTCGTTGTAGAGCAGCGCGTTCCCCAGCTCGTTGGGAATGAACGCGACGGCCTCGCCGGCAGCGGAAAGGATCCAGCCGGTGCTGAGGGCGGTGGCGAGCAGGACGGTGCCCACGCCGGCCAGCGCCTGGCCGGACAGCTGGACGCTCGCTCGCGCGCCGTCCGAGGCGCGCTCGAGAACCCAGACGGTGCCGGTCGCGGACGCCTCCACCGCGACGACGGTCAGCGCCGCGCCGGCCGAGACGATCATCACCGGCGCCGCGAGCGACACCGCGACAGGAATGAGCGACAGCGCGCTTGCATCGGAGGCCGTCGGGTAGTGCGTGCAGCAGGTGTGCGCGCGCGCGTCGGCGACCGGCGCCAGGCCGATCGCGGCTGCAACCAGCGCACTGATGATGAGGTTCTTGCGCATGACATGCTCCTCTCGTGTCGTTACTTCGACGGGTAGGTATCGGCACCGCTGCGGGCGTCGGCAAGGTCCGCTTCGAACCCATCGCGCAGCGTCTTGGCCAGCGTGAAGGCGTTGGAGATCAGGTACAGCCAGGACACGCCGAGATACGACTTGTAGGTCGGGTTGATCTCCATGCGCCACAGGCCCCACGCGGTAAGTCCCATCGCGAGCGCGAATCCGCTCCAGACGACGGTCGACCAGCCCGGCGTGTCGTTGCGGCCACCCTCGGTGTCGCGCACGAACTTGGCGAGCGCAAACGCGGCGCAGAGGCAGAACACGTAGCCCATGACCATGAAGGCGCGGTCGAGGTCGCGTCCGGGCAGGTAGGCCAAGCCGACTGCGCAGAGCGCTGCGGACAGGCCGAACGAGATCCAGACCTGCGCCCTCCAGGCGCGGGTGTCACGACGAACGGGCAACGGACGGTGCATTTGCATGGAGACCCTCATGGGGCTGTTGGACATGGGGCGCATGGTGGGCGACCGAGTCCCATGGGTCAACAAAACGATACGAAGTTGCTGTTTTCCGGCCAAAGAGTATCGTTTAAAGGTACTTTTAGAGGATTCGAGCCATGAGCACGTCCCACGACCTGGTCGAGGTCCTGAAGCGTGAGCTGAAGCGCTCGGGGGTCACGTACGCCTCGTTGGCGCGCTCGCTCGGGATGGCCGAATCGAGCGTGAAGCGCATGTTCGCGAAGGCCGACATGCCGCTCGCGCGCGTGGACGAGATCTGCCGCGTGCTGAAGACCGACTTCGCGGAGCTCGCGCGGGAGGTGGCTGCGCTGCAGCCGCTACGCGAGGAGCTCACCCACGAGCAGGAGGAAGCGGTCGTCGCGGATCGGCGCCTTCTCCTCCTCGCGATCTGCGTGCAGAGCCGATGGACGTTCGAGCAGGTGGTCGCCGCCTACCGCTTCACCGAGGCCGAGGTGGTCGCCGGATTCGCGCGCCTCGACAAGCTGGGGATCATCGAGTTGAAGCCCCTGAACCGCTACCGGTTGCGCGTGGCGCAGACCTTCCGCTGGCGCCCGCACGGACCGGTCATGCGCTTCTTCCGCGAGGAGGTCGTCGGCGACTACTACGCGGGCGGCTTCGACGGCGAGGGCGAGACGCTCGTGCTCGTGCACGGGGCATTGAGCCACGAGCTGGCCCAGGCCTTCGTCGAGCGCATGCGCCGCGTGGGCGACGACTTCGCGCGCCAGCACCTGGCCGAGCAGCGCGGCCCCGCGGACGATCGCCCGTCGTACACGATGGTCCTCGCGATGCGCTCGTGGTTCTTCTCGGCGTTCCGCGATCTTGTTAGATAGGAACCCCAAGACCGGGGCAGAGACGCAAGAAAAAGCCCGCACATAGCGGGCTTTCTCCTCAGCTCTCGCCCTCGAGGAAGCTGCGCAGCTTCTCCGAGCGCGACGGGTGGCGCAGCTTGCGCAGCGCTTTCGCCTCGATCTGGCGGATGCGCTCGCGCGTCACGTCGAACTGCTTGCCGACCTCTTCGAGCGTGTGGTCGGTGTTCATCTCGATGCCGAAGCGCATGCGCAGCACTTTCGCTTCGCGCGGCGTGAGCGAATCGAGCACGTCCTTGGTGGCTTCGCGCAGCGACGCGTAGAGCGCGGAGTCCGAGGGGGCGAGCCCGGCCTGGTCCTCGATGAAGTCGCCGAGGTGGGAGTCGTCGTCGTCGCCGATCGGCGTCTCCATGGAGATGGGCTCCTTGGAGATCTTGAGGATCTTGCGGATCTTCTCCTCGGGCATCTCCATCTTCAC
>Ga0111539_10000899_pt1 | contig 38826 bp, 30 predicted proteins | sample RhiMethybrSRZTD1_FD_79667 | JGI IMG/M metagenome (GOLD analysis project Ga0111539, IMG submission 79667) | Populus rhizosphere microbial communities from Tennessee, USA - Rhizosphere MetaG P. TD hybrid SRZTD1 (version 2) (version 2) | ecosystem: Host-associated > Plants > Roots > Rhizosphere >...
CGTGCTCGCGGTCGAACAGGCGCTCGCGCGGGTGCGCGGCGACGTCGAACAGATGGAAGCCCAGGAGCGGGCGTTGAAAGGGCGCGTGGACGACTCGACGGTGACGCTGCAGGTGCAGGAGAACCGGCGTGCCGATCTCGCGCTCGGGCCACTGCCGATCCCGGCGCGCTTCCGCAATGCGCTGGTGGACGGCCTCACGAGCGCCGTCGAGGGCGTCATCGGCGTCGCGCTGGGACTGCTCTCGGCGGCGCCGACGTTGATCCTGTGGGTGATCGTGCTGTGGTGGCCGGTGCGACGCGTTTGGAAAATCGTGCGGGCCGCGGGGCAGGGCGCGCTTCCCTAGTGCGAACGCGGCCTTGTCCTACGACATGAAGGTCATGAAGCTCGTGGAGCCCATGAAGAAAACCATAGGGTTTCTCTCTTTTTTGCGAGGCGGAGACAAGTGACGTCTCAAAAACCCTAAGAGCGCGTTTCAGAACTCAGCAGGAGGGGCGGGCTTCAGCCCGCCCTGCTGGGCCGGCTGAAGCCGGCCCCTTCCGGAGCCAGCGTTTTGCAACGCACTCTAATCTGTCTAAGAGCCACCGCGCCTCTTGTCCTACGACATGAAGGTCATGAAGCTCGTGGAGCCCATGAAGAAAACCATAGGGTTTCTCTCTTTTTTGCGAGCCGGAGACAAGTGAAGTCTCAAAAAACCCTAGAAGCTCTTCTTCATATGCTTCACGTGCTTCATGACCTTCATGTCACCAGACACGTCACTAGAGACCTGACTAGCTTCCAAGCCTCTTGCGGTACACGACAATGGACGATCTCGGCGTCGTCGCGCTCGTCCAGACGACCAGCAGCCCATCCGGGACGCCAGCGGCCGCCGGATAGTATGCCGGCGCGGCGTCGGGCAGTGGCGCGGCGGCGCTCCAGTCCTTTGCTGGATCGATCCGTTCGCGCAACATGACCCGGCGCGACCCGATGTTGGGTTCGTCCCACAGGACGGCCAGCCCGTCCGCCCCGACCGCCGTGATCTGAGGATGCGATGCCGTCCGGGCCGCGCCGTCGTCGAGCCGCGCGCGGACGCTGAACGCACGCCGATCGGCAGTGGACGCGTAGAAGATGCCCTTCGACGCGTCGGGACCACCCACGAGCGTCGGCCAGACGACGTGGATGCGGCCGCCACGGTCTTTGACCATCGCGGGACCGTCGTCCGGGCAGCCTTCGAGCCGCCATTGGTCCTCGCTGATGCGAACGACGTTGCCGCCGCTGTCGGCGCCGTTGCTGTCCAGCGTGCGGAAGGCGATGTCGCGCAGGTTGCCCGGGTAAATATTCCGCCACGCGAGGCTCGCGCGCCCGTCCGGATCGATCGTGACGGCCGTCTTACAGCAGAAGCAGACGTTCGTTGCTGCCTGGATTTCGGTCTGCGTCCCGTCGGGCTGAACGATCGCGTAGTAGAGATCCTGCCGGACGTCGCCGTGCCGATGCTGGTGCGCTCCCGAGCCCGGCGCGGCTGTCGTGCCCTGAGCGGCGGCAGTTGCCACAGCCGGCGTCGCCGCGGCTGACGGCGCCGTCTGGGCCGGCGCCGCGTTGCGTCCGTCGAGCCAGACGACGTGCATCGCGCCCTTCGCGTCACCGGCGATCGACATCCAGCCGCGTGCGCCGGTCAGTCCCGCGGGATGCACGAGCGCCGACGCGCCGAACGTGCGGCCGCCATCGGCGGACTTCGACAACCGCACTTCGGTGACACCGTTTCTCCGGCTCGTCCAGACGACGCCGATCTCCAGCGGACCGATGGCGACCCGCGGCGGCTGTTCGCCGTTTGCGCGCGCCTCACCCGCGAGGTCGTTGACGCGCACGGGCGCGCCGAACGTCGTTCCGGCGTCGTCGCTCACGGCCGCGAAGATGTCAGTGCCTCCGTCCGGAATCGCCGCGCTCCACGTCACGACGACGAAACGATCGCGCGCCGCGATGTCCGGCGTGGCGTTGTCGCGATCGGGGATGGCGAGCCGTTGTACCGCCGTCGGCGCCGCCGACTCCGGCACGGCGCGCGCACAGCCAGACGGGGACAAGGCAAACGGCAAAACCAAAAACGGCAAACTCAAGACTCGACACGAGCTGGCGCGTGTCATCTTTTCTTGTTGCTCCTCACGTCTGAGTTCCGTTCTCCAGGAGGGGCCGGCTTCAGCCGGCGCAACGAGGCGGGCTGAAGCCCGCCCCTCCTCTTGAGTCGCCCGCACAATTCAGAATCGTACCCGCGCGCCGAACTGCCACGAGCGCGGATCGCCGACCACCGTCACCGCGCCGAAGTTGGACGCCGGGTTGGCCGGATACGTGCCCGTTCCGAAGACCGTCACCCGTGCGATGTCATTGCGCCGGTTGAAGAGGTTGAATGCTTCCGCGAGACCTTCGATCTGCGTCCGGCCGAAGCGGAAGCTTCGCGTCAGCCGCAGGCTCACCGTCGAGAACGCGCTGCCTTCTCCGGCATTGCGCTCGATGAAGGCGCCGCCAACAATCGGCCGGCCTGCGGTGCCCTGGATCGTCGTCACGCCGGACGTGATGTTGAAGGGCAGGGCCGAGTAGTACTGAATGACGCCGCTCAGCACGAACCCGTGCGACAGGTGCTCCCAGGCGGTCGTCGCCGCCGCCATCGACGTGTTGACCGCGCCGTGGATCACCAGCCGGTGCCGCTGGTCGTCGTCGGATCGGCCCCAGTCCTTCGAGAGGTCGAACGGATCGATTGGCGAAGAGAAGAACGCCTCGCCGAGGTTGTTCATCGATTTCGAGTACGTGTAAGCGACGCGATAGCTGCCCCACCGGCCGGGGCGCTGCACGAACGACACGTGCAGGCCGTCATACACCGACGTCCCGGCCGACGAGTATTGATTGTTGCTGGCGTACGTGGAAATCGGACGGCAGCCGTTGTTGTTGCCGGATGCGGCACACGACGGCACGTTCTGGTTGATCTGCATGATGAGCTTCAGGCCGCGCAGGTGCTGATAGCCGACGCTCACCGTCATCGAGCGTCCGAGCTGGTGCTCGATTTCGACGCTCGACTGCCGCGAGTACGCGTTCTCGATGTCGCGATCCATCGTCGTCAGGTTGACCAGCGTGACCGTGGGCACGACGCCCGGCAGGATGTTCGGGAACACCGGAGCGCCGGCCTGCGCCGGCGACAGACTGACGCCGATCTGCCGGAGGTTCGCGAGATCGGTCGTGTTGCCGGCGGAGAGCAGCGCGTTCGCCAACGCGCGCATCGGCACGCGATCGAAGAACAACCCCGCGCTCCCGCGGATGATGGTCCGGTGTGAGACGAACGGCGCCCAGACGAACCCGAGACGAGGCGAGACGTTGTTCGTGTCGGTTTCGATCGTCTCCAGAACCTGCAGGTCGTAGCGCACCCCGGCGTTGATGGTCAGGTCCGTGCGCGCCTTCCACTCGTCCTGCACGTAGACTCCGAGATTCGGGTTGGTCTCTGCGACGGTCGTCTCGCCAAACGTCTGCGTGAAGCCGGCGTTTCCGTACACGCCGCCGAGGAAGTTGGCCATCGACGAAAAGGTGTACGCGCCGCGCACCGAGCGGGGATAGGTGATGAAGAGGTCGTTGGACAGAACGTCCACGCCGACTCGCATCGCGTGGGCGCCGGCCTGGTGCGACAGGTTGTTCACGATCTGGTACAGCTTGTTGACCCGGCCCGTCGGGCTGCCGGACAGCGTGCCGAACGAGGCGATCCCCGCGATGCTCACGGCCGGGCCGATCGGATCGGTCGGCGGAGCGGCCAGGTCGCTGTATCCGTATTGCGCGCGTGTCTCGAGCACCGTCCGCGACGACAGCGCCATGACGTTTCCGGCCGCGATGGTCTGGTCCAGGTTGTCGATGCCCGCCGACGCCGACGGGGCGTTCAGGCCGCCCGCGCCGCGCGAGTTTTCCGAGAAGACGTCGTAGAGGCCGTACCTCACGCTGAAATGGTCGTTGCCGCCGAACTGGTGATCCAGCTTCGCCATCCAGTTCGCCGTGTCCACCGGGTTGGGGTACTCGCCCGTCGAGACGAGTGGTCCCAGATAGCCGACCGCCGCGAGCCGCCCGTTGATGATCGGGACGTTGGCCGCGTCGATCGTGACCAGGCCCGTCTGGTCGAGCCGGCGTTGCTCCACGTTCGAGAAGAAGAACGTGCGATTGCGCCGGACCGGTCCGCCCAGCGAGAACCCGTACTGGTCCTGGCTCATCGGGAGCCGCTTCTGTGAGAGGCCATTCGGGGCGTTGAAGCGCGAGCTGCGCCCGTAGTAGTACGTCTCGCCGCGGAGCGCGTTGGTGCCGCCGCGGGTCACGATGTTGATGTAGCCGCCAAGCGCGCGTCCAAGCTCGGCCTGTCCGCCCGACGTGACGACCTGAAACTGATCGACCGCATCGACGCCAAACGCGATGCCGCTCAGTCCGGCCGCATCGTCGTTGGCCGACAGGCCGTCGACGATGAAGTTGTTGGACAGATTGCGCTGGCTGGAGATCGACAATCCGACCCCCGGCACCGCCGACGTTTCAGGAAACAGCTGCGTGCCGCCGCCGACGTTGGTCGGGGACACGCCCGGGATGAGCAGGGCGAGGTCGAGGAAGTTTCGCCCGTTCATGGGCAGCGTCTTCACCTCGGCCTCGGAGATCGTTCCCGCGATCTGGCTGCGCGAGAGCTCGAGCATCGGCGACGCGGCGGTCACGTTGACGTGGGTCTCCACGCTCGCGACGCTCAGCGTGATGGGCAGATCGAACGCGGCGCCGACCGTGAGCGTAATGCGGCGCGTTGCCGGGGCAAACCCGTTCAGCCGGACGGTGATGTCGTACACGCCGACCCGCAGGTAGGGAAACCGGAACCGGCCGTCCGGTGCCGTCGTCGTCGTCCCGGTGACATTGGTTTCCGTATGCCGGGCGGCGACCTGCGCGCCTGCCACCGCGGCGCCGGTGGCATCGACCACGCGGCCGCTGGCGCTGGCGTAATTCAGGGTCTCTTGTGCGGCCGCCGCCGGCGGCGACGCCGCCAGGGCCAGCAAGGCGCATACGCCGACCCTCGCGATTCCGAACTTCATCAGCTCCACTCCCCGGTGCCGTGAAGTCGAGCATGTCACGCGGGCTCGAGCGGACAGGTGCGGCAAATTGCCGCAGGCTCCGGGGCGCACGCCCCGAACCGATCACGATGGCTGGGTCGGGACCGTCAGCGTGGACTGGGATGTTTGGCGAGCTTCCGCTGCAGGGACCGGCGATGGATGCCGAGCGCGCGGGCCGCTTCCGAGACGTTGCCATGGCACTCGACCAGCACACGGCTGATGTGCTCCCACTGGACGCGATCGAGGGACATCGGCCGGAGGGGTGGCGCCTCTTTGTCGGCGCTTCCGTCGGGCTCGAAGGCCGCCAGGATTTCGTCGGCGTCCGCCGGCTTCGTCAGGTAGTGCGTGGCGCCGCGGCGCAGGGCCTCGATGGCCGTGGCAATGCTCCCGTACCCGGTCAACACGACGATCCGCGTCGCCGGATCTGCTTGTTTGAAACGCGGGATCAGGTCCAGCCCGCTGGCTTCCGCGATCCGCAGATCCAGGATGACGAACTCCGGGGTTTCCGCCGCCAGCGCGTCCTGCGCCTCTCGCTCGGTGGCCGCCGTCTGTACTTCGAACCCGCGCTGTTCGAACGCGCGGGCCAGCCGCGCTCGGAATGCGGCGTCGTCTTCCACGATCAGCAGCAGCGGCCGCTCGTTCATGGCCGTTCCTGCGCGAACTGGATCACGTCCCGCGGCAGGGTAATCGTGGCGGACGTCCCGTGCCCGGCGATCGACGACAGCGTCAGCTCGCCACCCAGTTGTTCCACAGAGGATCGCGTCACGAAGACACCGAGTCCCGTTCCTGAGCCGGGCGGTTTCGTCGTGAAAAACGGCTCTCCGGCGCGGGCCAGCACGTCCGGAGCCATGCCCGTTCCGCGATCGAGGACCGTGATGCGGACGCGCGCGTTGGCGAGTAGCGACGCCTCGATCTCGACGGGAGCGCCATCGGCTGATGCCTGCAGCGCGTTGCGCACGAGATTGCCCACACCCTGCGCGACGACGGCCGCGGGCCACACCACTCGGAGGTCATCGGTTCCTGCGGTCGTGATCCTCGCCCGCTCCGCGGCGCTGAACCGATCCAGGGCGGCCGCCATGACATCGCGGAGCGCGAGCTGACGCGGCGCTTCACCCATCGGCTCGCTGATCCGGCCGGCCATCTGATCCAGGATGCCACGGCAGCGATCGATTTCGGCTCGAATCAGCCGCGCATCGTCGGCGAGACTGCGGTCATGGCGCTGTTCGTGGATGGCGCGCTCGAGCTCGCGCGCGGCCACCGCGATCGTGCCGAGCGGCGTGCTCAGTTCGTGCGCGGCGCCGGCGACCAGCGTCGTCAGCCCGGCGACGCGCGCGGCGCGCGCGCTGCGGTCGCGGAGCACGTCGAGCGCGCGATCGCGCCGTTCGACAGCCATCGCCAGCCGCGTGACCAGGACGGCGATGATCAGCGCGGTCAACGCGAACGCGATCCACATCCCTCGCATGTGCAGCGCGATCTCCGGATGCATGACTTGCGCCGAGCGCAGTTCGTCGGTCGGCGTGAGAAACAGGGCCGCATATCCCGTCACCGAGAGCGCGGTGACAATCCATGCCCAGGTCCGGCCGAGCACCAGCGCCGCGAGCACGATTTGAAATAGATAGAACACGCTCGCCGGGTTGAGGACGCCGCCCGATCGCAACAGCAACCAGGAGAGCAGCGCCACGTCGGCGCAGACCAACGCCCCGGCGTGGGCGGCGCGGGTTGGACGGTTTCGCTGGATGCGCCACCAGAGCCAGAGATTCGTCCCGAGAATCGCCGCCAGCACGGCGGCCACTTGCACGACCGGCAGCCCGATCTCGAGTGCGTTCCGGCCGGCCACGATGGCGCCGACGGCCGCCGCGAGCGTGGCCCACCGGCCGGTGACGAGCCAGGCGAGGCCGACCGGATCGGCCGCGCGCCCGCGCGCAGCGGCAATCGGTTCGACGGCGACGGCGGATCCACCCGGCGACGGCATGGCTCGCCAAAGGATAGCGCCTCAGGGTCGGGCTGACCGCTCGCGAACACTGCGGCCGCAGCCGGACGACGTCCGTTTCGCGCGAGTGTTTGCTGCTACACTCTGCTCAGATTCTGCGCGCGGCCGGCGTCGAATCGATCGAGCGAGGCGTCCCATGGAGTCGAACGGACCGGAGAACGGACCCGAGCGGCAGCATCACGACGAGCGGGAGTTGGCCGAGTTCATCCGTGTGGGGATGAAGCGCCGGCCCGATCAGGCGTTCGGCGACTATTACCAGGGACACTCCGCCTCGTGCGCGCTCGGCGCTGCGTACGAAGCGATGTATCGGCTGCCCGACGACGCCGCGGGGCAGCGTCCGACGCGCGACCTCGACTGGTTCTTCGACTGTCTCGACACGGTGAAAGCCTGCCCGGGCGAAGGCTGCCGCAAGCGCCTCTTCCTCGCCGCGCTCCTCGTCCACCTGAACGACGACCACCGCTGGTCCCGCGAGCAGATCGCCAACTGGCTGGCCGGCACGGCGAAGGCGAAGGAGCCGGGGCCGACGGCGTGAGCGCGTTTCGCCCGCTCGCCGAGATCGCGCCGCGTCCCATCTGGAACGGCACGGTCGCCCGCGTCGTCAACGGCAAGGAAATCACGTTCGCCGTCGTCGAGTTGGATCCGTTCGCGGTCGTCGCGCCCCACCAGCATCCCAACGAACAGCTCGGCATCGTCCTGAAAGGGCTGTTGACGTTCACGATTGGCGGTGAAACGCGCGATCTCCGCCCGGGCGACACCTACCAGATTCCCGCGAACGTGCTGCACGATGCCAAGGCCGGTCCCGACGGCGCGGTGGCGATCGACGTGTTCTCGCCGGTGCGCGCCGACTGGGATCGATTCGTGCCGACGGCGCCCTGCCCGCCCTTCTGGCCATGATTCTGCGGGTGACCGTCGCGCTCTTCATTCTGAGCGCGGTCTTCTGGCTGCTCGAACGAGTCCGGCCCGGTGTGCGATCGGCCCGACGTCCGGTCGATACGCGCGTCGACGTCGCGTACTGGTTCTTCACGCCGCTCATCACGCGCGCGGTCACGCGCGTGGCGGTCGGCATGGCGTTCGTGGCCATGGCGTGGATGCAAGGCGTGACGCTGGAGGATCTCCAGCGGCTCGCGACCTCACGGCAGACGTGGGCCACGTCGCTGCCGATCGCCGTGCAGCTTCCGCTGATCCTGCTCATCGGCGATCTGCTGGCGTACTGGACGCACCGCATCTTCCACGGGCGCTGGCTCTGGCCCTTCCACGCCATTCATCACTCGTCCACCAGCGTGGACTGGTTGTCGTCGGTCAGGCTGCATCCGGTCAACGACGCGGTCGCGCGCGTCGTGCAGGTGCTGCCCTTGTACTGGATGGGGTTCAACGGCGTGGCACTCGCGGCGTTCGTGCCCTTCCTGACGTTCTACGCCATCCTGCTGCACGCGAATTTGAACTGGTCGTACGGCCGGTTGGGCTACGTGCTGGCCAGCCCGGTGTTTCACCGGTGGCACCACACGTCGGAAACGGAAGGGCTGGACAAGAACTTCGCCGGGCTGTTCCCGTTCATCGACCTCGCATTCGGCACGCTGTATCTGCCGCCGGGCCGGCAGCCCGAGCGGTTCGGTCTGGTCGATAGCGACGTGCCGGACGGCCTGCTCGGACAACTGGCCTATCCGTTTCGGCGCCGCTCGCCCCAAGGCCCGGCGCTGCCGTTATAATTGAATTCTCCGGTCCCCCCACGGAGGTTTTCCGATGATGCCGTCGCGGCGCATCCTTGTGTCGTCCGGTTCGGTCGGGCTCTTCGTCCTCGGCGTCGCCGCCGGACACGCCCAGCAGGGGACGCCTGCGTCGGCTTCGCCCGGCGCCGCAGCGGCCGGCGCGGCCGCCTCTCCAGCCGCCAGCCCGTTGGCGATGGAGCGATTCGCCGGCGTCTGGGACTACAACCCGCAGGACAGCATCAACGCGGCCACCGGACGACCGGAGCAGAATCCACGCAGCGCAACACAGCGGGCGCCCGGCGGCACGGGCGGCCGCGGCGGCGGGGCCCCGCCGCCACCGCCGCCGAGCCAGGGCGTGCCGCCGCCTCAGCGGACGCCGGGCGATCCAATGGGTCCGATCGGTGCGATGGGTCCCGATCCCTCAGGCGGCCGCACGCGGGATCCGAACGGGTACGGCGCATCGTCTCTGGTGCTGGCCGAACGGCGCACGCTCGTCCGCGATCTGCTGGAGATCAACGAGAAGCTCACGATCAAGGTGGCGTCCGACGCGGTCTCGTTCACCGACGACCTCGGCCGCTCGCGAACGTATCCGACCGACGGCAAGAAGTACAAGTACCGGCTCGGCGCCGCGGCCTATGAAGCGCGCGTCTACTGGGACGGCGCGCAGCTCAAGAAGGACATCGAGGGGACGTACGGTTTCCGAATGAGCGAGACGTACTTCCTCGGTGAGGACGGCCGCCGGTTGTTCGTGATCATCCGGCTGGGCGATCTCAAAAAGAAACCGCCGCCTCCGGTGACGGGCGCCAACCGCGTCTACGATCGCATCGAGGACTCCACCCTCGGCACTCCGGGTGCCGACCGCAGGAGGCCATAGTGCCGACTCCCCGTTGCGCGACGATGACCGTCGCGTTGACCCTGCTCAGTGTGTCGCTCGCCACGTCCGGTCCGCGGGCGCAACAGAAGTCGCTGCCCGCGATGACGGGCGTCTGGAAGCTCAACGTTGAAGCCAGCACCAATCCGAGCGGTCCCGGCGGGGCGCAGCCGGCCGGGGCGCGAGGCGCGGCGCGCGGTGGTGGGGAAGGTGGAGGCGGCGCCAGCGGTGGCGGTGGCGGCGACGACGGTGGCGGCCGGGCGGTCAGCGGCGGCGCGGCCGGCGGCTCGCTCGGCGCGGAGGAGATGCGCCGCTTCAATGCGATGAAGACCCAGTTTCTGCAGGCGCCGCCCATGATGGGACTGGAAGCCACCGCGACCGACTTCAAGATGCTGCTCGATCCGGCCGCGAAGCGCGGTTACGCGCACAAGGCCGACAACAAGAAGCAGTCGCTCGTCACGCCCGCCGGTCCGGCCGACTTCAAGGTGAAGTGGGAAGGTCCGAGGCTCCGGCGTGAAATCGAAACGCCCGACACGCTGCATGTCATCGAGGAGTACACGGTCAGCGCGGATGGCAAGCAGCTCGTCGTGACCGTCAAGGCCGATAGCCGCATGGTGCGCAACGTGCTGACGACGGACATCAGGCGCGTGTACGATCGCCAATCGCCTTGAGAACTTCCGCAAGTGAGCGTCGGTGATTTCACGTTATCTCGTTATTGGTCTCGCGTTCCTTGCGGCAGGCCTGCGCGCCGCTCAGGGCGGCGTGGTCGAGGCGGTTGGACTGGCCGGCCTGGGCTTCGGGCTGGCGATCCTGAAACTCGCCGAACGCCGCCCGGCGCTGAAGCCGATCGCCTACGTCGGCTTCCTCGCGACGGCCGTCTCGATCGCGATCGTGCTGATTCGGCAATCGTACTGAGTGAGGGCGCGCAGGTGATCAAGTGGATCGCGGTGTGTGCGCTCGTGCTCCTCGTGTACGCGTCGCCGGCGTCCGCCCAGCACGAGCATCACCAGCCGGCGCCTCCCGCCGAGGGCTGGCAATGGATCTTCGACTCGCAGGCCTTTCTCAACACCAACATCCAGCAGCGCCGGTTCCGGGATTTTCGTGTCGTCGAATCGCAGAACTGGCTGATGCTCGTGGGGAGCCGGCGCGTCGGCCGCGGTCAGCTGAATCTGCACGGCATGCTGAGCTTCGAGCCGTGGACGGTGCGCAAGCTCGGATCGCCGCAGGTGTTCCAGACCGGCGAGACGTATCAGGGATCCGCGCTCGTTGACTACCAGCATCCGCACGATTTCGTGATGGAGGCGAGCGCGCGCTTCGAGTGGCCGGTGAGCGCCCGATGGCGGCTGCATCTCGAGGGCGGGCCGGTTGGGGCGCCCGCGCTCGGTCCGCCGGTCTTCATGCATCGCGCGTCCGCCGACGCCAACCCGACGACACCGCTCGGCCATCACAGCCTGGACGCGACCCACGTCACGCACGGCGTGCTCACCGCCGGCGTGACTCGCGGACCGTTCACGTTCGAGGCGTCCACCTTCCGCGGGCGTGAGCCCGACGAGGACCGTATCGCCGTCGAGCTGGGCCGGCTCGACAGTTATTCCGCGCGCATCTGGTTCCGTCGCGGACCCTGGGAGGCGCAAGTCTCCGGCGGACATTTGCGGCAGCCCGATCGCACGGAGTTCAGCGATCACGATCTGTTGACCGCGTCGTTGTCGTTCACCGGCGAGCTGACAGGCCGGCCGCTCGCGGTGACCGGCGCGTTCGGCCATACGAGCGAGCCGGGCACCGGCCGGCGGACGCCGGCGTGGCTGCTCGAGAGCGTCTGGAAGGTCACGCCGCGCAACTCGTTCTACCTGCGCGGCGAGTGGCTGGTGAAGGACGTGCTCACACGCGGCGGGTTCCATCCCCAGGGATTCACCCACCCGCACATCCTCTCGACGATCGGCGCCCTGACGGCCGGCTACGAGCGGAGGATCGCGGCGACGCCGTTCGGACAATTCGGCGTCGGCGGCGACGTCACCGGCTACTATCGCGACGTCAACCTCTTCGACGGCTATGGCGATCCGTTCTCCGCGCACTTCTTCCTGCGCTACCGGTTCGCCGCGCGCGGCGGCGCACGCTGACAGGCGGCGCGCGCTGGGTTGACTTCGCGCGGCTGACTCTAATATCGTCCCTCTGTCTGCACTCGCTGCAGACGTTTATCGCGAGTGGCCGAGGGAACAGGCCCGACGACGCCACAGCAACCAGGCGGCAAGCGCCCAGGTGCTAATTCCTGCCCGATACCGGGGAAGATAAAACGAGGCCGGTCGCGTTCGCACCGGTAGCAGTTCTCGTTCCCGCGGTAGGTGAGTCGTCCGGTGCGCATCGCGTGTGGTGCGTCGCCGCCGTTCGTCGTGCGCCGGTCTCGTCGATCGAGGCTGTGTCACGACCTGGAGGGACGTGTGTCTGTTGAAACCGGGGACGTCGAACTCTCATTCCTGCCGCAACGCGGCCGGCCGGCGACGTCCGCCGGATTGTCCCGAGTACGCGTCGGGTTGCTCGGGCTTGGCCGCGTTGGACAGGCGGTCGCGGCGCGAGCGGTCGCAGAGCGCGAGCGTCTGCGTGCCGCCGGCGTGGATCTCTGCTGCGTCGGCGCACTCGTCCGCGATCCGGCGAAACCGCGCGGCGGCCCGCGCCTGGCGCTGTCGCGCGACGCCGGCGAGGTGATTCGTTCCGGCGTTGACGTCGTCGTCGAAGTGCTCGGCGGGTGCGAGCCGGCGCGGACCCTGGTCGTCGCGGCGCTCCAGCGCGGGATCCCGGTCGTGACGGCGAACAAATCGCTCGTCGCCCATCATGGCCGGGAGCTGCAGGCGCTCGCGCGCGCGTGCTCGACGACGCTGTCGTTCGACGCCGCAGTGCTGGCCGGCGTGCCGTTCCTCGGATCGCTGTCGCGCCGGCCGATCGCCGCCGGCGCCCTGCGGATCGAAGGCATCATCAACGGGACATCGCATTTCATTCTGAGCGCGATGGCGCGCGGCGTGGCGTTTCGTGCCGCGCTGGACCAGGCGATCGCGCAGGGATTTGCCGAGCCGGACAGTGCCGCCGACACGAGCGGGCGTGACGCGGCCGAGAAGCTCACGATCCTGTTGCACCTCGCCGGCCGCCCGTCGGTCGCGGCCGATTCGGTGCCGTGCGCCTCCCTCGAGGATCTCGATCCGGACGATCTCGCCGGCGCGCGGGAGCTCGACGGCGTGATCAAGCCGATCGCGCTCGCGACGCTGGACGGCGCAGCGCCGCAGGCGTGGTGCGGGCCGGCGTTCGTGCCGCACGCGCATCCGTTCGCCCGGCTCGACGGCGTGGACAACGCCCTGCGCCTTACCGATCCCGGCGGCCGCACGGTGACATTCGCGGGTCCGGGCGCGGGACCCGACGTCACGGCGGCCACGATCCTCGACGACGTGGTCGAATGCCTGGGGCACCGGCCGTCTCTCGGCACGCGAGAGCTGTACCGGCAGCGTGCCGCCTCTCCAAGCGCCGAGGCCGCTCCGATTCAGCCGCCGCCCGGTTCATGGTTTCTCAGCGTCGATGGCGCGGATCTGGCCGTGTGCGACGTCGTGTCCATTCTGCAGGGTCGTCAGGTGCCGCCGCAGCAAGCGGCGAAGAGCGGCCACCGGATCGCCGTGCTGACGGGAACCGTGGCGTGGCCAGTCGTCCACGAGACCATCACCGCGATGCGAGGCGCGGGGATCCCGGCCGTGGCCCTGCCGGTGCTGGGGGACGACTCCGGATGGCGGCGGGACACCACTGGCATCGACACCTGGAGTCGGTGCTGATCTGGTGGAACCCGGCCTCCCGATCGGTGTCCAATGGTGGCATGCGCAGGTTCTGGCTGGCCGGATTCTTGGTGTCGGCGGCCGCCTGCGCGCCTGCCGCGCTCCTGACCGCCGCCGATCGGGCCGCGCTCGATCGGGCCGACGCACAAGTGCTCGAAGGGTGCTACGACTGCCTGCTCGAGGCGCGACCCACCTACGTGCGGCTCGCCGCCGGCAAAGCGCGGTCGCTGGTCCTGGCTCGACTTTTCGAGGTCGAGCTGCTCCTCACGCTTCGCGAAAAAGAGCTGGTCCTGGACCACTCGGCGTCGCTCACGCGGGCCCGCGATCTCGTCAAGGAGCTGCCGCCCGGCCTCGAACCCGCCCGCTACATCGCGATCGTCGAGGCCGTGCCTGCCGACAACGTCGGCACGCCGCGCGCCGAGGATGGCGAATTCCGTGCGGCGCAGCGGAAGGGGAAGATCCTGCCGCGGCTCGACGACGAGGTGAGATGGCTCGCCTACGCCCCGGGGTTCAGCCAGCCGTTCCGTCAGTACGTCTCCCTCGCGCTCGACTGCATGTATCTACCGCGCCCGCGTACTGTCGGACAACTGCCGCCCGAATCGATCAACCGCGATCCCGGGCCGGATGCGCCGCCGCTTCTCACCTACCGGTTCGGCATCTGCGATTCGGTCAAGCGGCCGCAGCTCGAGAAGGTGCGCTCCACCGTGCCCCGCTTCTCAGAGGCGGGGTACTTTCTGGCGCGGCGCGAGCTCGCCGATCAAAAGCACGGCAAGGTACGCGAGCTGCTCGCCGAGTCGTACAAGCGCTTTGCGCAGTCGCCGTCCGTGACCTACTTCAACGGCAACTTCAACCAGCTGATTGGCGACTGCAGAGCGGGGCTGCAGTTCTACGATGAGACGATCGCCCTCAAGCCACGTCACGAGAACGGCCTCCTGGGCCGGACGATCTGTCTCACGCACCTCAAGCGGCAGGACGAGGCGATTCAGGCGGCGACGCGGATGATCGAGCTCAGGCTCGACAACATCAGCGATGCCTACTACTGGCGCGCGCGCAATTACCACATCCTGCAGCAGCTGCCGCCGGCGCGCGCCGACATCGAGTCCGCGAAGCGCATCGCTTCGAACCTGTCGATCTTCACGCTCGCCGGAATCATCGAATACGACCAGGACGATCTCAATCCGGCCGACAAGGATCTCAACATCGCGAAGGGCATGTCGGGATCGGAGAACTGCATCGCGCGGTGGTATCTCGGCCTCGTCGAAATGAAGCGAACGCGCTGGCTGGAGTCCGGCGCGCAGTTCGAGGACGCGATGACCTGCTACGAGCGTTCCGTCGCCGACAATCTCAAGCGGCGCGCCGCCATCGAAAAAAACCCCGATCTCGATCCGGAGTTCAAGCGGCTCCAGATCGAGGGCTTCGACGCGGCAATCAAGGAAGATCGCGCTCAGCAGTACTCGGCCGCGTTCAACGCCGCCAATCACTACGCGGCCGGCGGCAGCAAGGACAAGGCGAAGACGCTCCTCGACATCGCCGCCAAGGAACCGACGCTGGCCGAGCGGGTGGCCGACCTCAGGCGGATCCTCGGTGGCGGGGGCGGCTGACGTGCGGATCCGGTGCGATTTCTGACACAATAGTCGGACTCATGGCCACTTACGCGCACTTTGAAACCAGCCTCGGGAATTTCTCGGTGGAGCTGTTCGACACGAAAGCGCCCAAGACGGTGGCGAACTTCGTCGGACTGGCCGAGGGCACCAAAGAGTGGACGCACCCGAAGACCGGTGTGAAGCAGAAGGCGCCGTACTACGACGGCATCATTTTCCACCGCGTGATTCAGGGGTTCGTCCTGCAGGGCGGCGATCCGCTCGGACAGGGCTTCGGCGGGCCGGGCTACAACTTCGAGGACGAGTTCCATCCCGACCTGCGGCACGATCGCGCCGGAATCCTCTCGATGGCGAACGCCGGGCCCAACACCAACGGCAGCCAGTTCTTCGTCACGCTCGCCCCGACGCCACATCTCGATCGGCGGCATTCCGTGTTTGGTGCCGTCGTGAGCGGCATGGACGTCGTCGAGAAGATCGGAAAGGTCGCGACCGACAAGAACGATCGGCCCGCGACGCCTGTCGTGATGAACAAGGTGACGATCGAGCGGAAATAGCACCCGCCGTCAGAGCATCCAGCGCCTCAAATCCGGAACGCGGCTGCGGCTGACGATCACGCCCGTGCCGTCGTTCAGCCGCACGAGATACCGGCTCGCCCCGTGGCCGACGATCTCTCGGATGTGCGCGGCCTGCACCAGCGCGGACCGATGCAGGCGGATGAACTGCTCGGGATCGAGCCGCGCCTCGAGCTCCTTGAGCGTCCGCGTCACCAGATAGCTGCGTCCGCCGGCGTGGATGCGCGCGTAGTCGTCCTCGGCCTTGATCCACACGATGTCCGACACGGCAATCGGCACCATTCGCCGGCCGTCCGGCACCAGGAGCCGGTCGGGCCGGCGGCCGAGATCCCGGATCGCGCGTTCGAGGCCGTCGCCGCTGCGATCGCCGCGCGCGCCGCGCGTCCGTACGCGCCGCATCGCCTCGGCGAACCGGTCCGCCGCGTAGGGCTTGATCAGGTAGTCCACGGCATTCAGATCGAAAGCGCGCACGGCGTAGCTGTCGAAGGCCGTCGCGAACACCACGGCCGGCAGCCGCGCCGGCCGGTGCGCCGCCTGGGCGAGCACGTCGAAGACGTCCTGGCCCGGCATCTGAATATCGAGCAGCGCCACGTCAGCCTGGGCACGGCCGAGCGCGTCGGCCAGCTCGTCGCCTGATGCGCATTCGGCGACGATGTCGAGCTCGGCGATGTCGCGCGCGTAGCGCCGCACCAACTCGCGCGCGAGCGGTTCGTCATCGGCCACGATCAGGCTCAGGCGTTCACGCGACATGCGGATCCCCGGCGGGCACGTCGATGTGCACGGCCATCCCGGTCGATCGCCGATCGAAGCTGAGCGCGTAGGACGCGCCGTACACCGTGTCGAGCCGCCGCCGGGTCAGCTGCAGACCGCGGCCGGTGCCGATGGGGGACGCGGCGGCGGTGCCGGTTCCGGAGTCGGTCACCGTCAGATGGATTCGGCCATCGGTCTGGCGGACGGTCACGTCAATCCGCCCCGCATGCGCGTACGGCGCGATCCCGTGCTTCACCGCGTTCTCGACAATCGGTTGCAGCAGGAACGGCGGCACGAGGACGTCGCGCGCCTGCTCGTCGACGTCGAACGTCACCGAGAGGCGCGGCCCGAAGCGCACGCGCTCGACTTCGAGATACGCGCGGACGAGGTCGAGCTCCCGGCCGAGCGGCACGGAGGTGAGATCGATCCGATCGAACACCGCCTTCATCAGATCCGCCAGGCGCACGACCATCGTGCGCGCGAGCGCGGGATCCGAGTCGATGAGTGCGAGCACGGAATTGAGCGTGTTCAGCACGAAATGCGGCTGGAACTGCGCGCGGATCGCGCCGAGCTCGGCGTCGCGTGCGACGATCGTCAAAGCCGCTTCCCGGCGTTCCCGCTCCCGCTCACGGCGCCAGGCCTGCGACGTGAGGATGGCGCCGAGCGCCATCCCGTAGACGACGACGTCGAACAGGAACTGGAACATCCAGCTCTGCGCGTAGATCAACTGCCAGAAGTGCGGTCCGACGACGAGCCGGTCATGCAGCAGTGTGATCCCGCGCCACACGCCGAGGACGGCGAGCCCCATCGCCAGATGGCGGGCGATCAGCGCATTCGCGGGCGGATCCCGGGTCATCCAGCGCCGGCTCAGGCGCACGACCGGAATCATCAGGAGCGCCAGCGAAAACAGATAGACCGCGCTCTGCCGCAGGGCCCACGTGAACGGCAATCCGATCTGGGCGGAGAGGACCGCCGCGTACACGAACGTGCCGCCCGTCCAGGCGGCGAGCGGCCGCCACCAGGTCCGTGTGCGCGCCTGATCGGATAGATCGATCGTCGCGTTCATCTTCGATTTCTTGACTCCTGCCGATCGGCTACCGGACCTGCGGCAAGAGAGACAGTTTGACCCAATTCGAGCGCGGAGCGATCGCGAGGGCCTTCTCGTACTCGTTCCGCGCGCCGGCCTTGTCGCCACGCGCCGCCAACGCCTGCCCCAGCCAGACATGCGCGTCAAAGCGGCCCCAGTTGGGCCAGGGCGCGCGCGCGCCCTCCTGATCGAAACGCGTCAGCGCCTGGCGGAAGACCGCCTCCGCTTCGCGGACGCTCCCGCCGTACTCGGGCGGCGTGTGGAAGAGACTCATGGCTTTCAGCACGAGCACCCTCGGGTTGTTCGGTCCGAGGCCGACCGCTTTCGCGAGCATCGCACTGGCCTGCATGCCGAGCGTCATGCCGAGATCCGGCGCCTGCGCAATCTTCGCCCCGTACACCGCGGAGAGGAGGGCCGGCGCCTCGGCGAAGGCGGGCGAGAGCTTGATCGTTTCTTTGAGCTGCGTCTCAGCGTCATCGAGCAGGTCCTGCTTTTCGCCCGCCGGGATGGCGGGCGCGAATGCCAGCCGCCAGCCGGCGTACGCCGCCGTGTATCTGAGGAGCGCCACGCGCGCCGGGTCGCTGGCGGCCGGGAGTTGACGGAGAAGCCCGATGCGCGCCGCCTTGACGCCGTTGGCGTCCTCCGCAAGCACCGCCGCCTCCAGACGCGCGGCCGATGCCTCGAGGTCAGACGGTGCAGGCGTCTGCGTGGCGATGGTGCCGACAGTGACCGGCGGTCCGGCGATCACCGCGGTGAGAATGACAACTGCTTTCAGGGACATGACTGCCTCCTCGTGAAGTCGCGCGGTCAGCGCGTCACGGAACATCCGACATAGAAGCTGCGCGGCGAGGCGCTCGACACGGGATGACGCGCCGAGTAATCCGCCGAGTAGGCGTACTCGAAGAAATTCCGGCGCGCGAGCGCGTTGTCCACGGCCACGAAAAAAATCGCGGCCGCGCGCGCGCCGATCGTGCGGGTCACGCTGGCGGCCAGGTCGAGACGCTCGTAGCGGGGGAGCCGTTCGGAATTGATGGTGCCCCAGACCGGTTCGTAGCCGGAGTCGGTGGCGACCCCGCCCAATGCCGGAGTGAACGGGCGGCCGGCCGCGGTGCGCCAGCCGAGGTTCACGCTGGCCGTCCTCGACACCGGCACGGTCGCGAGGAATTGCCAGGTGAACGGGACGGCGAAGTCAGGCGCCCACGTGCCGTCGGGAAGTGGATAGCGATCGCGTTGTTCGGGCGAGGTCCAGCGGCGGCGCGCGTGCGACCAGCTCGCGCTGCCACGAAGATCGATGTAGTGCCACACCCGCCGCGCGAAGAGATCGACGCCGCGCGCGCTTCCGTACCCGTCGTCGCGAAAGCCGACGACCGGGTCCTGCACCGGAAGATGGCGGTACGTCTTCGCGTACGTTTCGAGGCGGAGATAGGCCGCCCCGTCGAAGCGGCCGGCCTCGTAGCCGGCAAGGTAGTGCGTGGCCGCCATCGGCGCGAGGCGGATCGCGCCGTGCGCCTGATCGAAGTAGCGAGGCGACGGGGCCTGATCGTAGAGACCCCACGCGGCCCGAACGCGGCCGCGCGCGCCCCAGTCGATCGTCACGTTCACACGCGGATCGGCTCGGAACACTCCAGGGTGATCGAAGTAATCGGCGCGGAGTCCGACCGTCGGCTCCACGGCGCCCCAGCGGCGCGTGATCTCGCCGTACGCGCCGGTGCGCCAGTCGCGATGCGCCGACCGGAACGACGTGACGCCGCTGACGCCGCCGAAATCGCCGCCGCGTTCCGGCGCGTGTCCCGTCACGTCGGCGCGAATGGTGCCGGCGTCGGTGCCAAGACGAAGCCTCCAGTCGCCGAGCCGTCCGCCCGCGTCGAGGCGGGCCGAACCGGTGCGGTCGCTCGAGGTCACCGCGAGCACGCCGACGTCGGTGGTGTTGGCGTAGGCGTCCGTGCCGGCCGACGCCGACAGGTTCCAGTCACGTCCCACCGTCCGCAGCCAGCTTGCGGCGACCAGTCGATGCTCGGCGTTCGAGTGGAGAAACCCGACGAACGCATCCTTTTCGAGCTCGACGCCGACATGGTCGCGTTGCTCGAGCAGAAAGACTCGCGCGCGGCCCCGCGTCGCCGTGTCGAGATGCGCGCTACCGGCGACGTCCCAGCCTCCCGGCAGCCAATCGAATTCGCGCGGCGAGGGATTGACGGCAAACAGCAGACTTGGCGTCGTGCGGTTTCCCGCCACGCGAATGCCGGCCTTCCCGCCGACCGGGACGGCCGCCATCGCCGAGACACCGGCGAGTCCGGCGGTGACCGAAACGCGCGGGATGGTCGGCCGCGCCTGGCCGCGCAGGTCCACGAGGCCGCTCAGGCTGTTGCCGACATCGGCGGCGAAGGCGCCGGTGCTGAACGTGATCCCCTGCGTCAGGAACGGATCGATGGCGCCGCGGAATCCGCCTGTCGGCGTCTCGTATCGATATGGATGGCTGACGACCACGCCGTCGAGCAGGACCGTGGTCTCGCTGACGTCGCCCCCGCGCACGAACAGGCCCGCGCCTTCGTCGAGTTGCACGACCCCCGGCGAGACCGCCAGGGCCCGCATCAGATCCGCTCTCGCGCCCGCCGTACGCACGACGTCGATCGGCCGGAGGATCACGCGTGCATCGGGAGGGGAGTCGATCACGGGCGCCCGGACCGCCACGGCCTCGCTGTGCGCCTGAAGCGCGAGCACGATGCGAATCGACGCCGATGCCGCGGCAACCTGCACGGTTCTTGTGGTGAATGCCGGCATCTCAACGACGAGCGTGGCCGGCATGGTGGCCGCGACGGTGAACCGGCCGCGGTCGTCGGTGACGACAATCGCCGGAGTGCCGCGCACCGACACGACCGCGCCGGGCAGCGCCGACCCGCTCGGATCGACCACTTCGCCGGTGACTTGGAGAGGCGGCAGCTGCTGGACGGCGGCGAGTGTCACGGCCGCGGCGAGCAGCAGGTGAGTCATATACCCGTGATACGCGAGCCTCTGCGCCGCCGCCGCCTGTTTCCGGTGAACCGCTGTTTTTCGTCGGTGAGGGGACGGGCCGGTGTAGAAGTGGGGGACGGGCCTGTTTTCCACAGTTTAGGCCGTTTCGGGGACAGGCCTCAGGCGCCCGCGAGGCCTGTCCCCGAAACGCTCAAAACTGTGGAAAACAGGCCCGTCCCCCACCTGTGCACCGGCCCGTCCCCCTACTCAACGAAAGTCTTCGTTGACATCTACGAATTGATTCGTAATAATGCCCGCATGTCACGAAGTCTTCCGAGGCCGACCGACGCTGAACTTGCGATCCTGCGCGTGCTCTGGGAGCGCGGGCCGGCGACGGTCCGTCAGGTCCATGCGGCGCTGGCCGTGGCGCGCGAGACCGGGTACACGACGACCCTGAAGCTGATGCAGATCATGGCGGACAAAGGACTCGTCACCCGCGACGAGTCGCAGCGCACGCACGTCTATACGGTGCGCCTGACCCGCGACGAAACACAGCGGCAGCTCGTCACTGATCTCGTCGATCGCGCCTTCGGCGGTTCGGCGGCGGCGCTCGTCCTCCAGGCGCTCAGCGCGCACCCCGCGTCTGCCGAGGAGCTGGCCGAGATTCAGAAACTCATCGCGGAGTACAAGGAGAGGGCCACCCCATGAACGCGCTCATCTCTCTCATCGATCACCCCACGGCGGGCCTGCTGGCCTCGTCGCTCGTGCATTTCCTCTGGCAGGGTGCGCTGCTCGCACTGGTCCTTGGTGCCTGGCTCCGCTGGGCGAAGCCGGCCACGGCGGCGACCCGGTATCTCGCCGGTGTGCTCACGCTGGCGGCCATGCTCGTCGCTCCGGCGGCGACGTTCCTCTACCTCTCGTCACAACCTGCCGTGCCGGCGTCTGGTCCCGCCGCGTCCGCTTCCGGATCCTCACGCGATGACTCGCAGCCGCGACAGACGGCCCCGGCACCCGCCGCGCGTCGGGCCGTGCCGGACGCTGGCGGTCACGACGCCGGTCGATCGTTCCAGCTGTTCGGCTTGCCGCTCCAGGTCGTCGTCCTCGCGTTCTGGATCGCGGGCGTCGTCACGCTGTCGCTGCGGCTCTTCGGCGGCTGGGTCGTGGCACGCCGCCTCGCCACGCGCTCGACGCGTCCAGTCGCGCCGGAGATCCACGCGCTTGCGCGCCGGGTCGCGGGCCGGCTGGCGCTCGATCGTCTCGTGCACATCGTCGAGTCGACGGTCGTGCGCGTGCCAGTGATGGTCGGCTGGTTGAAGCCGGTGGTGCTATTGCCGGCCTCGGCGATGTCCGGCCTGACGCCGACGCAAATCGAAGCGCTGCTCGCGCACGAGCTTGCACACATCCGGCGGCACGACTACATCGTCAACCTGATGCAGTCGGCCGTGGAAACGCTGCTCTTCTATCATCCCGGTGTCTGGTGGGTGTCGCGGCAGATCCGCGCCGAGCGCGAGCACTGCGCAGATGATCTCGCGGTCGCCGTCTGCGATCGGCTCGTCTACGTCAGCGCCCTCGCCGATCTCGCGCAGATGACGAGGACACCGGGCCTGGCGCTCGCGGCGACCGACGGCTCGCTGTTGCGTCGCGTGCGCCGGTTGCTCTCCGTGCCGTCCGACGATCCCACTTCCGGTTCGAGCTGGTTGCCGGTGCTCATCGTCGTGCTGCTCGGCGGAGCCGTCGTGCCGGCGGTCCTCGCGTCGCGCGGACCCGCGGCAGAGCCGGGGACTGCCGGCCAGGTCCCGGTGACCACGCAGGGCGTGGCCTCGGGCGTCGCGGGCGGTGTGCCTGGTGGCGTCGTCGGCGGCGTGCCTGGCGGAGTCGTCGGCGGTGTGTCGGGCGGTGTCGCGGGCGGCGTACCCGGCGGGATCGTGGCCGTCGAGCCGATGGGCGTGGCGACGGCCCGGCCTCAGGGTGAATCGCGTGAGATCGCGCAGGCGCGCGAGCTCGAGCAGAAAGCGCTCAAGCAGCTTCGCGATCTCGAGCAGGTCCTCGGGAGCCTTCAGGATGAGCGACTCCAGCTCGACCAGAAGCAGGTCGAGGCGCAGATGCAGGCCCGGATGGCGGAGCTGAAGACCCAGCTTCAGTCCCTCGAAGAACAGCGGCAGCTGCTCAGGCAGCGCGTCGAGGTCGGCGTCGTGAACCCGTCGGAGCTCCGTGAAGTCGAGGCCCAGATTCAGTTGCTCAAGCAGAAGCTGGGGAGCGCGCAGGCTGAACAGGAAATGCGCTTGGCCGATCTTCTTTTCAGGCGGCGTGAGCTGGGCGAAATGCGCCGTTACGAGGAGGCGCAACGCGACTACGCAAAAGCCCTGGCGGAGGTCGAGGGACGTTCCGACATCAAGCGCCAGGAGGAGGTGTTCCGCGCGTTGCTGGAGAGTCAGCGCGGCAAGCAGGAGCTCGAGGAGGAAGTGTTGCGGCAAATGCTGTCGAAGTCCGAGCTCGCAGGTGACGTGCAGAACAAACTGAATCGCGAGCGTGCGATGCGCGACCTTACCGCCGTCGCCGGCACGATCGAGATCACCGCACCGAACGAGGCGATTCGGGCCGGCGACGTGCTCACCATCGAGATTCATGGCGAGCCGGATCTTCCGCGCACCTACGTGGTCGAACCGGGCGGGACCGTGAGGTTGCCGCTCGTCGGCATGATCCGCGTCGCCAAATTGACCACGGCGCAGGCGCGCGAGGCCATCCAGAAGCAGCTCGCCGATCGTCGCCTCGAGGCGCGTGACGTCACGGTGGGCCTGCGGCGGTCGAAGGAACCGAAGGAGCCGAACGGGCCGAACCAGCCGAAAGACTCGTATGTGGAACGTCAGTAGGCCGGCGCGATTCGCCGCGGCCGCGACTGCGGTCGTCGCGCTTTCATGCGGCGCGCTGGCCCGTGCCGGCGCGCAGGGTCGCGGCGCTCCGCCGCCGCCGGCACCCCGCGACGCCGCGCTCGCGCCGGGCACGGCGCCTGCCGGATCGGGCGTGATCGCCGGCACGCTCGTCGCGATCGATACCGGCAAAGCGGTGCGGCAGGCGCGCGTGATCCTCGCCGGCGGCGAGCCGCGCGTCGTCAAGACCGCGACCACTGACGATCAGGGTGCGTTCTCGTTCGACCAGCTGCCGGCCGGGCCGTTCACGCTCACCGCCTCGCGTCCCGGTTTTCTCGAGGCGACTTACGGGCAGCGCCGCCCGGGCAACGGCCGGCCCGGCACACCGGTGCAACTCGCCGCCGGGCAGAAACTGGATCGGCTCAGTCTGCCGATCGCGCGCGGCGGCGTGATCACGGGCGCGGTCGTGGACGACGCCGGCGATCCGGCATTCGGCGCGCAGGTGCGTGCGCTTCGTTACGTGCTGCGGACCGGGGTCCGGACCTTGCAGGTCGCTGGGCAGGGCGGCACCGACGATCGCGGCGTGTACCGCATTCCCGCACTCCCGCCTGGCGAGTACCTCGTGGTCGTGTCCGCGCGCGAGATGGGCATGGTCGTCGAGGAAATGAAGATGCGCGAAGAACTGCTGAGCGCAGCGGTCGCGCGGCTCGCCGCGAGCGGCGACACCTCGCCGCAGATGAAGGAGGCGGCTCTCAGAGACGCGATGGGTTCGACCGCGCCGCCCGCCGACGGGCCGATGTACGCGCCCGTGTACTACCCGGGCACGACGCAACCCAAGTCCGCGTCCACCGTGACGCTCGACGTCAGTGAAGAGCGTGCCGGCATCGACCTGCGTCTGCAGCTCGCGCCGGCCGCCACTGTCTCGGGAGTCGTCACCTCCGAAGGGCCGCTTCAGCCCGGCACGCAAGTGCAACTCGTCGATCTCGATCAACCGGTCCCCGGCATGACCAGCCGATCGGCGCGCGTCCAACCCGACGGACGGTTCTCGTTCAGCGCGGTGCTTCCAGGACGGTACAGCGTCACGGCACGCGCCACCTTGATGACCAACGAGGTGGCGCCCCAGTCGGCGGCGGCCATGGCCGAGTCGCTCGACAAGATGCGGGCGATGATCGCCGCGGGCGCGAACATCGGCGATCCGCGCACGACCGACACGCTCTGGGCGGCGACCGAAATCTTCGTCAATGGCACGAGCCTGCAGAACCTGTCGCTGGCTCTGCAGCGCGGGATGTCCGTCTCGGGCAGCCTGACCTTCGACGGCGCGGCGCCGTCCGTCGATCCGTCGCGGCTGCGCGTGATGCTGTCGCCGGCCAACGACCTCGCAAGCGGCGGTCCGCCGATCCCCAATCGTGAAGTGGCGGTTGATGCGAACGGGCGCTTCACGATCCGCGGGGTCCTGCCAGGCCGCTACCGGCTGACGACGTCCGGCGCGGTACCCGGCGGACTCGTCGTCGAATCGGCGACGTTCGCGGGTCGCGACGCGCTCGACTTCCTGCTCGACGTGAGGCCCGGCGAAGATCAGAGCGGCGGCATCGTGAACTTCACGGCCCGTCTCGCCGAGCTCGGCGGCTCGCTCCAGGACGTGGCCGGCAAGCCGGTCAGCGACTACACGCTCGTCGTGTTTCCGTCGGACATGCGGTACTGGCTGCCGCAGGCGCGCCGCATCCAGGCGACGCGCCCGGCGACCGACGGACGCTTCTCGTTCAGGAACCTTCCGGACGGCGACTACCGCCTGATTGCCGTCGTCGATCCCGAGCCGGGCCAGTGGTTCGATCCCGCGTTCCTCCGGGATCTCGTTCAGGGCTCGATGCCGGTGACATTGGGCAAGGGCGAGCGTCGCTCACAAGACATTAGAGCGACGCCGGCTAAGTAGGAAGTTAGAGCCGTTGCAGAATTACCGGCGGTCGGAGGGGCCGGCTTCAGCCGGCCCAGTGAGGGCGGACTAAAGCCCGCCCCTCCTTCTGCATTTTGCAACGCGCTCTTAGAAGACAAGCGTCCACTAACTTCTAACTTCTGGCTTCTCACTTCTAACTTGCAAGCGTCGGATGCTTATCTTTCCACTCGGTCGCCTGTTCGTACGCGAGGGCGATTCGCAGGATCGTCGCCTCTTCGTAGAGCCGCCCGGTGATGATGAGCGGGCGTGGTGTGCCGTCCACGATGCCGGCCTTGACCGAGACGGCGGGATGGCCGGTGCGATTGGTGATCGTGGACATCGAATCCTGCGGGCTGAGGATCGCGTCGTACTTCGACATGTACTCGTCCATCTGCCGCATCAGGAGCGTGCGCGCGCGCATCGCGCGAATGTATTCGACGGCCGGCACGAAGCGTCCCTGCCTGAACGTATTCGGCCACGTGCTGCGCGACGTACCGGTGGCGACGGTATTGATGTCGCCCGAGCGGGTGATGTCGTCGAAGGACGCGGCGGACTCGACCTGGAGGATGAACCCGATCGCCTGCGCGATCGTGCCGTCGGGCGGATCGACCGCATCGACCTGGGCCCCGAGCTTCCGATAGGTGTCGAGGACGTTCTGCAGCTGTTCCTGAGAGAGCGGCTGCCGGCCGCCGCCACCGCCGCCGCGTCCACGGCCCGCGCCCGGCGCCGCCGTCCCAGCCGCGCCAGCGGCGCCGGCTGTGCCTGCGGCACCGCTGCCGGCCGCGGCCGCGGCGCCGCCCGGTGCGCCCGCGCCTGCGCCGCGTCCGCGCCCGCCGCCCTCGAACGCGTTGCGCAAGTACCCGATCTTGTAGCCCGAGAGCGGAGCGTCGGGGTTCCAGCGAAATGCCGCGTCAGCGACGCTTCCGTCACGTTTATCCGGCCCGTAGATCGCGTTGAAGACCAGCACCGCGTCCTCGACGTACCGGCACATCGGTCCGATCTTGTCCATCGTCGTTGACAGCGCCATGGCGCCGTAGCGGCTGACGCGTCCGTACGTCGGCCGCAACCCGACGAGTCCGTTGATGCTCGATGGCGACAGGATCGAACCCTGCGTTTCCGTGCCGATCGCGAACGCGACGCAGCCCGCGGCGGTGGCCGATCCCGGGCCAGCCGACGAGCCGCTCGATCCTTCCTGCACGTTCCAGGGATTGTTCGTGCGTCCGCCGAACCAGCGGTCGCCCTGCGCCAGCGCGCCGAGCGTCAGTTTGGCGACGAGCACCGCGCCGGCCGTCTGCAGCCGCTCGACGACGGTGGCGTCGTAGTCGAGGATCTGATCGACGTACGGTTCAGCACCCCAGGTGGTCTTGATCCCCTTCGTGGCAAAGAGATCCTTGGCGCCCCACGGGAGTCCGTGCAATGGTCCACGGTACTTACCCGCCTTGATTTCACGGTCCGCGTCTGCCGCCTGCTTGAGCGCGAGCTCTTCGGTCAGCGTCACGTAGAACAGCAACGACGGCTGATAACGCTTCAGCCGTGCCAGGTACATGTTCGTGAGCTCGGTGGACGTCACCAGCCTGCGCTCGACGAGCGCGGCCAGTTGCGTGACTGGCCAGAACGCGACGTCTTCGAGATTCGCCGGCCGCTTCAACGTCAGCGGCGGTTTCGTGTACTTGACCGGCGCGCCGGGCGTCGCCGGGCCTTTCGGATCCTTGCCCGGCAGCGACGGCTTGAAGATGTACGCCGGCTCGGTGTCCTGCGGGATGTCGATCTGACGCAGCCGGTTGAACGCCGCGAGGTTCTGGTTGGCCGCCTGCGCGGCCGCCGCCGCCTCCTCGCTCGTGAACTTGACGCCGTCGATCGTCTCCGCCGCCCGGATCACGTCGGCGGTGACCGGCCCGGTGTTCTGCGGCGGCGCCTGCGCGTAGGCCTTGGCGGCGACGGCCCCGGCCACGGCGGTCGGGACGGCTTTCAGAAATTTGCGGCGCGACGCGTTGCTCATTTTTTCTCTTTGAAGCCGGCGGGAATCGCGACGTCCGCGTCGGTGGCCGACGGATCGATCGACAGATACTCGGAGATCGACGTGAACACGGTCGAGCGCTGCTGCGGCTGGCCCTTGTTGCCCATCATCTTCTTCGCGAGCATGCCGCCCAGGCCGCCGCCGGTCGGTTGCTGCTGCTGCGCCTGCTTCATCTGCTCGGGGCTCCTGACGGTGACGAACGTGGTGGTCGTCATCAGCGCCGTGCCCTGGAGCTTGCTGCGCTCGGCCTGCATCTTCTGCATCATCGGCTGCATCGAGGGGAACATGGCGACGGCGCCCGCCATCTTCTGCATATCGCCCATGAACGCGTCACCGTATACGGACTTGGCGAACTTGAGATAGAACTGCGCCAGCTCGTCCATCGCCGGAATCTTCGCTGCGATCCACATGTCGTTCTTCAACTCGAAGCCGCCGGCTTCGTCCACGGTCTTGCCCTTTTCGTGGCCGGCGATCGTCAGAATGACTTGCCGCGTGTCGTGCCCGGCGATGTTCTTCCGCTCGCCGGTTTCCTTGACGTCGGCCGTGAATTCGATCTGCTTCCCGGCCTGTTCGAGCTGCTCTTTCTCTTCCGGCTTCATCTGCGCGCGTTGTTTCTCCATGTCTTCGCGCATCTTCTTCATCTGCTCACGCATCTGGGCGAACGTGACGACCTTGTATTCCTTCTTCTTGACGTCCACCTGCGCGATCGTTTCGGCGCCGAGATCGATGACCTGTCCCATCTCGGCGTCCATGCGCGACAGGCGATTCCCTTTGAGCGCCAGCGTGGCGCTGGAGTCGCCGCCGGCGCCCATCATGCCGATGAACCGGCCCAGCATCCCCTCGAATTTGAGCGAGGAGCGCTCGCGCGTCTTGATGTCGGCGAGCAGGGAAGGCGCGGCGATCAGGACCAGCGCGGCGAGAGCGGTGAGCGTGACATGGCGTTTCATCGAAGGAACCTCCGGAAGTGAGAGTGACTTATTCTAATGGGGCAATGAGGCAATGAGGCAATGGGGCAATACGACCGTTGCGGCAATGGGGCAGTCCCGGGATAAACCATGCAGGAACGACGCGTCGTGAACGATACGCTGGGGCCGGCCGGGCCGTTCAGCACGGCCGTAGTGGGCGGTGGGCTGGTGTTCGTGTCCGGCCTGTCCGGGGCGGTCGAGGACGGCAAGCTGAGCGGATCGGACATCCAGAGCCAGGCCCGGCGCGTCCTCGATCGGCTGCGCGCGATTCTGGAACAGGCCGGCTCGTCGCTCGGCGGCGTCGCGTCCGTGCAGGTCTACCTCCGCCGGGCGGACGACTTCGAGGCGATGAACGCCATCTATCGCCAGTATTTCACCGAGGCGCCGCCGGCCCGGACGACCGTGGTGACCGCGCTTGGCGAGGGCGCGCTCGTCGCCATGTCCGCGGTGGCCGTGCCGCTCGGCGCGCCGCGTGAGGTGCTGCACCCGGCCGGCTGGATCAAGTCGCCTCGGCCGTACTCCTACATCGTGCGTGCCGGTCACCTGGTCTTCCTCGCCGGTCTCGTCAGCCGGCGCGGCAACGACGACGCCGTCGTGCCGGGATCGGTGGCGCTGCAGACCCGGACGATTCTCGACAACGCCGGCGTGCTGCTGAAGACCGCCGGTCTGTCGTACGAACACGTCGTGGCCGCGCGAGTCTTCATCGGAGACGACTCGCTATTCGAGATGATGAACGAAGAGTACTCGCGCTACTTCACGAGCCAGCCGCCGGCGCGCGCGACCGCGGTCACCGGGCTGATGGGCTCGGAGGCGATGGTCGAGATCACGCTCGTCGCCTCTGCCGCCGCGAAGCAGGTGCTCGGCGCGGCGGTCTCGCCCAGCCTGCCGCTGTCGTCGGCCGTCCGCACGGGCGGCCTCGTCTACCTGTCCGGGGTGCTCGGGAACACCGAGGCCAACGCCCGCGACGTCGCCGCGCAGACGCGCGAGGTCGTGGCCCGCATCCGGCGCACGCTCGACGCGGCCGGCCTGTCGTTCACGCACGTGGTGGACAACACGATCTATCTGCCCGACCTCGCGCATCAGCGGCCCGTCGACGACATCCTCCACGAAACGTTCCCAGCCGACCCGCCGTCGCGGACCGCGGTCGGCGCTCAGCTCGTCACGCGCACGGGGCTCATCGAGATGATGATGACGGCCGCGGGATAGGTTCCGAGGTTCCGGAACCCCCGTCACTTGATTTGTCCAACAATGTTGATGTAATGTCGCGGCCATGCGGCCCGCCGCTCCGGCCCTGGGTGAATTCGAACAGATCGTGCTGCTGGCCGTCCTCCGCGCCGGCACCGGCGAGGACGCCTACGGCGTGAATGTCCACGCGGAGCTCGAGCGCCGGACCAGGCGCCGCGTCGCGCGCGGCGCCGTTTACATGACGCTGGACCGTCTCGAGAAGAAAGGCCTCCTGTCCTCGTATCTGACCGCGCCGACGCCCGAACGCGGCGGGCGCGCGAAACGCTGCTACCGCGTGACGAAACCCGCGCTGGCGGCGCTGCGGGAATCGCGCCGGGCACTGCTGAACCTGTGGCAGGGTCTGGAACTCGCGGAGTGAGGACCGGCCAGTGAAGGGCCTGCTTGCCAGCCTGCTCGGGCGCGTCGCGGATCGATCGCTCGCCGATTCCATCGCCGGCGATCTCGAAGAAGGCTATCGCCGCCGACGATCGTCGTCGCGCGCCGGCGCCACGATCTGGTACTGGCGAACCGCAATGGCGATCCTGTCGCAACTGGCCTGGCGGCGCACCGTTGACGGTCTCGCAGTACTCGCCGCCGTCCGCTTCCGCGGCCTCGGCGCGGAAGCCAGGCAGGCTGCACGGTCGCTCGGCCGCACGCCGGTCGTCACGCTGGTCATTGTCGCGACACTCGCCCTGGGGTTCGGGCTGAACACCGCCATCTTCAGCGTCGTCCACGGCGTGCTGTTCCGGCCCCTGCCCTTCGATCGGCCGCACGAGATCGTCTTCGTGCACGGCGCCCGGCGCGGCGAGGAGCCTGGCATCTTCGGCACGTCGTATCCGGATTATCAGGATTTTGCCCACGCGCAACTCGGGTTTCGCGGTCTGGCGACGTCCACGTACTGGACGTTCACGTTGACCGGTACGGAGGTGCCGCTGCGCGTCGTCGGCCAGCGCGTGAGCGGGTCGTTCTTTCCGCTGCTCGGCATGCCGGCGCTCGCCGGCCGGACGATCGGACCCGACGACGACCGCCCGGGCGGTCCGGAAGTCGTCGTCCTCAGCCACGGGCTGTGGCAGCGATTCTTCGGCGGCGATCCCGCCGTCATCGGGCGCAACCTCTCGCTCAACGGGCAACCGGCGCGGGTCATCGGCGTCATGCCCGAGGCCTTTCGGTTCCCGTTCGACAACGTCGAGCTGTGGGTGCCGGCACTTGGAGAACTCGACACCATTCCGCGGCGGAGCCGGTTCTTCTCGACCTTCGGACGCCTGAAACCCGCGACGACCATGGCGGAGGCGGAGGCGGATCTCACACGGGTCGCAGAAGCGCTCGAACGGCAGTATCCGGACAGCAATCAGGACTGGCGCCCGGTCCTTCGCGCCGCGGTGCCCGCGCTCACGAAACAGGCCCGGCCACGGCTCCTGTTGTTGTTCGTCGCCGTGGTCATCGTGCTGCTCGTCGCCTGCGTCAACGTCACGACGTTGATCGTCTCGCGCGCGGCGGCGCGTCGGCCGGAGTTCGCGCTGAGGGCCGCGCTCGGCGCCGGTCGCTGCCGCCTGGCCCGGGTGACTCTGATCGAGAGCGCCTGGTTGGGCGCCGCCGGTCTCGGGGCCGGTCTGGCGCTCGCGACTCCCGCCGTGACCCTCCTCCGATCGCTCGCGCCGTCAAATCTCCCGCGCCTGTCCGGCGTCACCGTGAACTGGACGGTCGCCGGCTGGGCGGCGGCCGCGATGGCCGCCTTCGTGTGTGCCGGCGCCCTGGCGCCGCTTGTGTCGCTCCGGTTGCTACGGCTGCGCGGAGTCGGGAGTGCGACCGTCGCCGGCCGGCCCGGTTCGTGGGGCCGTCGTGCGCTGATGGCCGGCCAGATCGCCGGCGCGTTCGCGCTCCTGGTCGCGGCCGGATTGCTCACCCGCAGCTTTTCCCGCGTCCTCGCCGTCGATCCCGGCTTCAACCCGCGTGATCTGGCCACCGTCCGCGTCTCCCTCATGCCGCCGGCGTATCGCACACTCGATCAGCAGATCGATTATGTGACGCGGGCCCTGAGCGTTCTGGGTTCGACGCCCGGCGTCGTCTCCGCCGCCGCCGTGAGCCAGCCGCCGTTCGACTCGGAGGGATCGGGCACCACGCTCGCGGCCGCGGTCGAAGGGCGAAGCTATGCGCCAGGCAGTCACCCGATCGTGGCGTACCGTGCTGTCAGTGCCTCGTATTTCGCGACGATCGGCCTGCGCGTTCTCGACGGGCGCGGCTTCACCGACGATGACCGGCGAGGCGCGCCGCTCGTCGCCGTCGTGAATCGCACGATGGCGGCACGGCTCTGGCCGGGCGAGAGCCCAATCGGACGACGCTTCGAATTCGCCGACGGACGCAACGCCGGCGCGCTGACGATCGTCGGCGTCGTCGGCGATGTGGCCACCGACGGACTCGAGACTGCGGAGCCGCCGAGCGTCTATGCGCCGTACCCGCAACGCAGCCTGCCGTTCCTGCGCTGGATGACGTTCGTCGCCAGGACGGAGGGCGACGTGGCCGCGCAACTTCCGAGCCTGCGCGCGCGTCTGCAAGGCGTCGATCCGTATCAACCGTTCTACGGTGTCGGCACGATGGACGCGGCGGTTCAGCGGACATTGGCGGAACGGCGCTTTTCGCTCGTCCTCATGGCGCTGTTTGCCGGGCTGACGCTGCTGCTCGCGGCGATGGGGCTGTACGGCACGCTCGCCCAACGGGTCGCGGAGCGATCGCGTGAGATCGGCGTGCGCCTCGCGCTCGGCGCGCTGCCATCGCACGTCTTCAGACTGGTGATGGCCGAGGGCGCGTGGCTCGTTGCCGCCGGTGTCGTCGTTGGCGCGGGCATCGTGTGGGTGGGTATGCCGCTCATTCGCCAATCGCTCTTCGGTGTCACGGCCGGTGACGCGTGGACGTACGTCGCGATCGCGCTGGTGCTGGGCGCGGTGACGATCCTCGCGGGGGCCGTGCCATCGCGGCTGGCCGCGCGCACGAACCCCGTCACGGCGATCCGCGGCGAGTGAGACTGGAGATGGGGCAGTGAAGACGCTGCTGGCCGCGCTGCTCGCCGCGATGACCGACCACGCGCTCGCGCAGTCGATTCTCGGTGATCTGGAAGAAGAACGGGACCGGCGCCGGCAGCGTTCACGCGCCGGCGCGGCGGTGTGGTACTGGTTCGCGGTCGCGGCGATCGCGAGTCGCGCATGTATCGATCGTCTTGCCGGCCGTCGCGCCGGGCGGCCCGCGGCAGTCCGATCCGGCAGCGCCGGCGCCTTCTGGCGCCCCGGCCAGTGGCGCCGGGAAATCCGGCCCGCGCTCCGCTCGCTGCGACGCACGCCGTGGTACGCGGCCACGGTCACCGGCGTGATCGCGCTCAGCATGACGCTCGCGACCACCGTGTTTGCGGTCGTGGACGGCGTGCTGTTCAAACCGCTGCCGTATCCCAGCCCGTCGGAGCTCTACGGCATCGAGGGCTGGTTCTCCTGGGCGACTGCGAGGGTTTCGACGTCGCTCAGCGCGATCTCCCGGCGTGACATCGACGCGTGGTCCGCGGCCGTGCCGGACATCCGCATCGGCGCCTGCGTGCTCGGCACGTCGTCGCCGCTGCCGGACGGCGACACGGTGCGGTCGGCGATGGTCGATCGCGCGTTTCTCGAGGTCCTCGGCGTGCGTCCGCTGTACGGTGGATTCCTGCCGTCCCACTTCGAGACGAGCGCGAAGATCGAGCCGGCCCTCATCAGCTACAAGCTCTGGCGCGCGCGGTTCGGCGGGCAGCCCTCTGTGCTCGGGACCGTCGTGCGATCGCACAGTGCGCCCGCGACCGGCATCGAGATCGTCGGCGTTCTGCCGCGCGACTTCGTCATGCCTGGCGCGTCGCGCATCGAGCCGGAGGTCCTGCTGCCGATCCGCACGGGCCGGGCGCCGGCCGAGCGCGAGCTCCGCGGCATCGCGCGGCTGCCGGCGCCGCTCGCCGCCGAGTCCGTCCGGCCCCGGCTCGACGCGGCGGCGCGCTCGGCGATGGCCGGGTTCATCCCGAGAACCCCGTGGGCCGGCCTTTCCGAGACGGGACGCCGGCGCCTCGGGCCGTACGATGAAGTCCGGCTCATGCCCTTCGCCGAGTACCTCACCGACCAGCAGCGGCCGCTCTTCGGGATCGTTTTCGCGCTCGCCGCGACGCTCATCGGCCTCGCCGTCGTCAACGTCGCCGGCCTCGCGGCGGCTCGCACTCAGGATCGCGCGCGGGAATTGTCGGTCCGGCGCGCGCTCGGCGCCAACCGCGCCGCGATCGCCCGCGTGGTGCTGGTCGAGTGCGGGCTGCTCGTCTGCGCCGGCACCGCGATCGGCGCAGCGCTGGCTCGTCCGCTGCTCGCCCTGACCGTGCGCGTGCTGCCCGACGGACTGACGCTGCTCAAGCCGGCCGAGATTGACGCGCGTGTCCTCGTCTTCGCGGTGCTCGCCGCCGCCGCGTCCACGATCGCCGTGTCGCTCTGGCCGGTCCTCATGCTCGATCGGTTCACGCCGATTGGCGCCGGCGCCGCCTCAGGCGCGCGGATCGCCGCCCGCGCACGCGGGTGGGGCGCGCAATCGGTCGTCGCCGCGCAAGTGGCCCTGGCGGTGACGCTGGCGATCGGCGGGGCGCTCTTCATCGGCAGTCTCGCTCGCGTGTGGCGGGAGGATCCGGGGTTTAGCGCCCGCGACGCCGCCACGTTTCGCGTGAGCTTTGGACCCACGGCGTCCGTCGATCGCGCGATGGGGCTCGCCGACGAGATCCGACGGCTGCCCGGCGTCCGCGCCGCCGCCGCGTTCTCGACACCGTTCCTGCAGCGCGCCTGGATGGGCACGCCGTTCGAGCGTCCGGCCGGCCGCGACGATCCGCCCGGCATCGGCGCCGATGCCGTGCGCATCGGCCCCGGGTTCTTCGACGCCGCTCGCGTACGCCTGCTGGCCGGACGGTATCCCACCGACGACGAGCTGCGGCACAACGCGCCAGTCGTCGTGGTGAGCCAGGCGATCGCCTCCGCCTACTGGCCCGACCAGCCGGCCGTGGGCGCCACGCTGCTGCGCGAGGGTTCGCCCCCTCGTCCATACACCGTGATCGGCGTCGTCGCCGACACGCGGATGAAGGCGCTCGACGCGCCGCCCGCCGGCGAGATCTATGAGTCGGTACAGGCGCTGACGTCGATGCAGACGATGATGTATTTCGTGTCGCTCTCCGGCGATCCGGGTGCCGGACTGGCGGAGATCGTCGCGGTCATCCAGCGCCAGCACCCCGAACTCGCCGCCTCGCGGTCCCAACTGGTCGAGGATGCGCTCGGCGAGTCGATCAGGCGCCGCCGGTTCCTGTCCTTGCTCTTCGGCGCGTTTGGTGTCTCGGCGCTCGCCATCGTCGGCGTCGGCATCCTCGGGTTGATGGCAATGCGATCGGCGCGACGCACGCGTGAGCTCGGCATCCGGATCGCGATCGGCGCGACCCGGCAGTCGGTGGTCGCGCTGCTGCTGCGCGAGCAGATGATCGGAGTGCTCGCCGGTCTCGTCGCCGGCGCCCTCATCGCGTCCTGGGCGGTCACGGCCGTGCGCCAGAACATCTACGGCTCGGGCGCCTACGATCCAGTGTCTTGGTCGGCGGCGATCGTCGCGATCGTCCTGATTGCGGCGATCGGCGCGCTGATTCCCGCCCGGCGCGCGAGCCGCGTCGATCCCGTCCAGGCGCTACGCGTGGACTAAAGCCGCCCTTCAGTGACGAAGGCGAGGTAACGAGCGGCCCGCGGCAGTGCCAGGGCCCTTCCGACCGCCGCCAGTTCCTGATCGTGCGCGAGAGCGACGAGCGCCGCCACGCCACAGGCGCCGGACGGGCCGGCGAGGATGACCGGATCGCCGTTGGCGGGACGAGCCAGCCGATCGATCGTCGCGGCGTTCGCGGCGTCGTCTACCGCAATGGCTGCATCGGCGCGATCGCGCAGCGGCGGCCATGCGAGCGGACTGACCACACCGCAGCGAAGACAGGCCATCGCCGTCGGGGCGCACTCCGCCAGCGTGACTGGATGGCCGGCGTTCAGTGAAGCGAGGACGCAGGCCGATCCGGCCGGTTCGGCGATCACGAGGCGTGGACCCCCGCCGCCATATCGCGCGATGAGCCAGCCGGCGAGCGCGCCGGCAAAACTGCCGACGCCGGCCTGGGCGATGACGACATCGGGCGGCGCGTCGCCCCACGCCGCGGCCGCTTCCTCGAAGATCAGCGTATAGCCCGCCATGATCCAGCGCGGGATCTCGCGGTCGCCTGTCGCGGCGGTGTCCGACACGACCGTCCAGCCGTTGCACGCCGCGTCGTGCGCCATCCGCTCGACGGTCGCGTCGTAACCGGTGTCGCACAGGATCACGTCGGCCCCCTCGCGTTGCAGGGCCGCGAGACTCGCGGACGGCGTGCTGTCCGGCACGTACACGTGCGCCGGTCGCGCGTGCTCGCGCGCCACGCGGGCGACCGCCCGGCCGTGATTGCCCGCCGTTGCGCAGGCCAGGTCGCCCACGTCCGTGCCGCGCTCTTCGATCAGCCGCGCCACCGCGTACCGCGCGCCGGCGATCTTGAAGGCGGGGAGGCCGAAGCGCTCCGATTCGTCCTTGATCAGAATCTCGCCGGCCCTGAGCGCCGCGGCGAGACCGGGCAACCGCCTCAACGGCGTCGCCGCCGCATCGTCTCGCGCCGCGTAGAACCGCGCGACGTCGGACATTTCGTCTGCCGTGAAAAACACCGACGGCCTGGCGATTCGTCCCGGTTGCACGAACGCGGACCTCACAGGACCGTACCTCCGACCTGTCGCACCTCGGCCCTCGCACCTCGCATCGCCGTACCCCTCTAATATCTCTCGATGCGCCGCGAGCTTCGCCCGATGCTCCACCTCGCGCTCCCCGTGATCATCGCCGAGATCGGGTGGATCACGATGGGCATCGTCGACACGATCATCGTCGGGCCGCTCGGTCCCGCCGCGATTGGCGCCGTCGGGGCGGGATCCATCCTGTTCTTCGCCGTGATGGTGCTCGGCATGGGCACGCTCTTCGCGCTCGATGCGTTCGTCGCGCAAAGCTTCGGCGCCGGCCGGGTGGACGAGTGTCATCGCTGGCTCTTCGCCGGACTGCAGCTCGCCCTCGTCATGTCGGTCGTGCTCGTCGGTGTCGGCCTGGCCGGCGTCGCGCTGTTGCCACGCGCGCGCCTGCATCCCGATGTCATCGGGCTGCTCCAGCCATACCTGCAGGCCTTGATGTGGTCGGCGCCGCCGCTCATGATCTTCACCGTCTTCCGCCGGTACCTGCAGGCAATGAACATTGTCGGGCCGGTGACTTTGGCCGTACTCGCGGCCAACGTCGTCAACGCGGTCGGAAACTGGATCTTCGTGTACGGCAAGCTCGGGGCGCCTGCGCTGGGGGTGGTCGGATCGGCGTACGCGACGCTCGGCGCGCGTCTGTTTCTGGCCCTCGCGTTGTTCGCGGTGATCCTTCACCGCGAGCGGGGAAGACCCTCGGGATTGCACGATGTCCCGTTTGCGCTCGATGTCACCCGCGTGTGGCAGCTCCTGCGGCTGGGCGCACCCACAGCAGTGCAGATCACGCTCGAAGTCGGTGTGTTCGCCCTGGCATCCGCACTGGCCGGCCAGATTGATCCGATGGCGCTGGCGGCGAACCAGATCGTGCTCAACATCGCCGGGTTTCTGTTCATGATTCCGCTCGGGTTCAATTCCGCTGCGGCGGTGCGGGTCGGGCAGGCGGTCGGCCGCGGCGATCCGGCCGGCGTCCGGGCCGCCGGCTGGACCGCGCTCGCGCTCACCGGCGGCCTCGCGATCGCGACCTCCGCGGTGATCGCGCTGGTGCCCGGACCGTTCCTGCGGATCTTCACCTCCGAGCCGTCGGTGATCGAGGTCGGCGCCGTGCTGCTGCTCTTCTATGCCGTCTGCCAGCCGTTCGACGGCTTCCAGAGCGTCGCCACCGGCGCGCTGCGCGGGCTCGGCGAGACCCGCGCGCCGATGATCGCCAACTTCATCGGGCACTGGCTGGTCGGCCTCCCGCTCGGCTACACGCTGTGTTTCACGCGCGGCTGGGGCGTCGTCGGCTTGTGGGCCGGGCTCACGTTCGGACTTTTTCTTGTCGGTTTCACGCTCCTCATCGTCTGGCAGCGACGAAGTCGGGTCTTCAGCTTTCCTCCTCCTCATCCTTCGGCCGTACCTTGACCCAGCGGAACATCTGATCGTTGACGAAGTGAGTCTGTACGCCGCGGGAATGCTTCCCTGTCAGAGAAGCGCAAAACTCGAGTGAGAACTTGAAGAGGTTTCCGGTGCCCAGTCACCCCGACTAGAATGGCGGCATCAGCGGACATCCCGCGGGCGTCACGAAACTACTGCTGGCGTGGGGACAGGGCGACACGGGCGCGCTGGACCGGCTGATTCCGCTCGTCCACGGCGAACTGCACCAGATCGCACGACGGTGCATGGCTGGCGAAAACCCCGGCCAGAGCCTGCAGGCCACGGCACTCGTCAACGAGGCGTACTTGCGGCTCGTCGACGCGAGGACGCTCACGCTGCGCGACCGCGCCCATTTCTTTGCGCTGTCCGCCCGGATCATGCGCCGCATCCTGGTCGATCACGCGCGCGCCCGCCGTTCTGGGAAGCGCGGCGGTCTCGCCGCCCGAGTGACATTCGACGAGGCGCTGATCGTGGTCGCCGAGCCCAGCCAGGAGCTCGTCGCGCTCGACGATGCGCTCGAGGCGCTCGCGAAGTTCGACGAGCGAAAAAGCCGGGTCATCGAGATGCGATTCTTCGGTGGCCTCAGCGTGGAGGAGACCGCGTCGGTCCTGAACGTCTCGGCCGACACGGTCATGCGGGACTGGCGACTGGCCAAAGCCTGGCTGGAGCGCGAGATGAGCGCCCCGCAATGACGCCTGAGCGCTGGCACCACATCGAAACGCTCTACCATGCGGCGCGCCGCCGCCCGGTGAACGAGCGCGCCGCGTTTCTCGCCGACGCTTGTCGCGGCGACGCCGATCTGCAGCGCGAAGTGGAATCGCTGCTCGGCCAACCAGACTCGGACGAAGGCCTGCTTGCGGGCCCGGGGTTTGGCGCCGCGGCGCGGCTGGCGGCTGGCGGACCGGCGCTCGGGGCCGGGCGAACGCTCGGTCTGTATAAGCTGCAGGCGCTGATCGGTGTCGGCGGCATGGGCGAGGTCTACCGCGCGCGCGACGGCAAGCTCGGCCGCGAAGTCGCGATCAAGGTCCTGCCGCACGCGTTCACGAGCGATTCGATGCGGCTCGCGCGGTTCGAGCGCGAAGCGCGCACGCTGGCCGCGCTCAATCACCCGAACATCTGCGCGATCTACGGATTCGAGGAAGCCGACGCGATCCGGTTTTTGATCCTCGAGCTCGTCGACGGTTACACGCTCGC
>Ga0111539_10000901_pt1 | contig 38812 bp, 40 predicted proteins | sample RhiMethybrSRZTD1_FD_79667 | JGI IMG/M metagenome (GOLD analysis project Ga0111539, IMG submission 79667) | Populus rhizosphere microbial communities from Tennessee, USA - Rhizosphere MetaG P. TD hybrid SRZTD1 (version 2) (version 2) | ecosystem: Host-associated > Plants > Roots > Rhizosphere >...
CCAGCACGAGCGCCCCGGTCACGACGAGACCCAGGGCACCCGAGGAGAAGAGTCGTGGTCGGGAACGGATGATGCGCAGGAGTCGGGGGCGACGTCGCGCCTGGCGGTCTCGACTCGGCACCGGCCTATTCCACGCTGAACACCGCGATTCCACAAGCCCCACAGGCCCCGCCACCTCCACCGAATGACGGTGTTTGTAGGTCCAAGGTCCGATTGCTCGCCGATCACGGAGCGTGCGACTCACTGGCATGGGGCTCCATGCCCCGAACCAGGCGCCGGAGGAAGCTCGCAGCCTGAAGCCATTCGAGGAGAACGACATGATCAAGCGTGCGGGCTGGCTGACGGTGGTCCTCGCGGTGCTGGTGGTTGGCGTCGCCGTCGCGCAACAGCATCCCATCCTGGACATGCTGGCGACCAAGGTGACGCAGAAGTACCAGCAATCGACCTGCGAGCAGCTATGGGAGCAGCGCGGGAAACCGAAGTCGGCGCAGGAGCAAGAGGTCATCACCATGCTGCGCGGCGACCCGCAGATGCGCATCGAATTCATCAACAAGATCGCTGCGCCCGTGGCCAACAAGATGTTCGAATGCGGTATGATCCCGTGACGATCGCCGGGTGCGATCGTCGAGAGGCGTCCGCGCGGAGGCGGCGATGATCCGGTCGACGTGGCTCCGCCGCTCGCTGTGGCTGGTGCTGAGTGTCGTGCTGGCCACGAGCGTGAACGCCCAGTCGCCGCCTCCGACCGGCCCCCCGCTCGAGCCGAAGGCCATCGAGATCCTCAAGACCTCGAGCAGCAAGCTGGCGGCGGCTCGCACGCTGAGCTTCACGGCGGTCGCCGGGTACGAGAGTCCGAGCCTCCCCGGCCCCGCCCTGCTCTACACCACGCGCTCGCTGGTCACCGTGCAACGGCCCAACAAGCTGCGGGTGCTCACGCCGGGCGACGGTCCCGCGTCGGAGTTCTACTACGACGGCAAGACGGTCGTGGCGTTCACGCCCGGCGCGAACCTGGTGGCGGTCGCGGACGCTCCGCCGACGATCGACGCCACGCTGGAGGCGGCCTACAAGACTGCCGCGATCTACTTTCCGTTCACCGACGTGATCGTCGCCGACCCGTACGGTGACATCGCCCCCAGGCTGGAGCTCGCGTTCTACATCGGGCAATCGAACGTGGTCGGCGGAGTCAAGACCGACATGCTCGCCTATGCCAGCGATGGCGTCTTCGTGCAGATGTGGATCGGCACCGAGGACAAGCTGCCGCGCATGGCCCGTGCCGTGTTCCGCAAGGACCCGCTGCGCCTGCGCCACACGGTGGAGTTCTCGGACTGGAAGCTCGGTGTGGCGGCCCCGGCCGGGACGTTCGCCTCCGCGCGTGCCGCCGCGGCCAAGCGGATTCCGTTCGAGCATCCGGACCCGACGCCGCCGGCGGATGCCGCGCCGGCGCCCGGAACTCTGCCCGCTGGGCCAGGCGAGGCGCCCAGGACCAGGTGAGGAGAGAGCCGTCATGAGTACAGGCATCGTCGTCCTGGTCAGCATCCTGATCACGGCGCTCTCGTTCGGGCCGGCCGCGGCCTGGTCACATGCGGGCCGGTACGGCAGCGCTTCGGGTGGCGGCGGCTCCTGGGACGCCAGCGGCTACCACGGCGGCTCAGCTTCCGGCGGCGGGGGCTCCTGGAACGCCAGCAACGCCTACGGAGGGACTGCGTCGCACACCAGAGGAGACGGCACGGCGGCGACCAGCGCCGGGGGCACGACAGCGTCGCACTACACGGGGTCGGACCAGACGAACTTCAGCAACCAGTACGGTGGCACCGCCACCCACACCTACGGACAGGGCACGAGCGTGAACACCGCGTACGGCGGCTCGGCCTACCACGCGACCGGGTCGGGCACCACGGAAATGACCAACCAGTACGGCCAGAGCGCGACGCACTACTATGGCTACGGCACGACGACGGGTTACGGCACGACCGCCTATCACGCCTCCGGCGCCTACTACCCGCCCCACCCGGCGGCGTACTACCCGTACCATCCGCCGACAACCGTGAACTACTACGGATCGTCGTGCGGCAACTGCGGGGGCTGGTCTAGCGGTGGGGCGGCCGCCGCGGGCGCCGTGGTCGGTCTGGCCGCCGGCGCGGCCATCGCGTCCGCCAACACGACCGCGGCCACAACGAACGCGTACAGCGCAGGCGTCGCCGCCGGCAGTGCCACGACCGCCGCGGCTACCACCACCGCCTACACCGCCGGAGTCGCGGCGGGCGCCAGCACGGCCACCGCGTACAGCGCCGGGGTCGCGGCGGGCACCGCGAGCACGACCTCGGCATACAACGCCGGCGTGGCCGCCGGCAGCGCGGCCGCCGCCCCGCCGGGTGGCGCCTACATGATGGGCGGCATCTATCCGGTTCTGCCGCTCGGCTGCATTTCACCCAAGGTCAACGGCGGGAACTACTATCTGTGTGGCAACACCTGGTTCGAGCCCTCCTACGGTGCCGGCGGCGTCTCGTACCGCGTGGTGCCGACACCGTGACGCCGCGGGGGCTACCAGGCGTCACGTGCCACGGGGACGCCTGATCGATCGTGGAAACCGTCGCGTGCCACGAGTGCGACCTGCTACAGCGCGTGCCGGAGCTTCCGTCCGGCGGGAAGGCGAAATGCCCGCGCTGCGGCAACACCGTGGCCTCGCGTCCCACCGCGTCGCTCGACCGGGCCCTGGCGCTCACCGTGACGGCCGCCATCGTCTTCATCCTCGCCCACACGACCTCGCTCATGGGGCTCTCGGCCGTCGGGCGCTCCTCGAGCACGACCATCTTCGGCGGCGTGCTCCAGATGTGGGAGGACGGTGAGCGGATTACGGCGGTGATCGTGATGTTCTGCGCGGGCATCGCCCCCGGCGTCTACATCGCCTTCCTGCTGACGGTCTTGGCGGCGACACGGCGACCGCCCGCGCCCCTCTGGGTCGGGGAGATGATGCGCTGGAGCCACCACATGCACCCGTGGTCGATGAACGAGGTGATGATCCTCGGCATCCTGGTGGCCCTGATCAAGATCGCCGAGCTCGCGACCGTGGAGGCCGGCATCGGGATGTACGCGATGGGCGGCCTGGTCGTGCTCTTTCCCGCCATCGCGCTCTCGATCGACGAGCACGAAGTGTGGGAGAGTATCGAGTGGGCCGATGGCCGGGAACCGCCCCGGTTCCGTACCCATGACGCGAGCCGGGGCGGGGCGAGCCGATGACGCCCGCCGTCCTCACCGCCGCCCAGGCCGGCCTCGTCTCCTGCGAGACGTGCAGCCTGCTGGCCCGGCCGGTCAATCTGGCCGAGCCGGGGTATTGCCCGCGCTGCGGCGGCGAGCTGGCCCTGCGCCACAACAACTCCATCCAGTACACGTGGGCGCTCGTCATCGCCGCCGCCATCTGCTACATCCCGGCCAACATGCTTCCCGTGCTCAACACGAGCGCGCTGGGCAAGGACGAGCCCGACACGATCATCAGTGGCGTCATCTTTCTCTATACCTCGGGATCGTGGCCGCTCGCCCTCATCGTGCTGGTCGCCAGCGTGATGGTGTCGCTGGGCAAGCTGATCGCGCTCGCCTACCTCCTCATCACCGTGCAGCGTCGTTCCATCCGGAGCAACCGCGAGCGGACCCGGCTCTATCGCCTGGTCGAGTTCATCGGCCGCTGGTCGATGCTGGACGTGTTCGTCGACACCTTCACCGTCGCCCTCGTGCAGCTGCAGCCACTGATGTCGGTCCGGCCGGGGGCGGGCGTGCTCTTCTTCGCGGCGGTTGTCGTCCTGACCATGCTCGCCGCCGAGTCGTTCGACCCTCGGCTCATCTGGGACTCGAGCAGCACCCCGAAAGGTCACCATGCCTGACGACAACGATCTCCCGCAGGCCACCGTGGAGCGGCGTCGCCGCGGCCGGATCTCGGTGGTCTGGCTCATCCCGATCCTCGCTGCGGTGGTGGCCATTGGCATCGCCGTGCAGCGGATCCTCAGCGAGGGGCCGACGATCACCATCGTGCTCACGCTCGCGCAGGGGGTCGAGGCGGGCAAGACGGTCATCAAGTACAAGGACGTGAACATCGGCCAGGTGACGGCGGTGAAGCTGACCCCCGACTACGCCAAGGTGGAAGTCACCGCCAAGATGACCAAGAGCGCGTCCGGGCTGATGGTCGAAGACGCGAAGTTCTGGGTCGTCGAGCCGCGGATCACGCTGAGCGGGGTCTCCGGGCTCGGCACGCTGCTCTCGGGCAACTACATCGGCTTCGAGGCTGGCAAGTCGACCAGGACCCAGCACCGCTTCGTGGGACTCGCCGAGCCACCGATCATCACCAGCGGCCAGGGCAAGACCTTCACGCTCAAGGCCGCCAAGCTCGGCTCGCTGGGCGTCGGCGCTCCCGTGTACTACCGAAGCCTCGAGGCCGGCCAGGTCCTGGCTTACGACCTGTCGAAGGACGGCAGGGAGATCGACATCAAGATCTTCGTCAACATGCCGTACGACCGGTACGTCAATCCCAGCACCCGATTCTGGAATGCCAGCGGCATCGACGTCTCGGTGGGCGCCACCGGTGTCGAGGTGCGAACCGAGTCCCTGGTCGCCCTGATCGCGGGCGGTGTCGCCTTCGACACCCCGCCGTCCGCGCGGGCCGCCCAGCCGGCCGCCGCCAACGCGACGTTCACGCTCCACCCCGATCGCACCGCCGCGCTCAAGCAGCCGGACTCGATCTCACGCCGGTACGTGCTGTATTTCAGAGAAACGCTCCGGGGGCTGGCCGTGGGCGCCCCGGTCACGATGCTCGGCCTGCCGGCCGGCGAGGTCGTCGACGTGGGTCTCGACATCGATCCGACCACCGCGGATCTCCGTGGACGCGCGGAGATCGTGGTCTATCCCGAGCGCCTCGTGCGGCGCCTCAGTCCACAGCAGGCGGCCCTGGGCCAGCAGCTCAAGACCGACGAGCAGGAGCGGGTGGAGTTCTTCAGGCGGCTGATCGAAGAGCGGCACATGCGCGCGCAGCTCCGGAGTGGCAGCCTGCTCACGGGCCAGCTCTTCGTGGCCTTCGACTATTTCCCCGACACGCCCAGGGTCAAGGTCGACTGGAACGCGGAGAAGCCGGTGCTGCCGGCGGTCCGCAGCACCATTCCCGAGCTCGAGGCCAAGCTCAGCAGCATCGTGGCCAAGCTCGACCAGCTGCCGCTCGACGAGATCGGCGTGCAGGTGACCCAGGCGCTGGGGACGCTCAACGTCACCCTGAAGGACGCCAGCACCACGCTCAATAAATTGAATACCGACGTGACGCCCGAGCTGAAGCAAGCCCTGGAAGACCTCCGCCGCATGATCGGCAACGCCGATGGCATCCTCACCAACAACGTGGCCGTGACCCTCGACCAGGTGAACACCACGCTGGAAGAGCTGCGGGCGCCGATCGCCACCGCCGACTCCGTGCTGAAGAGCACCGACGCGGCCCTCCTGGGCAAGGACGCGCCGCTTCAGCAAGACCTGCGGAACGCCCTGACGGAGGTCACCAAGGCGGCCCGCGCGTTGCGGATCCTGATGGATTACCTCGAACAGCACCCCGAGTCGCTGATCCGTGGCAAGACGGAGGTCAAGCCCTGATGCGTCGCCTCGTCACCATCACGCTCCCGTGCCTCTTCCTGATGCTGGTCGGCTGTGGGACCACTCCCAATCCACGCTTCTACGCGCTCACCAGCGCCCCGGCGCCGCCCGCGTCGTCCTCCACGATGTCGGTGTCGGTCGGCCCGGTGACGATTCCAGCCGCCGTCGATCGCCCCCAGATCGTCCTGACCGTGGGACCGAATCGGGTGCGGTTGGAAGAGTTCGATCGCTGGGCGGCACCGCTGCAGAACGACATCGCCCGCGCGGTAGCGGCCAACTTGATCGCCGCGCTGGGGACGTCCCGCGTCATGCTGGCGTCCGCACCGGTGGCCGCCATCGTGGACTACCGGGCGATCATCGAGATCCAGCAGTTCGAATCCACGCTGGGCCAGGCCGCCCTGCTGGATGCCGTATGGGCGGTCGTCCGCACCAAGGACGGCAAGTCCCAGACGGGGCGTACGACGGCGCGTGAGTCGACCTCGGACGGAAGCTTCGATGCCCTGGCCGCCGCCCACAGCCGCGCGCTCGGACGCCTCAGCCAGGACCTGGCCAACGCCCTGCGAGAGCTCGCTGGCTCCGGAAGCTAGCGCGCCCCGGACGACCGCCGCCCCGGCGCCGCCGCTTTCACGCCAAGGAGAGACGCGATGAAGAGATGGCGCACGATGCTTGCGGCGATGCTGCTCGGCTCGGCCGGCTCGGCTGCGGCCCAGCAGCCGCCTGCCACGCCCGCCGGCGACGCGGCAGAAGCGTGTCAGCAGATGGTCGAGCAGCTCTCCAACCGGGTCATGGTGCTGGAAGCCAACCTCGATTTCGTGTATCGATCGCTCGCCTACAAGCAGGGGGATCCCATGCCGTCGATCACGACGGCGCAGAAGAATGCCCAGGGTCTCTACAGCACGGCCCCGGGACCATCAGACGCCGCGCTGGCCGCCCGAGTCTCGGCCTCTCGAGCGGCGCAAGAAAAGGCCCTGCAGCAGGGCACGTCGCCCTGAACGCGCGGTCCTTCACGGACCGCCGCCGCCAGCCCCGCCTTACTTCGTCACCGCGTCACGCAGCTTGGCCAGCGCCGAGCCGTAGATGTGCTCGGGGCGCAGCACCATGGCCACGCGCTTGTCGGCCTCGGTGATGCGGTCGTACTGCGCCCAGTCGGCGCTGCGCCGCCGCGTGGTCGCGCTGTAGATGTGACGCCGGGCCATGCGCAGGGTCTCCGGGTCGGTGTTGCCGGAGTAGGTCAGCTCGGCCTTGCCCTCGAACACCAGGAACCCCGACCACCAGTCGACGTGCGAGACCAGCACAGTGCAGCGCGGGTCCCGCAGCAAGTTCTTGAACTTGGCCCGGGTCTCGGTGATCGAGATGCCGACGCCACCGTCCCGTGGATAGACGGTGACGATGCTGAGCTGCGGCATCCCGTTCCGCCGGAACGAGGTGAGCACGCCCTGCGGGTTGTCGTGGAGGAACTGCTCGATCTGCGGCGGCAGCGGGGTCGATGTCGGCATGGAAGCGCTCCTTCGCCAGGATGCCACCGCGTGGACGGCTCGGCCGGCATTCTATCGTCAGCTCCCGGGGCGGACCTCGATCAGCGACACACCGGGTAGCGGCAGCGCGATCCGCACCGTCAGCGCGCCGTCTTGCACTGTCTCGGTCCGGTCGGGCTCGACGCGCTCGAGCCGCTGGCGCGCCTCGATGACCCGCAGGTCGGTCGCCGAGGGGTCCTGGGGGGCGCCGAGCGCTCGCCACGCCGCATGGCTATTGCTATGCGTGCCGTCGATGCGCCAGTGGCTCACGCGGAGCCGTCCGCCGAAGGGCAACCGTTCCAGACGGACCGCGACCTCGGTGTCGCGCGCGTCGGTGGCGTACTGGTCGTCAGCGTGCCGCCACACCAGCACGCTCACCCCGTCACGGCCGGCCGTCGCGAGCGCGTCGATCTCCTCGGGCATCGCCGTCTCGCCGCCGTCGAGGCCCTGCAGCGACCACGCCCGGGTCGATTCGACGGCCAGGCGCGTGTCGCCCAGCCGGCTGAGCATCCGGTAGGCGTTCAGCACCGGCTTCTCGATCCCCTGCGCGGTGAAGAGGCTCCGCGTGCCCTCGAAGAAGCGCTCGCCCTCGAAGTAGAAGCTCCAGGTGGTCGCCTGATGCACGCGGGCGCCGCCGCGCGCGTCGAGGTCGAGCAACTTCTTCATCAGCTTGCACTGGAAGACGGCGAAGTACTCCGTGTTGCGATAGGCAAAGTTGGCGTTGTCGTACACGCCCCAGTGGGCGGGGACCGACGCATCACACTCGTCGACGATGCAGGGCAAATCGAGAAACCGAGGGTGCGTGCTCACGGCGTCGAGCGCCGCCCGAACCTCGCGCAGCATCTTGAGGCTGGAGGGCGACTGCCGCGTGGGCGCCGGTCCGCCGAGCGGGCCGTAGACCCGCCAGGGCGTGAAGCGCCCGCCCTTGGTGTGAAACGAGACGAAGTCGAGCGGCGTCCCGCGCTGCGCGCAGTGTGCGAGAAAGCCGCGCAGGAACTCGTGGCCGTGGCGGCCCGGGCCGAGATCGCCGGTGGTGGCGGGCCCGCCCACCGCGGCGTCGGGCAGCGCCGCCTTCACCGCCGCCGCCGTGACGTCGTACAGCGCGTGGAATTGCTCGGCGGTCCCGCGCCAGTAGGCGATGTCGGGCTCGTTCCACAGCTCCCACAGCCACCCCCGCACGGACTCCGCCCCGTAGCGCTCCACGCAGTGCGCGACCAGCGCGCGCACGAGGCCGCCCCACTTGTCGTAGTCCTTGGGTGGCATCGCCCACAGGCCGGCCTCGTAGGGGCTCCACTGCGTCGGACTCGGCTCGAAGGCGAAGCGCTTCTCGGCATCCTCCGGCACCAGTGCGCGCGGGGTGAACGCCAGCTCCACCAGCGGGCGGTGTCCGGCCTGCACCACCGCGTCATACACCTGGTCGGCGATGCTGAAGTCGTAGAACGGCCGCCCGGCGGCGTCCTCGTGGTAGACGTTTCCGCTGCCCCAGTGCGGCAGCGACCAGCCGATGCCGCTGTTGAACACGTAGTGCGAGCGCACGTAGTACGGCTGCTCGGCGAACTCGCGGATGGTCCGGAGGTGGCGCTTGCCGGTCGGAGTCGAGGTCCAGTTGATCTCGTCGTAGCCGAAGCTGGTCCACAGGCGGCGGAGCGGGCCGAGCGGCATGCCGCAGTCGACACGCACCGTGGCCGCCGTGGCACTGGACGACGCCGGGAGGCTCGTTGACACTCGGCAGATCCTACTGCTAGCGTGTGACCGCTCACAAGGCGGTTTCGTCACTCACTCCTCGACCCGTAAGGGGAACCACATGAGCGACCACGACGCGGTGGAGCCGACCCCCGAGACCCCGAACCCTCACCCGTCGCGCCGGAGTGTGCTGCGAGCCGGCCTGTTGGCGCTGTCCGCCGCGCAGCTGCCGGATCTCTTCGCGTCGCGGGCGTTCGCCCAGGCCACCCAGCCCTCCACCAACAACCTCGTCGGCAAGCTGGAGGGTGCCGAGGTCGTCACCGATCCGGCGCGCTATCCCAAGAGCTTCAAGGAGGCGCCGGAGCTCGCCGAGCTGGTGAAGGCCGGCAAGCTGCCGCCCGTGCAGGACCGCATCGGCCGCGATCCGCTGGTCGTCAAGCCCCTGCGCGAGATCGGCAAGTACGGGGGCACCTGGCGGCGCGGGTTCACGGGCCCGTTCGATACATCCAACGGCCACCGGGCGGCCCAGAACGACAAGCTCCTCTTCTGGGACTACACGGGCACCAAGGTCGTGCCGAACATCGCCCGCGGTTGGGAGGTCAGCCCCGACGGCAAGGTCACCACCCTGCACCTGCGCCGGGGCATGAAGTGGAGCGACGGGGTGCCGTTCACCGCCGACGACTTCGTCTTCTGGTTCGAGGAGGTCTACTCGAACAAGGAGATCGTCCCCGTCCCGCTGTCGGTGATGACCATCAACGGCAAGCCGATCAGCATCAAGAAGGTCGACGCGAGCACCGTGCAGATCGTCGCTCCCGAGCCGTATTTCGCGCTGCCCACCGTGCTGGCCTCGGTGTGGGGCATCGGGCACCACGCGCGCTACGGGCGGGATGCGCTGGGCGGCTTCGCGCCCGCGCACTACCTCAAGCAATTCCACCCCAAGTTCGCCTCCAAGGACGACCTGGCCAAGCGCCTGGCCGACCTGAAGTTCGAGAGCTGGGTGCTGATGCTCAAGAACCGCAACGACGCCTGCCGCAACCCCGACCTGCCGGTGGTGACGCCGTGGAAGACGGTGTCGCCCATCAACACGTCGACCTGGATCCTGGAGCGCAATCCGTACAGCGTGTGGGTCGACACCGCGGGCAACCAGCTCCCCTACATCGACCGCATCCGCATGACCCTGGGCGAGAGCCTGGAGCTCATCAACCTGCGCGCGATCGCCGGCGAGTACGACTCGCAGGCGCGCCACATCGACATCAGCAAGCTGCCGGTGCTCGTGGAGAACCAGCAGAAGGGCAACTACCGCGTGCACCTGGACCCCTCCGATCAGGGCGCCGACGTCGGGCTCTTCTGCAACCAGAGCTACGAGGCGGACGCTGAGATCGCCAAGTGGCTCAGCACGCGCAACTTCCGCATCGCGCTCTCCCACGGCATCGATCGCGCCCAGATCAACGAGACGTTCGTGCTCGGTCTCGGCCAGACGGGGTCGGCTGCGCCGGGCGACCGGACCCTGTACTCCCCAGGGGCGGCGTTCAGGACGCTGCACACGGCGCTCGACGTGAAGAAGGCCAACGAGATGCTCGACGCGCTGGGCCTCACCAAGAAGGACAGCGAAGGTTACCGCCTGCGTCTCGATGGCAGCGGCCGGCTGAGGCTGGCCCTGACGACCTATGTCGGCTTCCTGCCGTTCACGCGCGTCGCCGAGATGATCGTCGAGCAGTGGCGGGCCATCGGCATCCGCGGCGAGGTGCAGGAGATGGAGCGGGGGCTGGCCACCGCCCGCACACGCGCCAACGAGCACCAGATCTACTTCGAGACGCAGTGGGGCGCCGACAACATGTACGGCCACACCCCGCTGTTCTTCCCCGCCGGGGCGGAGAGCCCGCTGGGGCCGCTCTACGGCGTGTGGTACTCGAGCGCCGGCGCCAAGGGCAAGCAACCGCCGGCCCGCATGGTCGAGCTGATGACCACCTACCGCCGCTCGTTCAGCGTCCCGGACGCGGAGCGCACGCGCCTGGCCAAGGAAGTCTGGAAGATCGCGCTCGACGAGATGTGGCTGATCCCCGTCGTCTCGAACTCGCCGGCGTCGCAGGGCGTGCGCGTGATCAAGAACAACATCGGCAACGTCCCCGAGCGGCTCTGGAACAGCGCGGTGAGCGACAACCCGCACATCGCCCACACGGAGACCTGGTACTTCAAGAGCTGAGCGGCCGGGGCCAGCCACGGTCGCACGCAGAACCGAGGAGCGCCCCGGGTTCCCCGGGGCGCTTCCGAGCGCTGGGGGCTTGGGGGCCCTGTCGAGGCCCCCATGTAAATTGGGGGGCCCTTTTGGGGCCCTCCATGAAACTACGTCACCACAACGGTCAGCGTCGGACGGTCGGGCGGCCGGATGCAGAGAAAGCCGGCGTCGTCCATCCACCAGCCGGCGCGACCGGCATCGCCATCGGTCGACGGAAGCTCGCCGACGCCCTCGACCGCGACCGCGCTCGGGCGCGCGGCCCGCAGGCGGAGCCGATAGCGCCGATCGGCGGGCACCACGGACCGGTCGCCCCCCGGCGCTTCGATCGAGACCGTCACGCGAGCACGCTCGGCGACGCACGTGATGGACGTGAGCGCATGGTGACCGCGGCGATACGCGTTCGACCGCCCGTCGTCCTCGTACAGCTCGAAGCGCGAGGTGCCCTCCGGATAGATCTGCAGCGTCACCTCGTCCAGCGGACGCTCGCCGGTGTGCTGCACGACCGGACCCAGCGGCAGGATCGTGCCGCCGCGGACCAGGAGTGGCAGCCGATCGAGCGGCGCTTCGATCGTCACGCCGCGGGGCCCTTCGTGGCGCTCGCCCGTCCAGAAGTCGAACCAGGTTCCGCGCGGCAGGTAGACCGGCCAGGCCGTGGCGCCCTCCCGGGTCACCGGCGCCACCAGCAGATCGTCACCCCACAGGTACTGATGGTCGAGCGTCCACGCTCGCGGATCGTCCGGATAGTTCAGGACGAGCGGACGCATCAGCGGCAGGCCCAGTGTGTGGGCCTGCCAGGCCAGCGTGTAGGTATAGGGCAAGAGCCGATAGCGCAGCTCGGCGTAGCGACGGCAGATGGCCTCGACCTCGGCGCCGTGGGCCCAGGGCACGTGCTCGCGCCACACCCAGCCGTGCGAGCGGAAGATCGGGCTGAACGCACCGAGCTGGAACCAGCGCGCGTAGAGCTCGGGGGTCTCGGGGACCGGATGAAAGAATCCGCCGACGTCCGTGCCCCAGTAGGGAACACCCGACAGCCCCGTGTTCAGCCCCAGAGGGATCTGAGCGTCCAGCGTCGGGAAGTCGTTGTTGATGTCGCCGGACCAGGTCGACGCCCCGAACCGCTGCATTCCGGCGGCCCCGGAACGGCACAGGAGGAAGGGACGCTGCTCGGGACGCGCGGCCGCCTCGCCGTCGGCGAACGCCTGGTGACGGAGGCGATCGTAGATGTTGTGCAGGGCGGTGCCGCTTCCGCCGGCCAGCGTCGCGGTGGCCGGCGGTCCTTCGCCGCCGTCGAGCCACCAGCCGCCCACGCCGAGCCGGACGAGGTCGCGATGCGCCGCCCACCACCACGCGCACACCGCCGGGTTCGAGAAATCGAGATGGCGCTGCCCCTGACGATAGTTCGCGACGCCGCCGGTGCCCCGCTCGTAGCCCGTCGCCAGGAGATAGCCACGCGCCTCGGCCTCTTCGAACAGCGGCGACGCCTCGTGCAGGACCGGATACTCGTGGGTGATGAACTCGAAATGCTGAGCCCGCACCTCGTCGAGCAGTGCGGCCGGCTGGGGCCAGAGATCGGGCTGGAACTCCAGATGCCCCACCCCGCGGTTCCAGCCCTTGGCCTCGCCGTAGCTCGACAGATAGATGAGTGCGTCGCACGGAATCCGCTTCTCGCGGATCGTGCGGGGCAGACGGCGGAGCTCCGCCGTGTCGTCGAAGTGGCGCGTCGATTGGAGGAAGCCGAGCGCCCAACGTGGCGGCATCGGCGCTCGCCCGAGGAGATCGGTCACCTCGCCCATGAGGGCGCGCAGGTCGGGACCGATGAGGAAGTACCAGGTCAACGCGTCGGCCTCGGCCGTGTAGTCGATCCGCACGCCGTTGTCCGAGCGCCCCACCGCCAGAATGGCCTCGCTAGGATTGTCGAAGAACAGCGCGTAGCCCCGGCTGGAGATCAATAGCGGGATGCCGATGTCCGAGCCAGGGCCGTGCCCCAGATGTGAATTCCACAACTGGCGAGCCGTTCCCAGACGGTCGAGCCGCCCACCACCCTGGCCGAGGCCATAAAAGTGTTGCTCGCCCTCGAAGGTGAACCGCGCGTGCACGCGAGCCGAGCCGTCGGTCCCGCGCTCGACGGTCATCCCGCCATCGGCGGGCTCGCGGAGCAGCCACCCGCCGGCGGCGTCGGCGAAGGTCAGGCGCAAGGGCTTCGTCTCGCACGCCAGCTGGAGGTCGCTCGTCGTCATTCTGACGACTTCGCCGTCGGTAGCGTCGAACGGCGTCGGCGCCCAGGTCCGGGGGGCGACGAACGAGGTCTCCGACGTCGCGTTGGCGCCCAGGGCCACCCGCACGATGCGCGGGCTGCAGACGGTCACCGCCACGGGGACGTCGGCGCCGGGGAAGTGCAAGGTGGCGCCTCGCCGCTCGAAGGGCGCCCCGGTGCCGCCGGCGGATGGCGGAGTCACGAGTGGACGCCCACCGGCGGGCGGTCGCGGAGCGGGCGAGGCAGCATGTGGCAGTGGTCTATCAGGCCGATCGCTGAAGCGTCAAGAGTCGATTGCGGCGCTATCGGTCTCTTCTTTGCAGCGCACTCCGGTGCGGGGCGATCGTATCCCCCCGTAGAGGAGTCGTGACCATGAATGAGGAGCAGATGAAGGAATTGCTATACCAGGCGCTGCAGACCGAGATGGGGGGCGTGGAGGTCTACGAGACCGCCCTTCGCTGTGTTCAGAATGAGGACCTCAAGGAAGAGTGGGAAGAGTACCTCGAGCAGACCGAACACCACGTCGAGATCGTCCGGGAGGCCTTCACCAAGCTCGGCCTCGATCCGGAGACGGAGACCCCGGGCCGTGCGGTCGTTCGGCACATCGGTGAATCGCTCGTCAAGGCGATGGAGATGGCGCTGGAGAGCGGGCCGCCGGAGGCGGCTGAGGTCGTCGCCGCCGAGTGCGTCGTGCTCGCCGAGACCAAGGATCACCTCAACTGGGAGCTGATCGGCATGCTGGCGGGCAAGGCCAAGGGCGAGACGGCGCAGGCGCTCCGTGACGCCTACAAGGAGGTCGAAGACCAGGAGGACGAGCACCTCTACCACACCCAGGGTTGGAGTCGAGAGTTGTGGATCCAGTGCCTCGGCATGCCGGCGGTGCTGCCGCCGCCCGAGGAGGAGAAGGACGTCAAGACGGCGATCGGGGCGGCCCGGGCAAAGCAGGAGCGCAGCCGGATGAAGAAGGCCAGCTAGAAACCGTCCTGGAAAGTTCAGTCGCGGCCGGGCTCGGACGTGAGGGCCCGGCCCGGCACCTTCAAGAGTTCTGACCTCGAGCGTTCTGGACTCCGCCATCCTGTCCACGGCATACCTATTGCCTCCCTTTCGCCGTATCTGGAGGTAAGTGATGGCGAAGTGGATCTGGCCGCTCGTGTCCCTGGGAACCGTAGCCCTCGTGCTCCTGGCCCTGTCGTCTGGTGTTGAAGGGCAGCGCGCCTCGTCGGCACCCGTGAGGGATGCCATCGCGGAAGCCCAGGCCCCGCCTTCGGGCGCGCCGGCTCCGACGCAGCAGGACAAGAGCGACAGATTCGACGCCAGCAAGGCCGATCCGTCGTCCGGCGCGCTGGAGACTCAGCCGGACAAGGGACAGGCGACGGGCTTCGACTTCTACCGCGACCAGCTGAACGCCAAGCGACCGATGCAGTCGTTCGACGAGACGATGAAAGCCGACGTCGCCGACAAGCCTACGGTGATGGCCGCCCAGCGAAAGCTCCTGGAGAGCCGCTATACGCTGAGCCCCAAGCTAGATCCCGACGCCAAGATGTCGAGGGGCAAGCCGCTGGCCGTCGGGCCGACCGCGCGGCTCGCGTCAGGACTCACCTGGGACGATCTGGCCAGGCTCAGCCCCGACGAGATCAAGCGGCGTGGCGGCTTCCCCTACCCGCCGCTTCCGCACCCCAAGCACGTCACCGGGGGCCAGGTGTTCCCGCAGATCCAAACTCGCATGTTCCCGCGGCTCGAGCGCTTCGACGTGGAGTTCGACATCCCCGAAGCGTTCCTGCCGGAGTTTCCGCCCGCGATCTTCCTCCAGAATCGGCCCGAGCTCGGCGACGTGTCCCGCGGCGAGGTCGTGTCGATCAACAACTACTACCGGCTCTTCAAAGATCTCCTGACGCCGGTGCAGCTCGACGGGCTCCGGATGCTGCTGACGCCGTTCCCGCAGGAGGAGTTCAATCCCACGGATGACCGCAAGTCGGCTCAGCCGAGCCTCGGAGTGACGTGCCTGGACTGCCACGTGAACGGTCACACCACCGCGCAGTTTCACCTGAACCCCGACGACCGTCCTCAGCAGCGTCGGTTCCGCCTCGATACCGTGAGTCTGCGTGGCCTCTTCAATCAGCAGATCCACGGCTCCAAGCGCAGCCTCCGCTCGGTCGAGGATTTCACGGAATTCGAGATCCGGACCGCGTATTTCAACGGAGATCCGATTCACGCCATGAAGAAGGGCTTCACCGTCGTCCCGCGGGAGCAGGTGGCCCACATGGCCCAGATGCAGAACATGCTCGGTTTCCCGCCGGCCCCAAAGCTGGGGCCAACCGGTCGGCTCGATCCCCGGAAGGCGACACCAAACGAGCTCCGCGGTGAGCAGGTGTTCTACGGCAAGGGTCAATGCGCCGGTTGCCACTCCGGGCCGGGGTTCCTCGACCACCAGATGCACGACCTCCAGGTGGAGCGCTTCACCAAGGAGCCCGGCGACGGACCCATCAAGACGTTCACCCTGCGCGGGATCAAGGACAGCCCGCCGTATCTGCACGACGGACGCCTGCTGACGCTCGAGGACACCGTGGAGTTCTTCAACCTCGTACTGGGCGTCAACCTCACCCGAGACGAGAAAGCGGACCTCGTGGCCTTTCTCCGGGTGCTGTAAGGAGACACCATGATCACGCTTGGCTACAAGCTATCGAGCGAAGAGCAGTCGGCCACTGACCTGGTGCGTTACGCGCAGATGGCGCAGGACACGGGATTCGGCTTCGCCCTCATCTCCGACCACTTCCACCCGTGGACCGACCGGCAGGGTCAGAGCCCCTTCGTGTGGAGCGTGCTGGGCGCCATCGCCCAGGCCACGCAGCGCCTCACCGTCGGCACGGCGGTCACCTGTCCGAGCATGCGGATCCACCCGGCGATCATCGCGCAGGCCGCCGCCACGACCGCCACCCTCATGCCCGGACGATTCTTCCTGGGACTCGGAACCGGCGAGAATCTCAACGAGCACATCGTCGGACAAGGCTGGCCGGAGACGGAGGTTCGTCAGGCCCGCCTCGAAGAGGCGATCGAGATCATTCGCCTGCTCTGGAAGGGCGGCAACCAGAGCTACCACGGCCGGTACTTCACGGTTGAAAATGCGCGTCTGTACTCGTTACCCGATTCTCCGCCGCCCCTCTACGTGGCCGTGGGCGGTCCCCGGAGCGCCGACCTGGCCGGCCGGGTGGCCGACGGCATGATCGGCACCGATCCCGACGCCTCTCTGCTGGCCGGGTTCGACCGGGCGGGTGGCGCCGGCAAGCCGCGCTATGCCGAGCTGACCGTGTGCTGGGCCAAGGACGAGGCGACCGCGAAGCGCATCGCCAAGGAACAGTGGCCGACGTCCGCCATGGAGAGCAGCCTCTCGTGGGAGCTCCCGTTGCCGGAGCACTTCGAGGCCGTGGCCGAGCTCGTCACCCAGGACCAGGTGGCCGAGTCCGTCACGTGCGGTCCGGATCCGGAGCGTCATCTCGCCGCCATCCGAAAGTACGCCGCTGCCGGCATCGATCACATCTGTGTTCATCAGGTCGGCAAGGACCAGAAGGGATTCTTCGAGTTCTACGCCGAGGAGATCCTGCCGCAGCTCAAGTCGATCCCATCGCCCCGGCGGAAGAGATCGCGCAAGGCCCGCAAGCGGTAGGCCGCAGGATCGCACGTGATCGACGGTCTGATTCTTGCGCCTCCTTCGAGTGAACGAAAACATTCCGAGGAGATCCCATGAAGAAAGTACTTCTGACCTTGCTGGTCTTGGTCGTCGGTTTCGCGCCCGCCGTTGCGATGGCCGCAGGCGGCGGCGCTGGCGGCGGGGCGGGAGCGGGGGCGGGCGCAGGGGCGGGGGCGGCCGGTGGCACCGGCAGTGCGGGTGGCGCGGCGGGTGGCGGTGCGGCGGGTACGGGCGGTGCGGCGGGCACGGGTGGTGCGACGGGGACGGACTCCTCGGGCGCCAGCAGCTCGTCCGGCAGCGGACCAAGCTCGAGCGGCCCCAGTGACGGTGGATCGACGAGCCAGCCGGGCTCGAGCGCGCCGTCGGCGAGCCCGTCGCTGGACGGCTCCCGTTTCACGACCGAGCGGGATTGCATGGGCGCGGGTGGCAAGTGGGACAGCGCAGCGAGCCGCTGCAGCATGAGCCGGTAGAGAAGCGTACCGAGGTCAACGATCAGAGCGGAACCGGATCGTTGACCTCGGTCATCCCGTCCATCCCGTCGAGAATGACGGGCTATTGGCCAACTGGTCGAGGGCCACTTGGCGCCCTCCGAAACGTCCTCGAGATCGGCGTCTTGCCGCCGGCCACTCATCGGCCCTGGCCGCTTCCGCGTCGTCCATGGATCATGGCGCAAACCTGGGAGCGGCTGCTGTTCGCCCACTGGCCCGTGCCGGAAGAGAAGCTGCGCCCGCTCGTCCCTCCCGGCCTCACGCTGCAAACGTTCGACGGCCGGGCCTGGCTCGGGATCACGCCCTTCATGCTCAGTGGCCTCCGGCTCCGAAGTCTGCCCTCTCTTCGGGGCCTGGCGCCTTTCCCCGAGCTCAACGTCCGCACGTATGTCACGCTCGACGATCGGCCCGGCGTCTTCTTCTTCAGCCTCGATGCGGCAAGCGCCCTCGCCGTGGCAGGCGCGCGCCGTCTGTATTCGCTTCCCTACTTCCGGGCTCGATTCACGGTCACGAGCGGCCGCACCGGCGTCGCCTATCGTTGTCGCCGGACTCATCGAGGCGCCCCGCCTGCCGAGTTCAGCGCGGCGTACCGACCGATCGGGCCGATCATGACGTGGGCGCCGGGGACGCTGGTGCACTGGCTCACCGAGCGCTACTGCCTCTATGCGGTCACTCGAGCCGGCCGCCTGCGGCGCGCCGAGATCCACCATCCAGTGTGGCCGTTGCAGTGCGCCGAGGTGGACATCCGCTTGAATTCGATGACCGATGGTCTCGGCATCCAGTTGGCAGCCTCGGACCCGGTCGTCCATTTCGCCGAACGTCTCGAGGTCTACGTGTGGCCACCGGAGACGCTTGGCGACCTGCGGCGTTGGCGATCGATCTCTCCGCGGACCTCACCGGACGCTAGTCGATTCGCTCCGACGAAGTTTCGTATGGGGCAAGTCCCCGTGCCGTTCGAACGCCGCCTGATCCTTCCAGCGCCAGCGCGCCCTCGTTCCCGGGGCGCGCATGAAATCGCGCGAAGATAAAGATCTCCAAAGGCCGCGAAAGCGGTCACTGAACCGCTAGCATCAGGCGCGCTCGCCGCGGCGTGCGGCCTTGCCGGGGGCCATCCGCGCGGCGAGCGTCGGGGACCTCAGCAGGCGACGGTGTCGTCCTGGTAGTCGCTTCCGTGCTGCTTCACCAGCTTGTTGTAGAGACCCAGGACCAGAATGGTCGGCGCCCATTGCCCGATGAAGTTTGCGGCCTGACGTCGACCGGTCAGCAGAAGGGCCAGCGACAACGCCATTGATCCCATAGCGACCCCCAGGAAGGCTATCGACGGAATCGCGGTCGTCTGAGACTCGACCGTCCTGGTCACCGCGTCTTCGCGCCGCGCGGTCCCGTACTGGGCGTTGTGCATTGCCTCGCGCACACTGTCTCCCATTGCCATGACTCTCTCCAGTCTTGAATGACTATCGGTTTCGCCGTGTCGAACGGGTTGTTAGTGGAGTTCCCACAGGCTTCAGCGACCGATGCCGAGGCTAGGACCAGGCAATGCCAGTGCCACTGATGCCGAGACTCGAACCGGAAGCGCGCTGAGCCTGGGCGTCGAAGGCGCCGCGTCCCGATCACGCCAGATTTAAAGGCGCAGTGACCGATTCCCGGCGGCAGGGATCTTGCTGACTGGTCAGTTCGATGGCGGTGATCCAGGCCCTATTGGCGCTTATCAGCCGGTCCCTGGGGCGCATCACCTCCGCGATCTTCGGCTGGGCGGTGGTCGCGCTGTTCGGCCAGACGGATCCCGCCGAGAAGACCATGCTGTCGGCCCTGGTCGGCGCGGCCGCGGCGTGGCCCGTGCTGCTGCTGGGCATCGCGATGCCGAAGATCGCCGTCTTCGCCATGGGGTTCGTGCCCCTGCCCGACTGGGTGCCCAAATGGACAGTGCGATTGGTCTGGATCGGGCTGGCCGCGACGATTCCCCTCGCCGTCGGGCTCACCATGGCGATGCGGCGCCCGCGCGGCCGCGCGTTCTCGCGGGTGAATCCTCCGGCCGCGCAGGAGTCGGCCTTCAAGCGATTGCTGCGCGGCTTGCCGACCACGGTCGGCATCGCCGCGGCCTTCTTCGTCGTGTTCGTGACGGTGCCGGCGCTCCGGATCGCCTCCCTGGTGCGACGTCGGGTCGACGTGCAGATTCCGCTGCTGACCGACAAGGAGAGCTACCAGCCGGTCGCGTCCGAGATTGCCCGGGTTCTGACGCAGCATGACTTCCCGGTGCAGGCGGCGACACCGGGCTGGTGGATGACCCTGCCGTCTCGGATTCTTCTCCGACTGGGTGGCCCGGCGTTCCGTGCTCACATTCCGGAGCACCTCGCGTACTTTCGGGGCGACCGTCTCGAGGTCGCGCTGTATCCGAATGGCCTGCTGCTTCGGGGCAGCGTGCAGGACACGGCATGGGCGCACGGCCTCGTGGTCGAGGCGCTCACCGCCGAGCCGGCCCTTCAGACCTTCGACTCCCGCGCGCAGGATATGGAGCGCCAGATTCGTCGCGTGTGGGCCGTGTACCGGGAGAATCCCACCGCTCACGAAGACTCGGCCGCGCTGAATGGGCGACTGAACGACATCGCCAAGGAGCTCGGTCGCGCGCCACTGACCTATGACGAATGGCAGATCGTCTATCGACAGGTGCTGCAGCTCGGCCGCGCGCTCGGGGGCGAGCGTCAGCTCCTGGAGGTAGCGTCGCCGAACCATCGGGCCAACGGCGACAGAACAGCTGAGGAGAACCGGATGACAACATCGACATCGACGACACCGAACGCGCGCGAGCTGTCCAACCGCGCATTGATCAGCGAGATCACCGGTAAGGCGTCGCTGCTGGCGAAGAAGGAAATCGAGCTGGCCAAGACCGAACTGCGCGCCGACCTGAAGGCAGAGCTCGGCATGATCAAAGCCATGGGCATCGCGGCCCTCGCCGCGATCTTGGGACTGAACCTGCTGCTGGTCGCCGGGGTCCTGGCGCTCGGTCTCAAGATCGCCAGCTGGCTGGCGGCCCTGATCGTCGGCGGCGTGCTGCTCGTTGCGGCCGCCTTGCTTGGCTACATCGGCTGGAAGCGCATGGTCACGAATCCCCTGGCGCTGACGCGCCAGACGCTGAAAGAGGACGTACGATGGGTGAAAGAACGCCTGGCCTAGGGACCAATTCGCACGCCCGCCCGGACCACGCCGGCCCGCGGGCCGCGGCCGAAGAGCTCGGAAGCGAGATCGCGGGCGTCCGCGAGGAGCTCGACACCCTGTTGTCCGAGCTGGACCGCCGCCGGCACGATGCTCTCGACCTGCCACTGCAGCTGCGCCGTCACGCCGTCGGGGCCGGACTGACGGCGTTTGCCCTCGTGGCGACCGCGGCCGGCAGCGTGTGGCTGACGCACTGGCGCGGCCGCCGCCGGGCACGCCCGACGGCCAAGACGGGTCGCTTCTACCACGCGCTGTCGCGGATGACCGAGCACCCGGAGCGCGTGGCGACGGCATCGACCATCCCGGCGAAGATCGTCACCGCCGCCGCCAGTGCGGCGGTGGCCGCGCTCGTGAAGAAGCTGCTGGAACGGGTGGTCGTGAAGGTGATGGACGCCAGCTCCCCAGACCGTGTGGGCCCGCGGCCGAGCTTCCCCAGCCCCGCGGTCCACGACAACGGTCGTCCGATTGGCGCTCTGGCGGGGTCTCGACGCTGACATGGCTGAAGCGCGCGCCAGTGTCGCCAAGCATCCCATCCACCCGATGCTCGTGGTCATTCCACTCGGGCTCTGGACTGCGGCCCTGGCGCTCGACGTCGTGGCGGCCGTCACGACGAACACGATGTGGCGCACGATCGCGTTCTGGAACATCGTCGGCGGAATCATCGGCGCGCTCCTGGCTGCGGTGCCGGGATTCGTCGACTATTTCACCTTGCAGGGGCGGATCGCGCGTATCGCCACGTGGCACATGGTCCTGAACCTGGCCGCAGTCGCGCTGTTCACGGTCAACGGCTTCGTCCACGTGCGCGTCGGAATCGAGTCGTGGTGGCCGCTCGTGCTGTCGATCATCGGGGTGCTCGGCGTGTTCGTCTCGGGCTGGCTTGGCGGTGAGATGGTCTACGTCGAGCGTATGGGGGTTGTCGAGCCGAAGGGCCGTCGGGAAGACCGTCCGCGCCGGGTGGCCTAGGCCAACCCGCACGTCATCGGCCGAACCCTCAGGGCGTCAGGACGACCTTCATGCACTCGTCCTGCTTGTTCAGAAACATCTCGTACGCGGCCGGTGTGTCCTGGAGCAGCAGCCGGTGCGAGATCACGAAGCTTGGATCGACCTCACCGTTCTGGATACGGTCGAGCAGCGGCTTCAGATACCGCTGGACGTGACACTGACCAGACTTGATCGTCAGTGAGCGGTTGACCACCGCCCCCATCGGGAACTTGTCGATGAATCCACCGTAGACACCGATCACGGAGACCGTCCCGCCGTTCCGACACGCCATGATGGCCTGGCGGAGCGCGAAGGGTCGGTCCGTCTCCAGTCCCATCGCCTGCTTCGCACGATCGTAGGCATAGAGCGGCCCCGGAACGTGGGCCTCCATCCCGACGGCGTCGATGCACGCATCGGGACCGCGTCCGCCGGTCATGTCCCGCAGCGCTTCGTTGACGTCGACCTGCTCGTAGTGGATCGTCTCCGCTCCACTCGCCTCCCGCGCGAGGCGGAGGCGATAGGAGAACCGGTCAATCGCAATGACCCGCTCGGCTCCGAGCAGGAAGGCGCTCTTGATGGCGAATTGACCCACGGGCCCGGCGCCCCACACCGCGACAATGTCGCCGGGCTTGATGTCGCACATCTCGGCGCCCATGTAGCCGGTGGGAAAGATGTCGGACAGGAAGAGCACCTTCTCGTCTGGCAGCTCGGGCGGGACCTTCAGAGGCCCAACGTCGGCGAAGGGCACGCGAGCGTATTCGGCCTGGCCCCCCGGGAATCCGCCGAGCATGTGCGAATAGCCGAAGAGGCCTGCCGGCGAATAGCCCCAGAGCTTCTCGGCCATCCAGGCGTTCGGATTGGAGTTCTCGCAGAGGGAGAACAGGCCCTTGCGGCACAGCGCGCAGGCGCCGCACGCGATGGGGAACGGGACGACCACGCGCTCGCCCACGCGAAGATTCCTCACCCCCCGGCCCACCTCCACCACCTCGCCCATGAACTCGTGGCCGACGATGTCGCCGGACCGCATCGTCGGCACGAGCCCGTTGTAGAGGTGAAGGTCGGAGCCGCAGATCGCCGTGGAGGTGATCTTCACGATGGCGTCGCCGTCATTCAGGATCTTGGGATCCGGGACCTGCTGCACCTCGACCGAGCGCTTGCCCATCCAGCAGTTGGCCCTCATCGTGAGCCTCCTCTCACCACCGACACCGCACGCGGCGTGCGCGAGCGAGACCGCCGGGTGTCGAGGCCGCCCTCGACGCTCTGCAGGGCCGGTCTGGCCTCGATGATCTGCCCGGTCTCCATGAGCTGTTTGACCCGTCGGAGATCCTGCTGCAGCTGCTGCTCGGGGGCCTGTCCGATCAGCCTGGCCAGCTGGGCGGCGACTTCCTGGCCAGGTGGGGTGTACTCGAGCTCCACGACGACTTCCGTTCCCCGGCCGCCCGGCGCCGGTTGGAAGCGCACGACGCCGGCCGAGTCGAGCTGGGAGCCCGGCACCGACCGCCACGCGATGAGCTGGTTGGGCCGGTCCTCGGTGAGCTCGGCCTCCCACTCGAACCGCATGCCCAGCGGTCCCCTCGCGATCCAGCGTGAGCGCCGATCGTCGATCAGGCTCACGGACTCGACCTTCTCCATGAACCGCGGCAGGTTCGAGAGATCTCGCCAGAACCGGTAAAGCTCCTCGGCGGTCCGGTTGATCGTGATACTCCGCCGCGAGCGGACAGCGCGGCCGCTGGTACTGGGCGGTCCGGTCAGGCGCTGGGCGCACCGCGCGTCGAGCACCGTCGCGCCGGCCACCGCGGCCATGGCCCCGAGAAGGCGTGACCGCCGCGCGGAGGGCGCGGTGAACGCCACCCCGAGCAGGCCGAGGTCCATCATGTCGCCGGCCACGCGAGACGAAAGCCAGGTCGCGGGCCGCGGCGTCGTGAGGATGCCCACGCCGGCGGCGATCTCGCGCAGACCACACAGCCGGGTGATCAGCCGGGCCGGCACGCTCCCTCGGGTGCCGATCGCGCGTGCGAAGTCGCCGGGCCGCAGCACTTGCAGTAATCCGCGCGCGATGCTGAACCATGCGAGTCGCCTGGCGGTGCGCTTGGCGTGAAGCTGCAGGGATGGTCCGGACGGTCTATGGTCCGCCGGTCTTCCGATCGGCTGGCTGACGGGTGGCATTGCCATCACACTCTCCTGGTTGTCGACCGCTCGGAGCGAGCAACGGCTATGCCGCTGAGACGCCGCATCGGGAGAGGTAAATTGTGCGACTCCGGTCGCCCCCGCACGGGCTCAGGCCGCTTCGGGCACCACTCGGGATGTGGGTCTTCGACTCAGACCGGTCGGCTCGATCGCGACGAATCGTGGCCTGACGTCCCGGGCCAGCGCCGTCTCGATCCGCGAATGGAGCCGGCCAATGGCCTCGACGATGTCGCCGGCGGTGAGGTCGTCGCGGAATCGTACCGCGAGCGTCGCGATGATCTCGCGCGGCCCGACGTGCATGGTACGGATCCGGTCAATCGAGATGACGGTGTCATCGTGGGTCACCGCCTCGCGAATGACGCGCTCGACTTTCTCCTGCGCGCGCTCACCGATCAGCAGCGAGTGGTTCTCGAGCGCGAGGACGACCGCCACGGCGAGGAGAATGACGCCGATGACCACGGACGCGATGGCGTCCCACTGCGGCCAGCCCGTGGCCTGCGCGAGCATGAGCCCGCCGGTGGCGACCCCGACCGCCATCAGGGCGGCCGTATCCTCCAGGAGCACGGTGAGAAGCGTGGGATCACGGGTCTCGTGCCAGAACTCGCGGAGCGAGCGGCCGGCCTGAACGCGGCGGAGCGACCGCACGGCAATGCTCAGGGAGATCGCCTCGAACACGAAGGCACCGGCCAGGATCGCATAAGCCCAGGCCGAGACGGCGTGCTCGTCGCCGTGAAGGAGCTTGCGGACGCCCTCCCAGACCGAGAAGGCCCCGCCGATGGCGAACAGCACGACCGACACCACGAACGCCCAGAAATAAACGTTCTTTCCATGTCCGAACGGGTGCTGCTCGTCAGGGGGGCGCCGCGCGGCACGCATGCCCAGCAGCAGCAGCGCCTCGTTGCCGGTATCGGCGGCCGAGTGGAAGGTCTCGGCGAGCATCGCCGCGCTGCCCGTGGCCGCGGCACTGATCCCCTTGAGCAAGGTCAGCGCGCCGTTGCCGACGAGGGCGGCGACGACCGCGATCTTCGACTCGCTCGTCTCGGCTTCGACCCGTGGGCCGGGGTCCATGGCATGAAAGTCCGTGACCTCGAGGTGCATTCGCTCTGCCAGTGACCACCCAGGGCACGCAGAGCGAGCAGCTTGACGGCCTGGCTGGCGCGGCATAGCTTCGGGACGTCGTGGAGACCGGCGATCAGATGACGGCAACCGTTGTCCGCTCGCGGATTTTCCGCGACACGTACCGGGACTCCGTCGAGCTGATGCGCGTGGCCGCCGAGATCGAACGGCTTCCGGGCGTCCGCCGAGCGGCCCTGCTCGTGGCCACCCCGGCCAACCGCGAGGTGCTGAAGACGGCCGGCCTCCTCGACGACGACGCGGAATCCGCGCGGCCAACCGATCTCATCGTGGCGGTTGCCGGGGGCGACAAGACCGCCGCCGAGGCGGCGCTGGCCCGGGCCGCCACGCTCCTCACCGCCACCCGGGAGACCGCCGCGCCCGCCGCCGCTCGCCCGGCTCCCTCGACAATCGCCGACGCGGTGGCCGACGATCCCGCGGCCAACCTCGCGCTGATCTCGACGCCCGGCCCGCACGCCACCGCCGAGGCGCTCAAGGCGCTCAAGCGCGGCCTGCATGTCTTCCTCTTCAGCAACAACGTCTCGGTCGCCGACGAGCTCGAGCTCAAGCGCCTCGCCCTGCGCAAGGGGCTGCTGCTGATGGGTCCGGACTGCGGCACCGCCATCCTCGACGGCGTGCCGCTCGGCTTTGCCAACGTGGTCCGCCGGGGCTCGATCGGCCTGATCGCGGCGTCGGGCACCGGGCTCCAGCAGGTCGTCTGTCTGATCGACCGGCTCGGCGAGGGCATCTCCCAGGCGATCGGGGTCGGCGGCCGCGATCTTGACGAACGGATCGGCGGACTCATGATGCTCGCAGCGCTCGAGCAGCTGGCGAACGACGCCGACACGGCCGTCATCGTGCTGATCTCGAAGCCGCCCTCACCGGTGGTCAGCCAGCGTGTGTTGCAGCGAGTCCAGGCGGCCAGGAAGCCCGTCGTCGTCTGCTTCCTGGGCGGCGATCCTGCCGCCATCACCGGCGCGGGCGCGACGCCGGCGACGACGCTGGAAGATGCCGCGATCCTCGCAGTGGAGGCTGCCCGTGGTGCGCCATCCGCCGTGGCGAGGCCGCGTGAAGCGGAGCTGGCCGCCGCCGCCCTGGCGCGCGCGGCTCGTCTGGCGCCTGGTCAGCACGCGATCCGGGGCCTGTACAGTGGTGGCACGCTGGCCTACGAGGCGGCGCTGCTCCTGAAACAGGCGTTCCCCGACGCGCCGGCGCGTCGCGTCCACTCGATGCTCGACCTCGGTGACGACGAGTTCACCGTCGGGCGACCCCATCCGATGATCGATTTCCGACTCCGCAACGAGCGGATCGCCGCGAGCGCCGAAGACCCCGCAACGGCCGTCGTCCTGCTCGACGTCGTCCTCGGCTACGGAAGCCACGCCGATCCGGCCGGCGAGCTCGCGCCCGTGCTCGAGACGTCGCGAGCGCGGGCGACGAACGCCGGCCGTGAGCTGATCGTCATCGGCTCGGTGTGCGGGACGACCGCCGACCCGCAAGGCGTGCACGATCAGGAGGCCCGGCTCACCGCCGCCGGCATGCTGCTGGCGCCCAGCAATGCCGCCGCCGCCCGCATCACGATGGTCGTGGCGCGCGCTGCTCACGGTGGGAGCGCGCGACCGTGACGCCTCCCCGGGGCACCGCCGCCATCTTCCGCGACGGCGTCCATGCCCTCAACGTGGGCCTCGCAGCGTTCGCCGAGCCGCCGCGCGCCCACGGCGCCACGGTCACGCCGCTGGCCTGGCGGCCTCCGGCGAGTGGTGATCGTGAGCTCGGGCTCCTCGTGGCGCGCCTCGAGGACGATCCCGACGACCCGATCGGCGCACGCGTGCGCGTGGCCAACGAGAGCGCCGTCGCTCGTATCGTGGGGGCCCGCCCGATGCTGGTCGACGTTCGGCCGGCGCGCGAGGTGATTGCCGCTCTCGCCGGGCGAACGATCCTGCACGCGGGGCCGCCGATCGACTGGGCGCGGATGTGCGGGCCTGTACAGGGCGCGGTCATCGGCGCCATCCTCTTCGAGGGGTGGGCGTCGAATGCCGACACCGCGCGTGGGCTCATCGACGCCGGAGCGATCACCTTCGCCCCCTGCCACGAGCACGGGGCGGTCGGCCCCATGGCGGGGATCGTCTCTCCCTCGATGCCGGTCGTGGTCGTCGAGAATGTCACCGCGGGCAATCGCGCGTTCGCGACGCTCAACGAGGGGCTCGGCCGGGCGCTGCGCTTCGGGGCGTACGACGCCTCCGTGCTCGACCGCCTGCGGTGGATGGCCGAGACGCTCGGGCCGGCGCTCGCCCGAGTGCTCGCGCGGGGCGGGCCCATCGACCTCAAGCGCATCACGGCCCAGGCCCTTCAGATGGGGGACGAATGCCACAACCGGAACGTGGCCGCGACCTCGCTCTTCACACGGGCCATCGCCCCGGCGCTGACGCGGAACGTCGACGGACCCACGGCCGCGACCGTCCTCGAGTTCCTGCTCGCCAACGATCACTTCTTCCTGAATCTGTCGATGGCCGCGTGCAAGACCGCGCTCGACGCCGCGCACGGGGTGAACGGATCCACCGTGGTGACGGCCATGGCGCGGAACGGGGTCGAGTTCGGCATCCGGGTGAGCGGGACGGGCGCGCGGTGGTTCACGGATCCCGCCCCCGTGATCGATGGCCTCTATTTTCCCGGCTACGGCCCGGCCGACGCCAATCCCGACCTCGGCGACAGCGCGATCACCGAGACTGCCGGCATCGGAGGCTTCGCGATGGGTGGCGCACCGGCGATCGTGCGGTTCGTCGGCGGCACGCCGGCGGAGGCCGTGGGCTACACGCGCGCGATGTACGGCATCACCTTGACGCGAAATCCGGAGTACACCCTGCCCGCCCTCGGCTTCGCCGGCACACCGACCGGGATCGATCTGCGGCGCGTCGTCGAGAGCGGTGTGGCGCCCGTAATCAATACCGGCATCGCCCACCGCGAGCCGGGGGTCGGCCAGATCGGCGCGGGCATCGCGCGCGCCCCCCTCGACTGCTTCGCGGCCGCGCTCCGGGCCATGGCCATCGAGCTCGGGGTCACCGCCTCGCCTGCATGACCACCGACCAGACCCTGCTGATCGCGATCGGTGGCAACTCCCTCATCCTCGAAGGGCAGCGCGGGACGATCGCCGAGCAGTTCGAGAACAGCCGCACGACGGCGCGCCAGGGTCGGCGCCGTCGTCTCGGCGGGCTGGCGAGCGGTGGTCACCCACGGCAACGGCCCGCAGGCGGGCTTCATTCTGCGGTGGCGGTGTGTCCGTGCTACTTCTGTCGACCGGGGTGGAGCAGGTGGCCATCCGGTTTTGGAAGCCGGATCAGCGAAGCCTGGAACGGGTCACGGTGGATGAGGCGCGACAGTATCTCGCGGCCGGGAAGTTTGCCGCGGGGAGCATGGGCCCGAAGGTCGAGGCGGCCATCGCATTTCTCGAACACGACGGGCGCGAGGTCGTCATCACGTCACCCGATCACCTGGCCGACGCGGTCGCCGGCCGGACCGGCACGCACCTCACCGCACACTGAGCTGCTGATCACCGCTCCACGAGGAGGCCCATGGCGAGCGTGAAGGCCGAGCCATACGAGTTCGAGTTCGAGGCGCGGACGACCGCGCTCGTCATGATCGACTTCCAGCGCGATTTCGTCGATCCCGGCGGCTTCGGGGAGGCGCTCGGCAACGACGTCGCCCTCCTGCGCCGCGCCGTGCCTCCGGCCGAGCAGGTTCTCAAGGTCGCCCGCGCGGCCGGTCTGTTCATCGTTCACACGCGCGAGGGCCATCGTTCCGACCTGGCCGACTGCCCGCCCGCGAAGAAGGCGCGCGGCCGGCTGAAGATCGGGATCGGCGATCCGGGTCCGATGGGCCGGATCCTGGTGCGGGGCGAGGCCGGACACGACATCGTCAAGGAGCTCGCGCCCGCGCCAGGCGAGCCGGTGGTGGACAAGCCGGGGAAGGGCGCCTTCTACGCGACCGACCTGCACGCACTCCTCGAAAATCGCCACATCGCGCAGCTCGTCGTGTGCGGCGTCACGACCGAGGTGTGCGTCAACACCACCGTGCGCGAGGCGAACGACCGGGGCTACGACTGCCTGGTCCTCGAGGACTGCGTGGCCTCGTACTTCCCCGAGCTCCACCAGGCCGCGCTGGCGATGGTGAAGGCTCAGGGCGGGATCTTCGGCTGGGTCTCCGACTCCCGCCGCTTCCTCGCGGCGCTCGGCCACGCGCGCTGACTCAAAGTCCGAGGATTGCCAGCAGGGGCGGCCACCGCTCGCGCCAGGGCGCGGCTAGGCCCGGCCTTCTCGCCGTTCGGCGGGCGAGCGGCCAGCCGTGTCGAGTTTTTCCGCAGGGTCGCCGAACACCTCGGCCGCCTTCTGTTGCAGCTGCGGAAGCTGCTGGTTCACGTACTCCCTGATGGGGCCTCGATAGCGCCACGCCGCGAAACCGCCGACGATCGCGAGAAGTAGTCTGATCATGGATGTCGCTCCTTTGAGTAAACCCCACGCGATAGATCGTGAGGACCACGACGGCGCCGAGCACCGCCATGATGAAGCCGACCGGTTGTCCAGCCTGATACACCCCAAGGGCGCGACCGCCCTTTCCGGCCCGGATCAGCGCTCGGCCCGCACGCGTTGAGACGCGCGAAGCCTCCACGGGGATGAAGACCTCGACTCGAGCTCACAACCTTCACTTTCGATCGCGACAGAGACTCCAACAAGGTGAGCAAGGCCGGGACCATCTAGACCGTTCCAATGAAGCGCCGGAGGGCGTCGTGCTCCGGTACCTTCTTTATAGTAGAGATATATCTTATATATGATGTACAGTATAGGCGGAGCGAATGTTCGACAGTGAAGCCCGTGTCCTGGTTATCCTCCCCCGCGATCTCCTCGATCGGGCCCGCGCACTCGCCGGGCGGGCGACGACCTCCCTGCGGCTGTCCGTGAGCTTGCAAATCGTGCTGCGGGCCCTGATCGAAGAGGGTCTCAAGGACTCGAAGAATCCTGACCTGCTGGCCAACATGAACCGTCAAGCCGAGACGGTTCGCCGCATCCGCCGGGAGGCGCGCCAGCCGATCGCGATGCGCACCACTCGCGGCCTGGCGACCCGATCACGCCGAGGATCAAAATCATGACCACACTTCAGACCGAGGCTTCGGCATGACCGGGGCATGGACGGTCGTGCTCTCCAGCATCGTGATCACCCAGGTGGCCGTCATTGCGACGTCCATCTACTTGCATCGGGCGCTGGCGCACCGGTCGCTGCGCGTGAACGCGCTGGCCGACGTCGCGTTCCGTGTCGCGCTGTGGCTGACCACGGGACAGAGCCGGCAGCAGTGGGTGGCGGTGCATCGCAAGCATCACACCTTCACTGACCGCGAGGGAGACCCGCACAGCCCCCGGCTGCTCGGCTTCTGGCGCGTTCAGCTCTTCAATGTCGCCTACTACATGCGCGAGGCGCGCAACGCGGAAACGCTGGAGACATTTGCGCCCGATCTCCGGCCGGATCGGCTCGATCGCATGTTCTTCGCCCACGGCTTCCTCGGGCTGGGGATCGGGATCGGTCTCCTCTGTGCGTTGCTGGGCCCCTGGGCCGGCCTCATGGCCGGGCTCCTCCACGCGGCCTGCTATGTCTTCGTCGTCGCGCCCCTCATCAACGCGCTGGGCCACTGGCGCGGCGGCCGGAACTTCGAGAACACCGCGTCCAACTGGCGGCTGCTGGCCTGGTTCACCGGCGGCGAGAGCCTCCACAACAACCACCACGCCCACCCGCGGTCGCCGAAGTTCAGCGTCCGCCGCTCGGAGTTCGACCCCTCGTGGCCGATCATCCGCTCACTGGCGGCGGTCCGGCTCCTGGACATCGTGGGGCCGCCGATGGCGTGGACGCGCGCGACCACCCCGACGAGCACCCCATGAACCTCCTCGCCGTCTCGACCTCCCGCCTCGCCGAATGGCGATGGCGTATCGTCGACCTGCAAGGCGCGACCCTCGAGGAGTCCTCGGCGAAATTCCCGACGATCGGCGCGGCGCTCGCGGCCGGGACCGAGCAGCTTCAGGTTCTCCGCGAGCGCGATCGTCCGCTCCCTGCCCAGGTGCCATGGCATCGCCGTCGTTGATCGATCCTCTCGCGACCCCCGACGTGACCGCCACGCAGCCGTTGTCGTGGCCCGAGTTCGATCGCTGGCAGGCGGCGTTCGCCGCGGCCCAGATCGTTCCGCCTCGATGGGAGGGCTTGCAGCGCATCCCTCCGCCCCACACGCGAGAAGCCGAGGAGTACCATCTCCGGAAGCTCGCGATGTTCTGCGAGTGGACGGACATGATCGCCCGGCGGCCGGCCGTGCGTGCGCACTACGCGCGGCAACAGATCCGGGTCCGGGTCGTGCGCCAGGACGAGCACGCGCCCTGTCCAGCCTGCGAGCCCTTCAACGCACGCGAGGTGGGCGCCGAGCTCGACATGATGCCTCCGTACCACCCCGGCTGCCGGTGCGTGCTCGTGGCGGTGCAACGCGTCCAGGTTGGCCGACGCGGACGATCGTCCGAGCGCCCTCGTTCACGCCTCGGGTGAACAGGTAGCTGGGTCGGGTAGTCCCTCACAACGCAGCGCCGACCCTGGGCGGTTCACTCCGCGCCGATCCGCTTGCCCGACCGTGTCGGGCCGGCGAGGGGTGGCGACGTGGTACTCTGTCGGTGTCTGGTCTGGGTCGCTGACCATGGTGGTCCTCCTTCCCCATCAGTCCACGCTTTGGCGCTCGCATCCGCCGTTCCAGGGCGCGTGGTTCCCCGCGGAGTAGGAGACGAATCATGGGTCAGAAGCTTTTCATCGGCGGCCTCCCCTTCAGCACCTCCACCGACGAGCTGGGCCAGCTCTTCAACCAGGTCGCCGGCGTCGAGAACGTCGCGATCGTGACCGATCGTGATACCGGACAGTCGCGAGGCTTCGGCTTCGTGGAGATGGCCACGTCCGAAGCCGCCGACGCCGCCGTGCAGAAGTTCAATGGCACGACGTTCGGAGGGCGCACGCTGACCGTCGAGATCGCCAAGCCGGCCGCGCCGCGAGGCAACGGCGGCGGCCGCTCAGGTGGTGGCTCCCGTTCCGGCGGCGGTCGGGGCTGGTAGGCGACGGTTCACGACGAAGGCGTGGGCGCCGGCCCACGCCTTTCGTCCTCCCGACCCGATGACGCGGAGCCCTGCCCAGCCCTCAGAGTGAGATCAGCCCGCTGCGCACGCCGAGCGTCACGGCCTCCGTCCGCGTACCGGCCCCGAGCGCTTCCAGGATGGCGGCGACGTGAAACTTCACGGTGTAGGCCGATATCCCGAGGCGTGCGGCGATCGCCCGGTTGCTGAGGCCCCCGGCCATCATCTCGAGGATCTCGCGCTGGCGTGCCGTCAGGGCGCGATCATCCGCGACACCGACCGACCGCGGCGTCGCCCGGACGCGCAGGGTGTCGGGATGCAGCGTGATCAGTCCGGCCGTCGCGGCCGTGATCGCCGCCGAGATCTGCTCCGTCCCTGCGTCCTGACCGAGAACCGCACGAACGCCGGACCGCCGCGCCGTGGCGGTCCACGCCGCGGCAGGGTCGTCCACCACGAGCAGGATCGGTGGCACCCGGAGCAGGCCGCCGAGGCCCTGAAGCGCGGCGGCAGCACGCGAGGTCGTCGACGCCAGCACGACGATGGTGGGATCGTGCTCATCGAGCAGCCGCCGCAACCCAGGGGGACGACCGAACACGACGTGGACGTCGGGCCGGTCGCGGAGCGCCGCTTCCACGGTCGCGGCGGCGACGTCATCGTCGGCCACGATCAGCGCCCGCACCGGCGCCTTCCTCACGGCACCGGCACACCGGCGGCCCGCGCGAAGCGCTGCACCTCGCTCACGGGAATGGCGAGCGCGAGGCCGCCGGCAATCATCGCGTTCACACCCACCACGCGTCCGCACGCATCGGCGAGCGGGCCGCCTGAATTTCCGGGCGCCAGCTTCAGATCGGCCTGGATCCACGATCGGCCGCCCGGCGTGATCGCTCCCACCGCGTGAACAATACCCCGCGTCACCGCGCCGGGCACACCCAGCGGGTGGCCCAGGGCAACGATGAGCGCACCCACGGCCACGGTGCCGTCCCCGGCGCGTACCGCCGCCGGGCACTCCAGGCCCGGGACGCGAAGCAGCGCAAGGTCCGCGGCGCGGTCGCCCGCCACGACGAAGCCTTCGACCGGGGAACAACCCGCACCGCGCACCGCCACGCGGGGACCGTGGATCACGTGGGCGTTGGTCACGATCAGCTCGGGCGCCCACACGACGCCCGCACCCGTGCCGCGCCCGTCACTCGTGATCTCGACCGTGATGCGGCGAAGTCGCTCCGCCAGCGTCGCGAGGTCCATCATCGCCCGCGGTCCGGTCGCTCACCCACCGTGAGGCTCACTTCGATCACGCGGCCCGCTCTCAGCACCGACGCCGTGACGGGCTGACCGATTCGCTCGGGACGCAGCGCGCCGCGGAGATCGAGGGGGTCGGCGATGGCGATACCGTCGAGTGCCAGGATGACGTCGCCCACGAGAAGCCCGGCCGCCGCCGGACTCCCGGACTGCACTTCGACCACGATGACGGCCCGACTGCGACCCACCCCTGCCTGTTCACCCACACCCTCCGGGACCCGGATCTGCTGCGTGCTCACACCGAGGTAGGCCTGAGGCACCCGACCGTGACGGACCACGGCGTCGACGACCCGATTCACCGCGTTCGCCGGAATGGCCAGGTGCAGATGCCGCGACGCCCCGGACGTGTTGACGCCGACGACCGAGCCGCGGGCATCGACCAGAGGCCCGCCGGAGAACCCGGGATAGAGGCGCAGATCCAGACTGAAGAGTTCACCATCCGCGCGCCGTGACGACGCCGCGCCGATGGCGCTGATCACGCCCCAGCTCGCGCGAGGTCCGGCGCCGAGGGCCAGGACCATGTGACCGACCCGCACGGCATCCGAATCACCGACCTCGGCCACGGCCATGGCGGAGTCGTCGCCTCGAAGGATCGCGATGTCCAGGCCGGGGTCGCGCCCGACCACGGTCACGCGCGAGGACTCACCGGTCGGCCTCGTCACGCTGAGATCGTCGTCGGTCTGCAGCGTGTGATTCGCGGTCACGATCAGACCCGAGCGCCAGTGGATTCCCGTGGAGGGAACGCGCGGGCGTCCATGAACGGCCAGCACCCACTGTCCCACGCGCTGCGCCGCGGCGGCCAGCTGGTCCGAAAGGTCGAGTAGTCTGTCCACGTGCCTCCTCCTCGCCTCCAGCATGAGGATTCCGAGCGATCGAGGCAATCGCCCGAATGGACAGGTCGAGCGGCAGGTGCGCTCAGGGAGCTTCCGGCTCGATCCCGAAGAACTCCCGGTAGGACCCGAATTGCTGGTCGAGCGAGGGGCCGTCCAGTCCGAACGCCTTCAGATCGTAGGCGTGTCGGCCGTGCTTGTGTTGCGGGTTGTCATTCAGGTGACTCCGCATCCGGTCCTCGGCCGCGGCGGTCAGGGGCAGCCCGAAGTGCGCGTAGATCCGGCGAACGGTTCCGATGGGATCGGCCAGCAACTGCTGATAGTTGACGTCGAAGAATCGCTCGGCGTCGGTCAGACCGCTATGGCGAACGTGCATGCCGCGCTCGAGCCCCTCGGTCCACGATTGCAAGACTTCGCGGCCGATCTCCGCGGGGTCGAGCGGCTCGGCAAAGGCGGACTGTAGGCTGAGGGTGAGGCTGGCCACCGAGCCGAGCACCATGCGCGGGTCACGGTGCGTCTGCACGATCAGGGCGTCCGGGTAGATCGCCAGGAGCGCGTCGAGGGCGTAGAGGTGCGCGGGCGCCTTCAGCACCCAACGGTCGGCCCCGGCGCGCCACTGCAGATGCTGGAGGAATCGCCGGTGGTACGCATAGGCGGGCGTCCGGTCCTGTTTCTTGAGCCACGCCTGGTACGAGGGCGTCCGATACGTCGTGTGAAAGCGTGAGCTCAAGAAGGTGTGGCTCAGGATGGCGATGCACTCGATCGCGAGGCGCGCCCCGAGGGGATGGATGGCCTTGAAGTCCGGAGCCAGCCAGTCGAGCCATGCGAGCTTTCGCTCGGCATCGGCGATGCGCGGATCGGTCTCGTAGCGGGCCGCCTCGGGAGGCGGCGATGGCGTCATGACCTCCCAGGCCTGGGGCGCACGGCTGGCCGGATCCTGGGAGATGAGGTGATGCAGGAGCGTGGATCCCGTCCGGGGCAGGCCGATGATGAAGAACGGACGGGCAATGCGCTGGTAGGCGATGCCGGGATACCGCTTTCGGTCCTCGGTCAGGCGCAGACGGTTGGTGAGCAGACCGATCAGATCGCGGCGAGCCACGACGCGGCCGAGCAGCGTGAGCCGCGCCTCCGTCTCCAGACCTTCGAGGACCAAGCGCAGCGGCTCGCGGAACTCGTCGCCGCCAAAATCCTCGAGCCGAGTCTCCCGGCACGCCGCCTCGAGGAGCACGCGCTCATCGAGACTGACGGTTTCGAAGCCCAGACGGCGCAATCCCCGGCCGGTGGTATTCGCCGCCCGGATGACGCCGCGTGCCGCTGACTGCATGGTGGCCATCCGGAACATACTAAGGTGAACTCGCCAACCGGCCAACCGATTGCGGCTTACCGCCCGAACGGGTTCAGGGGTCGAAGTAGAGGTTCGCCTCCTGGTAGAAGACGAGGACGAGCGCAATGCCCACCATGGCCAGGCTCACTGCGATCCCGGCCCAGCGGCTGGCGGGCGGGCTGAGCCGGATCTCGAGCCAGCGCGCCGCGGCCATGAGCGCGGCGAGCGCGCCCATCGTCGAGTGCGTGACCTGCACGAGAAAGCTCGCCTTGCTCTGAAAGGCGGCGTGGGAGTGCGTGAGGAGCAGCACGCTTCCCGCACAGCCGAGCACGGGCAGGACGTAAGGCAGCGCGGCCGCCCGGAACACGCTGGCCCGCGCCCGCCACTCGGTGAGCCCGAGCGTGAGGACGAGCCCCGCGGCCATCCCGTGCTGCAGGGCCTCGGCGCCGACGTGCCAGAGCGGCGTGGGGCCCAGCGGCCAGACGCCTTCGTTGGCGGCGGCCCGAAGAGAGACAAACGCGGCGAGCGCGACGAAGCCGAGCGGCCAGTGCCGGTACCACCGGGCGCCGGACGCGAGCCCGACCAGCCCGAACAGGCTCGTGCCGAGCAGGATCAGGCCGGACACGTTGTGACTGAAGTTCGACCAGAGATACGCCTCGCGCGTGCGCGGCGCACCCGCCGCCATCGCCGTGCGACTCTGCCGCATGGCCTCGGGTGAGGGCATGTGGAGCGACGGGACCTTGGGCCGGAACACCTCGACCACCTCGCCGACGGTGGCCGTGTCCGCCGGCGCCTGGTCGGCGGCGGGGGGTTGGGCCGACAGGCTCGCGGCAGCGAAGAGGATCATGACGAGGATGATCGTCTCCGCCTCCGCGAGTCGCGGAACACGCCACGTGGAGGCGGTCTCCAGGCCGGCGTCGGCCCGTACCGCGCGGCGATTCACGAGCGCGGCGCCCAGGACCGCCAGGAGGAGCGCGGCCTTGGTGAGGACGAGCGACCCGTAGCCCGTCCCCACGAGGGCTTGCCAGCTTCCCGCGTAGGCCCAGGTCAGCGGAAGTGCGCTGAGCACCAGCACGCCCACCGCCGCGGCTGCCAGCGTGGAGAAGCGCCGCACGAGCACGGGCCACGCGGCCGCGGCGGTGGCGTCATGTCGCCCGAGTCGCCACAAGGCGCCGAGCTGCACGAGACCGCCGACCCAGACGGCGGCGGCCAGCATATGCGCCACCGTGAGGAGCATGAGCGGACCGCGGTGCTCGATGCGGCCGGCCGCGTGGGTGAGCCAGGCGCCGCTCGTGACGATCAGCACGGCCAGGAGGCCGACGGCGGCCCAGCCCGCGACCGTCCGTGGCCTCGAGCGCAGCCACATGGCGGTGACGCCGAGGGCGAGCGCGAGCACGACGAGCGTGGCACCCGCGGCAAAGTGGGGCGTCCGCAGAAGGTCGGTCAGCACCGGCCGGCTGAGCGTGGCCGACAGCACGTAGTTCTCCAGGAGGAGCGCGGCGCCGCGGCCGAGCGCCACGGCGATGGCCCCGACCCCGACGATCTCCAGACAGCGTCTCGCCGCGCGGGGGGAATGGTCAACGCCCCGCGGAGCCCGCAGCACCAGCAGGCTCCACACGACGCCGCCGGCCGCGAGGGCAAGGCCGAGCAGGCCCACGCCGCGGAGGAGACCGGTAAAGAACTCGTGTAGGGTGAGGAGCATTGGACCATCGTACAGCCATGAATCGCTACGGGATTCAGGTATACTGCGGCAGACTGCGAGCGGACTTCGATGACCCGACTTGCGACATCCTCCGGCGATCCCACCGCGGTCGCACCGACCCCGCTCTCCCACCTCCGGCGGCTCGAGAGCGAGAGCATTCGCATCTTGCGTGAGGTCGCGGCCGAATGCGAGCGCCCCGTGCTGCTGTACTCGGTCGGCAAGGACAGCTCGGTGATGCTGCACCTGGCGCGGAAGGCGTTCTTTCCCGCGCCGCCGCCCTTCCCGCTGCTCCACATCGACACGACGTGGAAGTTCCGGGCGATGTACGAGTTCCGCGACGCCACCGCGAAGACGCCGGGCGTGGAGCTCATCGTGTTCGTGAACGAAGACGGTCTCCGTCAGGGGATCGGTCCCATCACGCACGGATCGAAGATCCACACCGATGTGATGAAGACCCAGGCGCTGAAGCTGGCGCTCGACACCTACGGCTTCGACGCCGCGATCGGCGGTGCGCGGCGCGACGAGGAAAAGAGCCGGGCCAAGGAGCGGGTCTTCTCCTTCCGCTCGGCGCACCATCGCTGGGATCCCCGCAACCAGCGGCCCGAGCTCTGGAGCCTCTACAACGCGCGGAAGCACCCGGGGGAGTCCATCCGCGTGTTCCCCCTGTCCAACTGGACCGAGCTCGACGTCTGGGAGTACATCCACCTCGAGCGCATCCCGATCGTGCCGCTCTATTTCGCCGCCGAGCGGCCGGTGGTCGAGCGCGACGGAAGCCTCATCCTGGTGGACGACCATCGCTTGCCGCTCGCCCCCGGTGAGAAGCCGCGCCTGCGCAAGGTGCGATTCCGTACGCTCGGGTGCTACCCGCTCACCGGCGCCATCGAGAGCGAGGCGACGACGCTCCCCGCCATCATCGGCGAGCTGCTCCGGGCCCGAACCTCGGAGCGGCAGGGTCGGGTCATCGATTCCGATGGAGCCGGCGCGATGGAGCTGAAGAAGCAGGAAGGCTACTTCTAATCGTCCAGACCCTGCTCCGCTTCATGACCTGCGGCTCCGTCGACGACGGCAAGTCGACCCTGATCGGCCGACTGCTCTACGAGTCGCAGCTGCTCTTCGACGACCAGCTGGCCGCCCTCGAGGCCGATTCCAAGAGGCTGGGGACACGCGGGGGCAGCCTCGACTTCGCCCTCCTGGTCGATGGGTTGATGGCCGAGCGAGTGCAAGGCATCACCATCGACGTGGCCTATCGGTTCTTCTCGACGGAGCGCCGCAAGTTCATCGTGGCCGACGCCCCGGGGCACGAGCAGTACACCCGCAACATGGTCACGGCGGCGTCGACGGCGGACCTCGCCGTGATTCTCGTCGATGCGCGCAAGGGCGTGCTCACGCAGACCCGCCGTCACAGCTACCTGGCCGCGCTCCTCGGCATCCGCCACATCGTGCTCGCGGTGAACAAGATGGATCTGGTGGGGTACGCCCGCGACCGCTTCGAGGCCATCGCCGCCGACTATCGGCAGTTTGCCGCGCGCGTGGGGCTCACGGACATCACGGCCATTCCGA
>Ga0111539_10000902_pt1 | contig 38810 bp, 24 predicted proteins | sample RhiMethybrSRZTD1_FD_79667 | JGI IMG/M metagenome (GOLD analysis project Ga0111539, IMG submission 79667) | Populus rhizosphere microbial communities from Tennessee, USA - Rhizosphere MetaG P. TD hybrid SRZTD1 (version 2) (version 2) | ecosystem: Host-associated > Plants > Roots > Rhizosphere >...
GTACGGGCCGCGCACGGAATCGCCCGCGCCGAGCCCGTGCGCTGACCGAAGACGAAAGTCTTTCCGAATCACCCGCAGGTTCCACGGACCTCTTCGACGAAATCGGTCGCAATCGCGCGCCTGTTCTCCCGGCGCCGCCCGCGCCGCCCGTGCGCTCGCTGCGGGTGCGGGAGTGGAGACCGCCGCTCGAGCTGCCGCCGCCCGTCATCGAGTCCGAATTCTGGGAACAGGCCGCCGCACCGGTACCGCCATTTCCGACGAACTGCATTGCCATCTCGGTGTTCCGCCGCGTGCCCCTCGAAGTCGAAGTCGACAGCGACGTGAACGCCGCGACCGCGACGACGCCGCCCGTAAAGGCGATCACCACGACGGAACTTCGGCGAATCGCCGACTTCGACGCTCGGCTGCCTATCCGGGAACAGCCCGTGTCGCCGACAGAGGTCCTGGTCGAGAACCTGGGACGCGCGCTGATCGACACTGGTCATTTGCGCGTCGATCCGGCAGACGCCACGCGCTTCCAGGTGAGAGTGAAAGGTCAGCTGTGCCATCCGGCGCGCGTCGGCGATCCTACGAAGCTGCCCGAAGGCACGGACCGGCTGCCCGTCGTCGTGATCATCCACGGGCAGCATGCCGCGATTGAATTCACCCTCACCGATACCGGCGGAACGCGCCACACCGTCCCGGGGTCGATTCCACCCGTCACCGAGATCCCCGCTAGCGCGACCATCCGCTTCGAGATCCCCAATCACCTGGGCTACACCAATCTGCAGGAGCATCTCGCCAAACAGGGCATCGTGTCGGTGAGCATCGACACGAATGCGGCGAACGCGATCGGCTCGTTCATGGCGTTCCGCGGAGAGCTGGGCCTCGCGATGCTCGATCACTTGCGGACGCTGGACGCCGATGCCACGTCGCCTTTCCACAATCGACTCGACTTCACGAAGGTTGGCGTCGTCGGGCATTCACGCGGCGGCGACGCCGTCGCCATTCTCGCCGCCCGCAACGCGCGCCGGCCAGCCGCCCAGCGGTTCGGCCTTCGCAGCGTGGTGCAGATCGCGCCGACGGACTTCACAGGGATGACCAGCTCGCCGCTCCGGATGAACAGCAACGTCACCGACTCCTACCTCGTCGTCTACGGATCTCACGACGGCGACGTGGCCGGCGCATTCCCTGCGGCGGCCCGCGGTCAGGCCTGGAGCTTCGCCGGTACGGGTTTCCGACACTACGATCGATCCGGTACGCAGCGGGCGATGGTCTTCATTCACGGCGCGACGCACAACCGCTTCAACGCGGTCTGGATCAACCCGGCGCGGCATCGGGTGGGAACCCCGGCACATACGCTTGCCCTCAAACAGGCGGACAATCCCCTGGACGCCCCGACCGTCGATCCCGCGGCGCCCGCCGCAGCTGCCGATCCGCCGGGTCCCGGGGAGCGCGATCGCCGCGTGCTCTCCGCCGCCGCGCATCGCACACTGATGCGCGAGTACATCGGCGGTTGGCTGTTCAAGCAGCTGCAGGGCAATCCCACCGGCGTTCCGTTGTTCAACGGGACGGGGACCAACAGCCTCGCCACGCCCGTCACGCTCCAATGGAAGAACGGGCCGAAGGTCCGGACGATCGACTTCTTCGACGACGCCGACCCGCGGCATAGCGACATCGGCGGCACCAGCACCACGCCGGCGTTCGTCAGCGAGCAGTTGATCGAGCTGTCTCAGCTCGCGAACATCCCGCACCACGATCGCGTGCTGCGGGCTCAGGCGCCGACCGGAGCGCTGCGTGTCTACACGACGACGATTCCAGCGAGCAAGCGCGACGCCAGCGTGTTTTCTCACCTCACGTTCCGCATGTCCAAGGTGTTTCCGGACCTGACTACTCCGGCCACGATCACGGCGACGAGCTTTCCGCCCACGCTCCAGGTGGCGCTCTTCGACGGAACGAATCGGCGCTCAGTCAACGCGGCCGCGATCGCGACGCTGAACCCGCGCGTGCTTCGGCCGTATCATCGAATCCGGGGCGGCGTGAATCTCACGAAGGTGGAGATGCAGACGTACGCGATTCCCCTCGATCGTTTCTCCACGGGGACCGGTGCCGTGAATCTTTCCGGCCTTCGAGCGGTCGAGGTCACGTTCGATGCGTCGACCGGCCAGGAAATCCACATGGATACACTGGCGTTCGTGAAGATCTGACGTCCGTTCCGAGACCTGGAGGCACCTGTGGCGCAGAGCGAGTCGTCGTCGGCGTTTCCGTACTCGATCACCGGCGCCCGGTTCATTCCGCGCGAAGGCCATCGCTTCGACCTGGTCGTCACCGGGAGTGGCTTCGTGGAGCGTGCCATTCCGCTTGCCGCACAGGTCGGCACGCAGCGGGTCGAAGCGATCAGCATTCGATCAGACGGCACGGCGTTTTCCGGCCGGCTCCCGCGTGCCCCGTCGCCGGGCGATCGGCTGGCCGTCGGCTACCTGGACGAAGAGCTGCGACCGACCTCGATTGTCTACCGCAGTGGAGATCTGCCCGTCGCCTGACGCGCACGTATCCGCTAGCGGGTTGTCTTGCGGCTCGCGCGCCGCGGCTTCACCGGCTTCCTGCCCTTGAAATTGAGCGCCACGGCCGCGCGGATGAGATCCTTCAACGCGGCCACATCGATCGACTCGCCCTCGTGAATGTCGATGGCCCGCCTGACATTTCCGTCGAGGCTCGAGTTGAAGAGGCGCTTCGGGTCCTTCAACGCCGCCCCTTTGGCAAATGTCAGCTTCACGACCTTCTTGTACGTCTCGCCGGTGCAGACGATGCCGTCGTGAGAAAAGATGGGCGTTCCCATCCACTTCCAGTCTTCGACGATCTCGGGGTCGGCCTCGTGAATGAGTTTGCGCACCCGCGCGAGCGTCTTCCCGCGCCAATCCCCGAGTTCCATGATTCTCGCGTCGATGCGTGCAGAGGCGGATGCCATTGAAGTGGTCTTCATCACAGACGTCTCCCACTGCGCCACCTCACGGCATACGGCAGCGCGAACAAGTACAAGCCGCTGAACAGGAGCAGAGCGAGCGGGAACAGCGGCACGTAACTCACCCAGACGAGCGGCTTCTCCTGCGCCAGGGCGATGAAGGTGACGATGACGGACACCGTGAAGGCGATGGACAGCCAGCGGTGAGTCTGCCGAACCGCGTTGTTCCAGGTCACTGCGACCTCCTCAGGATTGGGCGAACTGCTTCGCGTACTCAGAATTCAATCGTTGCCAGCCGCCGACTTTCATGGCGTCGGGGCCGACGATGCGGCCGAGGGGCGCGCCGTCGAGCATGTGTTCGAGCACATCGAAGCAGATGTGCCAGCCCGCCGCACCCATCGAGATGTAGCGGCGATCGATGTTGGACCACAGCGTCATGCGCGTGCCGCCACCCTGCGCTTCGAGTTCCCACCGCATGTCGAAGCCGCCCCAGTTGTACTCGAGCAGTCTGGGCGCATCGGCTCGCGTGACGGTCGTTTCGGTCACGTGCAGCGCGGGCGCACCCACGGTGGTGAGCTTGACCTTCGCGCCGGCCTTCCCAAGGCTCCCGTCGGCATCGAAGGGAGCCCACTCGCGCAGGTGCGCCGGGTCGGTGATCGCCTCCCACACCACTTGCGGCGGATGCCGCAGTTCTCTGACGAGCACGAGCGTCCATTTCTCTCCGTCCTTATGTACGCGCGCTCCGCTGGCCGGACCAGGCATGTACTGTTCGCGGTCGGTCATCGTCGTTTCCTTGGCTTCCTTTTCGTTGGGGCAGAGTGATGCACGCGGTCGAGGTGGCGTACGAGCGCATCGACGTGAGAGGACCAGAACTGCCGGAACGGCGCCAGCCAGGCATCCAGCTCCTGAAGTGGTTCAGGCGTCAGCCGGTAAAGGCGGCGCTGAGCGTCGATGGTGGATTCCACGAAGCCGGCCTCGCGCAGCACGCGGAGGTGCTTCGAGACCGTCGGCTGCGGCATCCCCAACTGACGCTCGATTTCTCCGACCGATTGCTCCGACGAGACCAGGAGGCTGAGGATCGCGCGACGGTTCGGCTCCGCGATGATGTCGAAGACAGATTCCACCCTCTTGATATACGCCACAGGGAATATGCTTGTCAAGGCATATTAAGGGAGGCCGGCCGCGGCGCTTGGCCCAGGCCTGCCAACGAAGCACTTCAGCGCATCCCGACCTATATTCTGGGGAGCTGCTGCCATGGTGACTGGGAGCCTTATGAATCCGAACAAAGCACTCTGGGAAAAAGGCGACTTCACGCGGATCGCGCAGACGATGCGCGAGAGCGGTGAGGCCGTCGTGGGGGGTCTCGGAATCACAAAGGGATTGAAGGTGCTGGATGTCGGTTGCGGCGACGGCACGACGGCCATTCCCGAGGCCAAGCTGGGCGCCGACGTACTGGGTGTGGACATCTCCAGCCCTCTCGTCGCGGCAGCGACCAGGCGCGCCCACGACATGGGGCTGAGCAATATTCGATTTCAGGAAGGCGACGCGTGCGACCTGGCGGGCGTGCCCGACAAGTCCTTTGACCTCGTCGTCAGCGTCTTCGGCGCAATGTTTGCGCCCCGGCCGATGGACGTCGCGAAGTCGCTGGTCCGCGTCACGAAGCCCGGCGGCCGCATCGTCATGGGCAACTGGATTCCCGGCGATCCGACGCTGGTCGCGCAGATTCTGAGAATCAGCTCCGCGTACTCGCCTCCGCCGCCGGAGGGCTTCATCAGCCCGATGCTCTGGGGTGTCGAGCAGCACATTCACGAGCGGTTCGGCGCGGCGGGCATACCGCCGGGCAAGATCTCCTGCGTGAAAGACACGTACACGTTCAACTACGCTGGTTCACCCGCAGACTTTGTTTCAGAGTTTCGCAACTACTACGGGCCGACCATGAACGCCTTTGCCGCCGCCGACCAGAACGGCCGGGCGGAGGATCTGGCGAAGGAATTGGTCACGCTGTTCACGGCCCAGAACCGGAATACCAGCGGCGGTTGTTCGATCCCGGCGACGTTCATGCGCGTCACCGTCTCGGTCTGATCGCCGATTACTTCTGGACGGATCTGGGCGCCGGCGGGGTGCGGAGCGCATCGGCGGCCGGTGTGCCGAACCACTTGTCTTTCGGCACAACCTTCGGCTCGTCAGGGTCGCCTTCGTACGCGGGCGTCATGATCTGGACACCGGACTCGTTGAAGACGTCGAGCACGTTACGGTGGAGCGCGGCGTAGAGCTCTCGCATGCGCAGCGGCGCGTCGCAGAACACGTTGATCTCGTACGTCACCGCGAACACTCCGAGCCCGATCTGGTGCACGAACGGTGGAGGATCCCGCAGCAGTCCGGCCGTCCGAGTGGCCGCTTCGACCAGCATCGCTTCGACCTGACGCCAGGGCGTGTCGTACCCGATGTCCACAGTGGTGTGGAGAATCAGGCCGCGATCCTTCGCCATCGAGCTGTAGTTCACGACGAGGTCGCTGACGATCGACGCGTTGGGCACGATGACTTCCTCGTTCTTGGGCGTGCGCAGGTGCGTGACCAGCAGCCGCATGGCCTTCACCTCGCCGAGGTGGCCGCCGATCTTGACGATGTCGCCCGTGCGGAACGTGCGGCGATACGTCATGCCCACCCCGGAGATGATGTTGCCGATGAGCGACGTGGAGCCCAGCGAGAACACGATGCCGACGAACAGCGAGATGCCTTTGAAGGCGTCGGTCTGGGACCCCGGCACATATGGGTAGGCGACGACGACGGCGAATGCGATCAGCAGCAGGCGCACGAGCTTGAATGTCGGCTCCGCCCACTCGGGCTCGAAGTTTCGCAGCCGGACCGATCCGGTCGCGACGTTCTCGAAGAAAAGCCGGAGCAGTTTCACGGCTGCTCGTGTGATGAGGAACAGGATCGCGAGGAACAGCAGATTCGGGAACGTGTTGATGAAACCAAGGCCCAACGATCGGACGGGGTCGATGACCAGCGTCACCATCCGGTAGCCCGCCGTGCGCGTCCACGGAAACAGCGACAGGACGTAGCGCAGGTAGAACACGAGCATCAGGATGACGGCGCCGCCCCACGCGAAGCTGATGAGACTCGACAGCGTCCGCCAGACCTGCTCGGCGCTCACCACCTTCAGCTTGTGAACCGCGACGTCGCGGATGCGCTCGGCGTAGCGGCGCTCCCATCGCGCCTGCAGGCCCGAAACCACGCGTCGGCCTGCATAGGCCGCGACGAGCAGCAGCAGCGTCGCGACCAGCGCGTTGAAGCCGCTCCGCCACAGCCGGGCGGGCTGCCTGGCCTCGCGATACGCGGCGATCGCCTCGATGATCCGGAGCCGGTGCGTTTCGGCCAGCGTGTGTCGATCGATCGCTTCGAGCACGGCATCTTCATCGTGCACGCGAAACACCCGCCGGCCGTTCGCCAGGATCCACGTGGCGGCGCCTGCGTCGACGAGCGTCAGAGACGAGGCTTGAATGGCTGGGTCGCGTGCCAGCGCGCGAATCTCGTCCGCGATCGCCTCGGCGCGACGCTCCGCAGGAAACGCCGTCACGCCACGCACGCTGAAGAGCACCTCGCCATCGACGATGACGGGTGCGCGTTCGACGGCGGCAGTTTCTGGTTCCGCCGACTGGACTGGCGCGTCCTGGCCGACAACGTCCACGGCTCCGCCGGCCACTGCAAGAAGAAGCACGGCGAGAATCGAGAACCGGCGTGTTCGGAGCATCGCGGTGAATGCAGCAACGCTCGTGCCGGTACAACTCGTGTGGACCGGCCCGCTGAGCCCGGCAAGGCACCACGAGATATCGTGGTGCCCGCACGTCAGGAGGACGGCCGGGCTCGCTCGCGATCTCTCAGCAGTTGGGCGACCTCGAACATCGCGTGGCGCTCGGCCCGGTCGGCGGCGGTCATGCCGTTCGGATCGCGGATAGTCGGATCGGCGCCGTGATCGAGCAGGAGTGTCGCGACCTGCAGCGCCGTGGATTCGTCGCGGGGCGGCAGATACATCAGCAGCGTTTCGCCGTCGCCAATGGCGCGCGCGCGCTCGGGCTGTTCGGCCAGCAGCTCGCGAAGACGCGCGACGTTGCCCGCGTAGCCGACCTCCCATGCGCTTCGGCTGACCCGGCTGAGCAGATCGACCACACGTCGTGACTGCGTGTGCATGGCTCCGCCGAGCGGCGTGTTCTCGTACCGCCGACCGATGGCATCGACGTCGGCGCCCCGGGCGACGAGCAGCTCCGCGACATGCACGCTGTCGTGGTACGCGGCGATGTGCAGCGCCCGCTCGCCCTGTGGGCTTTCGACGTCGGGCGAGGTGCCGAGATCCAGCAGCAGCTCGGCCGCGTCGGGCCGGTTGGCTTCGGCGGCGGCAAACAGCGGCTCTGACGCGAGCAGCAATTCAGGGTGCGCAGCCATCGCCTGGCGGATCAGGCCCAGGTCTGAACGGCGGCACGCCGCCGCGACGGCCTGCAGCGTCGTGAGCACCGACGAGGATCGGATCGCGCCGTAGCGGGCGAGCAGGGCCGCCAGCTCCGTGCACCCGCGAAGCATCGCCTCCTCGTACAGGGAATGCGGTTTGTTGTGACGTTCCGGACCCGGCGCCGCGTTCGGATTGGCGCCGTGCGTCAGACACCACCTGGCGAGCGCGAGATTGTTGTGTGCGATGGCGGCGTCGAGGTACCAGCGCGCGCCCGATCCGTACCCCCCCTGATTCAGCATCTGCCACTCGGGATCGGCCCAGTCGCGCTCGCGGCCCGTGCGGCGGCAGTGCTCGTAGATCGCCCCGAGGAACCAGAGCGCCTTTCCCTTGAAGTGGATGTTGTAGCCGACCTGCATGTCGTACGGGTCGGCGCCGCGTTCCAGCAGCAAGCTGACGAGCGCATCACGCTGCTGATGCGGCGGCCGGCCCTCTTCGCCTTCGCCGATCACGCCGGTGAGCGGTGTGTACCGGCTCGACCCGGCCATGAAGTACGCGTTCGGATTCGCGCCGTGGTCGAGCAGGGCGCGCGCGATGGGCACGGCGTGCTCCGTCACCGCCGGCAACGGGAGCCGCGTGAAGCAGAGATACGAGAGCGGCTCCCAGCCCTTCGTGCCCCAATCCTGTTTGACGAGGTCGCCTTCGCCGCCGGCCTCGGCGCGCGCGCCGGGCACGCCGTTCGGACGCGTCGCGCATTGAGGATCGGCCGCGAGCCTCCGAGTGACGGCCTCGAGGTCACCGCACACGACCTCGGTGTAGAAGTCCGCGCTCGCGATCTCGGGGTAGCGTGCGAGGAGCCGCATGGCGGTGCCCTGCGCGCGCACGTGATCCGATCCGCCACGGACGTGGTGGTCGGGACACGCGTTGTCGAGAAACCTCGACACGAGGGCTGCTGACATGACCTTCCCATTGTGCTCCAGAGTACGGACTTCCGTTGGCGCGATCGTCAACATGTCCGAAGAACTGGAGACAGCCAATGCGCCGGACCAGGTACCCGATGTCCTTCGGTCCGGTGTCCCAGCGCGAGCGGCGAAACGCGGATCTCTTTTTCGCCGAGCTCATGGGTCGCCGCGCTCCCGGTGCGCCGCGACTGCCTGAGAGCGCGGAGGTCTATCTCGAAGACGTCGAAGCCGCGCCGTTCGAGCTGCCGCCGGTGCTCGAATTCGAAGATGCAGAGAACGTCGAGGCGGTGGACGTCGAGGGCGTGGACGCCGAGGCCGCCGACGCCGAGTTCGCGGAAGCTCCACCGCCGAGTCCTCCTCCGACCGTCACCAAAGGCGTCGACAAGAACGAGATCATCGTCACCCGCGCGGACGGCACGCGTTTCCATGTCCGGCGGAAGGTGCGCACGATCGCGCGCATCGGTCCCGATCGGCAAACGGGATTCTGCAGGGATGACAAGCGCATGTTCTTCCGCGCGCGGTGGTGTCGAGGTACGCAGGGCACCGTTGACGTCGGCGCCAATGTGCCCGAGGCCGTCAAGAGACTGGCCAACGATCTGGTCAACGAGATCAACAAGATCAGCCAGGGCGGCGACCCGGACAGCCTCAGGAAGACGCTCGAGAAAGAGTCCCTCGAGCCATTTCTCGAGTTCAACATCACGAACCCCGGCAGCCTGATCCTCACAGGCAACATCAAGCTCGAGGTTGATCCGTCGGGACTGACGTCAGGCAAGGGTACGGTGACGGCGAAGACGCCCTGGGTCGACATTGGTGTGGAGGCAGAGATCGGTCCCGACGGTAAGAAGGTCATCGTCACGGGTACTCGTCCGCTCGGCCAGCGCAAGATCAAAGGGGAGGACTGCAGGCACCAGCAGCTGGTGGCCTGGTGGGACGTGGAGTGCCTGCGAGAAAACCCGGTCACCGATACGATCGATCCGAAGATTCCTCGCAAGCTGGAGACCGAGCAGCTGTTCCTGTACTTCGAGCACGCCTTGATCGCGCTGCGTCGCGAGCCGAAAGGACCGTCTCTGGCGACGCCAAACGACGAAGCCGATGCCATCCTGCTCAGCAATCCGACGTCGGGTACGGCGCGGCTCAACAGGCACTCGCTCGAACGGCTCTTCTATCTGATGAGACAGGGATATTTCATCGCGGCGATCGAAGGCTATGCATCGCCCGAGGGCAGGCGGCCGGGGCCGCAGCCCACCGACAAGGGCGCGCTGGCGAAATGGGAAGGGAACGTCGCGCTCGCGTGCAGGCGCGCTGAAAAGGTGCGGAAGCTGATCACGACCCATGCCGTTCGTTACCCGACCTTCCAAATGCGGGTGCCGAAAGCGGAAGGAAAGTCCGAGAAGCCGATCCTCGATGCCAAGTCCGGCAAGGAGTTGGAAGGCGCCGATCTCGACCGTGCCTTGATTCTTGGTGTTCCCGGCGCGGAGAGGCCGCGTGAGTTCCTCGAGCGCGAGCTGCCGCACATGACGCCCGAAGACCGGGCGTTCATCACCGATTCCAGCAGGAAGCTTCACGACCGCGCCGAACGTCTGTTCGAGAACCTGCGGCGCGTCGAGATTCGCCTCGAGCGCGCGCCGGATCGCGGCGTGAAGCTGCCGGACTACGAGCTCCAGTACGTCCGCCCCTGTCCGGCCGATCTGATTGAGGCCGCCGAACGTGAGTGGGGATCGCGGATCCCCTTCACCAAGCCAGATCCGCCGTTGTGTAACTGATCCGGAGACAGCGAATGCGCCGGTACAAAGGCAGGATGTCATTCGGCCACGTGTCGTCGAGCGAGCGTCGAAACGCCGAACTGTTCTTTGCCGATCTCATGGGGCTCCGCGTTCGCGGTGTGCGGCGGCTGGGTGAAAGCGCGGAGGTCTATCTCGAAGACGTCGAAGCTGCGCCGCTCGCGCTGCCCGCCCACGAAGACGAGAACGTCGAAGCGCAGGTCGGCATCGAGGCTCTGGAGAACGTCGAGGCGCAGGCCGATATCGAGGCCCTCGACGCCGAGTTCGCCGAAGCGCCGCCCACGACCAGCTCATCGCCGACCGTGACCGACACCGCGAACAAGGACGAAATCATCGTCACGCGCGCAGACGGCACGAAGTTTCACGTTCGCAGGCAGGTCCATGCGAAAGTCCTGACGCGGCCCAGCCGCCCGATCACCGGCTTCTGCAGCGACGACGAGCGTGTGTTCTTCCGCGTGCGATGGTGTGAAGGCACGCAGGGCACGATCGACCTCGGCGCCAGCGTGCAGAGCGCGCTCAAGGACCTGCTCCAGACGGTGTTCAAACAGATCAGCGACGGCGCGAGCCCCGACAAGATCCGGCAGACGTTCGAGGACGCGAAAGTACAGACGTTCCTCGAAGTGGACATTGCGAAGATCGGCAGCTGGAAGATCACCGGCGACATCAAGCTCGACATCAACAAGAAGGGCGTGGCATCAGGATCGGGCCGGCTGTCAGCCGGCACCGACTGGATCCAGTTCGGCGCCGAGGTCAAAGTCGGTCCGGATGGCAAGCAGGTGCTCGTCACCGTGGATATTCCGCTCGGCGAGCGCAAGATCAAAGGCAAGACGTGTCCGGTTCGCGAGCTGGTGGTGTGGTGGGACGTGGAGTGCCTCAAAGAGGTGCCATTCACCTTCACGCTCAAGCCGCCGCCCGGGGAGATCGAGGAGCACGAGAAGCTGTTCCTGTACTTCGATCACGCGAAGGACACGCTGCGTCGCGATCCAAAGGCCCCACCCACGCCGGCGACGACGGATGAAGTGGACGCGATTCTGCACAGCGAGCCGACGGTCGGGACCGCGCGACTCAACAAGCGCGCGCTCGAGCGGATGGACTTCCTCGTCGGCCAGGGCTACTGGCTCGTCGCGGTTGATGGCTTCGCGTCGCCTGAAGGACGCCGGCCGCCGCCGAAGCCGACGGATCGTGGCCTCATGGCGAAATGGGAGGGCAACGACGCGCTCTCGCTCGAACGCGCCGAGAAAGTGCGCAAGCTCATCGCCGATCGGTACCGCGAGCGGCTCGACATGCGCATCTCACCGGACAAGCCGCCGGTGATGCGATTCCCCCCCGATCAGAAGATGCCCACGGGCGTGGGCCACTCCGAGAAGCCGACGCTCAACGACAAGTTGGGAAGGGAACTGGAAGGCGCCGCGCTCGATCGCGCGATCATCGACGGCGACCCGGCGCTGAAGGTCAAGCCGTTCCTCGAAGAGAATCCGAAGGAGGCGGCGCGTCTGACGGATGAGGATCGCGCGTTCATCAACGACACGAAGAACACGCTTCGTAAGAGAGCCGAGCGCGTGTTCGAGAACCTGCGCCGGGTCGAAATCTGTCTCCGGCACCGCAGGAAGTTCAAGGAGACCCCATTCCAGTCGTTCATCCTCCAACATGAGCGTCCGTGTCCGAAGGACCTCGTGGAGGCGGCCGAGCGCAAGTGGGGGCCGCGGCTGCCGTTCAATCGGCCCGATCCGCCGTTGTGCAAGTGACGGGTTTTGACACCGGCGCGGGGCGCTCGAAATGTGCGCTGCTTTCGGCGCGATTTCCCACTGCGCCCTCGCGTCCCGCCGAGTCGGCCCCGCATGACGGCCTCGGCACCGCGCGCGGGTGTCTGTGAGCGCTGTAGAATCTCCGCCCATGGCAGGCGAGCCGGTTCATTTCTTCTTGCACTGCGCCCTTTGCGGGTGCCGCGTCGAGATCGATCTCGAGGCGTGGCCCACTTATAGTCCCGATCCGGTCCAGACGTGGACCTGCCCCCGTTGCGGACAGCTCAACTCCGGCCAGTACGGTGGGGAAGTCGCGTGGGTATCGGGATGTAAGTGCGAGACCGCGAACACTCGCTAGCCTTCAAGCCCTCAGGCGTTCAAGCCCTCGTCAGCAGACCAAGCAGCATTGACGCGAAGGTGCGCACCTGGCGGACCTGCGCCGGCCTCGAGATGAACTGAAAGGCCGCTGGGTCGATGGCGCTGGTGCGGCGGTCCAGAATCGCCGTCACCGCATCGGAGAGCACCGGACACTCGCTGAGCAACGCCTCGAGCCCAGAGCAGATGGGCACGTCGAGCGTGGCGATGACGTCCAGGGCGTCGTGGACGAGCCACGGCGTGCCGTTACGGCTGTGCCGCACCAGCTCGCGTCGCAGTGTGGAGAGGCCGATCAGCATCGCAGGGTCTGCACAGCGCAGGTGCGTCAGCGCATCGATCAATTGCCGCGCGACGAACAGACTGAGTTCGTGCAGCGTCGTCCACCCGATCTCGAAGGCGGCGATGAGATCGTCGTCCACGCTTACGCCACGGATCGTCGGCCGTGATGCGACGCCGAGTTGACAGATGGCGATGGCCGCTTCGGAGGCTTCGCGCGGCGTGAATGCGCGCGACAGCACCGAGCCGCCGGCCATCAGCGCATTCGCCAGGAACGCCAGCTCGCGGCTGCGAGCGTCGAGAACGACGGGGTCAGCGTCGGCAGCGGGTCGAGGCTCGGCGCCCGCTCGCGTCTCGCGCACGGGTTCCGCTGTTGCGCCTGTGAGCTGCGCTCTCGGCGGCTGTGAATGATCGCCGGCATCGGCAGCCGCGCGAAAGTACGCGGCGACGATGGGATTCGCCGACGAGGACGCGGCATGCGAATGCGGCTGCCGCGCCATCTGCAGGAAGGCGCGCGCATCTGCAGCCGTCACGTACCCGAGCTGCACGCGCCGGTGATCGCGATCGACGCCCACGTCATGCAGCACCTGCGCGGGTTCACCTAACAGGTCGTCGAGTCCGTCGATCTCCGGCGTCGAGTTCGACAGGCGCCGGCAGCCGCGCATGATCTCCTGGAAACGATCCGGCGCCAGTTCCTCGAGCGCGAGCAGCAACGCCACGATCGCGTCCCACGTGTCGGTCCGTCGTGCGCGGACCACGTAGCCACCCACCTCGCGCGAGAGTTCGCCTGGCGCCGGCGCATCCGGCCACTCGTCGTCAGTGTCGATCGGCACGGCGAGCGTGGCGGGATCGAACACGCGCACGTATCGTGACAGCGCCGCGATGACGAGCGGCGCATCGAGCGCCGCGATGGTGCGGGCGGCGACGTCATCGCCGGACTCGACGAGCGCTTCGATCCACTCGCCGAAGCGATCGACGTCGAGCTGCTCGTCGTGGCCCGACGCCGCAGCACGCCACACGTCGATGTCGAAGATCGCCGTCAGCTGCTCAGGCGTGGCGGCGGCAATCAACTCGCCGGACACGTCGAGCCCCCGATGTCGAATGAGCTGATGCAGGGCCTCCGGCGCCAAATGCGGCACCAGAGCGGCCGGTGGCAGGGGATCAGGCGCACGCGTGGCGACCGCGGTTGAACCCCGCCGGCGATTGCGCGCGCGTTTCGGCATGAGCCGGCGATGATACGGACTTCATCGCGCAAGAAACAGTCTTGAAGAACGCGCGGTGTGCGGCCACAATATTAGACAGGGGCCACGCGCCGTTCTCCCTCGGCCCCGACCCTCCGATTCCGGTCTCCGAAAAACTCAAGTGGTACGCCTCGTGCTGACTTAGTACGAACGCCGTGCCGTTGGCGGGTTTGCCGCCATTTTTCCTGAGTGCGGCGACGTGTATCCCGTGAACCCACGACATGCCGTGGTGCGCGTCCGGATTTGCTCTGCGTTCCTCGTCGGCGCTTGCGCGCTGCTGTCGGCGCAAGTACCTGGTGCGCTTTCACCGCCGGCGGCTCCCGCGCCCGTTGCCGCCGCCGATCCGCTGGGACGCGACACGCCGTTCGGCACGGTCACCGGTTTCAGCCGCGCGGTCCGGCGAGACGACTTCACGCTGGCCGCGCGCTACCTGCAACCCGGCGGACGCAGTGCTGAGCAGGCCGAAGACCTGAGCCGCGATCTGAACGATCTGATCGAGCGGTACTTCACACAGGCGATCACGTCACTAAGCCTGGCGCCCACGGGCGACTTCGGCGACGGGCTCGATCCCGATCGCGAGCGGCTCCTGCTGACGATCGGGGATAAACCCGTCGAGATCTTCCTCACGCGGGTCACGGATCCCGCCGCGGGTCCCATCTGGTTGTTCGCGTCGGACTCGCTCGCGCGCGTGCCCGCGCTGCGCCGCTCGGCGTACCCCACGTGGGTCGAGCGCGTCATGCCGGCGTCGCTGGTCACGCGTTCGGTGCTCGGGTTTTCGATCGCGCAGTGGATCCTCTGGGCGCTCTCGATCCTCGCGCCGCTGCTGCTGTTCTGGCTGCTCATCCTCGCGGTGGGGTGGGTGGGCCGCCGTCGGATCCAGGACCTCACGCATCGCGCGGTGTTCACCTCGTGGTGGCGCAGCGTCCGCCTGCTGCTCGTGACTGTGCTGACGCTCGTGGCCCATCTGGCCGCGATGCGGCTCTTTGGATTCAGCCTCAGGTTTCGCGTGGCGTATGCGCGCGCCGGACTGTTCGTCGCCGTGATCGTCGGCGCCCTGCTCGTCTGGCGGGTCGTGTCCGTGACCTTCCATCAGGCGCAACTGCTCGCCGCGCGACGCGGACGGTCCGACACACGTTCGCTGATCCAGCTTGGCGCGCGTGTCGCCAAGGTCGTGGTCGTCCTGATTGCGATATTCGGCCTGCTCGCGCTTGCCGGCGTTGACATGACCACGGCCCTCGCCGGCGTCGGCATTCTCGGTGTGGCGGTGGCCCTCGGCGCCCAGAAGACCGTCGAGAACCTGCTTGGCGGCATCTTTCTTCTCACCGACAAGGCGCTCGCCGTCGGCGACTACTGCCGGCTGCTGGATCGCGAAGGGTGGATCGAGGACGTCACGCTGCGATCGGTACGGCTCCGTACGGTCGAGCAGACGCTGCTCTCGGTGCCCGCGGGTCTGCTCTCGCAGGGCAGCATCGAGAACTTCGCGAGCCGGACCAAGATCCTGACGAAGAGTCTGGTCAGGCTTCGCTACGGCACCACCCGCGAACAACTCGAGGCCGTTCTCGACGGCGTGCGTCAACTGCTGGCGACGCACCCATCCATCGATCGCGAGACGGCACGCATCAGGTTGATCGCGTTCGGCAGTCAGGCGATCGAACTGGAGCTGTTCGCGTACATCACCACGGCAGATGCCTCCCGCTTCCTCGAGATTCGCGAGAGCCTGCTGGTCCAGGTGGCGCGAATCGTCGAATCGTCCGGCACCGCGTTTGCGCTGCCGACCGACTTCATTCAGTTGCGGAGCAGAACGGAGGAGTCATGAAGCGCGGCGTGCGGTCGCAGGCGGTCGTCAATGCTCTCGTGGTCGTGGCGGCGCTGGCGGTGTGTCTCATTGCTCAGCAGCAACCATCGCCGCCGCAATTCGGCGGCGCGTACGCCAGCCTCGACGCGCGCCGGCAGGTGCTGGTCTCGGGCTGGGTCGAGCGGTTCTACAGGACGACCGGACAGCGGCTCGATGCCGCGCGGTTCTACGACGAACTCCTCAGCCAGTCCACCAAGACCACGTTCGAGGCGGTGACGCACGCGCTGATGACCTCGCCGTTGACCGACGGTGCGTCCGCGAGCCTCGGCGACGCGCTCTCGCTCGTCGAGCGCGTCGAAGCCGTGCGCGGTGAAGTCGCCGATACACCGAGCGACCGTCAGTTCCGCATGTTCGCGCGGCTCACCGCCGACGCGCTGGCGACGCTGAAGAGCTCGCAGGAGTTCAAGCGCGGTGCGGACAACAGCGTGTTTCACAAGGGCTACCCGACAAACTACCGCGAGCAGGGAGGGACGCCGTCGGTCCAGATCTCGATTGCCCGGGACGGCCGGCGCGCCGATATCGACGTGGACTACCGCTCGTCGACCTTTCCTGTGTCCCTGTTCAACGGCCATATGACGTCGTCGAACTCGGATGTGCGCGCGGGCGACAACTACGACCGGCATCTCGGCCGCTGGACCGGCATCCAGAACTGGTGGGGCGGCTTCTTCGGCGTCCACCAGGAGCGCGCGCCCGACGTCGTGAACACGGTGAATCCATTCGCGCTGCCGAAGACGCCGCGGGCAGGCAAGAAGGCCATCGAGGAAATGGTGAACGACTTCCTCACCGCCTGGCTCGTCGAGGGCGACGTCGTGGCGGCGATGGGATACGTCTCAGAGCATTCGTACGCGTGCCTCGCGCAGGACCACATGGACCCGTCGGACTTCGACCGCGGTCTTGCGCCCTATCAGGTGATGAACAACATGAAAAACGCGTACGACGCGCTGGGTCCGCACGCGTCGCTCGCAGGGCTGATGGTCGGCACGCGTCTGACCCGGACGGGGCTGCGCGTCGTCAACCAGCCGCATCACGCGCAGTTCGTGCTCTATTCCGTTCGAGACGACGTGGCGGCGTCGTTCGACTGCGAGAGCCGCCTCACGATCGCCGATCCCAAGAAGGTGCCGCAGACCTATGGCCGCTACTACGGCACGACGTTCTACATCGGCGGCCGGACGGACTCTCCGGTGGCGCTCCTGTGGGCGCAGGACGACGGCTACTGGAAGATCGCGTCGTGGAAAGTCGGATCCGACACGCCGGCCGGTCCTGACCCCGAGCCCGTCGCCACGCCGAACGGCGCGCACGTGAATGCCGATCCCGCACTGGTGCAAGCCGCGCGCGACTTCCTTGAAAGCTGGCTCGTCCGCAAGAACTACGACGCGGCCTTTGCCTACCTCGCGCCAGAGTCGTACGTCTGCTACAACCTCGAGCGCGGACCGCTGGCGCGAGCGGCGACGTCGCCGGAGGACGGCGGACGGATTCTCCGAACGAAGCTCGAAGCCGCCGGCCAGGAGATCGGCACGGTCGCGTCGCTCGAGAGCATCATGTCGGCGGTCGAGCCGGTGCTGCCGTCAGTGCGCGTGATGAACCATCCGTACTCGCGTGCGTTCACGCTGACCAGTCCGCCGAACGCGCTTGCCGACGCCGTCGAGTGCGCCGTCCGCAACGCCGGCAGCATCGTCCCTGATCCGATGCCGCTCGAGTACGGCGCAGGGTTCGGGACGATCGTGCGATTCAAGACGCGAAGCGGCGACGCGCCCGTGCTGCGCTTGCTGTGGCGCAAGCAAGGCAACGCCTGGCGCATCACGGCGTACGGCATTGAGATGCCGTGACAGGCTGAGGATGGATCACGTTCGACGTTTCACAACCTGGGCGCCGCCGTCTTCAGGAGAGAGATGAGCGTGGCCTTCTTCGCGCGTGCGTCGTAGCCGTCGAAGGTCAGCTGCAGGATGCGGCCCTTCGCGTACGCGCTCGCGCCGACGTAGAACGGTGAGTACGCCTTGAACACGGCCGCTTCGCCGACGTCCGCAATGGACTCGTCGATGCTCTCTGCGGCGACCCACGACGCGAGCCCTGCCTTGACGGCGTCCGCAGTGAGGCCGGCAAACATGCTCGACGCCTGACTGACAGAGATGACGAATGTCACTCGTCGGGTTCCGACACCCCAGATAAAGGTGCACGCAGAGAAGTCGACCGAGGCCACGTCGGTTGCCATGCCCTTTGTGGTGTGTTCGTCCGGCACCAGAGCCCCGATTTCGTCGGTCGTCAACAATCCACACGCGTTTTGTTTCTGTGTCGACGGTTCGGCCTGCGCCAGCACCGCGCGGCTCGGGCCCAGCCGCGTGCCGGTCGCTGGCGTCAGTGCCAGCGCAACCACGACGGCCGCTGCGCCGCCTGACAGATGACGAGGTGAGCGGATCGATGTGGTCATGGTCGTGCTGGTGGTGCAAGCGGCGTGCCCTCGACGGCACGGCAGTTGCCGATCCTTCCTGAGCGGATCGCTGAATTCCCCGGAAAGTCGCCGTCGCCGTGTGTCCCGGGCACGGCATTTCGTGGTGGGCGCGGCGAACAGCGATGGCCAGCTCCCTCACCTTCGGCGGAGAGAGTCCTCTTTGATCGACCTTCAAACGCAGCACGTCGTGCTCGTGCGGGCGTTCCTCGCCGTGACCGTGGGGATCCTCGTTCTGTTCGCCGGCAAGGCGATCAATCAGCGTGTGGGGCCGCTGCGCAACTACAACATTCCCGAGCCGGTGACCGGCGGGCTCCTCGTCGCGATCGCGCTCTGGATGGTGTACGTCGCGACGGGTTACCGCGTGACGTTCGAGCTCACGGCGCGCGACGTCCTGCTCGTCTACTTCTTCACGACGATCGGCCTCAATGCGCGCGTCAGCGATCTGAAGGCCGGCGGCCGGCCGCTCGTCCTGCTGCTGACGGCGGTGGCCGTGTTCCTGGTGGTGCAGAACGTGGCGGGCATCGCGACGGCCAGGCTCTTCGGTCTTCCGCCCGCCGTCGGTCTGCTGGCCGGGAGCGTCTCGATGATCGGCGGCCACGGCACGTCGATCGCGTGGGCGCCGACGTTCGCGTCGCAGCACAACGTCCCGAACGCGCTCGAGATCGGTGTGCTGTGCGCGACGGCCGGCCTCGTGCTCGCGGGCGTCGTGGGCGGGCCGGTCGGGCGGTACCTCATCGAACACCACGGGCTCCATGGGCGGCACGACGCGGCGCAAGCCGTCGGCGTGACCTACGGAGATGCGGAGCCGCAGATTGACTATCTCTCGTTCCTGCGGGCCGTGCTGGCGATCCATGTCAGCGGCGTCATCGGGATCCTGGTCCATCAGTGGCTCACGAGGCTCGGTGCCAATGTGCCGCTGTTTCTTCCGTGCCTGATGGCCGGCATCGTCCTGACGAACATCGTGCCGCGCGTCGCGCCGCGGGTGCTCTGGCCGACCGGGACACCGGCGCTCGCGCTGATTGCAGAAATCACGCTTGGCGTGTTCCTCGCGATGTCGCTCATGAGCATGCAACTCTGGACGCTCGCCGAACTGGCCGGGCCGCTGTGCGCGCTGCTCGGCGTGCAGGTGGTGCTGGCCATCCTGTTCGCCGTGTTCCTGGCATTTCCGATCCTCGGGCGCGACTACGACGCCGCCGTGATCTGCTCGGGCCTCATCGGGTTCGGTCTTGGTCCCACGCCCACGGCGATCGCGAACATGACCGCGCTCACCCAGCGGTACGGCGCGTCGCCCGTGGCATTCCTCGTCGTGCCGCTGGTCGGTGCGTTCTTCGGCGACCTCCTCAATTTCGCCGTCATCCATCTCTTCCTGCTGGTGGTGTAGGCCCAGCACGCCGCGGCTCCGCGACGTGCAACGCGCCATCGCGGCTTCGCTTCAGCAGCATGGCGCCGATCGCACCCGCCACCGCAGAGCCTGCCAGGACGCCGATCTTCGCCGCGTCAAGATAGCGAGTGCCCTCGAACGCGAGGTTGGCGATGAACAGCGACATCGTGAACCCGATGCCGCCGACGCACGCGCACCCGATGAACGCCCGCCGCGTGACCTGTTGCGGCTCGGCGGCGGCGCCGGAGCGGATGGCGGCGAACGCCGCGCCGGCAATACCGAGCGGCTTGCCGATCACGAGGCCCAGGACGACAGCCAGCGAGACACCATAGCCGGCCGATCCGTGCAGCGTGACGCCCGCGTTCGAGAGCGCGAAGAGCGGCATGACGAACCACGCCGACGCCTGATGCAGTGCGTGTTCGAGTCTCAATAGCGGCGCGGTGACCGATTCGCTCAGATGGGCGAGTCCCGTCAGCGCTTCCTGCTGCCCTTTGCTCGTCAGCACCAGGAAATCACCGGTCTCGGTTCGATCGAAGTCATCGATCAGCTGGCGCGCCGCGCCGGAAAACTCCGGCGCGTCGATCTTCGTTCGCGTCGGGATCGTGAACGCCAGCGCGACGCCCGCGATGGTGGCGTGGATGCCGGATTCGTGCGTGAAGAACCAGAGTGCCGCGCCGGCCAGCAGGTACGGCGTCAGGCGGTGCACCTTCAGCGCACTCATGCCGATCAAGATCAGCAGCACCAGCCCGGCCATCGCGAGCGGGCCTGACGCGATGGCGCCAGTGTAGAAGAGCGCGATGACGAGAACGGCGCCGATGTCATCCACGATCGCGAGCGCCGTCAGGAATACTTTCATCCCCGTGGGCGCGTGCGGCGCGACGAGGGCCAGCGTTCCCAGCGCGAACGCGATATCGGTGGCGATGGGGATGGCCCAGCCCTTCGCGGCTTCGCCGCCGCCGGTCACCAGCAGGTAGATCGCCGCTGGCACGGCGATGCCTCCGATGGCCGCCGCGACAGGTAACACGGCCTGGCGCGTCGACGCCAGCTCTCCAGCGACGGCTTCGCGCTTGATCTCGAGCCCGACGACGAGAAAGAAGATCGCCATCAACCCGTCGTTGATCCACTGGTGAATCGTCAGCGTCAGCGCGTGTCCGCCGACGCCGATCGAGACCGGGATTTGCCAGAAGTGGTGATACGCCGCTGCCCACGGCGAGTTCGCGATGACGAGCGCAATCGCCGCACACGCCAGCAGCACCGCACCGCCGGCGGCCTCCGTCCTGACGAACCGCTGAAAGAAGCTTGTCCGAAACATGATCAGCGTGATCCGCAGCGTGTCACGGAAAGCGGTGTTCCCGAAAGTCCGGTAGCGAAGACGCCTCTTGCGCCCGATAGAAGTACTCGTCGCCCGCACGCGCGCAGTGATCGCGCACGGTCATCACACGATTGAAATTCGACGGGCGAAGATCGCGAGGGCGTCGTGAGTCGAGGCTGGAACATGCTCCGAATTCGGATCGCTCTTACACTTTCCGTCGTCACGATCGCGTTGACGCCGTTCGAACGGACACAGGCGCAGGGCCAGAAAGTTGACGCCCCGCCAGCCGCGGTGCCGGTGGCGGCGCCGATCGAGATTCCGCTCGAGCTGTTGGCCAGCCGCCCGCTCATCCGCGGCACCGTCAGCACGCTCATCGTCGTGCCGGTCAAGAGCGTGAAAGCGGCCGCGCCCGCGAGGAGCAACGCGGCACTGAAGGTGGTCAGCACGCCGGCTGTCGCGGACAGCGTCGACACCAGCGTCAGTGCCGCGCCAGATGCGGCGTCGTCCACCAGCGTGAGTGCGACGGCCGATGCGGCGACGTCCACCAGCGTCACAGCGACGCCCGACACAGCCGCGCCGACAGACTCGACGGCCACTGCCACCGTGACGGCGAGCGCGACGGCGACCGCCGTCGCGGCTCCAGCCGCTCCCACTGCGCCAACGACGATGACGACGATCGGCGCCACCGCGCCCGTGGCGCTGCTGTTCGATCCTGAAGCGCGCATGAACGTGATCGATGGTGGCGTGCCCGAGCGTCTCAAGGTGAAGCTGCCGCCTAACGCCACCGAGTTCAGGTTCGAGCTGGGCTTCGAGGCCTTGAACTTGCCGCGCGTCGCGTTCGTTCCCGGCGACACGAGTCCGTATGTGCCCGAGCTGGGCCGCGACTATCGCCCGCGCGGCGTCGTCGGCCTCTCGCTCTGGAAGGACCAGCTCGTCACGCTCGATTACCTGCACTGGAAGATGCGCATCGAGCCCGGCCGGCTGGCGGACGTGGACAACGTGCAGATCTTCGCGATCGATGCGACGTCCGGACAGCTTCGCGTGCCGCTGACGGTGGCCGGCCGCGAGCTGCTGTGCAGAATCGATCCGCTGTATCCGGGCGGAGTGGTACTGCCCGCGTCGTATCTGCTCGAGCTGCCGCTCGACGGCAAGCCCGCGGCAGTGTCGTACACCGATATGCGCGATGGGTCGGTGGCCGTGCGCGAGGCCAAGCTCAACACCAACATCACGTTCGCCGGTATCGAGCTGGACAAGCCGACGGTGCTGTTCGGCGAAGTTGGGACGGGCGCGGTGATCGGCTATCAGGCGCTGGCGGGTCTCACGATCACGTACGACATGGCCAACGGCCGCGCGCGCATCGGACGCTGAGGCGGTTCAGCGGGCGGGCATCGCCGTAATTGCCCTTTCGATTCTGTCATCCCGAGGCGTCGCCGTCCTGCCCGATGGACAGCGCTATCGGCGCGAGACTCGCCAGATTCCGCGCGAATTCTCGCGTCGAAACGGGATCAGTTTTTGCTCAACGGGATCGCGGAGGCGCGAAGTGGTCGCGCCCCGAGGGCAACGTCATGAAGTCACGCACTCGTATTTCGGTCGGCGACGTGATCGCGTTCGTCGTGTCGCTGGTCGCCGCCATGCACCTGGTCGGCCTCACGCTGGCCTGGTGGGGCTCATCGCCCTTCCACTTCTAGTCGTACGGGCCCGCCCTTCCGGCCGCCCGCCGCGGCCCAATCTTCGAGCGTCAGCGTGTACGCGACGTAATACTTGAAGATGTTGCTCACGTACTGACACGTCTCGCGTCCGATCCGTTCCCCGACAATCCGCTCCACGTTGTTGAACCAGACGTTGGGATCCAGTCCGCGCGTTTGAGCTTCCCGCCGCAGCTGGCGGATGCGGCCGGGCCCTGCGTTGTACGCCGCAAAGGCGAAGAGCATCCGGTTCGTCGGGTCCATCGGCTCCTTCGCATAGTACTGGTCGATCATGAACCGGATGTACTTGACGCCCGCGTGGATATTTGCGTCCACCTGATTGATGTCACCGACTTTCAGATCCTTTCCTGTCGCGGGCATCACCTGCATCACGCCAACGGCGCCCACGTGGCTCTTCGCCTTCTGGTCGAGGCGTGATTCCTGAAAGCCCTGCGCCAGCATCAGGACATAGTCCAGGTCGTACGTGCCGCCGTACTTCTTGAAGATGTCCACGAGACCACGGAACTTCGCCAGCTCGGCTTCATTCGTCGCGTTCTTCACGTACTTCGTGCTCTTCCAGTACTTCTGAATCACTGTGTTCCCGAACACGGTTCCCATCTTGTTCGCGTTGATGAAAGGATTCAGCAGCCCGAGGATCTTGGGGCTGTTCTTGCGAACCGCGATCGCCGATGTGCCGCCACGCGCCACGGCAATCGTGGGATAGACGGTCACGTCGGGCAGCAGCTGTTTCCAGAAATCGGCGACGAGGCTGTCGACAACGGTGGCCTTCAGGAGTCCCGAGCTGACCATCTCGAGGATGTCCTCGTCCTCGAGCGATGCCGGCACCGTTCGAATCACCACCGGCGGTCTGTCGGCCTTCTTGAATACCTCGTTCAGCGCGGTCAGGTACTCGAACTGAATGCTCTTGTCGCGGCACGCCACCTGCTGGCCGGCCAGATCCTCGATGGTCGAGTACTTCGGCGCACCCGGCCCGGCGACAAGCACGTGATTCACATCGGTCCGCACCGGCACGCTGAAGTCGACGATCTTCGCCCGCTCCGGCGTGGCGATGATGCCGCCCATCACGAGATCGCCACGACCTTCCTGAAGCGACTGCAGCAACGCATCGCGTGACGTCGGCACGAACACCACGTGGATGTGCGTCGCCGGCGTTGTCTTCATCTGCCTGTTGATCTGCGCTTCGAGCTGAATTCCCGTGTCATAGACGATGCCGCGCTGCACGCCCTTGTCGATGAAGTAGTGCGTCTTGCTGTACGGCGTGAGAATGCGAATACGCCGGCGCTTCAGCATCTCGTCCAGGTCACCGGTGTACTTTGCCTCGGCCACGGCCAGCGAGGCTTGTCCGCCAGCCGTTGCCGGCGCCTTCGGCGCGGCCGGCGTCTGACGTGAGAATCCCCCGCCGTGCAGCAGCAACGCGCTTCCAACGACGAAGCCGAACGCGAGGCCCCACAAGGCAGGTCGCAGTCGTGGTTGACGCATGATGCGTGTCACTCCTTCCTGAGATGGCGGCGGTACCTCGCGTCTAATGCAAGCTGCAGACCGTCGCCCGCCGCGGGGGAAACGCGAGCGCGACCCGGCGCCGCCACGAGATACCGCGGCCTGCGACAACATGCCGCACCGGCGCCCCGCCGGCCGCGTGACATCGTCTAGCCATGCGGTTTCGCGCGCTCATGGCCGTCGCCGTGCTGGTGCTCGGCGTGGCATCTGCGGCGGCGGTACCCGCCGACGCGCAGGAGACGGTCAACTTCGCCAGCGTCAGCGGTCGCGTCACGGACAGTTCGGGCGGCGCGCTCGTCGGCGCCGACGTGAGCGCGCGCCAGGTCGAGACGAACGTCACCACTCGCACACGAACCGATTCGGAGGGGCGGTACCGCTTTGCGTACCTTCGCGTCGGCGTGTACGACGTGGCGTTTCAGTCGTCAGGCTTCGCGGTTGCAGTGAAACGGTTGACGCTCACTGCCGGTGCGGCCTTCGATGTGCCGGTCGCGCTCAACGTCGGTGGGGTTGAGACGTCCGTCAGCGTCAGTGCCGACGTCGTCGTGCTGGAAGCCGCGCGCAGTCAGATCGCTTCGACGGTGTCGAAGACGGAAACGCAGAGCTTGCCGCTGAACGGCCGGAACTTCCTCGACATCGCGCTGCTGGTGCCCGGCGTCTCGCCGACAAACGTCGGCGGGGGCACGCAGTTGTTTCCGGAGACCTCGGCGGTCCCCGGTGTCGGCCTTTCGGTCGGCAGCCAGCGCAATCTTTCGAACAACTTCCTCGTTGACGGTCTGTCGGCAAACGACGATGCCGCGGCGTTGAGCGGGATCTCGTACGGCGTGGACGGCATCGATCAGTTTCAGGTGATCACGTCCGGCGGCCAGGCCGAAATGGGCCGGGCGCTCGGCGGCTACGTCAACATCGTCACGCGCAGCGGCACGAACGTGGCCAGCGGCAACGCGTACGGCTACTTCCGCGACGATCGTTTCAACGCGCCGAATCCGCTGCAAGCGTCGGGCGCCGCGACCGGCGGCCGGCTGCCGATGCATCAGAACCAGTGGGGGACGAGCTTCGGCGGCCCCGTCGCGCGCAATCGCACGTTCGTCTTCGGCAACGTCGAGCAGCGGCGGCTGGACCAGACCGGCCTCGTCACCGTCTCGCCGCCGACGGTTGACGTCATCAACGCGCGGCTCGCCGCTGTCGGCTACCGCGGACCGCTCGTCAGCACTGGCATCTATCCCGATCCGGTCAACACGACGAATGCGCTCGCGAAGCTCGATCACCAGTTGTCGGGCAGCGATCACCTGTCTGTGCGGTACAGCTACTACGACGTCGCGAGCCGGAACGCGCGCGGCGCGGGCGGCACGGCCACGCCGTCGGCGTCGGCCGGTCTCGACAACGCCGACCACACGGCCGCCGCCGGGTACGTGCGCGTGCTGGGCCCGCACACGGTGCTCGAATCGCGCGGGCAGTTTGCGTACAGCCATCTCTCCGCGCCGCCGTCGGATCTCATCGGCCCAGGCGTGAGCATTTCCGGCGTCGCATCGTTCGGTACGTCGTCGAGCAGCCCGACCGGCCGGCTCAACAAGCTCTATCAGGTGGTCAGCAACCTCTCGCATCAGGCTGGCGAGCATGCCCTCAAGGTCGGCGTCGATGTTCTGTACAACGATCTGACGATCACCTACCCGCGCGCCATTCGCGGCAGCTACACGTTTTCCAACCTCGCGAGTTTCCTGAGCGGCATCTACACGAGCACGGGATTCACGCAGACATTCGGCGACATGGTGATCGCGCAGACGAATCCAAACCTCGGGATGTACCTGCAGGACGAGTGGCGCGTGCGCTCCAACGTCACCGTCAACGCGGGCCTGCGCTACGAACTGCAGTCTCTCCAGACGATCGAGACGGACACGAACAACATCTCGCCGCGGCTCGGCGTGGTCTGGGCGCTCGGATCATCACGCCATTCGCTGATTCGCGCGAACGCCGGCCGATACTTTGACCGCGTGCCGCTTCGCGCGCTCGCGAATGCGCTGCTTTCGGCCGGCAACACAACCGATCTTGGAAACCTGCGGCAGATCGGCGTCACGCTCGCCCCAACGCAGACTGGCGCACCGGCGTTTCCAGACATCCTCCCTGAGGTGGTGCCGTCCACGACGCTCGTCAATCTGACGACGATGGATCGGGGACTGCAGAACGCGCACTCGGATCAGGCGAGCGTCGAGTTCGAGCAGCAGATCGGCATTGGCACTACCCTGGGACTCGCATATCAGCACCTGCGCGGGCGTCAGTTGATCATGTCGATCAACCAGAACGTGCCGGCGTGTGTCGCCGCAGGGAGCAACAACGGCTGTCGTCCGAACGCGGCGTACGCGAACAACAGCCAGTACTCGTCGGCGGGATCGTCGAATTACAACGCGCTGCAGGTGTCGTTCGTTCAGCGGCCGGCACCGTGGGGCCACTACCGCGTGTCCTACACGTTCTCGAAGTCGATGAACAACCTCGGCGAGGCGTTCTTCTCTTCGCCCATCGATCCGTTCGATCTGAGCAAGGACTGGGGACGATCCGACGACGATCAGCGTCATCGTCTCACCGTGCTCGCGGCGGCGAACACGCCGGCCACGCCCGGGACAACCGCGGTGGAGAAGCTGACGCACGGTTTCCAGGCGAGCGTCATGCTCCAGTTCTACTCCGCGCAGCCGTACAACATCACGACCGGCACCAACACGATTCAGGGCACACCGGCGCGTCCCGTCGTGAACGGCGAGTTCATCCCCAGAAACGCCGGGCAGGGCAGTGCGTTCTCGACGGTCAATCTCCGCCTCAGCCGCACGGTTCGTGCAGGGCGTCGGGTGAAGCTTGAAGGCCTGGTCGAAGCGTTCAATCTCTTCAACCGGCGCAACGACATCGCGCGGATCACCGTGTTCGGCGCCGATGCCTATCCCACCAACCCCGCACCCAACTTCGGCCAGGTGACCGTCGTCGGCGATCCTCGGTCGCTTCAGTTCGGATTCCGGGTTACATACTAGATACGGCTTACGGCTCACGGACCACGGCTTACGGCGTGCGTGTGTTGGAGCCCGGAAGCCCGGCCGGAAGCCCGAAGTCCGAAGCCAGAAGCCCGTCTCGTTCCATTCTGAGAAACCCTTGACGGCCCCAGCGTCGGATATGGTAATTTCCACGCTGTAAACGTTTACAACATGCGGGGGGACCGGTATGAAGGCGACTCCAGGCAGTTCGACGCGCCCGTGGACCATCATGACAATCGGCGCCGCGATCTTTGCTGCGGCGTTCACGGTTTCGGCACAGACCCCAGCACCACCAGCGGCACCGCAACAACCTCAGGCACAAGCCGGCGGTGCGCCGCCGCCTGAGCCCGGCGCGCAGCCGCCCGCACGCGGACGAGGTCGCGGCAATCCGCAGGAAGTGCTCGCCGGCGGACCGCAAGCGACCGACGCGGCGTACGCGAACTACGAGTTCGCGAAGCGCGCGCCCGTCGTGCCGCTGCCGCCCGCAGAAGAATTGAAAAAGCTCATCCCGCAGCCGGGCTATCGTCTCGAGCTCGTCCTCTCCGATCCCGATATTCAGGAACCGGCCGCGATTGCGTTCGACGGCAACGGCCGCCTGTTCGTCCTCGAGATTCGCGGCTACATGCAGGACGCCGATGCCACCGGGCAGCTCGATCCGATCGGCCGCATCTCGCTGCACACCGACACGAACAACGACGGCGTGTACGACAAGCACAGCGTGTTCGTCGACAAGCTGGTGTTCCCGCGGTTCATGACGCCGTTCGGGCCGAACACGATCCTCGCGAAGGAATCGAACGCGCAGGAAGTGTGGAAGTACACCGACACGAACAACGACGGCGTCGCGGACAAGAAAGAGCTGTTCGATACGGGCTACGGCCGTCTCGGCAACGTCGAGCACCAGGAAAGCCACCTCACGTGGGGCCTCGACAACTGGCTCTACAGCACGGAGAACGCGTTCCGCGCGCGGTGGACGCCGCACGGCGTCATCAAGGAAACCACCGGCAGCGGCGGCGCGCAGTGGGGCGTCGTCCAGGACAACGACGGCAAGATGTGGTTCCAGGGCGGTGCGAGCGGCCTGCCCGCCTACTGGCAGTTCCCGATCGTGTACGGCAACTTCGGCGGCGGCCGTGGCGGCGGCGGCGCCGCGGGCGGCGAGTCCACGATGGATCCGGATCTCGGGATTCCGTGGGGTGCGCCCGTGCGCATCGCCGACATGCAGGGCGGGTTGAGCGCCGTGCGCATGCCCGACGGATCGTTGCGCAGCACCACGGCCGGCGCCGGTGGTGACATCGTGCGCGGCCATCGCATGCCGCCGGATCTCCAGGGCGACTATCTCTACGGTGAGGAAGTCGCGCGCGTCGTGCGCCGCGTGCGGCCGGAAGAGACCGACGGCGTCACGCGCATCCGCAACTACTACGACGGCAGCGAGTTCATCAAATCCACCGACCCGCTGTTCCGTCCCGTCGATCAGGCGACGGCGCCCGACGGCACCATCTACATCTCGGACCTGTACCACGGCATCATCCAGGAAGCGACGTGGTCGGGGCCCGGCACGTACCTCCGCGCGCGCATCAATCAGTACGAGCTCGACAAGGTCATTCATCACGGCCGCATCTGGCGCCTCGTGTACGACGGCGTCAAGCGCGACAAGTCTGACGCGCTCGATCGCGACACCACGATGCCGCGCATGAACGACGAGACTGCCGCGCAGCTCGTGACGCACCTCGGCCATCCGAACGGCTGGTGGCGCGACACGGCGCAGCAGCAGCTCGTGCTCAAGCAGGACAAGTCGGTGGTGCCGACGCTGCAGAACATGCTGCGCACCTCGACGAACCTGCTCGAGAGGTTCCACGTGATGTGGACGCTCGAAGGTCTCGGCGCGCTCGACGCCGCCACCGTGCGCCGCGAGATGGAGAACCGCGAGCCGCGCATGCGCATTCAGGCCATTCGCGCGAGCGAGACGCTGTACAAGGCCGGCGATAAATCATTCGCGGCCGACTACAAGCGCCTGACCGCCGACCCCAACGTTGACGTCGTCATCCAGGCGATGCTGACCATGAACCGCTGGAAGGTGGCCGGCGCGCCCGAGACGATCAAGGGGCTGGCCGATACGAACAAGGCGCGCGGCGTCCAGCTCGTCGCGAGCGTCGTCATGAATCCGGCCGCGGCCGATGCGGGACGCGGTGGCGGCGGACGCGGTGGCGGGGCGGCCTACACGACAGAACAGCAGAATCTGATCGAGCGCGGCGGACAGATCTATCGCGAGCTGTGCTTCACCTGCCACGGCGACGACGGGCTTGGCGCGCAGAAGCCGGGCACGCTCGGCACGATGGCGCCCGCGCTCGCGGGATCGCCGCGCGTGAACGGGCATCGCGACTACATCATCAAGACCGTGCTGTTCGGATTGACCGGGCCGGTCGATGACAAGACCTACGCCGACATCATGATTCCGATGAACGCGAATCCGGATGACTGGGTCGCGTCCGTGGCGTCGTACGTGCGCACGAGCTTCGGCAACACGGGTGGTCCGATCAGCGCGGCGGAAGTGGGACGCGTGCGCGCGCAACTTGCGGCCCGCAAGGTGCCATTCACGGTGCCCGAACTCGTCGGCACGCTGCCGTCCGTGATCACGCCGGATCCGGCCACGTGGAAACTCTCCGCCAGTCACAATCCCACGGCCGTGAACGCAGCGCTGACGCTGACCGGGTGGAGCAGTCAGGCGCCGCAGGCGCCGGGCATGTGGTTCCAGGTCGAACTGCCGCAGGCCACTTCGCTGACAGAGATTCAGTTCGTATCGACCGCGGCCGGTGGGCGAGGACGCGGCGCTGCGCCGCCAGCCGCCCCGGGTGCGCCAGGTGCGCCGCCGCCGGCGGGGAACGCGAACGCAGCGGCTGCATCGAACGCGCCAGCTGCGGTGAACGCACCGAACGCGCCGGCAGGGGCGAACGCGCCGCAAGCAGCTGGCGGCGGACGCGGCGGTGGTGGACGCGGAGCGGGCGGAGGTGCTCAGGCTGGGCCGCCGCCGAATCCCGGTTACCCGCGCGGCTACAAAGTCGAGACATCGATGAACGGCACCACGTGGACGGAAGTGGCCGCCGGTCAGGGCAGCGGCGCCGCCACCACGATCACGTTCAATCCGACGCAGGCGAAGTTCGTGCGCCTGACACAGACGGCGACGACGGAGAACGCGCCGCCGTGGTCGTTGACGCAGTTGCGTCTGTTCGAGATCAAAGCGCCGGCGCGATGATCGTCCGGTGTTCCCGCGGACGGCGCGGGATCGGAATGGTCTCCGACGGGCAGTCGGGGATATCTTGTTGGCGAGTTTCTTTCGGGGTGCGTGACTGATGCCGATCACGGAAGGTCGGCGGTCCGTTTCGAGGAGTGACCATGGACTACACACGACGTGAATTCGGCAGGCTGGCGCTGGCAACCATGCCGGCGGTGGCGATGTTCGACAAGACCCTCATCGGTTCGGCGCTCGCGCAGGCCAAACCGAACTCGTTGTTCAACGGCGTTCAGATCGGCACGATTACCTACAGCTATCGCAGCATGCCGGATCAGAGCGCCGAGGCGACGTTGCAGTACATCGTCGACTCCGGCATCAGCGCGGTGGAACTGATGGGTGGACCCGTCGATTCGTGGGCCCGTGCGAAGGGCAACTATGCGCCGCCCTCCGGTCCCCCGGCGGCCGGCGGCGGACGTGGCGGCGGACGTGCAGGCGGCGGCGCCGCACCGGGCGCTCCTGGTGGTGGCGGCGGTGGCCGTGGCACACCGGACCCGGCGACGCTGACGGCAGTGTGGAATGGCGTGCCGTGCGCACCGGCTCGTGAAGGTGGCGCGGGCGGCGGCGGTGGTCGTGCAGCGGCGCCGGCAGCAGCCCCGGCGGCGGGCGGTGCCGCAGCTGCTGCACCGGCGGCCGGCCAGGCGGCACGCGGCGGCGGTGGCGGCGGCGGACGCGGCGGCGCGCCGCAGACGCCCGAGCAGATTGCCGATGCCGAATACACCCGCAAGTGGCGGCAGGGCTTGTCGATGCAGATCTTCAAAGATCTGAAGAAGCTCTACAACGACGCCGGCGTCACGATCTATGCCGTGAAGAACCTGAGCCTGAACGCCTCGGACGAAGACCTCGAGTACCAGCTGACCGTGGCCAAGACGCTCGGCGCGACGCACGTCACGGCCGAGCTGCCGGGCGATGCGGCGGCGCTGAAGCGCGTCGGTGACGCGGCGCTGAAGCACGGGCTGACGGCGGCGTATCACACGCACTTGCAGGGCAGCATGACCGTGTTCGACGAGGCGTTTGCCGCGTCGAAGGGCAACTTCGCCAACGTGGACCTTGGCCACTTCGTTGCAGGCGGCAACAAGGGCGGCACGCCGATGGACTTCCTCAACAAGTTCCACGACCGCACGGCCAGCTTCCACCTCAAGGACCGGACGCTGCCCGAGCACTGCGGGCTGAACCTCGCGTGGGGCACCGGTGAAACGCCGATCAAGGAAATCCTCCGCCTGGTCGCGAAGAACAAGTGGAAGATTCCTGCCTCGATCGAACTCGAGTACACCGTGCCGCAGGGTTCGGACGCGGTGAAAGAAGTTCGAAAGTGCGTCGAGTACTGCAAGCAGGCGCTCGCGTAGTTCGTTTTCACACGCTGCCCGTCCGATTCGCCGCTGGCGGATCGGCGGGCAGCACAGTTCTGTCGTTCACCCGCCGCACGCCCACGACTGTTGGTCGTTCTTCTCCACAAAAAATTACCGCGTTCGCTTGGAATTTTCTTGACGCGTTGAAGGCGTTCGCGGCATTGTGAGTCGCCCCCCCACTTAGGCGCGAAGCGAGACTCGGACCGCGCGCCTCGATGACCGAATAGATCAACCCGGCGGAGATGGACCGTGCCGCCGCATTGGGATCGCGTCGTGTCGGCATGCGTCATGACCAGGTAAGTGGGCAGACTGGTTCAGACGGCAGCTATCGGCTTGTCGTGTTCACCTGCGACGAGGACCGGCAGCGGTGTCGCTCGATCGCGGACGTCGCGTCGCAAGCGAATGCTCGCGTCGTGTCGCTCGGCGATCTTCCAGCGCTGCCGTCGTTCGATCCCACGTCGAGCATTGGCGTTGGTTTCGTGCACCTGGGTGTCGCGGCCAACGTCAGCGGCCTCGGGCAAATCCGCGCGCTGACGAAGGCCGGCGTCCGCGTCCTCGCATACGCGCACCGGCTCGGCGACTGGCCGATCGGTCTGCGCTGCCGCGCGCTGCTGGCCGGCGCCGTTGCGCTCGTCGACTCGGCGCGGCCGGACTTCATTGACGATATCTGGGCCCGCGCGACGGCCATCGCGAATGCGGAAGCACGGCTCGCGCGCGATCAGGAAGAAGTGCGGCTCACGTTCCGCAAGCTCGGCATCGTCGGCGTGAGCGCGGCCATGCGCGAGTTGTTCCGCTGGACGGTGCGCATCAGCCGCTTGAGCGATCTGCATGCGTTGATCACCGGCGAAACGGGCACGGGCAAGCAGCTCTTCGCGGAGGCCATTCATCAGCTCGACCCGAAACGCCGGCACGGGCCGCTCGTGTCGGTCAACTGCGGCGCGATTAGTCCGGGGCTGGCCGAGGCGGAGCTCTTCGGCCATCGCCGCGGCGCGTTTACCGGCGCTGAGCGCGAGCGGAAGGGCCTGATTCGCGCGTCGCACGGCGGCGTGCTCTTCCTCGACGAGATTGGCGAAATGGATCTGGCGTTGCAGGCCAAGGTCCTGCGCGTCCTGCAGGAAGGCCGCGTGCTCAGCCTCGGCGACGATGACGAGGTCGCCGTGGACGTGCGCGTGATTGCGGCGACGAACCGCAACCTCGAGGAAATGGTGGCAAACAAGACGTTTCGCGCCGACCTGTTCCACCGGCTGACGATTCTCTCGATGCGCATCCCGCCGATTCGCGAGCGTCGCGACGATCTCGGTGCGCTCGTCGAGCACTTCGTGTCCAAACACGGGCACCTTGTCGGGCCGACGCCTCCGCGCGTCGGCGAGGACTTCATGGCCGCCCTGGCACAGGCCGAACTGGCCGGCAACGCCCGTGAAGTGGAAAACGTCGTCCGCCACGCTATCGTGCACGGCGAAGGCGAGCCGGCGCTGACGCTCTCGGATCTGCCGCCGGAAATGTGGACGCACGTCTCCCAGCTGGACGCGGTCGGGCCGCCGATCGCCAGCGGAGATGGCGCCGATCCGCGCGCGACACTTCCGGGCGTCGATCCCGCGCTGGGGTCGGCGTTCCTGTGGCAGACGTTGTCCACGAACGGGTGGAGCCTGTCGCGATCGCTGGCGTCGTGCGAACGGTCGCTGGTCGAAGGCGCGCTGCGATCGACGAACGGCAACCAGTCTCGCGCGGCGCGGCTGCTCGGTCTCACACCGCGCAGCATCTACAACAAAGTGCGTAAGTACCAATTGCCCCAGAAGAGCGCGTAGCGATCACCCGGCCGGCCGCGGCGGCGGCGGATCGGCACTGCCGGGCTTCTGCGGCGGATTCGTCAACCAGTCATTGTTGGCGACGCAGGCCGGGCGCGACGTGGACGGCGGTGGCGCCGCGGTCTGCGGCAGCGTCGCCGCGATGTCGCCGAGCAACGCCGGCGTGTACCGCGCAGGAATATCGTTGTGCGGCACCGACGTGCGCTCGACCTTGTAACGGCTCGCGAGCGCGCTCCCCGTCGGGATGCGGGACAGGGCGCGCAGGACCGCGGCGTTCAGCCGGCGCGCGCTGACTTCGGTGGTCACCAGGTGCCAGCGGCTGTCGCTGGTCCACCAGTTCCAGGATCCCGGCGGGTCGTACGTCAGCTTGCCGTTCGGCAGCGTGCGCCAGCGGCCGCCAGGAAAGCCGGACGCGGGTCCGCTGCATCCCGTGTAGAACACGCGCAGTCCCGACTGCGCCGCCTGCGGTGAGGCGATGCGCGCTTCCGCCCACCGCTGGATCGGACCCTCGCCGCCGTACATCGAATCGAAGCAGACGACTTCATTGGGGTTCACGCCGTTATCGAGCAGCGCGCTCAGTCCGGCGCCGCCGCCGGAGTGCGCCATAAGCGTGAGCCGACCTCGCGTGAGCGACGAGCCGCCCGCGAGCCGCAGCACGCTCGTGGCAAACCACGTGAGGCCCGCACTGACGAACGCGTCGAATTCCTGCAAGGTGTTCAGCTGCTCGAACAGCCACCGGACGCCGCCGGCGTGGTTGCCGCGAGGCACGAGCACCAGCGTCGGCTGAGACGCGCGCACCTGCACTGCGCCGGATGAGTCGACCAATTCGACACCGGCCAGCGTGGCCTTTCGCGCGATGAAGTCAGCGCTGGTGTTGCCATATCCGTGCAGGTGAACGACAACGTCCACGGTGCTGCCGGCGGTGGTGGCGGCGTCGATGTTCCAACGCACCTCGACGTTGTCGCCCGGATCGCCGCCAAGCGGATCGTGCCGGAAGCTGCCGCGGCCGCGGCCTGGCACCGCCTCGCCGCTGTCGTTCGGACCGGCTTCGGCCGATCCGATCCTCTCGAGGTCCTCGCCGTTGACGACCAGCTCGCTGTCCTCGAAGCCGCGCGTGTCTTCGAACGACCCGACGTCCTCGATGTCGCGGACGTCTTCGGACGCCCCGACGTCTTCGGATTCGCTGTCGCTCTCATGGCCGGTGTCTTCGACGCCGGCGATGACGTCGATCACTTCGCCTTCGTTGTCTTCGCCGGCTTCACCGCTCTCATAGCCCTCGTTGCCGTCGGTGTCCTCGCTGTCCTCGTTGTCTTCGTTGTCTTCGTTGTCTTCGCGCGGCCGCGCCGCACTGCTGGTCGTCGCGGTCGTCGTCGTGGGCGGTGAGAGCACTACGCGTGAGCCGTCGAGCCAGAAGCCGGTGGTGGCATCGAACGGCACCGTGAGCGGCCGCACGTCGAGGTGCACGTGCATGCGCGGGCCCGGCCCGTGGCCGTCGACGCCGTGCAGCATGCGCGTGTCGCCGAACAGTTTGTCGATGTCCTGCGCGAGCCCGGCGTCGTTGTAGATGGCGCGCCACGCAAAGCGGCCTGGCGCCGCGTCCTGCTCGCAGGCGGCGTTCAGCGCGCGGAAGAAGTCGGTCATCTTGTCGCGCGCCCAGAATCCGTCGGGTCTGAGACTGGCGGCCACGAAGATGTCCACCGAGAAGTCGTTCCACCAGTGGCCGGGATACGTGCCGGCCTTCCAGGTCTTGTTGCGCTCGCGGATGCGGCGCAGCAGCGCCACCACGGGTTTGGCCACTTCGAGGCCGGCCTTGGCAGCCATTTCGGTGGGAATGGTCTCGGCATCGACGCAGTGGTGCAGGATGCCCTTGTTCCCGACGTCCTTCTTGAACTTCAGCGCGCGCTGCTCGATGGCGGCCGACTGCGTGTCGAAGCGCTGGCGTTCGAGCTTCGCTTCCACGCGGCTGATCGACGCCATGATCTTGTTCGGCGGCGGCAGCAGCACGACGCCGTAGTCGTGCAGCAGGTCGAGCGTCGGCCGCAGGCTCGCCGCATCCGTCGGGGCGCGGAGCAGATCCTGCAGCGCCGCGTCGGTCGTGAACAGCTGTTCGCGCTTGTCCGGCACCTTGTTCTGCGGGAACGGACGCAGCTTGTCGAGGAGCGCCTTGTCCTTCGAGACGTCGAGTTGCTTCATCAACGCGGCGTCTTTGAGCACGTCGTCGTACGTTGCCGAGAACTTGCGATTGATCCACTCGGCCAGGACGCGCGCCCGCGCGAAGTGAATCAGCTCGCGATCGAGCACCTCGTTCATCTGGCGCTGCGGCGATACCGTCGCGAGCGGTGACACCGTACGCTCGCTGCCCAGACCGGACGCGGCCGCAATCGTGACGCTGGACGCGGACGGCGCCTGTTCGGCTTCGAGATCTTCGACGTACTCGACATCTTCAGGATTCTCGACGTCCTCCGTCGCCTCGTCGGACTCGACCGGGTTGCTGCGCGTGGGCTTGACGGTCTTGGGGATCCTCGCCGGCACGATCGCGCCTTCCGTGCTGAGGAGCAGGCTCTCGACCGGATCGGCCAGCACGTCGGCCACCATCTTCTGCTTGCCGTTGATGGTCATCGACGGATGGACGAGGCGAACGCCCTGGGCGTAGTCCGAGAAGCGGCGATTGTGCGCGAGCGTCGGGGCTTCCTTGTTGCAACCGGGCTGCGGCTTCCTCGTTGGGTTCTCGTAGCAAGGCTCGTGCGGGTACTCCGCGCTGTCGTAGAAGCCGTGGAACGCGACGCGTTCGGGCTCGCTGTGCAGCCGCTTCGAGATGACGACGTCTTTCTTGTGGCCGGCGACCAGTTCGCCGAGCGAGATGCCCGCGGACTTCATACGCGCCTGGATCGCCTCCGTGTGCTCGAGATATGCGGCCGTTGACGTCTGCGCGCGTCCTTTCTTTGCGACCTTACGATCTGCGTCGGCCAGGAAGTAGTCGCGCTCGATCGCATTGATGCGATTCTTCTTCGACGTCTGCAAATAGATCGCGTGACAGATCTTTGCGGTCGGCAGAATCGCGTCGAAGCGATCGGCGATGAGCTGCGCCGACACCGGGTCCAGCGGCACGTGGACGTAGTCGTCGTTGCTGCCAATCGCCAGGTAGTCGGGCAGGACCTCGACGGTGCCGGTCAGCGTCCCCGACTTGCCGGTGTACGTGAGGTCGATCTTGATCCACTTCAGCAGGTTGTCGGGCATGTTGCCGGCCGATAGCTCGGCGACGATGGCGTTTTCACGCTTGACCCAGTCGGACGGCGGCCCTTCGCCCTTGATCTTTTCCATGAAGGCGCGGCCGCCGATCGCGGACTTGTCGCGCGGAGGGAATCGTCCGGCACGCGTCGCCGGCGACCAGCGCAGGAAGCTCAGATCCGAATCCTCGCTCTCGCGCTCCAGGATGATCGCGCGCCGGCGCCGCACCACGGGCGCACGCTCGAGACGCTGAACGCGTTGAATCCGCTGAACGATGATGAGCACGTCGGGCCGGATGCGTCCGTCGAGGCCGTACAGCGCCGGCAGCTCGACGTCGCGGCCCAACGTTTGCACACACGCGAGCCGTCCTTCGCCGAGTGCGCGACGCACCACCAGCGCGTGTCTGGGGACGCGCTCCGGGGGCGTCGCCGATCCGGGCAGCGCAACGGTTTCCCATTCGCTGCCTTCGTCCTCCGCGTTTTCCGATTCGAGGAGCGAGGCGGCTTCCATGCCGCCGTGCACGATGTTGTCGAACAGCCGCGCGGGATCGGACAGGCCGGCGCGGAAGGAACTGCCAGGTGGTTTGTACACGGGCGCAGGCGCAGGTGCCGTCGGCCGTGCCGCAGGCCGTGTACCCAACGTGCCGACGAGATCGTCGTAGAACTGATCCGCCTGCTGCCATTCGAAGTCACGCATGATCCCGTCCCCCGAATCAGCCGTCGTTTTCCCGCACCGCCTCGAGCGCCTCCTGCACGTCTTCCCACACGTACGGTGGCGTCACTGGTTCCTCATCAGGTTCCGCAAACGGCACATCGCCATCGTCGACGGCCCAGGTGTCGTCATCGGTCCCGGTGTCGTCATCGCTCGCGGCAGATTCAGCTGGATCCTGCGGCGTGCGCGGGTACGTCGTGCGGCGATTGCAGCCGCAGTCTTCGTCCGCGACTTCCACTGTCGCGGCTTCGCCGAGCGACTCGTCCATTTCGATTGGCGGCGAGATCAGGTTGTCGGGTTCCGGCCGCTTCCGCACCTCGATGGCTTCCGACTCATCGTCAGATTCGCGTTTCTGCGCCGAGGGCGTGGCCGCAGTGGCGGAGCCAAGCTGTCGTGCCGCGGTCACCGCGGCGGCCGTGTTGAGATACCCGTACCCGAGCTGGGTCGATGAACGGCCCGACGGACCAGGATGCGGATCCGTGGTGCCGATCAAGACGCGCCGGATCTCGTGGATCGTGAGCGGCCGGCCAGCGGCCGCCATCATCAGGGCCACGGTGCCTGAGACCGACGGCGCGGCCATGCTCGTGCCCGACTTGACGCACAGCTTGCGCTCGCCATGCCACCCGTCGCGTGGCATCGATCGCGCCGCCAGGATCTTGTAGCCCGGCGCCGCAATCTCCGGCTTCTGCCGTCCGTCTGCTGTCGGGCCGCGGCTGCTGAAGCGCGTCGGCGGCCGATCCGTGCGCGTGCCATCGTAGGCGCCCACCGCAATCGCTCGGAAGCAATTGCAGATGGTGTTCGTCGTGTACCGTGACGATGCTTCACTTCGCGGGAACCGCGACTGATACCGGCTGCCGGCGTCACGCTCGATCCACGCGTGCAGTCGCCCGTCCACCACCTCGCTGCCGCGGATCGTCACGCGCCACGTGCCGCTTGGCGCCGCCGTATAGAGAAAAATGACGACGTGATTGAGTCCGCTGTTGGGCTCGTGGCGGCGATGGTAGAAGTTGCCCCACACGCTGTCCCCGTCGCGCAGCTGCAGGCGGTTGTCGAGCGCGACGGAAAACGTCTGGCCATCCGGCGCCGTGAGCGTGACCTCGAACACATCGTGCCCGCTGTACCAGATTTCCAGCTCGTTCGGCGTGCGGTCGCGTTCCGGCGTGACCCAGTTGATCACGTGATGCTGATCGGGACCGACGCGCGCGTGCGTGTGCATCGCCGTGTCGGCGTAGTTGCCGACGCTCTGGACGAGCACGATGCCCGGCGTGTCGAGCATCTGATCGACCGCGCGCTCGAGCAGCGTGTCGCCGCGATGCGGGCCGCCGGTCTTGCCGGCGCTCAGGTGCAGCACGCATGGCCGGCCCGCGGCCTGCCGGCGGATGAAATCCAGACCTTCGAGCAGCCCGACGCTGTCGCCCAGATTGGCCAGCTCGCCCAACCGCTGCGCCCCGAGGTGCACGAACA
>Ga0111539_10000905_pt1 | contig 38775 bp, 35 predicted proteins | sample RhiMethybrSRZTD1_FD_79667 | JGI IMG/M metagenome (GOLD analysis project Ga0111539, IMG submission 79667) | Populus rhizosphere microbial communities from Tennessee, USA - Rhizosphere MetaG P. TD hybrid SRZTD1 (version 2) (version 2) | ecosystem: Host-associated > Plants > Roots > Rhizosphere >...
ATCGAGTGCGCGGGAACGTCCAAGCGAGCATCGATCAAGTGTTGCAGCACATACTTGTTCTCGGGGTCGTCGACCTCCGAGCTCCCCGCCGAAGAGAAGCTCGCCGCCATCAAGAGGACTCCGGCGAGAGTGCACCTACCGAGCAGCAAGCGCCTTCTCCAGATCGGCGGGCGTCGTGACCGGTGCTTGGCAGGCGTAGTTCTCGCACACGTAGGCAGCCTCGGCGCCGCCAACCAGCGTCTTCCCTTTGAGCAGCGGAATCAGATTCTCTTCTTCGCCGCCTCCACTGGGATGGCGAAGTGCCAAGAGCGTGCCCGGAAGAAATTTCGCGTTCACCGTCTTCAAGAGTGCTTGCGTCGACTCCTTGCGCGGATCGCCGACGATCGCAATCTCGCCGTCCTGATGCAGCAGAAGGTCGAGCGCAATGAGTAGGCCCATCGTTGCGCTGGGATAGCGATCGGTTGCATCGTGGAACATGCGCAAGGTGCGTTCGGCGCGCGCCGTCGCCGTCGAGTCCCCGGTCAAAGCACCCAATCGAATCATGACTTGAGCCGCCACCGCGTTCGCGCTCGGTGTTGCCGCATCGGTCGGAGTCTTCACCCGTGCCAAGAGATCGGTGGCATCCGACGCCGTGTGAAACCAACCGCCTTCTCTGTCGTCGGCGAAGAGGCGATTCATCTCCGCAGCCAGATCCTTCGCTTGCTGCAGGCGCTGCAGCTCGAAGGACGCTTCATAGAGATCGAGCAATGCATCGGTGAGAAATGCGTAATCCTCCAAGAAAGCGGGGATCTTCGCTTGTCCGTCGCGCCAGGTTCGCAAGAGCCGGCCATCGTTCGTGCGCATGTCGCGAAGAATGAAATCCGCCGCTCGCTCGGCCGCTTCCACGTAGCGCGGCTCGTCCAGCACGCGGCCGCCGTACGCCAAGGCGCCGATCATGAGCCCGTTCCACGACGTGAGCACTTTATCGTCAAGCCCCGGCGGCACTCGCTTGGAGCGCGCCTTCAGAAGTGTGTGCCGCGCGCGCTCGAGCCGCTTCGCGACCTCTTCTGGGGTGAGCTTTTCTTGCATGGCGATCTCGTCCGCCGTGTACACCACGTGCAAGACGTTCATCCCCTTTTCGCCCGGCTCGGGAGGATGATGCGGATCTTCGAAATTCCCTTCCTCGGTCACGCCGTAGGCGCGGCTGAACAACGCCGCGTCGTCGCCCAAGAGCGATTCGACCTCGCCTTTCGTCCACACGAAGTACTTCCCTTCGCGTCCTTCGCTGTCCGCATCGGTCGCGGAATAGAAACCGCCTTTGGGGCCAGTCATCTCGCGCAGCACGTAGTCCAGCACTTCGCGGGCGATGCGCGCATGAAACGGGTCGCGGGTGAGCTGATACGCCGCGACGTAGGTCCGCGCCAACTGCGCATTGTCGTAGAGCATCTTCTCGAAGTGCGGGATGAGCCACTTCTCGTCGACCGAGTAACGATGAAAGCCGCCTCCCAATTGATCGTAGATTCCGCCGCGCGCCATCGCCTTCAACGTGTGGTCCACGATCTCGAGCTCGCGTCGATTCCCGGAGCGCGCGTAGCGGCGCAGCAGGAACTCGAGCGTTTCGTGCGGCGGAAACTTCGGCGCGCCGGCGAATCCCCCGTAGGTGGAATCGTAGCGGCTCGATGTTTGGTCCGAGGCGCGTTGAAAAAGCTCCGCGTCGGGAAGCGCATCGGCCGCCGCATACGACGACATCTGTTGCAGTGCTTCCGTCAAGTCTCCCGCTTGCGTGCCGACGTCCTCGCGCCGCGTCCTCCAAATCTCCGCGACCGACTTCAAAAGCTCCGGCCAACCCATGCGTCCGTAGCGAGTCTCCGGCGGAAAGTACGTCCCGCCGAAAAACGGGCGGCCATCCGGAGTGAGGAACATGTTCAAGGGCCAACCGCCCTGCTGCCCCATCATGTGCAGCGCGGTCATGTAGATCTCGTCGACGTCGGGCCGCTCTTCGCGGTCCACCTTCACGCACACGAAGAGCTCGTTCATGAGCTTCGCGATGTCCTCGTTCTCGAACGACTCGTGCTCCATGACGTGGCACCAGTGGCACGACGAGTATCCGATCGAAACAAGAATGGGCTTGTTCTCCGCCTTGGCTTTCGCAAAGGCGGCTTCGCCCCACGGATACCAGTCCACGGGGTTTGCGGCGTGCTGCAAGAGATAGGGGCTCGTCTCGAACGCGAGCCGGTTCTTTCCTTTGGGCGGCGAAGACATGGATTCAGGTTCTTTCGAGGAAGAGGAATCTCGTCGCGAATCGGACGAGCACGCCGCCAAGGTAGAGAGGACCAGCGCTACGAGCAAGAGTCGGGCGGCTACGTGAATCTCACCGAATAGATCGGCGGGAAGTTCGTTCCGACCGTGCTCCAGTTCTTGCCTCGATCCTCGGAGACGTAAAAGTTGCCGGTGGTGGTCCCGAAGGCCAGCGTCCCGTTGCGCTTGTCCAACCCATGCCGGAACACCACATCGTAGCTTTCCTTCTGCGGAAGCCCGGAGCGGAATGTCTTCCAACTCTTTCCCCCGTCCTTCGTGCGGCAAACCACCAGCGCCCCGCCCACGGAGATGCGCACTTCGTCGGAAATCGCGGGAACGACCCAGGCCGTGTCGCCATCCTTTTCATCGACGGCGATCGCGAATCCGAAGTGCGCCGTCCCTTTCTTCTTGGAAACACGCGTCCAACTCTTCGCGCCGTCCTTGCTGCGAAAGATGCCGCAATGATTCTGCTGCCACAGCATGTCGGGATCGGACTTGCATGCGTCCACGAGATGCGGATCGTGGCCCACTTCCACGTCGGGATTCGGGAGGAAGTCCGCTTTGAGACCTTGGTTGCGCACTTCCCAGGTCTTGCCTTCGTCCAGAGTCTCGAACACGCCGGCGCAAGAAATGCCGATCAAGATGCGCTTCGAGTCGCGCGGGTCGACGAGAATCGAATGAATGCCGGGGAAATCCCGTCCTCCGCCGGCCCAACTGGGAATCCGCGAGGGATGGTTCCAGAGCGACTTCACCAGCCGAAACGATTTTCCGCCGTCGTTGCTCTGGAAGAGACCTCCCGGTTCGGTGCCGAGATAGATTCGATCGGGACGATCAGGTGGGCCGGGCTCGATGACCCAAATGTAACGAAGCGTTGCCGGCACCGGCTTTTCGGTCATCCATGACTTCATTTTCGCGGCCTTCGGATACGCCGGCGCGGGAACTTCTTCCCACGTCTTCCCGTGATCGTCCGATCGCTTGAGCTTGCTTCCCCAATGACCGTGATCGAGGCTTGCCCAAAGGACATCGTGACGGCGATCGCGAATCGCATAGGGCACGGGTGCGCCAACGTGCGAATGATTCGTCACGCGCCACCCGCCTTTGCGCTGCTCCAAGATGAGGAGCCCTTTGCGAGTCCCCAGGATCACTCTGTTCGGCGAGCCCATCCTTCGTCCTCCATCTCTCCCGCTAACCGCCGGAGAGAGCCTGCATGACGAAGAGCCGGTCGCGCGGTCGCAATACATCGGTGAGCCGCGTTCGATCGCGAATGAGCTCTTCGTTCACGAAAATGTTGACGTGCCGCCGCAGTGAACCTTGATCGTCGGTGAGATAGCTCTTGAGACCGGGATAGCGCTGGTCGAGCGCAATCACGACTTGGCCGACGGTGCCTCCTTCGACCTCGACCTCGGACAATGTGGGGAAATGGGTCTTGAGATGCCGGGTGAATTGCACTTTTGGCATGGGGTGATGAGCCTAAGCGGATCGGATCGGGAGAGTCAATCCGCGCGGTGCTCTTCTTGAATTGAATCCTGTAAGTCGGTGCGCCCTGCTCCATTCCCCTCAAGGGTCAGGGCTTGGAGCGGTGACGCTCCTGTGACAATCGCGAGACGTGGATCCAATCCGCTTCGGGTGGTGTTGGACGCCAGGTTTGGTCGAATGACTTTAGGCGTTGCATTGGGTCCCAAATTGTCTAACATGCTTGCCCCGAAATGCTTAAGACGCCTGTGCTTCAATCCCCACTCATCCTCAGACGGATTTAGGTAGTGAAATGATCGAAGTTCGTGGAGTGACCAAGTCCTACGGGACCACGGTTGCTCTGAAAGACGTGACGTTCTCCGTTCAACGAAATGAGATTCTGGGATTCCTCGGTCCCAACGGCGCCGGCAAGAGCACGGCGATGAAAATCATCACGACGTATCTTGCGCCCGACTCCGGGACGGTGACCGTCGACGGCATCGACGTCACGAAGGATCCCCTCGCTGTCCGCACTCGCATCGGCTACCTGCCGGAAATCGCGCCGCTCTATGCGGACATGCGCGTGCTCGACTATCTCGAGTTTGTCGCCAAGGCTCGCGGGCTCATCGGCGTAAAGCTGCACGAGCGGCTCGAGTGGGTGTACGACGCGACCAGCGTGCGCGATGTTCTCTACAAGGATGTCAGCGAGCTCTCCAAGGGATACCGCCAGCGCGTCGGCTTGGCGCAAGCCTTGGTGCACGATCCCGACGTGTTGATTCTGGACGAGCCGACCTCCGGTTTGGATCCGAGGCAAATCATCGGAATCCGCAACCTCATTCGCTCTCTCTCGAAAACGAAGACCATCATTTTCTCCTCGCACATTCTGGCGGAGATCAGTGCCGTCACCGACCGCATTGCGATCATTCACGAAGGGCGCATCGTCGCCGACGGCCTGGCTCACGAGCTGCGCGAAGGTGCGCGCAAGGTGAACCGCACGATCGTCGAGCTGGCGCGCGCCGACGGCGACGCAGGGCCGGCGCTTCGCGCCATCCCCGGCGTGTCCGCGGTGGATCGCATGAATCACGGCACGGGCGCGTATCTCGTCTCGAGCCCCTTGGAGCGCGACGTGCGGCCGGAGATCAATGATCTGGCCCGCTCGCGCGGCTGGGTCCTGCTCGAGCTGCACACCGAAACCCCAACGCTCGAGGAGGCCTTCATCGAGCTGACCGGAAAGGAGGCGTCCGCGTGATCCGAGACATCGGCGTGATCTTCCGGCGCGAGATGGGCGCCTACTTCAATTCTCCGATCGCCTACATCTTCATCATCGTCTTCCTCGTGCTGACGAGCGGGTTCTACGTGAACGGATTCTTCCTCGCCGGAACCGCCGACATGCGCGACTTCTTCGACAGCCTTCCGCTGTTCCTCATCTTTTTCATTCCCGCGCTCACCATGCGCCTTTGGGCGGAAGAGCAGCGCATGGGCACGTTCGAGCTGCTCATGACGCTGCCGATGCGTCCCTTGGCCATCGTGCTCGGAAAGTACCTGGCCAGCCTCGCCTTCTTCGGGATTGCGCTCGCCTCGACGCTCACCATTCCGCTGACTTTGGCGTGGATCGGGGATCCGGATCTGGGCGCGATTCTGTGCGGATACATCGGCGCATTCCTTTTGGGTGGGCTCTATCTCGCCATCGGAATCTGCGTCTCGGGTTTCTTCCGCGATCAGATCGCGGCCTTCATTCTCACGCTCTTGGCTTGCTTCTTCTTCTTCCTGGCCGGCACGCAGTTCGTCGCCGCGCTTCTGGATGGATGGGTTCCAGGATTCGGAACGTTCCTTCAGGAAGGCTTTGGTTTGACGGCGCACTTCGAGGGGATCCAGCGCGGAGTCCTTGGATTGAACAACATCATCTTCTTCGTGTTGTTCTCCGCGGTCTTCATCACGCTGAACACGCTCTCCCTCGAAGGCCGGAAGTATTAGGAGGACGCGATGACATCGAAGAAAGTCAGTTTCGGGACCGGCCTGGCCGTGGGAGCGGTGCTCTTGATCGGGATCGCGGTTCTGGTGAATCGCATCGGTAACACTCTCCCCGTCGGCCGCTTCGATTTTACCCAGGACAAGATCTACACGATCTCGAAGGGTGCGAAGAACATTCTCGGCCAGCTCGATGTGCCGGTGCAGGTGAAGTATTACGTCACTCCCAAAAATGAGATGCCGGCGGGATTGAAGACGCTGCAGCAAGAAGTGACCGACAAGCTCTCCGAGCTGAAGATCGCTTCCAAGGGACTTCTGGAATACCAGGTCGTGAATCCCAAGGAAACGCCGGAGTTGGAAGAAGCGCTTTCCGGCAAAGGCGTGCGCCCGTTCCAAGTGCAAAGCGTCGAGCGCGACGCGCTCGCCGTGAAGCTCGTGTATTCGGCGATGACGATCGGCTACAAGGACAAGGGCGAGGAAGCGATTCCGCAGATCCTCCCCGAGAACATGGGCAGCTTCGAGTACGAGCTGATCTCGCGCGTATTGAAGCTGACCCGCAAGGAAGAGCCGGTCGTCGCCGTCTCCTCGACGAAGGACCAGCTCGATCCGCAGCTCATCTCCATGTACATGCAAGCCGGCCAGCCTCTTCCCGAAGCGCCGGACAATTTCAAAAAGATTCCCGAGATGCTGCGCTCCGAGGGCTACGACGTGCGTCCGGTGGAGATCACACGGGAGAGCGCGATTCCCGAGAGCACGAAGACGCTGCTTCTCTTGGCGCCACGCGAAATGAGCGAGCGCCAGCGCTATGAAATCGCGAAGCTCCTGCGCCGGGGCGGCAACGTAATCGTCGCGGCGCAAAGCACACTCTACGACTACACGCCCGGACAGCGCGGCGGTTTCCAAATCAGCGTGAAGCCGCAGCCGCTCGCCATCAACGATCTGCTCTCGAACTACGGCGTGCGCATCGACAACCGCATGCTCATGGATCAGCAGATGGCGACGCTCGCCATTCCGCGCACGCAGCAAGTGGGCTTCCTCTCGTTCCAAGTGACCGAGCCGGTGCAGGTGCCGATGCAGGTGCGCATCATGGGGGACGGCATCGTGAAGGATCTCCCGATCGGCGCCGGCGTCCCTGAGCTCTTGTATCTGTGGGGCAATCAGGTGGTCGTGGACGACGCGGCCGTCGCGGCGAAGAAACTCACCGTGCAAACCGTTCTGCAGGGAAGCGACAAGTCGTGGACCATCGAGAAGGACAGCGGGAATCTCGAGCAGGCGGACATCACGCCCGAAGGCCACGAGCTCACCGCGCGTCCGAAGCTGGCCGTCTTGGTGCAGGGAGAATTCCCCGATCCGTGGGAAGGCAAGCCTGTTCCCTCGTGGCCGGACGGCGCGGATACAACGGCCGTCGTGGCCGCCCCGGTAACGCCCGCCCCTGGACGCCTTCTCGTGATCGGCTGCTCGAAGATGTTCGAGGAAATGCTTCTCGAGCAGGCGGGACACTCGCTGTTCCTCATGAACTCGGTCGACGCGCTCACTTTGGGAGACGATCTCATCTCGATTCGTTCGAAGCGATTCGACCGGCGCACGTTCGGTGAAGTGTCGGACGGCAAGAAGGTTCTCTTCCGCGCCGCGAACGTGGTGCTGTTCCCCGCCGCTCTCGTGGGATTCGGTTTGGTGCGCTTGTTGAAGCGCCGCCGCGAAAAGGAAGAGTACGCGATGAAGCGCGCCGCGGTTGGAGGAGGATCCGGGCGATGATGAACCGCCGCAATCTTTTGATTCTGGCCGGAGCGCTCGTCGTGTTAGTCGGCCTCTCGTTTTTGACGACGAAGGCGCGCTATTCCACGACGCGCGGCGGCGGATTCGAAAACGTTCTCGGAAGCAAGCCCGACACGGGACAGATCCAATCGATCAAGGCCTGGATCGGTGAGAAGCCTGATTCGTCGGTGGTGCTCGAGCGCGCCGGCGACGGATGGACGATCCCCTCGCGCTACGGATGGAAGGCGAAAACCGATCTCGTGCAGCAGCTCTTGGACGATCTCTCCGACATGAAGGGCGAGATTCGTTCTTCCAAGGCCGAAGTGCTGCCCGATTATCAGATCGATGATCAGAAGGGATTGCACGTCGTCGCGGCGTCGACCGGCGGGAACGAGCTCTTCCACTTGGTGGCCGGCAAAAGCGCGGCGCAGGGCGGGTCGTTCGTGCGGCGCGAGGGCTCGAACAACGTGTTCATGACGCGTTCGTCGCTGCGCTCCACGTTCGGAGTGTGGGGCGACACGCCGCGTCCGCCGGATGCGAAGCGCTGGATCAATCTCGAAGTGCAAAAGGCCGAGCGCAACGACGTCGACAAGATCGTGCTGCACTCGAAGGGCGAAGAAACCGTGCTGCAGAAGGAATTCGCGCCGCCCGCGCCGAAGCCTCCGCCGCCGGATCAGGCGCCTGCGGCAACCGACAGCGCGGCGGCCGCCGCGGCTGCTGCCGTTCCTTCCATCGATCGCACGAACTGGACGTGGAAGAAGGATGCGCGCGGAGAAATCGACAAGGGGAAAGCGGATTCCATCTTGGGAACGCTCTGCTCGCTCTACGCGGCGGAAGTCGCCGATCCCGCCAAGGTGGACGAGTACGGCTTCGGGCCGCAAGCGAAGGTGGCCGAAGTCACGTTTGCCGATGGACACACGACGCGCGTCGAGTTCGGAAAGGAAATCGACGACGGCAAGAAGGTCTATTTCCGCGTCGACGGCGGAATGCCGGCGGAGATCTACAAGAGCTCCGTGGACCGCATCTTCCAATCGCGGAAGGAACTGTCCCCCCAGAAGAAGTAAGCTCGCTTGATGACGCAGCGAGCGAGCCAACGCATGCGCGAGCCGGCCCGGATTCCTTGGGCCGCGCTCGCGATTGCGATTGCGGTCTTGGGATTCTTGGCGCACGCGTGGCACTACCGCTTCACGCAAGACGACGCCTACATTTCCCTGCAATACGCGCGCAATCTCGTCCAAGGGCACGGCCTCGTCTTCAATCGCGGCGAAGCTGTCGAGGGATACTCCAATTTCACATGGACGATGCTGCTCGCGCTCTTCTTGAAATTCGGGCTGCCGGCACTCGAGGTCGCCCGCGTCGTGGGCGTGGTCTGCGCCGCGGCGTGCGTGCTGTGGGCGGCGCGCTTCGCGAAGTCGATCGAAGGGCGATGGGGCAGCGCAGCGGCGGCGACGGCCTTTTTGGTCGCGGGGAATTCCGCTTTGGCGTTCTGGGCCGGAGCCGGTCTCGAGACGGGACTGGTCATGCTCTTGATCACCGCGGCATTGGATCGCGGTATGGCTCCCGATGTCTCCGCCAAAGGTCGGCGTTGGGCGCCGGTGTTGTTTGCGCTGGCCGCACTGACCCGGCCCGACGCGCCGCTCTTTGCATTCGGTTGGTTTGCGGTGCGCGTGTTCGATACCTCGGTGCGTCCGGGGCCTTTGCGCGATCCGGCAGGAATGCGCGGGATCGGGCGAGACGTCGTGATCTTCGCCGCACCGCTCGTTCCCTTCTTCGTGTGGAAGCTCTTCTATTACGGTGACATTCTCCCCAACACGTATTACGCGAAGGGCGGCCTCTCTCTCCCCTATCTCGTTCGCGGAATCGACGAAGCAACTCTCCATGTGAAAACGCTCGGCGCTTGGGGCGTGATGCCGTTTCTCGCGATTCTATCGATGCGCCATCCGCTGCATGGAAGAAGGCTGGGCTCGTTGTGCGCAATCTTGGCGCTGGCGTGCGCGTACGTGATTGCGGTCGGCGGAGACGTGCTTCCGATCTTTCGCCTGTGGATGCCGGTGATTCCTTTGGCGTGTGCGCTGGTGGTCTTCGGGGCCTTGGAAATCGCGCGGGGAATCGAGCAGGTGGCGAAGTGGCCGCGAGCTGCCGGGAGTGCGGCGCTCGTGCTCGTGGCCTGGGCCGCCGTGAATGCGTTTCGCAATGAACCTTGGATTGAAAAGCAGCATCGCTTGTATTTGTCCGCGGCCCGGAAAGACAACGCGACGGCCGCGTGGCTCGGACGCAACGTGCCCGAGGGAGAAGCGATCGCCGCAACCGCGGTCGGCGCACTCGCCTACATCTCGGAGCGCCCGATCATTGACATGCTGGGGCTCACCGATCCGGAAATCGCACGCCACCCGCGCTATATCCAAGGACTGACCGACACCTGGAGGGAGAAGAAGTACAACGCGGAGAGCGTGCTGCGCCGGCGACCGCGCGCCATTCTGTTCTCGACGGGAGCAAGGCCCAGCTCAAACTCCGAGAAGGCGCTCTTTCTCTACGAGGATTTCCATCGGAGCTATTATCCGCGCGAGGTTCGCCCGGATTCGCGCATTGGGCCGACCAGCACGATCTTCTGGCTGCGCGACGATGCTCCGCCCCCGCCGGCCGAGTATGTTCCCACGGCGAATCTCGAGTTTCTGCAGTTGTACACGAAGGGGCTTCTCCTGCAGGCGCGCGCACCGGATCGACCGAAAGCGGTGCGGGAATTCGGCGAGGCGGTGAAGATCAGCCCGCCGTTCGCGATGTGCGCCCACGAATGGTGGGCATCGCTGCGCTATGAGCTGGGAGATACGACCGTGATTCCGGTTCTCGAGGAGATCGTGCAAAGGAATCCCTACGCAACGCGCACCAAGTCGCGCTTGGCGCATTACCATGTGTTGGCCGGAAACTTGGATCGCGCGCAGGCGCTCTTGCAATCGCTCGTCGCCAAGAATCCGGATGACGCGGAAGCCTGGGAAGGCTTGGCGGAGATCGAGCGGCAACGCGGCAACTTTCCGGAAGCTCTGAAGAACGTGCGCCGAAGTCTCGAGCTGTGGAGCACGAATGTCTCCGCGCTCGACACCTGGGCGGAGATCGCGCTCGTGATGCAAAGGTGGACCGATGCGGAGGCCGCCTATCGGGCGATCCTGACGCTGCAACCCAACTTGGACTGGGCTCGCGAAGGGCTGGCGCGCGCCCAAAACGCCCGGATGCCGGTACATTAGGATCTAGTCATGGCTGTAAAAGAATCCGACCGTTGCGTTTCGAAGAGAAAAGTCCCCGTCGTGGCGGGCGTCTTTCCCCTTTTGCCGGAAGATCCGCCCCTGCGCTCGGCGATCCGCCAGTCGCGCATGGCGCGGCGGCGCGCGCTGGTCTTGGGTGCGGTTTACGTGGTGATGGCGGCGCACGTCGGGCAATGGCTTCTCACCGGACGCACCGTCTCCCCCGTCGAGCCGTCCGAATCCATGCGCACGCTCGAGCTCGGCCAAGTAAATGCCGGCTTCTTGTTCTTTCTCTTTGCCATCGCGGCCACCGCCATCTTCGGAAGATTCTTTTGCGGGTGGGGATGCCACATCGTCGCGTTGCAAGATCTCTGTGGATGGCTCATGAAGCGGGCCGGCGTGAAGCCGCGGCCGTTTCGTTCACGCGCTCTGCTGTGGGCGCCGGCCGCGCTGGCGTTCTATATGTTTGCGTGGCCCACGGTGAATCGCGTGGTCTTGATCCCTGCGCTGCATGCGCTGTTTCCGCAAACCGCCGAGGCGGTGACGCCGCCCGCATCGTTTCCCGGCTTCTCGAATCATTTGATGACGGAAAGTTTCTGGGCGACGTTTCCGAGCGCGGCCATCGCCGTCGTGTTTCTCTTCGTGTGCGGATTCGCGGTGGTTCTTCTCTTGGGACAAAAAGGCTTCTGCACGTACGGATGTCCCTACGGCGGAATCTTTGCACCGGTGGACCGCTGGGCGCGCGGCCGCATTCGCGTGACGGACGCGTGCAACGGGTGCGGGCATTGCACGGCGATCTGCACCTCGAACGTCCGCGTGCACGAAGAGGTGCGAGACTTTAAAATGGTCGCGGATCCGGGATGCATGAAGTGCATGGATTGCGTGTCGGTGTGCCCGAATGATGCGCTGTACTACGGATTCGGCGGATCCGCCGGGGCCGCCGTCCGCGGCGCGAAGAAGCGCGCACCGCGCAAGTGGGACTTGTCGGTCGGCGGCGAGATCGCGGTCGCGATCGTGTTCACGCTGGCGCTTCTCTCCTATCGCGGTCTCTACGATCGTGTTCCGCTCCTCATGGCGGTGGGAATCGCGTTGTGCGTGACCTATCTTGCCTGGACCGTCGGCCGGCTCGTCTCCCAGAATGCGGTCGCGGTTCAAACGCTCTCGTGGAAGAAGAACGGCCGCATCACCGCGAAGGGAGTGGTGGGCATTGCGGCTGCCGGCCTTCTCGCCGGGCTGACGATTCACTCGGCGATCGTGAAGATCGAGCGAGCGAGCGCGGAACGAATCGATCGCGCCATCGCCGTGCCGGCAGAAGATGTGTTTACGGGAAACTTTGCGGCGCCGGGATCGGAGGCGGCGAAGGATGCGGCCCGCGCGGCGGCGCATTATCGCCACGCGGACGCCATTTCCGGCGGCGGATGGGGACTTCTCGAAGTGTCCGCGATCGGCGCGCGCCGCGCTTGGTTGGCGTTGATCGTGGGTGACCTGAACGAAGCGGAGTCGCAATTGCGTCGTGTGTTGGCGCGGCGTCCGGAGGAGATCGGCGCGCGCGATGGTTTGGCGCGGGTGCTCTTGCTGCAGGGCCGAACCGACGATGCCATCCACGAATGGAAGGAGACGATCGCCATCGCACCCACGAATGCGGCACTCCATTTCGGACTGGCGGAAGCCTATCGGCGCGCCGGCAGACCGGCGGAAGAGCAAACCGAGCGCACGATCGCCGAGAATCTGGCGCTTCCATCGACCCGATGACCACCACGCAATGACCTCGACCACGGCGACTGCGTCGCCCGCCAAGACTACCCCCAATCTCACCAGCTTCGCTTGGCTTTCGATTGCCGCGGCGGTTCTGACCATCGGATTGAAGTTGGGTGCGTACTTTCTCACCGGTTCGGTCGCGCTCTTGTCCGATGCGTTGGAATCGATCGTGAACTTGGTGGCGGCGTGTATGGCGCTCGCGATGCTGACGATCGCCGCGAGACCTCCCGACGAAGAGCACGCCTACGGGCACAGCAAGGCGGAATACTTCTCCAGCGGCATCGAAGGTGCTTTGATCTTGTTCGCGGCATTCGGAATCGTATGGAATGCAATTCCCCGGCTCTTCGCGCCGCAGGCCCTGGAACAGATCGGCGTTGGTCTGGCGATTTCGCTCTTCGCCACGGGGATCAATTTCGGAGTGGCGCGAGTTCTTCTGCATGCCGGGCGAAAGCATCGCTCGATTTCACTCGAAGCCGATGCGCAGCACATCATGACCGACGTTTGGACGTCACTGGGTGTGCTCGTTGGAATCGGAGCCGTGGCGCTGACCGGTTGGTCGCGCCTCGATCCGATCATCGCGCTCCTTGTCGCGCTCAACATTGTCTGGACCGGCGTGCAGCTGGTGCGGCGATCCGCCTTGGGATTGATGGACACGGCGCTGCCGGCAAGCGACCAAACTTCGATCCATGAAGTGCTGGCCCGCTTCCGCGATCAAGGGATCCAATTCCACGCACTGCGCACGCGCCAAGCGGGAACGCGCAAGTTCGTCTCGGTACACGTCCTCGTGCCGGGCACTTGGCAAGTGCAGCGCGGTCATGAGTTATTGGAAGATGTGGAGGCTGCGATCGAGGCGGTGGTGCCGGGCGTGCACGTGTTCACACATCTGGAGCCGCGTGAGGATCCGGCCGCGTGGAAGGATGTGGAGTTAGATCGCTGAAATCCTCACTCCCACTTATAAAATCCCTGCCCCGTCTTCTTCCCCAGTTTTCCTTCCGCAACCATCTTGCGCAAAATCTCCGGCGGGCGGAATTGCTCGCCGATCTCCTTGTAAAGGTGCTCGGCGATCGCCAAGCGCACATCCAAGCCCACGAGATCGGTGAGACGCAGCGGTCCCATCGGGTGGCGATAGCCGAGCTCCATGGCGCGGTCAATGTCTTCGGCCGACGCCACGCCTGCTTCGAGCATGCGCATCGCCTCCAAACCGATGACGAGACCCAAACGGCTCGTCGCAAATCCCGGTGAATCGACGACGACGATGATCTCGCGCCCCATCTTGAGGGCGAGCTCCTTCGCACGCGCCACCGTGTGCTCGGAGGTTTGTTGCGCGCGCACGATCTCGCACAGCTTCACGATGTGAGGCGGATTGAAGAAGTGCATGCCGATCACACGTTCGGGACGCTTCGCCGACGCCGCGATCTTGCTCACCGGAAGAGACGACGTGTTCGTCGCCAAGATCGCGTCCTCGGGTGCGATCTCCCCGAGCATGCGAAATACGGATTCCTTCAAGTCCATGCGCTCGGGAATCGCTTCGACGATGAGCGCCACCCCATCCGCCGCGGCCACGAGATCGCTCGAAGCCTGCAGACGCTCGAGGGCAGCATCGCGCTCTTCCGGTGTCACCTTTCCCTTGGCGACCCCGGCCTCCAAATTCTCGCGGACTTTGGCGAATCCTTTGGAAAGTGCGGACGCATCGACATCGCACAGCACGGTCCGGTATCCCGCTTGCGCGGCGATTTGTGCGATCCCATGTCCCATCGTTCCCGCACCCAAAATCGCAATCTTCTCGGCCAATTCTGCTCCTCTCGAGCGGCAGCTCGATGGACTTCCCTCTCGAGCGGCGACCCATCCGAAAGGGCGAAGATTAGCGGAAGACCTACAATACGGTATATTGTTTGCGGCGCTCGAAAGCCTCGAGCGTGCTCATTTCCCGGCATTTCAAGGAGGATCGGCTTCGAGCCGATGAGCTGACCATGTGCGGAATTGCCGGAATCGTGCCTCGCCGGCCCACCGAACCGGCTACGCTGCACCGAATCGTCAAGCGCATGACGGATGCGCTCGTGCATCGCGGTCCGAACGACGAGGGCTTTTTCACGACGCCTGACGTCGCCTTGGGAATGCGCCGCCTCTCTATCATCGACGTCGCCGGCGGCCACCAGCCCATCACCCATCCCAACGGCCAGCGCACCATCATCTTCAACGGCGAGATCTACAATTATCTCGACATTCGCAGCGAGCTGGAGCGCGCCGGGGATTCCTTCCGCACCAAGAGCGATACCGAGGTCGTGCTGCACGCGTTCGATCGCTGGGGCGCGGCCGGCATCCAACGCTTGGAAGGAATGTTCGGCTTCGCGATCTGGGATGAGAAGACGAAGACGCTGACTTTGGCTCGCGATTGGTTGGGACAGAAGTCGATTCTGTTTGCGGAGACGGATCTGGGTTGGGTGTTCGCGTCGGAAGTGAAGGGCATTCTCGCTTCCGGCCTGGTCACTCCCGAGATCGACATCGAAACGCTCTCCCACTCGATCAGCCTTCGTTATCTGCCGGGATCCTCCACTCTGTTCGCGGGCATTTCCAAAGTGGCGCCGGCCACCATGGTGCAAGTCGGCGCGATCTCGCGTGAATTCACGCGGCTGTGGTCGCCGAGCTATGAGCCGAAGTGGAACTACTCGGAAGCGGAGACGCTCGATCACCTCGACGATCTCTTGAAGAAGGTCGTCGCCTCGCATCTCATGAGTGAAGTTCCGCTGGGCGCGTTTCTGTCCGGCGGAATCGACAGCTCGACCGTCGTTGCGTACGCAGCCCGCGCTCTTGATGAGCCGCTGCGCACGTTCTCCATCGGGGTCTCGAACGAACAGTCGGAGCTGCCTTGGGCGCGCGAAGTCGCCGAGCGCTATCGCACACGCCATTTCGAGCGCATCGTGGAACCGGATCTCGCCAGCTTGGCGCCCAAAATGGTCGCGGCGATGGACGAGCCGGTCGATCCGTTCGCGGCCGGCGTGTACACCGTTTCGCAGATCACCGCCGAGCATGTGACCGTCGTGTTGGGCGGCGACGGCGGGGACGAGCTCTTTGCCGGCTACGATCGCTACGTCGGCCAGCAGCTCGCCGAGGTCTATGCGCATATTCCGTCGCCACTGCGCCGCGGAATGCTGCGTCCGCTCATGAATCTCGTTCCCGAACGCTTCGGCTACAAGAGCATGCGCACGAAGCTGCGCTGGCTCGATCAAATGGCGGAGAAGTCGGGAGTGGAGCGCTATGCGGAGAGCGCCGCATTCCTGCGCTTCCCGCACACCATGAAGGCGGCGCTATTTACGCCGGAAGTTTGGAAGAAGATCGCCGGAGAGCCGAGCGAACCGCTTCTCGCCCAGTACTTCCGCGACGGTGCCGCGAAAGAATTCCTCGACCAAATGCTGCACGCCGACTGCATGACCCGTCTGGCCGAACACCAGCTCCCGATCGTCGATCGCATGTCGATGGCGTTCAGCTTGGAGGCGCGCAATCCGTTCTTGGATCGCCGCGTCGCGGAATTCGCCATGCGCATTCCCGCCTCTTGGCAAATGAAGAACCGCCGCATCAAGTACATCTTGCGTAAGCTTGGTGAACGCTCCCTTTCCAAGGAGCTTCTCTACCGCAAGAAGCAGGGCTTCGGTTTTCCGCTGGCGCTTTGGTTCCGCGGCGAGCTGCGCACCATGATCGAGAACGTGGCCAATGCGAGCCGGCTCGTGGAGGCGGGGATCTTCCGCCGCGAAGAGATTCGCCGGCTCGTGGACGAGCACCTGGGCGGCGAAATCAATCACGACTTCCGTCTGTGGCTCATCTTCAATCTGGAAATCTGGTACCGCCACTTCTTCGACAAAGCGTCGGTCGAAGAACTAGAAGAATGGGTCGGCGTCATGCGCGGCAATCGGGAACGCGCGGCGGAGTTGGTGGCGGCGGGCTAGTCTCGATTTGCGACGGCGCGGCGCGGCTTCCCGCAGCAGCGCCTCAGAGATTGCGCGGCGGTCTCGATCGGCGGCGGCGCGCTCTCATTCCCCACAACGCTCCGGCCAGCACTCCGATTCCGGCAACGCTCAAGAACAAGAGCGGGCGAAGGCGCTTTTTGATCGGCGCCTCGAGCCCGCGCAGACCCGAAGCCTGGGAAGACTTGCGCGTCGTCACCGTGAACGGTGTGGAGAACTCACTGGCGTTGTTCGCCAAGTCGACGGCCCGGACGCGGTACTCCACCGGAACGCCGACCTGCAAGCCGCGATCCTCGAACAACGCATCGCTCGTCGAATCGACCGGAGCCCACGTTCCCTCGCCGGGCGAACGCCGCTCCCATTCATAACTGGCGACATCCGGCTCCAAGTTCCCCGGCGCCCACAAGACGGCGCGAGTTTGCCCGGTCGTGATGACGCGGATCTGCGGAGTGACCGGCGGCACATCCGGCACAACGACCAACTCGGTGTTCGTTTCGTAGAAACGATGATTCGTCTCGTCTTTCCACACGATGCGGTATTCCCAGCTCCCCGGACCGGCGGCCTCGTCGACGGCCGAGAGGCCCGTCGTCCCCGCGATCAAAGTCAGCCGTGACGGCGGTTTCCCGGTTTCCGCCTCGATGTGATTGGTGCGATGCACGCGCGCAACCATTCCTTCCATGTTGCGATCCCAGGACAGCCGCACCTTTCCGCCCTCGAGGGAAGTAGTGAGCTTCGCGACGCCGGTCGTCGTCTGGTAATTGGGATCCTGCGCGGACTCGATCAAGACCGCGAGAATCTCGTCGGTGAACGTGGGCACCGTGAAAACGATTCCGTCTTCGCGCGTCGCCGCCACGGCGCGCTGCCAATTGGAAAGCGCCGGCTCGAGCACGCGTCCTTCCGGCTTGCCGATCTGCGAATGCGGCGTGATGAGAATCTCCTTCGAGGGATAGGACGTTCCCGCCGAGCCCGGGGCCGTTTCGAAGTACGCCAGGACGAGCTTCGGGGAATCCAGCGCATACGTGAATTCCGTGGGGCTTTCGCGAATCACGTCGGCGATCTTCATCATCGAATAGTCTTTGACCCAGGGCGAATCGGTGAAGATGCGCCGCAGGTTCTGAAACGGCCAGAGGTCGAACTTCATGAGCGGCTTTCCGCGATACGCCAATCGTCCGAAGTCGGCGTAGGCCGCCGACATCTGGCTCTTGGCCATGCACAAGCGCCAGAACATGCGCCGCGTTCTGCTGGTGAGCGTCGAGTCGGGATTGATCGAGATGTCGTCCTCGCCGGAGAAGTACTGGCGTTCCTGCGTTGCCGGGTTCCAATCGATGTTGCGAATCCCGAACGTCGGCTTCTTGTACTTCTTGCGCGCTTCGACGTGCTCGTCGTAGCGGCCGAGATCGAGAAACGCGATTTCCATGCGCGGGTTGCTGAGCGCGAAGCCGGTCTCGCGGCGATCCTGTCCTTCGTCATTGAGCCCCACCAAGACATCGAGCCCGGTGCGCGACTCCCAGGCTTCGATCTCGTCCAGAATCGCCTCCACCCAATCTCCGGACATGCCCGTGCCGTTGCCGATCTCGTTCATCACGTCGTAGAACACGTTGCCGAGATCCCCGGTCGCTTCCAGAATGCGGCGCACGTATTCCCGCTGATGCGCGATGAGCGCGGGATCTTTCTTCGGATCGATTACGAATTTGCCGGGGACGGCGTTCTTCCAGAGCTTCGAGTTCGCGTTGTGCTCGGGGTTGTAGTAGCAGGTATCCCAATCCTTCTTCCAGTAGACGGCCTGCCACAATTGCAAGTGCACAAAGATGCCGAGCGCGCGAAACATCGTGCACGCTTCGCGTAGTCTCGCGAAATAGGCAGGATTGAATTTCTCGAGATCAAAGCGCGATGAATCGCCGCCGGCATGTTCGAACACATCGAGATAGCGCGGCCCCACGATGTCGCTCGGCGGATAGGAGCGCACGATCGTGACCCCGTGGGCGAAGGCCCATTCGCCGAAGTCGCGAAAGTCGAGATCCGGGTCGCGCTCCTCACCGGGAGGAAGACAGGTCAGGATGTTCTGCGGCGAAGGGCCGTAACCGAAGGCCGGCGAATCGCCGTAGGCGACCCACGCGTTCTCGGTTCCCTTTTCCTGGACGACGAGCCGCGGGAAGACGTGCGTCGTATCGGGGATGTCGGGCGATGGCGTCGCGGGAGGCTGCGCGCCGGCCAGCATCGGAAACATCAGAAGGCAGGAAAAGAGTCCGGGGACCGAGGACAAGGCGCGGATCATTCTTCAAGGATCGCCGTCCGGCCGCAATCGCGCAAACGGTTTTTCACGAATCCATTTCCGTCGTAAGCTCCGGCCATGCCCTACGACACACGGCCGTGGAAAGGCGAGATCGCCTGCGGGAGCTACGAGTTCTGCGCCTGCGGCGAATCCCAGAACAAGCCTTTCTGCGACGGCAGCCATGAAGCGATGAACACCGGCAAGACGCCGACGGTGTGCGACATCGCCGAGACGAAAAACTACGCCATCTGCATGTGCGGAAACAGCAACACCAAGCCGTTCTGCGACGGCTCGCACAAGAAACTGCCCGCCAATAACCCGAATGTGACGCCGAGCACTTGATGGCGAGCACCCCGTTCGACCGCGCGATGATCGATGGCTACTCCTTCCCGGGAGCAGCGATCGAGATCGGCGCGCCGCTGCAAGACGGCAAGGTCGCCTCGACGGCGCGCGTGCGCGTTCCTCTTTCCATGATGAACCGCCACGGACTCATCTCGGGTGCGACCGGAACCGGAAAGACGAAAACGCTGCAGCTCTTGGCCGAGCGTTTGTCGGACGCAGGCGTTGCGGTTTTCGCGTCCGATATCAAGGGTGATCTTTCCGGACTGGCTGCCGCTGGCGTCTCCAATGCGCGCATCGAAGAACGCTGCCAAGCGCTCGGCACGAGCTACAAGCCGGCGGCGTATCCGGTGGAGTTCTATTCTCTTTCCGGAAAGAACGGATTGCCGCTGCGCGCCACGGTGAGCTCCTTCGGCCCGCTGCTTCTCGCGCGCGTGCTCGACTTGAACGAGACGCAGCAGAGCGTGCTCGCTCTCGTGTTCAAGCTGTGCGACGACCGCCATCTTCTGCTGCTTGATCTCGCCGATCTGCGCGAAGTGCTGCAGTGGCTCTTGGGAGAAGGAGCGGCCTCGCTCGTGGACTACGGCAGCATTTCGAAAGCGACCGTCGGCGTTCTCCTGCGCAAGATGGTCGAGCTCGAGCAGCAAGGCGCGAAGGATTTCTTTGGCGAGCCGGAGCTCGACGTCGAAGATCTTCTGCGCACCGATGGGAGCGGACGCGGGATCATCAACATTCTCGAGCTGAACGACTTCCAAGATCGCCCCGCCTTGTTCAGCACGTTCTTGATGTGGCTTCTGGCCTGTTTGTGGCGCGAGCTTCCCGAAGTGGGGGACCTCGACAAGCCCAAGCTCGTGTTCTTCTTCGACGAAGCGCACCTACTGTTCGAAGGAGCATCGAAGGCGCTCTTGCAGCAAGTGGAGCAAGTGGCGCGGCTCATTCGATCGAAAGGCGTGGGCATCTTCTTCGTGACCCACACACCGAAAGATGTTCCCGATGATGTGCTCGCACAATTGGGACATCGCGTGCAGCACGCACTGCGCGCCTTCACGCCGGACGACGACAAGGCGCTGCGCGCGACCGCGAACACGTTTCCGAAGACTGAGTTCTACGACATTCCGAAGACGATCACGTCGTTGGGAATTGGGGAAGCGCTGGTCACTGTGCTGACGCCGCGCGGCTCTCCTTCCCCGCCCGCGGCGACGCTGGTCGAGCCGCCGTCGTCGAAGATGGAGCCCATTGCGCTGGGCGATTTGAATGCGCGCGTTTCCGCGTCGCCGCTTTTCGCGAAGTATTCGCATGCCATTGATCGCGAGAGCGCGCGAGAAGTGCTGCAGAAAGAAGCGCCGCAGGGCGAGCCGCAGCACCAAGCGCACGATGAGCCTACGATGAGCGAGAAGGTATCCGACGTCTTGAATTCCCCGATGGCACGCACCGTGGGGCGAGAGCTCATGCGCGGACTTTTCGGTGTGTTGGGCGTCTCCACCCGAACGTACCGAACACGGCGACGGCGGTACTGATTTCTCGCTGCGGCCACCGGCTCGGACGCTCCTTGACTCCCCTCTCTCCTGCCCGATACATTCCCTGATTCCCACAAACGGGCCTTTCCGAGAATGTCGTCCGAGATTGCGCCCTCCATTCTTTTGATCTTCAGAGGAGACCCTCCATGACCCAGGTCGCGACCCAGAGCACCGCTCGCATGTTCATCAACGGCGAGTGGAAGGACGCGGAGAGTGGAAAAACCGTCGAGGTGCGCAATCCCGCGAACGGCTCGGTCGTCGAAGCGGTCCCGCAGGGAAGCCGCGCCGACGCCCGCGCCGCGATCGACGCCGCAGCCGCCGCTTTCCCCGCGTGGTCGGAAACGTCGCCTGACGAACGCGCCGAGTTTCTCTTCAAGGGAATCGAAAAAGTTCGCGAGAAGATGAACGAGCTCGCGAACACGCTTTCCGCCGAGCAAGGCAAGCCGGTGTTCGAAGCGCAAGGCGAGATCAAGCACTTCCTGCACGGCATGACGTTCTATGCCGGGCTCGCTTCCAAGATTCGTGGCGCGCAGGTTCCGCTTCCGCCGGAGATGGGCAAGTACAGCTACGGCCTCGTGATCAAGCGTCCGGTCGGCGTGTGTGCGGCCATCGTGCCGTGGAATTTCCCGATCACGCTCATGGGAACGAAGATCGGTCCGGCATTGATCGCCGGAAACACGATCGTCGTGAAGCCCGCGTCCACGACGCCGCTCACCACGGTCAAGATCATCGGCCTCTTGAATGAAGCGGGCCTTCCGCCCGGAGTCTTGAACGTCATCACCGGTCCGGGAAAGGAAGTCGGTGAGGAGCTGCTCCAGAATCCGAAAGTGCGCCGCATCGCCTTCACCGGCGAATCGGGCACCGGCAAGCGGGTCATGGAAGTCGCCGGTCCGCAATTCAAGCGCATCACGTTGGAATTGGGCGGATCGGATCCGATGATCGTGATGCCCGACGCCGACATCAAGAAAGCAGTCACCGGCGCGCTCATCGGCCGCTATTGGAATGCGGGACAGGCGTGCCTTGCCGTGAAGCGCTTGTACCTCCACGAATCGATTCACGACGAGTTCTTGAAGGGCTTGGTCGACAAGGTTTCCGCGTACGAAGTGGGCGATCCCACGACGCGCCCGGAAAAACCGAAAGTGCGCATGGGCCCGCTGCACACTGCGGCACAGCGCGAGGAGATCGAAAGCCAGCTGAAGGATGCCGTCGCCAAAGGTGCCAAGGTGTTGACCGGCGGGAAGCGCCCCTCGAATTCCGCGCTCAACGGCCACTTCTTCGAGCCGGCCGTCGTCACGGATTGCCCGCACGATGCGCGCCTCGTTCAAGAAGAAGTGTTCGGCCCCGTTCTTCCCGTGTTCAAGGTGAAGGATTTGGACGAAGCGATTCGCCTCGCGAACGACAACCAGTACGGCTTGGGCTCGTCGATCTGGACGCAGAATCTGACCTGGTCGAATCGCGCGATCCGCGAGATTCAAGCCGGCGTCACCTGGGTGAATCAGATTCACTACGGCTACGATGAGCTGCCGTTCGGCGGCGTGAAGGCATCGGGGATCGGACACGAGCACGGGCCGGAAGCGGTCGATTACTACATGGAGACGAAGGGCGCGGTGTTCGGCGGCCTGGCCTAATTTTTTTCTGGAGGTCGCGTGTCGGGAGCGCGGGGTTGACGCACGCGACCTCCTCCGACATTCTGGCTCGTCCGGCTGAGAAGTTTTCAATGCAAACTCGCTCGTAAGGAGTCCAGCCCCATGGCAGATTCTCGTGTCATTGCGGACCAAGAAGGGGCCGTCGGGACGATCACGCTCAATCATCCCAAGGCCAACAGTTACGATCTCGCGTTCATGCAGGATTTGGACGCGGCGATCGAGTGGGTCCGCACGAAGGATTCGGTCAAGATCGTCGTGGTGAAGTCCGCGCTCGACAAATTCTTTTCCGCCGGTGCGGACATCAAAGCGTTTCAAGCGAACACGACGGCCGACAACATGAAGATGATTCACTTCGCGCACAAAACATTGGCGAAGATCGCGGACATTCCCAAGGTCTTCATCGCCGCGATCGGCGGGCATGCCTTGGGCGGCGGGCTGGAAATGGCGCTCGCCTGCGACCTGCGGACCGCCGGCGACGGCCAGTACAACTTGGGGCTTCCCGAGATCACCCTCGGCCTTTTGCCCGGAAACGGCGGAACACAGCGCCTCCCCCGCCTCATCGGCCGCACCAAGGCGCTGGCCATGATGATCTCCGGCGAGCCGGTCTCCCCCAAACGCGGGCACGAGCTCGGCATCGTGGATTTCCTTTTCCCCCAGGAAAGCTATCTTGCAGACACGATGGCCTACGCGCAGAAGCTTTCCGGCGGGGCGACGCTCGCCATGGCCAACATCAAGCGCGCGGTGTACGAAGGGATGGAGCTGCCGCTTTCGGAAGCGCTCGAAATGGAGCGCGGGCTCATCGCGCCGCTCTTCGAGAGCGCCGATGCCAAGGAAGGTTTCACGGCCTTCGCCGAGAAGCGCCAGCCCGTGTACACGGGGCGATAGATGAATCGCTGCGAGGGCCTGCCGCTTCCACTTCCGGAGATCGCTCGATGACGACGCTTGTCAGCGAAGAAACGCTGATCGGACGGCTGCAAGAAGGAAAGCTGGTCGAGTCCGCCGACCAGATGTCGGAGAAGTATTTGGCCGGCATGAAGCGGATTCTGACCGTCTCCGCGGACACCGAGCTGGTTTCCGCACCGGCGTACTACCTGGCCGCGAAAGATGCGCCATCGTTGAATGCGTTCGTCTCCGCCATGGGTATCATTCAAGATGAGCTGGGGCACGCGCACATCGCCTATCGCCTCATGGAAGACATGGGGTTCAGCAAGGAAGAATTGATCTACGAGCGCGCGCCGGAAGATTTCAAGTATCCGTACGCGTTCGACGTGCCCTTGAATACTTGGGTGGAGCTCGCGGTGGCCAATGCGTGCTACGACCGCGCCGGCTTCGTTCTGTTGGGCGACGTGTTCCACAACACGACGTTTGCGCCATGGAAGCGGGCGCTCGTGAAGGTGGACAAGGAAGAAAACTTTCATCTGCGCCACGGCGAGATCTGGATGAAAAAGATCAATCAGTCCGCCGAAGGAAAGGCCCTCTTGCAGCGTGCCATCGACTGGATGCTGCCTTTGACGCTCGAATGGTTCGGCCTTCCCGATGATCTGAAGACGCAGAAGGTGCAGCTCGAGTACGGCTTCAAAGGACAATCGAACGACCAACTGCGCCAGACTTGGATGTCGACGGCGATTCCCCTACTCGAATCGTTGGGATTGAAGGCGCTGGTGCACTACGACGCGTCACAGAAGAAGTACGTGATCGATTATCCGTTCCCATGCGAGTTCGATCCCGATGCCAAGCGCTGGCTTTTTGACGAGGGCACGATCGGCTGGCTCGACGACGGCAAGGGCGGCCCCAGCGTCATGAAGCGCTGGCGGGCGCGCGGCCCCAAGAACGACGAGTTCGTCGAGATTCTGCAGCGCGGCCACAAACAACTCGTGCAGATGATGTCGCGGGAGAAGAATTAGACCATGAACGGGAATCTTTCGCCGGCGGAAGAGAAGCTCCTGGCTGTCCTGCATGACGTCGAGGATGCGGAGCTTCCGCTCGACGTCGTGGACCTGGGGCTCATCTATGGAATTCGCTATCGCGAGTCCGATCGCCACGTCGACGTCAAGATGACGTTCACGGCGATGGGCTGCCCGGCGATGGAGTTCATGATGATGGACGTGCGCGAGCGTCTCTTGCGCGAGCCCTTGGTCGACAGCGTGGCGATCGAGGTGGTGTGGGATCCGCCGTGGGACAAGCGCAGGCTTGCTCCGCGCGCCGTGGCCCAGCTCGGCGGGTGGGGAATCATTCCTTGAGCATTCGCGTCGCCAACGAAGTGAAGCCTACCGGAGTCGTGTACGACGTGTTCGCCCGGACGCGCGACGAAAAGGAGCTCCATCAGGTGGGAGACGTGATCGCGCCGTCGCTCGGTTTGGCGCGCGCCTATGCCTATCAGATGTATCAGGAAAGCCCCTGGGTCGAGATGATGATCGCGCCGCGCGCGGAGATCATCACGATCGTCGATCACTCCTAGTGTTCGGAGAAGCATGACTCCCGCGACATCGCAAACGTATCTCGTGTTCGCCCGCAAGAAGGCGGAAGAAGCCTTGACCGAAGTCGGCCGTGTCAACGCACCCGATCGGAAGTCGATCGGGGAGATTGCGCGCCGCGATTTCGGCGATGGCTGGCTGGAAATGATCGCCATTCCGCAAAGCGCCGCGGCGTGGGCCATCGAGGAGGAATGAACGTGTCGGACACGCTGAAGGAGCGCGAAGCGGCAATCGATTCGGGAGCGGAGACCGCCGAATCGGCAACGCTCGATTCGTTCTCGCCGGAAGGACGGCGCGCGATCTTGGCGCTTCTGGTCACGCTGGCCGACAACAAGTACATCTTGGGCCGCCGCTTTTCGGAATGGGCCACGTCGGGGCCAACCTTGGAGGCGTCCGTTGCCGCAGCCTCGATGACTTCCGATGAAGTCGGTCACGCGCGCACGCTCTATCCCCTGCTCAAGAATTTTCCCGACGCTCCCGCCGGCTTGAAAAAAGAAGACGACCGCACGGAATTCCAGAACGTCGCCTTCCTGAATCAACCGTTTCGCAACTGGACCGACTTCATTGCCGCGGCGGCGTTGTTCGATCGCGCGATGTCGACCATGATCGAGATGCTGCGCGAATCCTCGTATTCGCCGTTTCGCCATCGCGCCGCCAAGATGCTGCAAGAAGAGCGCTACCACCTTTTGTACGCCGAAGGATGGCTCGAGACCCTGGCGAAAAATCCCGGCACACGCCAAGAATTGGAAGCGAGCCTCTCCCGCATCTATCCCGAGACGCTGGCTTGGTTCGAGTTGGCCGGCCCTGAAGGAATGAAAGTGGCGGTGCGCGAGAAGGTCATCGCCGCGACCGGCGAGGAGATCCGCCGCACGTTCATCGAGCGGATGCAGCGTTCGCTGCGCGAAGCCGGCGGCATCGAGTTGCGCACTCCATGACGCTCGACGATCTTTCCCGCCGCGAAACCATCGCCTCGCGCGCCCGTCGTGCCGCCTGTCCCTATTGTGGATCCGAGCGCACGGAACGCACCGCGGAGTTCGGGCCCTTTCACATGACCGAGCAGTTTCATTGCCTCGCGTGCAAGAGCCCGTTTTCCAAGATGCGTCTGGAAAGCGGCGGCGAGGAAGGCCGCGGCGGTTCGGAGGGCTCATGATTACCACCTATCGTTCCCTTCTGTTCGAAGTCGAGGAAGGCGTCGCGACGGTCACCCTGCACCGTCCGGAAGAGCTCAATGCCATCGATGCGAACATGCGCGAAGACTTTGCACGGTTGGGCGACGCATTGACGGCCGCGTCCGACATTCGCGTGGTGATCTTTACCGGTGCGGGGCGCGCCTTTTCTTCCGGAGGATCGGTCTCGCATTTCGAGAAGGACTGGAACACGGATGATTTTCGCGCCCAAAGCCACCGGCTGAGCGCTTTCTTCAACGGCTTGGAGCTGTTGGAGAAGCCGGTGATCGCGGCATTGAATGGAATCGCGACCGGCGCCGGCTTGCAGCTGGCCATGGCGTGCGATCTGCGCATCGCCGCGGAAACCGCGCGGCTGGGATTTCGCGAGCATTGGCTCGGACTCATTCCCGGGCACGGCGGCGCGACGCGGCTCGTGAAGCTCATCGGCCTCTCGCGCGCGAAGGAGATCTATTTCTCTGGTGATCTTCTCGATGCGCGCGAAGCCCATCGGCTGGGACTCGTGAATCGCGTCGTGGTCGAAGGGAAAGCGCTCGCCGAGGCGAAGCGCATCGCGCGGGACCTCGCGCGGCGCGCGCCGCACGCCATCGGGCTCACCAAGCAGCTCTTGAATGCGGCGGTCGATCTCGACCTGCATCGCGGACTGCAGTTGGAGGCTTTGGCCCAGAGCATCGCCATCAAAACGAACGACCACAAGGAAGGCGTGATCGCCTTCCGCGAGAAGCGCTCGCCGAAATTCGAGGGCAAGTGATGGCGCAGCTCATCACCGTACGAGGATGGACTCCGAAGATCCATCCCAGCGCGTTCCTCGCTCCGAATGCCACGATCATCGGCAACGTCACGATCGGCGCGGGTGCCAACATCTGGTTCGGCGTCGTCCTGCGCGGCGATCAAAACGAAATCCGCATCGGGGAAAAGAGCAGCATCCAGGACAACACGGTGATTCACTGCAACGAAGATCACCCCACGATCGTGGGCTCGCTCGTCACTGTGGGGCATTGCGCGGTTCTGGAGGGCTGCACGATCGAAGACGGCGCGCTCATCGGAATGAACGCGACGGTCTTGGACGGCGCTACGGTCGGCGCGGGTGCGCTGGTCGCCGCCGGCAGCGTCGTGCGCGAGCGCGATTCGATTCCCGCGGGATTTCTGGCGGCGGGAATCCCGGCCGTGGCCAAGAAGAAACTGGAAGGTCCGGCACTGGCGCACGTAAAGAGCGCGGCCGAGCACTATCAATACTTGATGTCGCTGTATACGCATCTCGAGGGAAAGGTTCCCGTCGCAGATTCCGGCGGGTCGAGGTAGGCATGGCTCGCTCTTTCATCGGCGGCAAATCCGTGGACAGCGTGAACGGCAAGGCGACGCGCGAGATTCGCAATCCGGCGAACGGCGCCGTGGTCGCGACGGTGCCCGACGGAACGGAAGCGGACGTCGATGCGGCCGTGCAAGCGGCGCGCGCCGCATTTCCGAAGTGGTGGGACACGCCGGCCGCGACCCGCGGAAAAATCCTGCACGATGCGGCCGAAGCCATCATCGAGCATGTCGACGAGCTAGCGCGCCTCCTCACTTCCGAGCAGGGCAAACCGATCGTCGAAGCGCGCATGGAGATTTACCGCTTCGCACACACGCTGGAGCACTACGCCGGTCTCGCGAAGAATCTGCGCGGCGGCTACGTGCCCGATCTCGACGAGAAGCCGCATCGCCACGGCCTCATCTTGAAGCGGCCCTTGGGGGTGTGTGCGGCGATCGTGCCGTGGAATTTTCCCGTGTCGCTCATGGGCAACAAGTTGGGCCCCGCACTCGTCACCGGAAACACCGTCGTGGTGAAGCCGGCCGAATCCACGCCGCTCGCCTCCACGCGCGCGATCCAGATTCTTTTCGAGGCCGGAGTTCCCGCCGGCGTCGTGAACACTGTATTGGGCGATGGCGCCGTCGTCGGGCGCGCGCTCACGCTTCATCCCGGAGTTGCGAAGATCGGCTTCACCGGCGCAACCGAAACCGGACGTCTCGTCATGGCCGGCGCTGCCTCCACCATCAAGCGCGTGACGCTCGAGCTGGGCGGATCGGATCCCATGATCGTCGCCGCGGACGCCGACGTGGATCGCGCGGTCTCGGCCGCATCCGTCGGGCGCTTCTTCAACTGCGGCCAAGCCTGCTTGGCGATCAAAAGAGTGTTTCTTTTCGAGCCGATCGCCGATGAATTCACCGAGAAGCTCGTGGCGAAGGCGAACAAGCTGAAGGTGGGGCCCGGCCTCGAGGAAGGTGTGCAACTCGGCCCGATGCATTCGGCCGAGCAGCTCGAGAAGTTGGAGGAGCAGGTCGCCGATGCGGTTGCTACGGGAGCGCGGGTGTTGGCTGGAGGTGGACGGTTTCGTGGGCCGGCCTTCGATTCCGGATTCTTTCACCAGCCGACGATTCTGACGGATGTCGATCGAAATTCGCGCGTCGCCACCGAAGAAGTGTTCGGTCCCGCGCTGCCGCTCTTTCGCGTCAAAGATCTCGACGAAGCCATCGCGCGCGCCAACGAATCGATCTATGGATTGGGCTCCTCCATTTGGACCCGCAATCTCGACATGGCGACCGAAGCGGCGGAGCGGTTGGAAGCGGGCTACACATGGATCAATTCCGTGAACAAGATCTACGACGAGCTTCCTTTCGGCGGGTTCAAGCAGAGCGGGATCGGGCAGGAGCACGGATGCGAAGCTCTCGATCACTATCAAGCGACGAAGTCGGTGGTGGTCGCAGCGGGGTGATCGGGCCCCATCCCGCTCCGGACATCGCCACCTCTCACGACGATTACGCGCGTCGTTTCTCCGGAGAGGTGGGGCGCTGGTTTCTCGAACGCCAAAAGAGAATCGTCCTGGAGCTCCTCGCCCCGCTGCAACTCGGCAGTGTTCTCGAGGTCGGCGGCGGACACGCGCAGCTCACCCAAAGTCTCGTCGGAGCGGGATACCAGGTCTCGGTACAAGGCTCGGATGTCTCGTGCTCAGCACGACTGCGGCGTATCTACTCCGATCGTGAAGTTCCCTTTCTCCTGGGCCCGCTCGAGCATCTTCCGGTGGGCGATCGCGCGTTCGACGCCGTCGTCACGGTGCGCACCATGGCGCACGTCGACGACCCAACAGTGTTTCTCACGGAATGCGCGCGCGTCGCCCGGCGCGCCGTGCTCATCGATTATCCGTCGCAGCACAGCGTGAATCGTTTCGCCGACGTGTTCTTCGAAGCGAAGCAATCGATCGAGCGCGACACGCGCCGGTACCGCAGCTTCTCCGACAGCGATGTGGCCCGCTGGATGGCGCAAGCCGGATTTCGCCCCGAGCGCAACGTGCGCCAATTCTTCTGGCCGATGGCGATCCATCGCTTCCACAAGAGCGAAACGGCCGCCGCAGTACTCGAGAAAGTCCCCCAGCTCGTGGGACTGACCGGCGCGCTCGGCTCCCCCGTGCTCGCACTCTACGTTCGATGAAGATTCTTTTCTTGGCTCCGCAGCCGTTCTTCCTCGAGCGCGGAACTCCCATCGCCGTGCGCATGGCCGTGGAGACGCTGGCGCGCCTGGGACACACGGTGGATCTTCTCGTGTATCACGAAGGCGAAGACGTCGCGATTCCCGGAGTGCGCGTGCTGCGCATCGCGCGCCCCCCGGGAGTGAAGCGCGTTCCGGTGGGACCTTCCTGGAAAAAGATCGTGTGCGATTGCTTCTTTCTGGGAGAATTCCTTCGCGCCGTGAAACGCGAGCGCTATGACCTGATTCATGCGGTCGAGGAAGCATCGTGGATGGCGCATTGGACTCGCGGTGTGCATCACCTCCCTTTCATCGTGGATATGGATTCCAGCATTCCGAGCCAGCTCGAGGAGACGTATCCCTGGGCGCGCCCTTTGACTGCAGGATTCCGCAAAATGGAAGGGGACGTGATGCGCGGATCGGTGGCAATCGTCGCGGTGTGCCGCGAGCTTGCCGACGTGGCGCGCCATCATGCCTCCTCGATCCCGATCGCGGTGATCGAGGACGCCGCGCTCTTCGACGATTCGGCCGCGCCGCCTTCGGGGAAGACATTTCGCGAAGAATTCTCGATCGACGCGGCCACGCCGCTCGTTCTCTACGTCGGCAATCTTCAGAAGTATCAGGGGATCGATCTTCTTCTCGAAGCGTTCGCGCGCACCAAGGCGCCGGGTGCCTTGGTGATCGTCGGCGGAGACGATGCGCACATCGCCCCGCTGAAACGCAAGGCAGCCGCGCTCGGATTGGAAGGGCGATGCCGCTGGGCGGGGCCGCGTCCGGTACGCGATCTTGCTTCGTATCTCTTGCAGGCGGACATTCTCGTTTCGCCGCGCCTTCACGGCGTGAACACACCGATGAAGATCTACTCCTATCTGGCCAGCGGAGTCGCCATCGTGGCGACCGACATTCCCTCGCATACTCAAGTCTTGACGAAGGACGTGGCGGCCTTGTCGCCGCCCGCTCCGGAGCCGTTTGCGCGAGCGCTCGATGAGCTCCTGCGCGACGCCGCCGCGCGACGCCGCCTGGGGGAGAACGCGCAGCGATTGGCGCGCGCGGAATACAGCCGGGAGGCCTTCGATCGCAAGCTCGATCGCTTTTATCGAGATGTCGAAGCGCGCATGCACGCCAGCTCCGGCGGAAGGCGGCCTTCGTGATGGCAACCGCCGGCGCTCTTCCCGATCCCAATGCCAAGACCTGGGCGAAGAAACTCTTCGCGCGCTCCGTGCTGAAACAATTGAAGTGGAAGGCGCTCGAGAAGGCGGCGGGCGATCCGGCCCACAAGCGCTGTCTCGATCTCGGCTCGGACAACGGCGTCGTGAGCCTGCTCTTTCGAGAGAAGGGCGGCGAGTGGCGCTCCGCGGACATGGATGCGGGAGCGGTCGAATCCATTCGCGCGCTGGTGGGAGATCCGGTAGAGCTGCTGCACGATTCGGTGCTCCCCTATCCCGATGCTTCGTTCGATTTGGTCGTGGTGGTCGACATGTTCGAGCACGTATACGACGATGCGCGCTTGGCGTCGGAAATTGCGCGGGTCTTGGTCCCCGGCGGAAAGCTCGTCGTGAACGTGCCGCACCACGTGCCGGAGTCTCCGTTGCGGCGCCTGCGATTGCGCTTGGGTCTCACCGACGAAAAGCACGGCCACGTTCGTCCCGGCTATGATCGCGACTCGCTGCGCGCGCTCTTGCAGAATCAGTTCCAAGATTTTTCGTTCACCACGACGGTCGGACCCTTCTCCGAGATCGTGGACATCGTGCTTTCGCTGGCGCTCGAGAAGGCGAGCGGCGGCTCGGCGCCGACCAGTAAAGGCGCGGTCTTGACGCACGGAGAGGCCGGCAAACTGAAGAAGAAAGTCGCCGTGTATGCGGCGATCTATCCGTTCCTAAAAGCGTTCAGTGCGCTCGATCGCCTCGCTCCTGCATCGAAGGGCTCGCTTCTCGTGGCGACGGCATCGCGCCGGAGGAATGCGCCCGCGTGATTCGCGAGCTCGAGGAGATGAGCGCTCAAGAGCACGACGTGCTGATCGCCGGCGGCGGCATTCAGGGCGTGGCCATTGCGCGGGAAGTCGCCGCGAGCGGAATGACCGTCGCGCTCGTCGAACAAGACGATTTCGGAGCGCGCACCTCCGCGAATTCGCAGCGCATGATCCACGGCGGCATGCGCTATCTGCAGACGCTCGATTTTGCACGCATGCGGCGCTCCGCTCTCGATCGCCGCGAATGGATGGCCGAGTTCCCACATTTGATTCGTCCGGTTCCCATTCTTCTGCCGACGTTCGAAGGACGCGGCAAGCCGCGTTGGATGATCTCCTGCGGAATGACGCTGTACGAATCGCTGACTGCCGATTGCAATCACGGACTCCCCCCTGCAATCCGTCTTCCGCGACACGAAAAGTGGACTCGAGAACAAGTGCTCGAGGCACTTCCCGAGCTCGAGGAACGCGGCGTTGCCGGCGGCGTTCTGTTTCACGACGCCCTCGTGCTCAACACCGAACGGTTGACGCTCTCGGTTGCGAAGGAAGCATGGAAAGCGGGCGCACGTCTGGCGAACCACGCGCGCGCGCAACAGTGGATCATGGAGAACGGCACCGTGCGCGGGGCGATCGTGCGCGACCTGCTGACCGGACGCGAGCACGCGGTGCGGGCACGCGCCGTGATTCACGCCGGCGGGCCGTGGGCCGCAAGGCAGGGCGAGCCACGCGTGCGCTTGGTGCGCGTGATGGCGCTTCTCTTGCCTTCACTCGAGCCACGCTTCGCAATCGCAGTGCCCGGTCCCAAGGAGAACCGGCTCTTCTTTCTCACGCCGTGGAGAGGGCGCACGCTGGCCGGAGTCCAGGAGGCATTGCACGAAGGGGACTCTTCCGAGCCGGTCATCTCCGGCGAAGAGATCGATGCGTACCTCGAGGAATTGCAGGAAGCATTCGGCCGCGGCCGTTTCGTTCGCGGCGATGTCGTTCGCGTGTTCGCCGGGCTCCTTCCGGCCTCGACGAACGAACCGCGCTCGCCGGCGTCCGAAGATCGCATCCTCGAAGACGGCAGCGGTGTGCTTCGGGTCCTCGGGGTGAAGTACACGACCGCCCCCTCGCTCGCCCGCCGGGTTGCGCAAATGATGCGAGACAGGTTGGGGCGCGGCGGTGCAAGATCTGCGGGCCGCCAGGGCGAAAAGAGCGCCTCACTCCCGCGCGAGAACGATCCACTTTTCCTTTACGGTCCGGAAGCGGAAGAGATTCGAGCCTTGGAAAACGAATCACCCGATCTGCGCCGTCCATTGGTGGAAGGGTGCGGCGTCGTTCGCGCTCAAGTCGTCCACGCCGTTCGTCGGGAAATGGCCATGACGCTTTGCGACATCGCGCTCCGCCGGACCGAGCTCGCCTCGTTCGAGGCGCCCGGGGAGCCGGCCATGAACGCGTGCGCCGATCTTGCCGGGCAGCTTTTGGGATGGGACGAGCGCCGGCGGCGTGAAGAGATTTCCGAGCTCATCAAGTCGCTGGAGAAGCCTGCCGAAATTGGTTCGTTGTCCTCGCCGCAGCCGCCGCTGCGCGCGAGCGATGAGAATTGAATGGATTTCATTTCCAGAAAGCGGGCGTCGTGAAAGTTTTCGTTACCGGAGGAACAGGATTCACGGGAAGCGCATTGAGCCGCGCTCTCGCGCATCAGGGCCGCAAGGTCGTCGCACTCGATAACAAGCCGGGGATTTTCGACGACGAATTGCGCGAATTGGGCGTCGACATTCACATCGGCAGCGTCACCGACGAAGCCTTGGTGAATCGCTTAGCCGACGGATGCCAGCGGATCTATCACCTGGCCGCGGCATTCCGCCTCGTGAACTTGGGCAAGAAGGCCTACTGGAACATCAACGTGGGCGGGACGAAAAACGTTCTCGACGCGGCGAAGCGCGGGAGCGGCGTGCGCGTCGTGAATTGCTCCACGTGCGGCGTGCACGGAAATGTCGAGAATCCGCCGGCGGCGGAAGACGCGCCGATCGAGCCCGCGGATTATTACCAGTACACCAAGTGGGAAGGCGAAAAGCTGGCGATGCAGTACGTGGACCAGGGGCTGTGGGTCACGACGGTACGTCCCGCCGCGATCTATGGCCCCGGCGATCCGGAACGCTTCTATCTCATCTTCCGGCGCGTCGCGCGCGGCTCATTCACGTTCTTGGGAAACGGCAGTGCTTTGTATCACCCCCTGTACATCGACAATCTCGTCGATGCGATGATTCAAGCCGGCGAAGCGGAGGGCGCAAACGGACAGTCCTATCTGATCGCGGATGAGGAATTCGTCCCCATTCGCGATCTCGTCGCGCGAACCGCGAAGGCACTCAACCTTCCGATCAAGATGCGCTTTCTCCCCTTCTGGCCGGCCTATGCGGTGGCCGCGGTCGTGGAGACCGCCTACGCCCCGTTCCCGGCGGAACCCCCAATTTTTCGTCGCCGGCTGGACTGGTTCCGGCAGAACCGGGCCTTCGACATTCGCAAGGCGAAGAAGGAAATCGGCTACGTCCCGAAGGTCGGGCTCGACGAAGGGCTGCGCCGGACCGGGGCCTGGTACCGCTCCCGGAATATGATCTAAGCCGCCTATTCGCAATGATTTATGGTGTCTCCGCGGCATGAGATTCCGCGCTGCCGATCCCACTTTGGCTCGGCAAGGCCGCAGCCAGAAAGGGCTTGGGAACACCAGGACCGGCTAAACCCGGCACATTTCGAGAAAACTTCGGAAGAGATCTAGCTGAAAATCCAGTCTTTACAAACTTCCGTGACTTGTCCGATTGTCTCCGCCCGAGAGGCGCACGCGCCTCTGACCTCGGCGGGCCCAGTCCGCGGAGGCGCCTCAACCGCGCGATGGCGCCATCCTGGGAGGACGCATGCATGGCCGGAGGGTGGTGGGTGTCGTTCGTTCACGTGACGGAGGTAAATCGTTCCATGCGTAGATTCCTTGTGACGGTTGCGGCGTCGCTGATGCTCGCGACCGGCTTCGCGCCCAAGGCAGAGGCAGCGGTCGGTATTGGATTCCTGTATTCCAGTACGCCGATTGGTCTGTTCTTCCGAATCAATGATCAGACGGCGTTCCATGTGGGCGTCGGCTTTGACATTTTCGATACGGAAGATGGCTCGGGCGATCTCAAGAGCGTCTTCAGCTTGGCGGGTACGGTGCTGTTCGACCTGTGGACGGGCGACTGCTGGGGATTCGGTCTCGCTCCCGGCGTCATCTTCTCCACGGCTTCGTTCGAAGACGCCGGCCCCGTTGAAGTCGATAGCGAGACGGAGATCGATGTTCTGCTGTGGTTGATGGGTCACTGGGATCCGTGTGATTGGCTCTCGTTCTGGTTCGGACACGGACTCACGATTGACATTCACAGCAACGGCGATAGCACGACCGACTTCGGTACCGATGGTGCCAATCTCGGCGAGGTTGGTTTCACGGTCTGGCTCCCCGAATAAGCAGACCGTTTCGCGTTTGAGGGCAAGAGCCTCCGGCCTACGGGCTGGAGGCTCTTTGCTTTGTGTGCCGCACTAGAAAATGAATCCGGCGCCGAGCCGCACCGGATTCGTGACCGCGGCATCCGCCTCGTTGTCCTGGATGACCGCATCCAGCTTCAAGACCACGTTGGGATGTGGCTTCACGTCGAATCCGATCGTGATGGAATTCGCGTCGAGCGCATCATCCTTCGTGAAGCCGGCAGGAACGTCGTTCTGCAGATCGTAGATCTCGTAGCGGCTCCACAAAAACATCGAGCCCAGCGGAGGATCGTCGAAGAGCGTCGCCAGATCGTAGCCCGCCTCGACGTAATTCCCCCACTGCGATTCGGGAACCGCGTGGCCCAGCTCGGTCGAAATCTCCCGCGCATCGTCGATGAACGTGCGCACGTAGAGCAGCCGCCCCTTGAATCCCCCGGTGCGCACTTCCAGATGTCCTTCGGTCATGATGGTGGTGCCGCGGATCTCTTCCCCGGCGAACAGCTGATTCTGACCGGACTGCCCGGCATACATGGAGCCGCCGACGCTGAGTGCCGGTCCCGGCTCGATCCGCAGTGCGAAAACTCCCGCCGCATCCTCGGACAAGGGCTCGGTCCCGCCCTGCCGCCCTTCGCGAATTCCTGTTTCTTCGAATCCTTGCGCGTTGAGACCGTTCACGAGGTAGGCGTTGTACGAGACCGTGGATGCAATCGCGCCGTGGATTCCGACTCCCAGCTCATGCCAAGTGCTGGGAATGATGAGCCGCTCGATGTCCGGACGCGCGTTCCCCCAGTAGAACGGCGGCTCGTGCATCTCGTTCAGAAAGCCGACCGGCATCAGAAGATTCCCGGCCCGCACGTTGACCGACTCGGAGAGAAGAAAATCGAGATAGCAGAACTCGATCGACACGGCGCCTTCCTCGCCGCGCAGATTCGCTTCCGTCGAGCCGTGCTCGAATTCGATTTCCGTGTTCATCAAGATCTTGTCGGTGAATTTGTATCCCAGGTACGGAACCATGCGCAGCATGTCGCCGCTGCGCTGCGATCCGTCGGTTCCGGTCGGAGCCTGCACGAAGAACTCCGCATAGCCTCCGATCGAGAGCCCGGACGTCTTCGAGTAGACCTTGCTCGCCGCCGGTCCCATTCCGTACCAACTCTTCAGCTCTTGGTCCGTCTCCGGAAGGTTCGCCTGCTCACGGGCGTGCCGCACTTCCTCGGTCAGCACTTCGACTTTCTTTTCCAGCTCTTCCAAAGTGGGCGGGTCTTCGGCGAAGGCCAGACGGGGGGCCGAAAGAAGGGCCGCGGCGGCGGCAATCCGGACGGAATCCGAGAATCGGAGCATGTGGACCCTTTCTCTAGAGACGAAGGAAACCGGTGAACTGCCAAAGAAGCGGGGAAGGCTACGAGGGCTCGCGGGGACTGTCAAGCGGACTTAACTTTTACCCATGCCCGTTCACAATCGGTGGAAAAGGGTCCGCGACGCCCTGGCGCGCTTCGGCGGCACGCAAGTTTTTCAACGGCGAGGCCCTCTGGTAGAATGGCCCCGCAGTCCCTTGGTCAGACCCCTCCAAATGGCCGTCCTGCTTGTCCCCACATCCGGGAGGAGCTCCATGTCTCAAAACCGGTGGATACCTGCTATCGCGCTCGCCGGTCTGTTTACGATCGCCCAGCCCGGCTGGGCTCAACTTGCAACCACCCGGGTGGCCACAGGGCTTTTCAAGCCGACTTTCGTGACCTATTTGCCCGGGGATTCCCAACGTGTCTTCGTTCTGGAGCAGGCGGGAATCATTCGAATCATCAACAACGGGACGCTGACTTCCCGATTCTTTTTGGACATCAACACGCTGGTGAACGACGCCGGAGACGAACAAGGCCTCTTGGGACTGGCCTTCGATCCCGATTACGCCACGAACAAGTTCTTCTACGTGTATTACACCGGCGGAACGAACGCCGGGACGTCCGTCATTCGCCGCTACACCGTTTCGTCCGATCCCGACTCCGCCGACGTGAACAGCGGATTTCAAATCCTTCAAGTCACGCAGCCGGCCGGACAGTTCAATCACAAGGGCGGCAACATCGCATTCGACCCCCAAGGTTTTCTCCGTTTGGGTTTAGGAGATGGCGGCGGGCAGGATGATCCCGGCGGCCGCGGGCAAAACGGCGCCGTGCTGCTCGGAAAAATCTTGCGCGTCGATCCCGATGGAGACGATTTCCCCGGCGATCTGCTGCAGAACTACGCGATCCCTGCGTCCAATCCATTCGTGAACGATCCCGGCAACTTGGTTCGCGATGAAATCTGGGCGATCGGCATGCGCAATCCGTATCGCTGGACCTTCGATCGCTTGACCGGCGAGATGTACATCGCCGACGTCGGACAGAACTCTTGGGAAGAGATCGATTACGAACCGGCGGGATTCGCCGGCGGCAGGAACTACGGCTGGGATCTCATGGAGGGGACGCATTGCCACGAGCCGTTGATCGGCTGCGATGACGGCGATCCGGTCCTGACCTATCCGATCTACGAATACTCGAGCACGGGCAGCAATTGTTCGATCACCGGCGGAGTCGTCTATCACGGCGCGAACTTCCCCGCCGTCGAGGGGCAGTACTTCTTCGGCGATTACTGCAGCGGGAAAGTGTGGAGCATTGTCGTGAGTGGCGGCGCCGTTGCGGATACGACGGATCACACGGCGCAGATCTCACCTTCGCTCGACGGATTCACCATCAACCAACTCGTGGGAATCGGCGAGGACAACGACGGCGAGCTCTATCTCATCGATCGCGGATCGACAGCCACACCGACGGGGTCGATCTTCAAAGTCGTGAAAGATCCGGATTTCGTTGGCGTCGATATCGGAACGCCGGCACCGGGCGCGGCGGCGCTCGAGCTCTCGCGCGTGAATCCGAATCCGTTCCGCGACGCGACGTCCTTCGACGTGCAGTTGAGCCGCGCTGGGAATCTGGAGGTTGGCGTGTACACCGCCGGCGGCCAACTCCTGCGCCGGATCCATTCGGGATCGATGAACGCGGGACGCCATGCATTCACGTGGGACGGCTCGAACGAGAAGTCGGTCCCCGCGGTAGCCGGCGTGTATTTCATTCGCGCGGAGGCGCTGGGAACTTCCGCAACGAAGCGCGTTACGCTTCTGCGCTGATTTCCGGCGGACTGCGGTTTCTTGACAGTGGAAGAGGGCGCCCTTAGGGTGCCCTCTTTCTTTTTCTCCCCGGGGCACTCTCGGATGCGTTCCAATTCCATTGCGGCGCTCTTTGCCAACGATCCCTGGCGTGGAATCTCGGTTCTGGCGACCAGTCTGCTCCTCGCCTGCGCCATGCCGGCCAAAGCGCAGGTGTTCCACAGCAAGGAATCTGCGCTGCGCCTCGCGTTCCCCGGAGCCGATTCGGTCGAGCCGCGGGACCTATTCATCTCCGAGGACCACGCCCGCCGCATCAGCGATTTAGCGCGGGTGAAGTTGGAGTCGAGGCTCGTGACCGTCTACGTCGGGAAGAAGAGCGGCGAGCTCATGGGCTATGCGTACTTCGACACGCACACCGTGCGCACGCTGCCGGAAACGATTCTGGTGGTCGTGGAGCCGAATGGTGAGCTGGGCGCCGTGCACCTGTTGTCATTTCATGAACCGCCGGAATATCGGCCCCCGCCGAAGTGGCTCGGGCAATTCAAGGATCAGGCTCTCGATGAATCGCTGGCCTTGCAGCGCGACATCGACGGCATCGCCGGATCCACGCTGACCGCGCGCGCGATCACCGCTGCGGTGCGAAGAGTTCTTGCCGTGCACGAAGTGGAGATCCTGGGAAAGGTGCCGGCCGGCAAATCTCACGAATCGGCGGGCCGATGAGATTCGTCGTCACCGGAGAATGGAGCCGCAATGATCTCCTGCGACTCATTCTCTGCTTGTTCTTGGTGTTCGTGCTGTTGTTCTGGATCACGAATTGGCTCCTGTACTTTCAGAACATGACGCTCGATCCCGCGTCC